>Ga0315268_10006788_pt1 | contig 12136 bp, 13 predicted proteins | sample C1_top_MG_FD_204535 | JGI IMG/M metagenome (GOLD analysis project Ga0315268, IMG submission 204535) | Sediment microbial communities from Yellowstone Lake, YNP, Wyoming, USA - C1_top | ecosystem: Environmental > Aquatic > Freshwater > Lake > Sediment | place: USA: Wyoming | collected 2017-08-01 | reverse complement strand
CGATTTGATAGGTGGCTTCGACAGGGTCATTGAGAAGGGTGATGAAGTATTGTTGAAGCCCAATTACAACAGTGCAGACACTCCGCCAGCGTCAAGCGATCCGGAATTCGTTAGAGCACTCGTTGAGCTATTGTTTGAGCATGGAGCTGGAAGGGTTGTTGTCGGCGAGTCGTCGATGCAGACTACTTCCACGCGGAAGACGATGAGCAAGGCTGGAACTCTGGAGAAGTTGAAGGACACGGAAGCAGAAATAGTGTTCTTCGACGAAGGCAAATGGACTAAAGTCAGTGTGGATGGGAAATACCTTAAGACGGTGAGCTTGGCTGAACGGGCTCTACAAGTGGACAAACTCGTTTACTCTTGCTGCATGAAAACGCATTTCAGAGCTGACTTTTCGCTAAGCCTGAAACTGGCCTTCGGCTTCACGAAAGGAAGCGAAAGAATGGGCTTTCATCTGATGCATCTGAAGGAAAAACTGGTCGATTTGAACTTGGTTGTGCATCCAAACCTGATATTAATGGACGGAAGGAAGTGTTTCATAACAGGGGGACCTTTCAACGGCGAGGTTCGAGAGCCGAACGTTATTCTCGCTTCGGGAGACTGTGTGGCAGTGGACGTTGAAGCAATAAAAACCATAGAAAGTTTCAAAGGCGCCAACTTGATCGAAAATCCTTGGAGCTACACTCAGATTCGCCGTGCCGTTGAGCTTGGATTAGGAGTCAGAAACGAACATGAATATACGGTAATCAGCCAGTAGCATCCTTTCTCTGTTTGCTCCAATTTGCCTTCTCGAAGCGTATGATATATACGAGTTGGTCCTCGTCCCATTCCCCATGGACTTCTTTCCAGTCTTTCCTAAATTCTTGCAGGGTGTAACCGCCTTCCCGTTTTGCGTCTTCCTCGTCGAAGTACCTCAGCCGTTTCCTTTCGATAGACGTTATGCGAAGGTCTGCTACGTGAGGTTCCCATATTGCGGCGTGAACTATTGCTCCCGGCTTGAGTTTCGGGTCTGGGATGCTCGTTCTTGAGACTTGGGTCTTGGTGCCGGAAAGCAATGTCTTCTTGTCGACAGCTGCGAACTGCATCTCATACGGAGTTTCAGCCACTTCATCGATGATTTCTTGAACTGGCTTCTCCGGTTCGCGAGCTACTTTCTTGATGACCTGGCTTCTTTCCTTGACGGGAAGACGCTTTTCTGCCAGCTTCTTGATCAATTCCACTCTTTTCTCAGGCCGCTCAACGGAGCGGCCCACTTTGACAGCCGTTAGGTAATCGATCTTTCCTTCCGGCACCTGTCCTGAAACAGTTGACGGTGCAACGTATTTCTGAGCTTCCTTAGGGACGACTTCAACGGTTCGAAGCCAGAGAGAGACAGCGTCTCCGCTGACTCCGATTTTTTTTGCTATTGCAGTTTGAGAAGGATATTTCTCAGGACAGTTTTCAAGCAGGTACCGGCATACCTTGCCTTTTTCGATTGCGTTTAGGTCTTCTCTTTGCACATTTTCAATCATGTTCAGCTGAACTACCTCATCGTCCCTGTACTCCCGAACGATGGCAAACACTTTTTCCAATCCAGCCTGCTGCGCGGCTCGGTAACGCCTTTCGCCAACAACAACCTCATATTCACCGTTGAGCGGTCTGACAATGATTGGTTCGAGCAACCCGACTTCTTTTATGCTGGAGGCAAGCTCATTTAACCTTTCAATGTTTACGTCTAGCCTCGGGTTAAGCTTGCTAGGATGAATCTGTTTGAGCTCTATCTCTCTAAACATTTGAGACATGTTCTCTGCACCAAGTCTTCTGCTGGTTATTCCAATGCGTTTCAGTATTTAAAAAATTGTGATGGACCAGTAAACTCTTTAGAATTCCTGCAGTTTTCTGTAGTTCATGCTGTTCTAGAGGTCGATCCCTCGTTGACATGAAATCACACCTTTTTCTCCTCAGGTTCTCCGTACATCTGGTCTGGTCCCAACGTGTCTGGGTGTTTTTCTCGAAGCACACAACGTGCCGTGAAACACAAGTGGCAAGCATCGGCGTAGACTTCATCATGAGGCACCTTGAATTTCTCAACCAGCGCTACGGGGCCGCCTCGAATCAGTGGTTCAAGAATCGGGTTCACGGTAGGATTGTATTCTCTGATTATCCTTGAAAAGGGCTTCTGCCACGCGTTGCCGATTGATATGCCTTGGCACACGTGCACGTTTCCAAGAGGATCTACATGGACTCTTTCGGGTTCTGCAAGATTCTCGTAGGGGCACTTTGTAAACTGAAGCCAAGGCTTTTTCTCTACCTCGTCTGCTAATTCGCGAGCGGCTCTGCCCTTGTACATCAACTCGCACAAGTCTATTTTCGCGCCTTCAATTTCTTTTGGGCAAGGGTTTTCAGCCTTGGGATATTTGATGGCAATTATATCTGTCTTGATGCCTAAGGTCTTAGCAGACTTTACAGCGTTCTTCACCAGTTCAGTCTCCCAATCTTCTCCATGATAAATGTCGCTACTCAGACTCAGCTCGACGTTGTTCAATCTGGCGACAGGGCGAAGCCATTCCTCCGCGTCCTCCGGGCACACTGCCCAGTAGCAGTTTGAAAGGATTTCCACGCGGAGACCGAGACGCGAAGCTTCAGCAGCGGTTTTGATCATGATGGGGTAGTACAGAAAGGGTTCTCCTCCTTCGATCGAAACATAAGTTATGGTTCCCAGCTTTTTGGCTTCGGCTAGAAGATTCTTCACTTTTTCCATGGTGAATGCTCCTTTGGCTTGCGAGTTTCCCCACACGAAGCAATGATCGCATTCCGAATCGCATTTGTAGGTGAGAAGAAAATGGAGACCTTTCAAGGTCAACTCGGATACACCATTTAGAGGCTAGCACGACGAGATAGTTAAGGTTTCAGATTTTGTGTCAAAAGTGAGGGGGCAATGCAATTTTCCGGCGAATATTGGCAAAATATATAACGATGCAACGTGCCTTTTTGGATTCGTTGATGGGTGCCGGCGTCATTGACTCAGATAAAATATAAGATCACGTGGAAAACCTTTCTTGTTCCTGTTATTGGACTCGTCGCTTTCTTTCTCTACATTTACATCTTCAATGTGGACATCCAGCAGATAATCGCGAATGTTCAACAGATCAACCTTCACTACTATCTGCTAGCTGCGATCGCGGCTCTGCTCGACATACTGTTCTTCAGCTTGGCATGGCACTCTCTGCTCAGGCGCTTGTCTGTGAAAATCTCGTTGTTCAAGTCGTTTCTGTTCGTGTGGATCGGAATATTCGTCGACACAATGATCCCTGCGGAATCGGTCAGCGGCGAGATTTCGAAGATCTACCTTGTGAACAGGGAGCAAACGGGAACAGCTGGAAAAGCTACAGCTTCTGTTGTTGCACAGAGGCTGATAGGGATGAGTATAAACATTGGAACCCTTGTGATAGGAGCGGTTCTGCTGTTGATGCAACACTTGCTTTACGGAATGATACTCGCTCTGATACTGTTCCTGGTTGCCATTACTTTTGTTTTCTTGGCACTCATTCTGTTCTTGAGCGGCAAGGAGAAATGGACGATGCGGATAGTTGACAAGACCATCGGCTTTGCAGAGTGGATAAGCAGGGGCCATTGGAAACTCGCTAAGCTTAGAGAAGAGGTTGTGGAAGCCACTAAGGCCTTCCACACTGCAATAAAAGAATACGCTCACGCCCCGAAAACGCTGCTGATCGCTTCTTGTTTTTCAGTCATCTCGTGGCTGTTTGCTTTGGCAATCTTCTATCTTACATTTTTGTCCATTGGACCCCCATCGGATACCCACATAACCTGGAGCGCGATACTTGTGGTCTCAGCTATCTTTGTAGCCGTGAAGTCCATACCCATAGGCGTTCCGTTTGAAATCGGCCTGCCCGAAATAACGCTCACAACACTGTTCATCCTGTTCGGGGTTCCGCCACAGGTAAGCGCCACAGCCACGATCCTATCACGGCTGTTAACCCTATGGCTGCGGTTCTTCATAGGCTTCGGCGCTCAACAATGGATAGGAATAAAAGCCATAACGGCAGCCACAAACAACAAGGCAACCGCGAATCCGCAGTGAAAAGCCTAAATTCGTCCATCACCTAATCTTGCAAAGATGTACCCATGCCGATAACAATCGAGGACGCATCAGTCAGACATCTGGACAGGCTTCATGAAATTGAAAGGGAATGCTTCAAAGAGGAGGCATTCACGAAGAGTCAGATCGCTCAGCTGCTTACCGATTATAATTCTATTGGGTTCATCTCAAGAGAAGGTGGCCTGATCGTGGGTTTTATCATAGGTATGATCTATGTTGATGAAAACACGTCAAGCGGGCACATCCTTACGATAGATGTCTTGGCCAGTCATCGTGGAAAGGGGACAGGGGAGCTGCTCCTAAAAGAGATCGAGAGGATTTTCAGACAGAAGGGTGTGAAGACTTCTAATCTTGAGGTTCGTGAAGACAACGCTGTGGCACTGAGCCTTTACCGTAAGTTGGGGTATCATGAAGCTGGAACGCTTAAGAACTACTATGGGAAAAGGCACGGCATATATCTGAAGAAGGCCTTAACGTAGGTTCAAGAGCCTGAGCTTCGTTTTCTCGTCCAAAGCTCTTCGGAGTTTCACGCCGACGGCTTCAATCATCACCAGTTCTGCTGTGGCGCCGACATGGGAACCTTTCATCAAATGACCGCCGAACGCTGCCCCTTTTTCGTCTGAAACTACCAGATGCGCATGGATTATCACCTGACCTTCCTCATCCACGGCTATGTTTCCAGTGCATGAAGCTATTTCCAAGGGACCGTCTAATCGTGTATTCTTGTATTCTCCTTCCCTATAGTACCCCAGCACTGCATCCTTCAAGCTTCCGATAGCGATGATGGTTCCTGCTCTTATTCCAGCTTCCTCGGCTTTTTCTTTGATGGTTTCAGTCAAATCTTGGTTTTCCAGCAAACGTGAAAAGCATATTCTTCCAACGTGGCCCGTCAACATTACTTGGTTTTCTCCCTACGTTTTGGGTTTCACAGTGCAAACGAAACCCTAATAACTTTTGCGTACATATACCATTATCGTGGGCACGTTGACTGAAATAAAGCGCGGTGAAACGCAGAGGCTTGTCAGGGCGATAGTGGTTCTGATTCGCAACACGACATGGAGATGCGGCAGGTTAGAGAGGCTGATAGTTAAGAACCTGTACAGGCGGAATGTTAGCTTGGGTAGGTCAGGGATGCCCGTGAAAGAAATGATTCAAAGCTTCAAGCTAACTGGGAAGAAGAGGAACGAGTTTTTGGACGCTATAAAAAGGTTGGAAAGAAGGAACATAGTAAGAATCTTGATGATTTAGTTTCAGTGGTCTTGCTGAGAGGTTTTCTCAGGGTTTCTCGGCGATTCCCTTTGCGTTTTCAATCCATTTTCCGGTGATTTTTGGTGAAATCTGTAGCTTTGTAGCTAGATCTTTCGCTGAGGTCTTTGCTAGGTCTTCAATGTTGTTTATGCCTAGGGCTTTTAGTTGTGCTGCTCGTTTTTCGCCTATTCCTTTGACCTTCATGATTTCCGGGGTCGGCGGTGGGACTGCAACGGTCGGCATTGGCGTTGGTGTTTCCTCTTTTAGGGTTTCCACCTGCGTCGGCTTCGGCGGTGGTGCTGGCGGTAGCGGGGCAGTGGTAGCTAAGGAAGTTGTCGTTGTCGCCGTTGCCGTGGTTGTCGCCGGCTTTATGAGTTTTGGTCGTTGAGTGTAGCCTAGTCCGATGAACACGAGTCCGAGCACGGCGGTTGTGACGATCCACAGTGATCTCTGTTCAATTACTGTAATGGCGGCAACTGCACCGGTTAGGACAAAAAATATTATTGCCACTACGTATAACATGTAGTCTGAGCGCATGTTGTTTTTCTCCCCTTCTTATGTTCTATGGAAGTGTTTAAATAATTTTCTGAATTTCTGGGGCAAAAAAGGGATGGTTTAGCGCTTTCTATTGTCATCCAACACATGCTTTTCGCTCCCTTCACTTCAGCAGTTTGTCATCAGGGGGCATGGGTTTGATCAAGCCTTGTTTCATCAGCGCTTTCAAGGATTCTCTGGCGTTCTGAATTATCGCCACGGCTCTGTCGTAGAGTTCTTTCCTGCTGGGTTTGATTCTTGCCACGCCTTCATCTATGGATTTCAATGCGCAAGCCACTGCTTCACGCGGGAAGACTTCCCATTCTTCCATTCTTGGCAGAATGTCTTCTTCGTGCATTCCTCTTTCTTCTGCGAATTTGGCTAGTTCTTCTGCCGCGGCTATGCACATGTCATCGGTTACGGTTGTGGCTCTGACATCTAAGACGCCTCGAAATATGGCTGGAAATCCTAGGCTATTGTTGACTTGGTTTGGAAAGTCGCTTCTTCCGGTGGCTATGATGCGGGCGCCAGCTTCTTTGGCTTCCCATGGCCAGATTTCAGGTATTGGGTTTGCACAAGCGAAGATTATTGAGTCATCGGCCATTGTTTTTACCCATTCCTTCTTGATCGTGTCGGGTCCGGGTTTTGACGCTGCTACCACGGCATCTGCGCTCTTGAAGGCTTCGGCTATGGTTCCCGTTCTGGCTTCGGCGTTTGTTTTTTGGGCCAACTCGTATTTCCACGGGTCCTCATCCTTGACTATGTCTTTTCTGCCCGGGTAGACTACGCCTTTGGTGTCGACCATCATGATGTTGCCCGGCTTTATTCCCCATTTTATCAGCACATATGCTGTTCGCAAGTTTGCTGATCCAGCGCCTACCAGGGTTATCATGGCTTTTTTCGGGTTTTTGCCCACTATTTTGAACGCGTTCATCAGTCCTGCAAGAATCACCGTGGCTGTTCCCTGTTGGTCATCATGCCAAACTGGGATCTTCAGACGTTTTCTGGCTTCTTCGAGGACGTAGAAGCATTTTGGTTTCTCTATGTCCTCCAGGTTTATGCCGCCAAAGGTCGGCTGAATGAGTTCGCATGTTCTAACTATTTCTTCTTGATTCTTTGTTTTTAGGCAGATTGGGAAAGCATCCACGCCGCCTAGATACTTGAACAACAAGGCCTTTCCTTCCATGACCGGCATGCCTGCTTCTGGGCCAATATCGCCTAGGCCTAGCACCCGCGTGCCATCGGATACTACTGCCACGTAGTTCCAGCGGTTTGTCAGCTCAAAAGACTTGTCCGTGTTTGCTTGGATTTCTTTACACACGGCGGCTACGCCCGGCGTGTACCATATTGCAAAATCGGCGGGACTCGTTACTGCGCATTTGGGCATTATTTGAACTTTTCCTTCATAAAATCTATGTAATGGCGGAGCTAGCATTGATGGTTTCTTGGCTTTTGCCAACAGCTCGTCAACTGTAGGCTTTCTCTCCTCCTTTTTTGTTTGAGGCATCACGATTTCTCCTTTGAAGTGAAGTTCATGTTTCAAGTAATAGGGCTTTAAAGGTTACGGTGGGCTTCGATAAAAAACCCATGCGGAGCTTGCTTCCTCAGTCTCTACGCTAGGTTGCTAGTGAAATGAGAAAAATGAAACTAGAAGGGTTAACACGGGCTGTGTTTGTGCCCAAACTAGTATCGTCTTTGTCTGTAGCCGCCTCTTCTGTCCCTGTCTCGTCCACCGAAATCTCGTCTTCCGCCGCCGAAGTCTCTTCCACCGCCGCCTCTGAATGGTCTTCTCGGTTGCTCATAAACTTGGTTTGACACGTTGTTTGCAGTGTTAACTTCACCCGCGATGGCTTGCTCGGCTATTTCCAGCGTGCCGTATCTGCCAACGTTCAGCCGCATGTTGCCTCTGAACAGGTTTACGTAGCCATTTTTGACGCTTACCGTGTCTCCCTCATTTACCTTTTCGATGTTGGCATCCCAAAGCGTTAGGTAAATGCATCCTGTTTCGTCGCCGACTAATGCGTCGCTCACCTTGTGAGGTTCTCCGTCTCGTCCGGCGGTGATGTTTCTGACTTCGCTCTTAGAGACTATTTTCGCTAGGACGTTGACTGCTCTTGAAGAGGGGTTTAATTCACCTACTTTTGCATCTACAGGCTGTCTGTTTCCTGTAAAACCTTCAACTGCCAATCTTCTTCAACACCTTATATATTTGACAATTTAACCATAACATTACGAGGGCACTTAAGGTTTTTGGTGTATGAACCCAGCGTTTTGGTGTCATACTTTGACGCTTCCGAACCTCTGGGGTCTTCGGTAGTAGCTGATGTGCGTCGTTCCAACAGTGCGCTCATCATACTTCTGGTATCCTGCAGCTCCCAGATTCTTTATTTCCTCATCTGTCGTTGCCGTAGCCACGTCAAAGTCTTGGTTGAGTTTCCAGTTTATTCTCGCTATGTATTTCATCGTGTTTTCGATGTTTCTATGTCCCAGTTTTTCCTTGACTATCAGGACGTTTCCATTTGTGAGCCAGGCTAGCTGTGTACCTCCCCAATGTCTGAAACTGACGAAGCTGATCTTGAGGATTCTGGGGTTCTGAAGTTTGGAGGCTACTCTTTTTCGCAGTTTCACGAATGATGACTGCATGTTTCTGTAGCATGTTTGAAAGATGAGCTCTGAGGTCTTTGGTAGTGTATTGAGCATTCCTATTAGGCGTGAGCTGACTTCAAGCTCTCTTGGTCTATGGTTTTTCACCGGCTTGTTTATGGCTATGACGTTCCGATTAGCGTCTACGTCTATCCAACGTAGACCAAGGCCTTCGGATGGATCTGCAAAGGTTTCTTTCAGAGTTTGAAGATACGCAGTCATTCTTCGGCTTCGTGCGGCACTGATTAGGGCGTCTAACTCGCTTTCTTCAGGTAAGAAGAATATGTACTCTTCCTGTCTGTAGATAGGCATAACCCAAGTCAGGCCTAGCATTTTCGCCAACACGTTGTAAGCATAGCAGGCCTGCATTTTTGTCCCATCTTTCCATTTCTTCTTTGCGATGACAGCCTTGACGACCTCAGGATCATAGACGTTGCAGTTGGAGTTCAAGAGCATACGAATGCAACTGACGTATCGGCAATCTTCCCCGTAGCCTTCTTTCTGAAGGTAAAGAGTGTACTGCAGCAATAGTCCTTTGGCGGTTGCCTTGTCGAGTGGTCTATCTCCAGCAACAGTTTTTAGTTCTGTTGCCGTATCCAAGTTTTTCGAGCCTTCTATCAGGGTCTCGCATACTTGACGTTTACAACTATAGGAACGCAAGTTATTTAAGCGTTTTCCTGCATCTGTAACAGTATGAGATATTACATCTTCACGAAACGTGAGAGAACCATCATTGAGAAGTTTCTCAGCGGAAAAATTCCGCTTACAGATAGAGGATTGAGCCAGATTAGGACCAGGCTCAAAGGCTCCCAACTTTCCAGTGACCTTGACCTTTTGAACAGACTTCGAGAGGCCCTGGCCAAATCGGAATCCACAAGTTCTACATAAGAACCTTTGAGTCCTGCCTGCAGGAGTATGGCGCCAACCATCTCGATAGAGTTTGCTAGAACCACATTCAGGACACGTTTCCTGAAGAGACTGATTTGGGAGCTGCGCGGCTGGCCTACGGTCGACCAACTTCCCACAGTTAGAGCCGCTTTTGTCAAATATGCGTGACTCTTCATGATTGTGGAAGACAGCTTTTCCCATGCTTTACCTGACCTCAGGCTTCCTCTCTTGTCCTAAGACCGCTTCTGTTTCACGAAGTGTTCCCTCGAGTTCTTTCTGAGAATGAGACAGAAGCGCGCTCACAGTTTTGCTGAGATATCGCCGTCTAACTTTGCCGCTTGAGTAATAGTGAAGATAAGGGTAGGGTCCGTGAAGAGATCCGCTTTGACAGCGGCAGCCGGGTTTTCCACAACAGACCTTTTCCATAACCACGCTGCCTTTGAATCCCTTGAGTTCCAAGGCCGTATGAATCAGAGACTTATCAGGCAGTTTCTCTCGAGGTGGCAATGTTGTCACGTTGGTGTCTGTCTTAAGATTTGCGACGGTCTTAGGACAAGCCTCTTTTCGAATTGGACGCTTGTTCAAAGCCCGGTCGACGTCGCTCTTCACTGACTTGGCGGCGTGAGAGGATCCTGAAGCAGCTTTGTTGTTACTTGTCCTAAGATTCTTGAGAGCGAAGCCTTCACATTCCGGATCGTCAGCCAGACCAACGGGAATCTCTGCATTCAACCAAGTGCAGAAAGGAACGTGTTCGTTTGTGCGTTTAGCACAGCGTGAGCAGCTGGCCTTTTCAGAACACTTCTGGTTCATGAATTCTCCACCTTCAAAGTCTCGAGCCAAAAGAACAATCGGCCGAAAACTAGAACCATACAACAGAGAAGAAACGTGAACAAGACCTTGAGCTCTAACGTCATTCTTGCGATCCAGATCATGTTTGAAAAAACTATGGCCAAGACAAGAAGAAAGTAGATCTCTCTCGGTTGCTTCTTATTCATTCACCGGTCAGCCTCTTTCTCACTTCCTGCTTCATTCTTTCCTTTTCTTTGATGTCTCTAGTGAGCAATTGACAGAGTCTTTCAACCTCACTCTTATATTGACGAGTTGCTGCCTTTGCATGATGCGGACAGTATGGTTTTCTGTTCGAACATGCTAGAGGCTGAACGATAGGTTCATCTGATTTCTTTTCAGTCATGCTTCCTTAACCTTCTCTTGTAGTTTCTGACCACAATGAGCGCACAGCAAACCATACGTTCCATCTCGTGCAGTTGCTTGAAGGTCCATGCGTCCTTGAAAACCACAAACAAAGCAGCGGTCCTGAATGTTGGTTGTCACCGGCTCTAGCTTCAGAATTTGAGTAGCCAAGGCTTCTATGCTATTTTGCGGATATTGCACGATTTCTTCATTCTGGGTTTTGTTCTCAGTGCTTTCGACCAAAGACGTTTGAATTGGGCTTAAGCTATTAAGCGAGAAATCCTGCTTGGTATCTGAGAAATACTCTTCATAGACTTCTTCTGGTGTGACCTCTATATTTATGCAGAACTTTTCTCTGAGTGAAACATGGTTTTCCTCGGTTATTGTTTTAGCCGCATTTAGCCATTCTTTGAACGATTCCAGCGTGAAGAAAACCGATAATGCGTTTTCCGTGTATTTTCCGCTTTCTTGTTTTATAACGTATAAGAGGTTCTGGCGCCGGTCTGTGCTATCGCGCTCTTTTGTCATGTAGTTGATGTCACATAGAAAATCTACGTAGTTTCTGATTGAGTCGCTGCTCTTGCGGTCGTTTGAAAACTTTTCATTCCAAGCGTCGACGAGATCTCTGATCGTGAACATAGCTCTCGTCTTCATCATGGGCTCTACTATTTCATGGAAGAATTTCAAAATGTGAGTGGCCGCGCTTGTTTCAGTCGTCTCCTTCACTCTTTCCCATAGCTTGACGGTGCTCTCATAGTCTGCCCTTGTTGCCAAAACATACAAAGTTCTTTTGTCCTTCAGGATTCTAACTAGGACGGGTCTTTGCGCTAAATGAAACAGTGCTGAGACTTCGACTAGTCCTAAGACATGTTTGAAGTCTCTCATTGATCGCGGGAACTTTGCAGGAAAGAGTTCTCCAAACTTTTCAGCATAGGGAACAATAGCCTGGAGGTCTTTCATCTGGTCCTTGAAGAATGTGAGATAGCTCTCTAGCAGGACAGCATCGAAGTCTCTTTCAAACTTCCAGGGAAAAGCCGCTTTGCAGCCGGCTAGTATGTTGGCATCTTTGTACTTGACTTCCGTTGTCTCTGGCGTGAAGGTAAACGATCGAGTGGCTAGGTCTTGCACAAACTCTTCGCTGGTGCTGCAGAAGATCGTTGCAGGCCAACCACGCAAAACAACATGCGTAGTTGAAAGACCTCTGCCTCTTGTATCAGTGAATTTGTAGGAGATCTCCCAGGCGTCATGAGAAAGCACTGGTCTAAGCTTGTTGAATGTGTCAATATTTGGCGCTTCCAAAAAGACTAGGATCTTCCCTTGAAGGTCGACTAGGTAATATGCAGTCTTCAGTTTCTCCCGATATTCTTCATAAGCTTCTTTCTCTTCGTCAGTGCTGTCTTTTTCAGGTTTTGAGACGGCCGTTATGGGTTCGCCGTTCTTGTCAACAAGTTGGCCTCTGTCATGGACTAAGGCTGTTGGACTCAGGCCTCCTAGGTTCCACACGTCTTCTTTCGGAAACCTTGCTAGGCTGTT
>Ga0315268_10006787_pt1 | contig 12136 bp, 14 predicted proteins | sample C1_top_MG_FD_204535 | JGI IMG/M metagenome (GOLD analysis project Ga0315268, IMG submission 204535) | Sediment microbial communities from Yellowstone Lake, YNP, Wyoming, USA - C1_top | ecosystem: Environmental > Aquatic > Freshwater > Lake > Sediment | place: USA: Wyoming | collected 2017-08-01 | reverse complement strand
ACCCTCGAAGAATGGTCCAAGATCTGTGGGGTCTCAACCTTGCACATAGCAGATCTGGCCCGGGAAATCACTAGCCACGGGAAGAAGGCTGCGGTGACCTTCTACCGCGGACCAATAATCCATCCGAATGGCTTCTGGAATGCATTGGGCCTTCTAGCGATCAACACTCTGATTGGAAATTGGAACAGAAAAGGTGGATACATAACTTCCAGATCATTCGGGTACCAAAAGGGTCGCTATGACTTGACCAGTTTTCCCAACGCTAGGCGCGATTGGGGTCTCAGGTTGACCGGTGAGAAGTCAAAGTTCGCCCCAAAGAAATACGAGGAAAGCACAGAATTCCAAGAGAAGAAGTACCCGGCGCAACATATGTGGTATCCATTTGCGTTCGATGTCTTCAGCGAGATCCTGCCGAATCACGTCTCTTCCAGTCCTTACAGCGCAAAAGTTCTTCTCTTCCACAAATCCGATGCCATTTTCACAGTCCCTTCAACGAGCAAAGAGCTAGTCGACAAGCTCAGAGACACTCTCGTGGAGGGAAAGAAACCTCTCCACCTGATCTGTGACCTTTACATCAACGAAACAGGAGGGGACATCTGTGATTACATAATCCCAGACACAACCCGATACGAACGCTGGAATATCAATACTATACTACCAGGCGCCGCGCCTTGGAAAGGCAGTAGAACGCGAGTCCCAGTAATTCCCGAAATGCCCGGTGACGAAAAGCGCAGATACAGCCTCGAACAGTATTTCATAGATGTAGTAAGAACTCTCAACGCTAGGGGCCTACAATTAGGCGGTGTCGGAGAAGCTGTAGTCAAAGATAGCAAAGGAACGGCATGGCCCATAGAGAGCAGAGAAGATTTCTATCTGAAAGCCATTGCCAACTTAGCTTACGACGGTTGGGTTGTTGGGGACGCAAGCCTCGAAGATTTGCAGATTACAGGTTACGATGAGTTCCAAACCCGGTTCCCCAACTCCTTGAACGCTGAGGAATGGCCAAAGGTTCTCTACGTTCTCACGCGTGGTGGCAAATACGATAGCAAATTGTGGGACGGAGACTTTCAACACAACAAAGTCGAGGGTCTAGTAAGATTCTACATTGAGGAAGTAGCAAAGTCACGTCACCCGATCACGGGCCAGCACTTTGATGGCATAGCATCTTGGATACCGCCAATAACCAATGACGGAAAACCATTATGGAATGAAACAGATGGGTACGCCTCCGATCCAGAAACTCTCAATCTCATAACTTACAAGATGCCACTGACCACGCAGTCCAAGTACGGAGCATACAACATGCCTCTCATCAGGGAGATAATTCCAGAAAACTGGCTTGAGCTAAACTCCTCCGACGCATCCAAAAAGGGGATTGAAGATGGCAATATTGTTGAGGTTCAGACGAAAGTTGGAAAGAGAATCGGCAAAGCCAAAGTTCGCGAAGGGATTACTCCAGGAATCGTGGCCTACGCAAACTCGTTCGGCCACTCTTGGTCAGGAGTCAAGAACTACGAACTGGGAGAGCAGACGGTGCCCGGGAATCTGCACCGTGGCCTCGGCATTCAGGCCAATCCGATCATGGTCGCCGAGAGGCAGAATCATAACCCGACCGATCCGGTGGGGGGAAACGCTTCGTTCGCACACACACCGATAGCCATTCGCAAGATTGGCTGAACGCAGAAAGCAACATCCGTCCGAAAATCAGTGGAACGAAAGAACGCGAAGTGAACTGATTTGTCCGACAAGGCAACATCGCAGACGATTTCGGTAGTTGGAACTAGCGGCTCGGGTAAGACGGCAACCATAGAATATCTCACTTCCAACCTGACAAGACTCGGGTTCAGAGTTGGCGTAGTGAAGCACATCCACCATGGAGGTTTCACGATAGACACCGAGGGCAAAGACACTTGGAAGCATGCAAGGGCTGGAGCCAAGATCGTGATCGCCTCTTCTCCAGACGAACTTGCCGTCATAAAGAAAATGCCTCACGAAGCCAAGTTCGAAGAAATCAGTAGGGTGCTTCACAGTGAGAATCTTGACGTCGTCTTCCTGGAAGGGTTCTCGAAAGCGACAGCCCAGAGAGGGGGAGTGTACAAGATCGTTGCGGCCAAGGATGTACGTGATCTGAAGCACACCTTAGCGAAGACGCATGCACCAATCCTAGCTATCACGGGGCCTGTAACGGAAAAACAGTCTATTCCCAACTCACACACGCCCCTATTGAATATTCAGAAGGAAGGCCCAGTGATCACCTCAATCTTGCGCAGACTTCTCCGCCCCCACGAGATTGAAAGGCAGTTTACTCGAGCGGCCCGTCGACATGGCAGCAGATGCATCGGACTGGCAATAGGAGTGCGAGCAACTCATCTCGCTTCAAGCACCTTCGGCGCGAATCCTTCTCCTGACATGATCTCATGCGGAACCAAACATTGCATCGCGGAGGCTTTCAGAATGATTTACCCCCGAAGCCGAGTGCGAGAACACGAGAACCCGAAAGATCAAGTATTGGTCAGGTCACGCCGCGGCCTACTCGTGATTCAGCTTGCTGGCAAGAAAGAGTTCTCCTCCGTAAGGCAAGTCCTCAAAGCACCTGACGAAGTGCTGTTCGACTCGGTGAGTTTTACGCCGCGGTAATCCTTTCGACCTACGCCTCGGCAGCTTCGCCCTGCTTAGAGAGGAGGCATGTCTCAGACACTAACGAGATCCCTCGGTAATCTCAGGTTGTGGGTCAGTTGAATTCTGTGGTCATGCCGTAAAGTCGGCTTCCAATCTCCTCAATAACCTCTGGCATTCCTGGCAAGTCTGGGCGTTCCAGTTCAATCCCGTACTTGTCAAGATAGATGACTCGAAGAAGTTTCGTTCTGTGAGGCAATCCAACCGACTTCTTGACCTTCTGCGCCAAGCCATCAGGGTCTTTTGTAGTTGTGAAGAGGTTGTAGCCGGTGCACCGCATCTGAACAACCAGTGAATGCTCTTTTCCGATTCGAGTTATTTCCTCGTCAAATTGACGTGAAATGATTTGTGGCGGCTCCTTAGCAACGAAGCGCATACGGTATGGTGCGTTCTCGCAACCCACGTACAATGGTTCGAAGCTGCCTTGTCTTATCTTCGCTTCCTCGACATGTTGCTGGATCTCAACCCACCGCTTTCCCCTTGCTTCATGGCTCTTGACCAAATCACAGACTCGTTCGATTGCGTCTGACATATCGTCTAGTCCCCTTCTGGACTCATACCATCTTTCGAGCCTTCACTCGGAAATGCTTGCTGTTTGGTTCTCAGATATCTTCGCCTAGCCTGCGGTGGATTGCGCGGTACCATTCGGGTAGCTCAAACGAATTTGCCCTGTAGTCGCCGCGGTACGGCTTGATGTCCAGCACCGGGGTGTCGTTGAACAAATCTAGGCCACTAACCAGTATTCTTGTCCCCACGATGCGGGCTACCTTGACCAAGCTGAGCCCGATCGGGTTAGGTCTTGTCGGTGAATCCAGCGCGAAAACTCCCACTTCCGGTATTTCCTCTGGTTTGAACCCTCGGCGCAGTAGTCGACGAGGCTTCACTTTCAGCGGGCCGATTTGGTCAGGGCGAAGCTTGTGCAAGTAAGAGAGTATGAAGATGTGCGAGTATCCAGCTAACCCTTCGAGTCCCTCCTCGAATTCCGGATGGATCTCGATAACGCTCTCGATTTTGTCTTTCCTGTTCTTGATCTCCTCTTCTGAGGCATTCGTGCGAACGACGCCCACAGGTTGAAAGACGACCTGCCCTGTCGGCGTTAAGCCAATCTCCTCCGGGATACGAGCCTCGCATCGTGCCTTGCGAGTTCAGTGATGACCGCTGTGTGGGCCATTGTCATGGCAACCGCAGAGCGTGTCTTCAGTGAAGGGTAGAGTCTCGTTTCTCATGTATAATTCGATCGCTTCTTCAATGGTCCCGACGACGCCTTGTCTGATCTCAATTCTCTTCTCCTTGAACGCCAAGTAGGGGCGTATCCCCATTCCAACCACCAGCATCAAGTCCACGCCATTCTTCGCGAGCAACTGTACGGGGCTGGCGCAGTCGGTGTGCGTTGCATTTGGGAGCGATTCCACGGATTCCACGCGACCGTCCACCAATGTTACTATTGCGTATGAGTCGCAGCTTCCGAAGTGCGGTGACACTGGGGCTTGAAGCCCAGCTTCTCCAACGCAGGGAATCGCTACTCTAGTCCTGGCCATGCCTCCAGCAGGCTCCTGATCTTCCATGCCCTCGTCCGTGTCCCATATCTTGTGGAGCTCTGTGGATGTTCGTGCTTTCACACTTCGGGCATTCGTTTGGTCTTCCGGTTCCGTATGGTTCCTGCCATTCGTTCTGGCACTCATAGCACTTGAACAGTCGTCCCCCTGTTCTCACCACGTAGTTCCCTCCTTCAATCACCAAGGCCTTCCCATGCACCAAGGATTCCGCCGTCTTCCTGTGAGCAGATTCCAAGATCCGATGTAGAGTAGGCTGAGACACATTCATCCTCACAGCGACCTCCTCCTGCTCCAATCCTTGGAAATCCTTCAACCTCAGAGCCTCCAACTCGTCCACGCCTAGAGTAACCGTTTCCAGCTCCGTAGCTGGAATACCTCTCGGCTTGAACACAGTCACTGTAGGTTCGCGGTCGATCCATCGGCACTTGCTTGGCCTCGGCATGGACAACTCATCCTTCGATAAGTGCTAGTAAGCGATCGGACCTAATCCTAGGCATGATAGAAGGCAATAATGAATATATATTCAAACCATGTTATACGGTAACGTCGCCTTGCATGCACCCTTTGTTGACAAGTTCAACAATGTCACAGGCGATGATGACAGGTGACGGGGCTTAGAGGGACCCTCAATCTTTTCGATGCTACAGCCATAGGAATCGGAGCGATAGTAGGTGCAGGAATCTTTGTGGTGCTGGGCATCACGATTGGCTATGCAGGGCCCGCTGCGATTGTCTCTATAATAATGGCTGGTGTGGTCGCCTCCTTCACAGCCTTTAGCTTCGCGGAAGTCAGCTCTGCGATTCCAAAGGAAGGCGGGATATACGAATACGCGTATGAACTCGTCTCGCCGTTCCTCGCTTTCGTCGTGGGTTGTCTCTGGCTCGTTGGACAAATAGTCGCTGGGACAGCAATAAGCCTGGGATTCGCAAACTACTTCGTGTCTTTGTTCCCGTCTCTTTCTCCGAGGCTTGTCGCGGTCATCGCCGCCTTGGCATTGACAGCTCTCAATTTGGTGGGGATAAAGGAGTCTGCCATGGTCAACAACGCGCTAGTCGCAACAAAGGTCGCAATACTAGTTCTATTCATTCTGGCTGGGATTCCTTTGATAGATGTGCGCAATTACTCTCCGTTCCTTTCGGGTGGTTTCTCCGGGATTTTTCAAGGTGCAGCGTTCATCTTCTTCGCGTACTTGGGCTTCGGTCGCATAGCAACCCTTGGGGAAGAGGTGAAGAATCCCGCAAGAACGCTCCCGCTGTCAATCCTGCTCGCGCTGGTTACGTCCGTGATCATATATGTGATGACGGCTCTCGTTGCGACGGGATTGCAGAACTACACAGTCCTTGCGGGATCAGGTTCACCGATTGCTGATGCTGCGAGAGTGACAGGGAACTACGCTGTCGTCGCGACCATATCAGTAGGCGCTCTTATCGCTACCGCGAGCGTGCTCTTGACGAACCTTATCGGTCTATCGAGAGTGTCGTTTGCTATGGCTAGGAACGGACAGCTTCCAGGCCAAATAGCAAAGATCGATGCTAGGTTCGGAACTCCATACGTTTCTATAATCGGCGCGGGACTGCTAATGACCGCTCTTGTTCTTCTCCTCAATCTTGCAGAGACCATAGCGATTGCCAGTTTTTCTGTCCTATCCGCTCAATTAGTGTTGAATTACTCGGCAATTCGGGTGAGAAGGAAGATGCCGAAGGCGGGTACGTTCAAAACGCCCCTGTACCCTCTAATTCCTCTCTTGGGGCTAGTCAGCTCCACCGTTCTGATGTTCTCGTTACCCGACATCTCGTGGATTGTTGCCTTCTTCGTCGCGATTGTCGCATCAGGCTACTACTTGATAAGAAGACGTTTTCCCGGTCCTCCACACAACTAAACCAACGCCTCGTGCAGCGACCATTATCGCATACTCAGATCTCGCGTGAGAAAGGGACCCTAGTCTTTCCTCTTGGCTATAGCCTGTCGCGCCCGTTTCTTGGGGTTTCAAGTTTTTTTGATGTCCCACACCCACACCGCCTCCGTCGGATTCTTGATGACTACATTAGAGCTTACCACTCTCCTCGCCCCCGTCGATTCCGCCGGGTCCGAGACGATTGCTTCGGCCTCTATTTCCACTAGCATTTGGGGGTTGATTAGGCGCTCGACTGCAATCATTGATGTTGCCGGCAGGATGTGGTGAAAGACTTCCCCGTGAACCCGCCCGATTTCCTCCCACTTCGTAATGTCGGTCACATAGATCCTCGTTCTGACAACATCTTCCAGCTCCGCTCCCACCGATTCGAGCGCCTTCTGGATGTTCCGTAGGGTTTGGAGGGTTTGAGCTCGGGCATCCCCAATCCCCACCAGGTTACCATGCTCATCCGTGGCCGTCGTCCCAGACACGTGCACCATGTTTCCGAATCTGACTGCTCTAGAGTAGCCGACGATTGGCTCCCATTTCGTGCCTGAACTGTACTTGATCCGGATGGTCATTCAACTTTTCCAGCTAGGATAATTGCCTACCGCGGCTTTGTTGCGCGGGTAAATCTGACTTTCCAGTCTACGATTAGACGCCCGTTGCGCGTGAATTGCTTGAGTCCAATTCCAAGATCTTTCATCAACCCGCGCCTTCGGGTGGCTGAGAGTTCTCTGAGCTCTTGCTTGAGTGCTTCTCTGCTGAATCTCATTGCCAGATAGGCTTGAGCATCACGCATTATGATTCGGTAGTTTCGTGTCTTGAAACGTACGTTTCCGAATCCAGCCCGTTTCAATTCTTCGAGCTGCACCTTGGAGTCTGAGAACTTCGCGCCAACTCGCTCCAGCTCAGCAAGCGCGAAGCGGAGTGCGCTGAGCTTCCTCGAAGGGTTCGCAGTCCTATGTCTTCTTAGAATCTCACTGAAGACTCGATGAACTGGGACGTCGATGAGCCGCCAATCATTGAATGTCAGGGACCGCCCACTGCGCAGAACGCGAAAGATCTCACTGACAGTTTTCCTGAACGTCACACTGGATATTCCGCAGTTGGAAATGGCCGCGTCGAACAGCTTATCGGGGAAGATGAGCCGTTCGGAATTCATCTTCAGAAAACAAACGTTTCGAACATTCCGATGTTCAGCTTCCGCGAGGTGCAGGATTGGCTGGGACCGGTCTATTCCTAGAACAATTCCGCCAGGTTTCACGCGCTTCAAGGCCTCCATGGCAGCGATTCCCGTACCCGTCCCAATGTCCAACACGATCTGTCCCGTTGATAGGCTCGCATCGGCTACGAGATCGCGCGCGAACTTTTCGAAGACCGGGACCCACTGCCTCCGCCAAGCGGTCGCATCTTTGTCCCAGAGCACTTGAAGGATCTTCTCCATCTCTTGTGAATCCAAGGCGCCTCAACTGAGCTTTGCATTGATCTCGCGATTAAGTGTCTTGGCTCTGCCCGACTAAGCCCGGAAAAGGCGTGTAGTGGCTTATTGGAAGACCAGAATCTGGCGAGGGAACTCTGTGCCAAAAAAAAGAGAGGAGAGGGATGGAAGATGAAGCTCAGATTACTTGAGTGCGGAAGGTTGTCAGTTCAACGTGCCAAAGTGCCTTGTATTCGCCTAGGAAGTCGCTGTGGAAGTTCATGAAGACGCCTTGCTGAGTCGGTTGGGTGTCCCTACCGTAGAGGACGAAGTAGCCTAGCCTTCCATCTGGGGCGGTTGCTGGTCCTTGGTAGACTGCGACATACGTGTCTCGGTTGTAATCACCGCGCCAACGGCCAGCGTCAACGGTGTAGGGCTTGTAGTTGACTTGGAAAGTCCCCGACAGCACCTTGAAGACGACATAGTGCGGGCCCACATATGTGACTTGGACTAGCAGCTGTAGGTTAGCTGGCCCAATCACCCAGTGGCCATCAACCAGTGCCTTCGCTTGGCCCCGAACCGTCGTGAGTAGATAGCGATCTCCGACTGCAACATTTCCGGTGAGCGGATCTGCGGCCACTGACCCGATGGAAAGCCCCGCCAAAGTCACGCAAACGAGGATTGAAAGCAGACGCGTTGTTTGCGACATTTTCTTGCACCAGTCCGCAAGATCCATTCATTCAACATAAGCGACTTGGGAAGGAATGATCTGGATGATTCATCAATCTCGCATGCCTAGGCCGCTGGAGTGGTCACGCGCTCAGGCGCTGGGTGAAGAATGTATGCGCGATTTCAGCAGTCCCTCAAACCATCCCAAGGTGATAGAGATCGCTTCATCTTCGGCTCCCTTGAACGTGTGACCTGTTCTTAGTATTGACAGGCTGAATCCCTCTTTTCGGAGAGATTTCTGAAAGTTCTCCGCTTCGCGAAGAGTGACGTACTCGTCTCCGTCTCCGATGAGCAGAAGAATTGGAGGATGTTCACTGCTGGAAAGAAGTTTACCCGTGTTCAGAGCCATCAGTTTTCGACGTAAGTCCCTCAGACGCAGTGTAAGCCCGAACACCTCGATCCTCATTGCTTTTGTGACATCGTGTAACTGATCGACATACGATAAGATACAGAACAATAGATAACGGAACCTTCCGTACCTCTTTATGATGAATTGTTTGACATTCAGGCGGTGATCTGGCGGCGTCGCCCATAACGCAAAGCCCTTTGCTCTTGGATCCCGCATCAACGAATACAGAGCCACTGTTCCTCCCAAGCTCCTGCCAACAATGAAAGCACACGTCGAGTCTGTTTCCTCTTGAGATAGGAGGAACTCAAATGCAGCACGAGCATCCTCTTGCTCGCCCCACCCGTAGTCAAACTCCCCTTCGCTTCTTCCGCAACCGCGGAAATCGAAGAGCAAACATGCAAAGCCCCGCTCAGAAGCTCTCTCGGCAAAAGTTGTGTAGAGTGGAAGCCACCTGAATCCCTCTGCATGCATGGCGTGACATACAAGAATTGCCGGCGCTGATTTCCGGCGAGTCACGTAGAGTTCACCGCGAAGAACGCGGTTTCCCGAATGAAACTGAACTTCCCTCTTGCTCATGGTGTGCAACCTTGGACATCTGCTCATGGCATCAGGTTCTATCATCACAGATTCTGGAATCGTAATGTTCCTAAAACTTGAGCGTTAATACTCATTCGCAGTCGCACCTGCCAAGGAACACTTGTGGGATTAACCGGTTGGTTTGCAATCGTGCGTTACCGGACGGGCGTCGACTTCGAATTCGTTCAGGAGCGGGTAATCAAACTGGCACCGAATTCTGTAGCCCAAATTAGGGCGGGATAGACTATCATGCGTTCCATTCCGCCCGGCCCTAGGCCTAGAAATACGTCTGAGAAATACAGACCCAACGCACCGAGCGTCATTAGACCAAGCAGGATCGAGAAGAATGAGAGTGGAGCCTTCTGCAGCCTGTACGATGCGATCGCAGAAAGCCCGGCGAAAACAAAGGTCACAAGAGAAGCTACATGATGAATCGCGCCGGCCGTTTCCGTGAACAGCCCAACTCCCATCGCGCCCAAGCCCACCATAACGAGAAGAATCAATAGGAGTCGAGAGCGAAAGCCGCGCCAGAGCGAATAAGCTCCGAGGATTCCCAGTAAGCCGAGAAGAAAGACCGACGAGTTGAATATCGTGGCAGTTGGTTCGAGTACCAGACATGTTTCTCGGCAGGTCGCTCCCAAGTCGCTTATGTAATTCTGCGAGACGCTATAGCCCGAGTAGAAAGCCTCGGCCACTGTCAACGCTACTATGAATTGTGCAGAAGCGACGAGTATCAGCGCCCCTGCGAGTTTGCCATGAGCATATTTCATCAGCGCGCCGCCTGCCTGAGAAATCGTTCTTTGCAGAGTTAGCCTTTGCTCCTATGCCGTTTTGCGAACCAATCGGTTTCACAACAGGGTTGCGATCCAGAGAAGTCGATAGCGCTGCGGATCGGGGAGCATGACGATGAAGAGAATTGGAGTGGCGTTCAGTTGGAGAGAAGAATCTCTAGGGAATATTGTGAACTGCTCGGAGTACGCAGAGCAAGTTCGGGTGGAATCAGTTTGGGCTTCTGAAGCTTGGGGGAGGGAAGCCTTTCTGGCTTTGGCAGCTGTGGCTGCCCGGACAAAGCGAGTGAAGCTTGGAACGGGAATCGTGAATGTGTTTTCTCGCAGTCCAGGCCTGCTGGCCATGAGCGCTGCCACACTCGACGAACTCTCCAACGGCAGGGCGATTCTGGGAATCGGAACAAGCGGACCGACAGTGGTGGAACGCTGGCACGGACTTCGTTACGAAAAGCCGTTAACGAGAGTTCGGGAAACAGTCGCAGTTGTGCAGAAAGCACTGTCGGGAAGCCCGACCAATTACAACGGCAAGATCTTTCAAGTGAGGGACTTCCAGTTGGCGATGCAACCACCGAAACGCACGATTCCAATTTATCTTGCCGCCTTGCGGCCGAGGATGTTGAGGCTGGCAGGGAAAATTGCAGACGGAGTTCTTCTATACCTCTGTCCTCTTTCAAGGATACCTGATGCAATCAAAGAGCTTCGGAAGGGAGCCGAAGAAGCTAAGCGATCAGTCGACGCCTTCGAGATTGCAGCCCTATTGCCGACACATGTCTCTGAGAATCACGGGGAGGCGCGGCATCTCGTCTCCAAGACGATAGCCTACTACGTGGGCGGAATGGGAACATACTATCATCGCCTAGTTAGTGAATCTGGGTTTTCGTTGGAAGCGGCGAAAATTCGCGAGGCATGGCAACAAGGCGATAAGCTGACCGCGACTCAGTCAGTCAGCGAGGAGCTCGTCGATTCCGTAGCGTTGGCTGGCTCCGTCGATCACTGCCGCGCAACGCTAGAAATGTTCAGAAACGCTGGCATAACTCTCCCGATAATATCATTCGGTCAGATCCAAGGCGAGACGAGCACCCGAGCGGTCAACGAGTCCATTAAGGCCCTCGTCGGATAGAATGAGGATCCCCCCAAACGTCGCGCTAGGCTTGTCTGGCCAAACAGTCCAGAGGGTTGTTGAGGGATCATTTCTGAATCCTTTCCGACAAAGTTCCGGCTCTTCTTCTCGCACCCAATGAGGCTTCACCTGTGACTGACGGTTTTGTGTTCTCGCAAGTTTCTGAACGAACCGACGGTCAAATATCCTCAAACTGTATGTTTCTGGGTGATGACTTTTGACGCTCCCCTGGTTCAGCTCTTGGCCTCATGGCGTCCCCCAGAATATCTCGTATCCTGAGATTCCTCTCGGCGATATCCTTCGAAGATCCGCTTCGGAATCTCCCGACCACATCGCAATCAACTACTTCGGTACGACTCTCACTTTCAAACAGCTTGATACGCAGGTGGACAAGTTTGCTGAAGCCCTTCAAGATCTGGGTGTTGAGAAAGGTGATCGGGTTGGTGTTTACCTCCCGAACATTCCGCAGTTCGTCATTGCGTACTATGCTGCGTTGAGAGTTGGTGGGGTTGTTGTTGCGTGCAGTCCCCTGTACAAAGAAAGGGAAATTGGCTACATTCTGAAGGATTCAAGCGCGAAGGTCCTTGTCGGTTGGGACAAGCTCTATCCTTTTGTTCAGGCGGCAGCGAAAGACACGAAGCTGACGTATGTTGTAACCACTAGCGTCCGCGACTATCTTCCTCCAATCCTGAGAACTCTGTCACCGCTAAAGGGGGTCAAATCCTACGCCTGTCCCGATACAAAGGACATGAAGAAACTCATCTCGAATTTTGGCGGACATCCAAAGCCCGTCACGGTACAACCTAGGAAGGATCCAGCGCTATTTCAGTACACTGGTGGAACAACGGGAATTCCAAAGGGAGCAATGCTCACCCACTACAACTTGGTTGCCAACATTGAACAGGTCAAGGCCTGGGGTGAGTTGCGACCTGGCGAGGACATCCACCTGTCTGTTCTCCCATTTTTCCACATCTTCGGAATGACCGTCGCCATGAACGCACCGATCTACACGCGGTCAACGATGATAC
>Ga0315268_10006786_pt1 | contig 12137 bp, 9 predicted proteins | sample C1_top_MG_FD_204535 | JGI IMG/M metagenome (GOLD analysis project Ga0315268, IMG submission 204535) | Sediment microbial communities from Yellowstone Lake, YNP, Wyoming, USA - C1_top | ecosystem: Environmental > Aquatic > Freshwater > Lake > Sediment | place: USA: Wyoming | collected 2017-08-01 | reverse complement strand
GGTCTTGGGCGAAGAGGGTATCAATCCCGTGATCCTGCCGGTCGAGGTGGGCAAGTACGGCAGCGTCGAGAGCTTGAGCGAAGCGCAACAGTGTGCTGATCTGTTCAAGCAGCATCGTGACGAAATTGACGGTGTGCTCATCACACTGCCCAATTTTGGCGAAGAGCGCCCGATTGCCAACACGTTGCGCTGGGCCGGGCTGAATGTGCCGGTGCTGGTCCACGCCTTCCCGGACGACGCGACCAAGATGACGGTGGCCGACCGGCGCGACTCGTTCTGCGGCAAGATGTCTACCTGCAACAACTTGACGCAATATGGCATCAAATTCTCACTCACCAGCCTGCATACGGTTGATCCGGAAAGCGACAGCTTTCGCCAGGACCTGCGCCAATTCGTCAGTACCTGCCGTGTGGTCAAAGGATTGCGCTCGGCCCGTGTGGGCGCCATCGGCGCGCGACCGGCGGCCTTTAACACCGTGCGCTACAGTGAAAAGCTGCTCGAACGCGCGGGCATCAGCGTCGAGACGCTCGACCTTTCCGAAGTGTTTGGCCGCGCGGCGCGCCTCAAGGCCGATGATCCACAGCTTGCCGCAAAGCTGGAAGAGATGCTGGCTTACGTTCCGACCGGTGGCGTGCCCAATCAGTCCATGACGCGCATGGCCAAGCTGGCGGTCGTCATTGACCGGTGGATGAAGGACAACAACCTGGTCGCCAGCGCCTTGCAATGCTGGACTTCGATGGAAGAGTTTTATGGCGTCGTGCCCTGCACACTGATGAGCATGATGAGCAACCGCCTCATGCCCTCGGCGTGCGAGACCGATATTGCGGGCCTGGTGGGCATGTACGCGCTGGTGCTGGCTTCCGGCAAGCCGAGCGCGATTGTGGACTGGAACAACAACTATGCCGACGATCCGGACAAAGGCGTGATTTTCCACTGCTCGAATCTGCCCAAAGATATTTTCGTCAAAGAGAGCATCACCGTCGAGGATGTGCCGCACATGGACTATCAAGCCATCATCGCGGGGACGGTGGGCAAGGACAACACCTATGGCACCGTGGTGGGCCGCGTCAAGGCCGCGCCATTCACCTACTGCCGCGTCTCGACCGACGACCTCAACGGCAAGATGCTGGCTTACCTGGGCGAAGGCCAGTTGACGGATGACCCACTCAAGACCTTTGGCGGCTATGGCGTGGTGCAGATCCCGAACTTGCAGAAGTTGTTGGCCTACATCTGCAACAACGGCTTTGAGCACCACGTCGCCATCAACCTCTCGCAGGTCGCCTCAGCTGTTGACGAGGCCCTGAGCAAGTACCTGGGCTGGGACGTGTATCATCACAAAGGCTAGTCTGAGGAGGCCATCGCCATGACCGAATTCGAGCGAAAGCAAAACACCATCAAGACCCTGCTGGCCGAGCGGCATCTCGACGCGTTGCTGCTTCGAAAAGTGAGCAGCTTTGCGTGGGCCACGGGCGGCGCGGCTTCGTACGTCAACACGGCGACGACGGACGGCGTGGCCTCGCTCCTCATCACTCCGCCGGGCCGCTACGTCATCACCAACAACATCGAAGCAGCACGCATCCAGCAGGAAGAGCGGCTCGAAGAGCAAGGCTGGGAACTGCGCGGCGCGCCCTGGCACGAGACGATTAATGCCGTGGCCGAATTGACGCATGGACTCAAGTTGGGCTGCGATGGGCCGTATCCCGACGCACAAGATCTCTCCGGCGAGATGGCTCGACTGCGCGCGAACCTGCTGCCCGAAGAAGACGAGCGGTTCAAGGCGCTGGGCCGCACCTGCGCCAAAGCGATGGACGCCGCGATCCGCGCCGTGCGCCCCGGTCAGACTGAACAGCAAATCGCCGCGCTATTGGCATACGAAACACAAGCTCGCAGCGTGCAGCCCATCGTCAACCTCGTCGCCACCGACGAGCGCATTTTCAAATTCAGGCACCCGTTGCCCACCGACAAAAAGATGGAACGCTACGCCATGCTCGTGCTGTGCGGGCGCAAGTGGGGACTGGTGTGCTCGATCACGCGGCTCGTTCACTTTGGCAAACTGCTCGATGAGGTGCGTCGCAGGATGGAAGCCGCTGCGCAAGTGGACGCCGCCTTCATCGCCGCTACTCGACCCGGCCAGACGCTCGGCCAGGTGTTTAGCCGTGCAATGGCGGCCTATGCCGAAACAGGTTTTGCCGACGAGTGGCGGTTGCATCATCAAGGCGGCCCGACCGGCTATGAGCCGCGCGAGTGGCTTGCCACACCTGGCGCAACCGATGTTGTCTCCATCGGCCAAGTCTATGCCTGGAACCCGTCCATCACCGGGACCAAGTCCGAAGACAGCCTCCTCGTCGGCGAGAGCGACAACGAGATCATCACGACTATCTCGGGCTGGCCGACGTTGCCCATCGTCGTAGGCGGTCAGACGGTTCTCCGGCCGGCGATTCTGGAAGTAGTGTGAGGAGCCGAACGTCAACATGCAAGTAGCCCGGTTGCACGGCGCGGGCGACCTGCGCCTGCACGAGGAACCCATCCCAACGCCCGGCCCGGGCGAGTCGCTCGTGCGCGTGACCGCCGTGGGCGTGTGCGGCTCCGACCTGCACTGGTTTTCCGAGTCAGGCATCGGCGACGCGCGCCTGGTCAAGCCGCTGGTCCTGGGTCACGAAACAGCCGGAGTGACCGAAAGCGGTCAGCGCGTGGCAGTGGACCCCGCCATTCCGTGCGGTGTGTGCGAGCCTTGCCGGCAAGGGAACCCAAACCTCTGCGAGCATTTGCAATTTTCCGGCCACGGCGCGGACGATGGCTCGCTGCGGCAGTACATCAACTGGCCCACTCGCTGCCTCTACCCGCTGCCTGATGCGTTGACCGACGCGGACGGCGTGCTGCTCGAGCCGCTCGGCGTTGCGCTGTTTGCGGTTGACCTCGGTCACGTCAAGCCGGGCATGACCGTCGGCGTGTTCGGCTGCGGCCCCATCGGACTACTAGTTCTCCAGGTCGCACGCGCGGCTGGCGCTGCTCACATCATCGCCACAGATAAGCTCGCACATCGCCTCGAAGCCGCGCAGCGATTCGGCGCGGAGGATTTAAAAGCCGGCGATGGCGACGAAGCCGCCGAGGTGTTGAAAGCGACCGGTGGGCGCGGAGTGGACGTCGCCTTTGAAGCGGCTGGAGTGAACGAAGCGGTAGACGTGGCGTTTGAAACCGTCAGGCCAGGCGGGCGCGTTGTCCTGGCCGGCATCCCCGCCGATGATCGGACAAGTTTCAAGGCGTCCACGGCCCGACGCAAAGGGTTGACGATCAAGCTGGTGCGCAGGATGAAGCATACTTATCCGCGCGCGATTCGACTGGTGGAACGCGGGCTGGTAGACGTGCGGTCGCTGGCGACGCATCGCTTCCCGTTGAGCGAAGCCGCGCAAGCTTTCTCTACTGCGCAAAAGCGCGAGGGGATCAAGATCATCATCGAGCCATAGGTCAAATCTCAAATTTCAAACCCGAATTTTGGCACAGCGAACAAAAAAGGCAAGTCCGAAATCAAAAATCCACGGAGGCTGAGATGAGCAAGCGCAAATACTCTATTGGCGTTGACTTTGGCACCGAGTCCGGGCGCGCGGTGCTGGTCGAAATCGCCACAGGCAAAGAGATTGCAACCGCCGTTTACCAATACTCGAACGGCGTGATTGACGAATACCTGCCCGGCACCAAGCTTCGACTGGAACCCGATTGGGCAATACAGGACCCGGACGATTATATCCGCACGTTCAAGAAAACCATCCCGGCCGTCCTCAAGCAGAGCGGCATTGACCCGGCGGATGTAATCGGCGTCGGCATAGACTTTACGGCATGCACGATGATGCCGACACTTGCCGATGGCACGCCGCTCTGCACATTGCCGGCCTTTCGCAACAACCCGCACGCCTGGGTCAAGCTGTGGAAGCATCACGCGGCGCAGCCCGAAGCGGACAAGATCAATGCGACCGCGCGGCAGATGGGCGAGAGCTGGCTCGACCGCTACGGCGGCAAGATTTCGTCCGAGTGGTTCTTTTCCAAGACGCTGCAAATCCTCGACGAGGCGCCCGAGATTTATGCTGCCGCCGACCGGCTGATCGAAGGCGCCGACTGGGTGGTGTGGCAACTGTGCGGCGAAGAGAAACGCAACTCGTGCACGGCGGGCTACAAGGCGATGTGGTCCAAGCGCGAAGGCTTTCCGGCCGACAGCTACTTTGCCGCGCTCGACCCGCGCCTGGAGCACGTGATTGACGAGAAAATGTCGCGGACGATTTACCCCATCGGCGACCGCGCGGGCGGCCTTACGCCGCAGGCCGCCAAGTGGACGGGCCTCGAGCCGGGCACGGCTGTGGCGATTGCGAACGTGGATGCGCACGTCTCCGTCCCAGCCGCGACGGTCGTCGAACCGGGCCGCATGGTCATGATCATGGGCACGAGCATCTGTCACATGGTGCTGGGCAGTGAAGAGCACCTCGTCCCCGGCATTTGCGGCTATGTGGAAGATGGAATCATTCCAGGGCTGTTCGGTTACGAGGCCGGGCAATCGTGCGTGGGCGATCATTTTGCCTGGTTCGTGGATAACGCTGCGCCGCCCGAGTATCACGCCGCCGCCAAGAAACGCAAGATAGACTTGCACAAGGCGCTTGAGTTGGAAGCGGCCAAGTTAAAGCCGGGCGAGTCGGGGCTGCTGGCGCTCGACTGGTGGAACGGCAACCGCTCGACGCTGGTGGATGTAGACTTGACCGGGCTGCTGCTCGGCGCGACGCTGGCGACCAAAGCGCCCGAGATTTACCGCGCCCTCATCGAAGCGACGGCGTTCGGGACGCGCGTGATTGTGGAAGCATTCGATAAGAATGGCGTCGCAGTGAACGAGTTTGTAGCGTGCGGTGGGCTGCCAGAAAAGAACAAGCTGCTCATGCAGATATACGCCGACGTGACCGGGCGCGAGCTTAAGGTGGCGGCCTCCAAGCAGGCAGGTGCGCTCGGCTCGGCGATGTTTGGCGCGGTGGCCGCCGGCAAGAAAGCCGGCGGGTATGACTCGATCTTTGACGCGGCGCACAAGATGCCGCGGCTCAAGAAGGAAACGTTCAAGCCCATCCCCGAAAATCGAAAGGTCTACGAACAACTCTATCAAGAATACGTCACACTATACGACTACTTTGGTCGCGGCGCGAACGACGTGATGAAGCGGCTCAAGAAAATCAAGGCCGAGGCGCGGCAGTAAAAAGTCCAGCGCGGGACCCAAGCTCGACCGACCAACAGCCTGCCGAGGTGAACCGGCAGGCTGTTTGTTTCCCCGCCGTCAACAAAGGTGAAAACGTCATGGCACAAGATTATCTTCTGGCAATTGACAATGGCACCCAGAGCGTGCGTGCGCTTGTATTTGATCTGCAAGGCAACCTGGTTGGAAAGTCCCGCGTGCCGCTGGAAGCGTACTTGTCAGAGCGGCCCGGCTGGGCCGAGCAGCGTCCCGATTATTATTGGGAATCTCTCTGTCAAGCGTGCCGACAACTCTGGCGCCAAACCAATATCCCCAAAGAGGCCATCGCCGGTGTGGCGCTCACCACACAACGCAGCACCGTGATCAACGTAGATCGGCAAGGTCAACCGTTGCGCCCGGCCATTGTCTGGCTGGATCAGCGCCGCACCACGGGGCAGAAACCGGTCGGCGGCCTGTGGGGTTTGGCTTTCGCGCTCGTGGGCATGCGTGAAACCGTGGCTTACCTTCAAGCCGAGGCCGAGGCCAACTGGATTCGCACTCAACAACCCGACATTTGGAAACGGACCCACAAGTATCTATTCCTCTCCGGCTATCTCACGCACAAATTGACCGGCCGCTTTGTGGACTCGGTGGGCTGCCAGGTGGGCTATGTCCCGTTCGACTACAAAAGACTGCGATGGGCGTCGTGGTGGGACTGGAAGTGGCAGGCCGTGCCGATGGAGCCAGCGTACTTGCCCGACCTGGCGCCGCCTGCCCAACCCTTGGGCGAGATCACACCTCAGGCCGCCGAAGCCACCGGCATCCCCGCCGGGCTGCCCATCATCGCCGCCGCCGCCGACAAAGCCTGCGAAGTCATCGGCGCGGGCTGCCTCGACCCGCACATCGGCTGCCTGAGCTATGGCACCACGGCGACGATCAACACCACGCACAAAAAGTATGTCGAGGTGATTCCGCTCATACCGCCCTACCCTTCCGCCGTGCCGGGCGCGTACAGCTTGGAGGTGCAAATCTATCGCGGTTACTGGATGGTGAGTTGGTTCAAGCAAGAGTTCGGCCAGCGCGAGCAACGCATCGCCGAGGAGCGCGGCATCGAGCCAGAGGAATTGTTCGACGAGCTAATCAACCAAGTGCCGCCCGGCTCGATGGGATTGATATTGCAGCCGTATTGGTCGCCGGGGTTAAGAGTGCCTGGACCGGAAGCCAAAGGAGCGGTGATCGGCTTTGGCGATGTACACACGCGAGCGCATCTCTACCGCGCCATCCTGGAAGGTCTGGCTTACGCTTTGCGCGAAGGCAAAGAACGCACCGAGCAACGCAGCGGTGTGCCCATCACCGAACTGCGCGTATCAGGCGGCGGCTCACAAAGCGACGCGGCGATGCAAATCACCGCCGATCTTTTTGGGCTGCCGACGGCTCGTCCGCATATCTACGAAACCTCGGGCCTTGGCGCCGCGATTGACGCCGCCGTCGGCTTGCGACTGCATCCCGACTTTGACGCAGCCGTGAGATCCATGACACACGTCGGTCGCGTTTTTGAACCGGACCGCCGCGCCCACGAAATCTACGATGCTCTGTACCGGCGGGTCTATAAACAAATGTATCGCAAGCTCAAGCCTCTTTACAAGGATATCCGCGAAATCACCGGTTACCCTGGCAAAGTGTTTTGACGGACACGGCCTGTCCCTTCCGGCCTATTCTTTGCGGCTGGCCTGGAACGTGCCGTAGCGCGTTTGATACCGCTCATAGTTGGCGGCGACTTCTTCGGCTGGCAGTTCCTCGACCTGACCGATTTGCATCGCCAGCCAGACCGTGCGAGCCACATCCTCGACCATGACAGCGGCCTTGAGCGCCTTGAGCACCGTTGCGCCAACGGTAAACACACCATGTTGCTTCATCAAGATCGCGGGTGAGTTGCCGATATACTGCAAGATGACTTGGCCGATTTTCTGATCGCCAATGCGGACATACGGGGCGCAAGGGATCGGCCCGCCGAACTCATCTGCGATGGCAGTGAGGCAAATTGGGATCGGCTTGCCGACAGCAGCAAAAGCGGTGGCATAGTTTGAGTGTGTATGAGTCACGCCGTTCACGTCGGGGCGATGCCGGTAGATATGCAGGTGCGAGGCTGTGTCTGTCGAAGGGCCATGCGTTGCTTCCACCACGTTGCCTTCGAGGTCAACGATGACCATGTTCTCCGGCGAGAGTTCATCGAACAATATGCCGCTGGGCTTGATGACGACCAGCCCGGTCTCGGGGTCGCGGCCACTCACGTTGCCGCTCGTCCAGGTTACCAGGTGATTCGCTGGCAGCGCCATGTTGGCGCGAAAGACTTGTTCTCGCAAATTCTCAAGCATCATCTCGAGTCTCCTAGCTGATCGGTTTAGCCTGGTCATTCCGGCGACAATCCGCTTGCGCGACCTGCCGCATCATACAGACACGGCTTCTTCGGCAAAGCGCTCGATATATTCAAGTGATTGATGCCGGAAATAGGCATTGTAAAGTTCCGCGTAATGGCCGCCGCGAGCCATCAGCTCGTTGTGTGTGCCCTCGTCAATGATGCGGCCATGCTCCATCACGATGATGCGATCCGCATGCTTGACGGTGCTCAATCTGTGCGCAATGACGATGGCCGTGCGGTCGCGCATCACGGTCTCTAGCCCCTCTTGAATCTGCGTCTCGGTGAACGGGTCAATGCTCGCCGTCGCTTCGTCCAGGATAAAGATGGCCGGGTCTTTGAGCAGCACACGCGCCAGCGCGACGAGCTGCCTCTGCCCCATCGAAAGATTCGCGCCGCGTTCGCCTGCGTCCGTGTCCAATCCATTCGGCAAATCAGCCAGCCAGTCGGCGTTGCCGCCTGCGACCTTTAGGTTGATGCGCATGGCCGCCTGGCGCACTTGCTCGTCTTTCGCCTCGGGCCGGCCGTAACGGATGTTTTCTCGCACTGTGCCGGAAAAGAGAAACGGCTCTTGCGGTACCAACCCGATGTGACGGCGATAACCCGCCAGGTCTAACCGGCGAATGTCGCGGCCATCCGCCAGAATCTGTCCGCCCTGGAACTCGTAGAAGCGAGCGATGAGTTTGGCGATGCTGCTCTTGCCCGCGCCCGTGTGTCCCACCAGCGCAATTGTCTCTTTGGGCCGGATGTCCAGCGTGTAATTTTTGAGGACAGTTTCTTTGTCGGTATATCTGAATTCCACATTCCGAAATTCAATGTGACCCTCCAGGCGATCAACCGGTTCGCGACCGACCTGCGCCACCTTCGGCTCGGCGTCAATCAGCGCAAAGACACGCTCCGAGGCCGAGAGGCTGTCCTGGAACTGGCTCCAGAACGAGGCGATGTTGAGCATCGGCCACCAAAAGAAACCCACCGCTTGCATGAACAGATACCAGTTGCCGGGCGTAATCGTTCCCGCGCGCGTCGTCCATCCACCCGCATAAACGAGAGCCGCTATTCCTACGCCGGACAAAATCCCCATGATGGGAAAGATGGTGTTGAGCGTGAGGCCGCGCCGCAGTCCAACGGCATAGGCCTGTTTGTTGTTGTCATCGAAATTTGCGTAAATGGAGCGTTCTTGCCTAAAGCTCTTGGCGACCATGATGCCGCTGACCGATTCTTGAATCTGCGCGTTGATCTTGGCCGTCACGCGGCGCGCGCGTTGAGTGACCGTGCGCGCGATGCGCCGGAAGCTCAGTGCGACAAACACCGCAATCGGCGAAAAGGCCAGCAGCAACAACGTCAGCCAGACATTGATGGTAAACAGCCAGATCGTGAGGATGCCCACGAGCAAAATCTGGCTGATGAGATTCGTGACCAGCGAGACGACGTCGGACAGGTCTTGGGTATCGGAGGTAACGCGGCTGACGATTTTGCCGGACGGGTTCTCGTCGTAAAAGGACAGATCGTGCTGGATGGTGGCGTGAAAGACATCCTCGCGCAATTTGAGCACGACGTGTCCAATGACCTGCGCGGCATTCAACTGCTGAATATAGTTGAACCACCAGGCCAATACACCCAGCAGCAACACACCGCCGGTCAATAGCAGCAAAGCATTGGTCGGGACGCTTTGGCTGTGCTCGTAGACGCGCAGAGCATCAATGCCTTTGGAGATGAGGATCGGCCCGCCCGTGCCAGCCGCCGAGTTCAGCGTGATGGCGATGGCGACCAGGATCATTTGCCGCGCGTGCGGGCGAAAGTATTCCGCCAGCCGCCTGATCAGCTCGCGGTCCGAATAAGTTCGGTCATACGCCTCGGACTCGAGGCCGTCAAGAATAAAACCCATTTACGTGTCGTACCTTGCAAAGATTCTGTGATAGTCGGCGCTGCGCGCCATCAATTCCTCGTGCGTGCCCTGATCTACCAACTCGCCTCGCCGCAGAACGAGAATGCGATCAGCCCAGCGAATCTGGCTGAGGCGGTGCGTGATGAGGAACGTCGTCCGCTCGCGGCTGATGCGCCGCATGGCCCGCTGAATCTGGTCTTCGGTGGCGCTGTCAATCGCGCTCGTGCTGTCGTCCAGGATCAGGATGCGCGGATTGGTGAGGAATGCGCGCGCGATGGCAATGCGCTGGCGTTGACCCCCGGACAGCATCACGCCGCGCTCGCCCACTTCGGTCTGATAACCCTGGGCAAAGCTCGTGATAAAGTTATGCGCCTGCGCCTCGCGGGCGGCTTGCCCGATTTGCTCTTGAGTGGCGCCGGCAACGCCAAAGGCAATGTTTTCGGCCAGGGTGCGCGAAAACAGAAACACATCCTGCTCGATGAACGAGATTTGCGAGCGGAGCGATTCCAGGCTCCAGTCTCGCACGTCCACGCCATCCACGAGCACGCGCCCCTTGTCTGTGTCATAGATGCGATTGATGAGGCGCGTAAGCGTGCTCTTGCCCGAGCCGGTCTGCCCGACAATGGCTATCGTTTCGCCGGGCCGCGCCGTAAAGCAGATGTTCTTGAGCACTTGCGCGTCGTTCTGGCTAAAGCTGACGTTTTCGAACGCCACCTCGCCCTTGATCGGGCGAGCGACGCCGCCTTCATTCTCGTCCAGCTCGGTCTCGGCATTGACGAGTTCCAAAATTCGTTCCGCGCCTGCGATGCCCATTTGCGCCAGGTTGAAGCTAAAGATCGAGATGAAAGTAGGGAACCGCAGAACACCCATCAGTCCCATAAACGTGATGACCCCTCCCAGGCTCAAGCCGCCCGCGCGCCAGATGATCAGCCCGTGCAAAAGCGCCGCTGCCCAGCTCACGCTGAACACCAGCATCGGCCAATAACGCGCCTGTATCTTGCCTTGCTCGACAAAGTAGCCTCGATAGATGAGGGCATTCAGTGTAAAGCGATTCCACTCGTGACGCTCCTGCACATTCGCCTTCACCACTTCGATGCCGGTGATCGCTTCGGCCAGCCCCGCGTTCATTACGCCAAACTGATCGCGCATCGCCGCGCTGACGGGATTCAGCCTGCGGTTATAGTCCGCGATGGTAATGACGAGCAAAACGAGAAAGGCAAAAGGCACCAACAACAGATCGAGCCTCATTTGGGCGATCAAGAGGATGGGGACGATGGTTCCCAACACCGAATCGGTGATGAGCATCAGGCCAGGGTTGAACATCAAGTTGAGCGCGAACACATCGTTCGTGGCGCGGGCCATCACGTCGCCGATGCGCTGCCGCCCGTGAAAGGTCTGGCTCTTGCCGAGCAGGCTCACGTACAGCTCGTCGCGCGCGTCGCGCTCAATGCGTTGTGCGATGAACTGCGCGGCATAGTTGCGCCCCAGTCCTGTCACGCCCTGACCGACGGCCGCGCCCATGATGCTCAATGCCAGTCCGAACAGCGCCGCCATCGTCCAGCCGGGCGTCGTGATGAGGTCAAAGCCTCGGCCAATGTATATCTGAATCGAACTGTACCAGATATTGTTGAGGCTGGACGCCACAATCATCGCGATGGGAAAGATCGGGTAGCGCAGCGTATGCGAGACGATCCAGCGCACTGGCGCGGAGCGGTCGTAGCGGTATTCATTTTCGAGCGTAAACTCGCGCTTGGTCACCCGTCACCTATCTGTAAGTCGCCCGCAGAGTTTATCATAAAGTGACGTGATAGCAAATCTGATTGGCCGTGCCCAACCCCATTGCGCGCGGTGCGTGACGGGGTAACGAGGGATCACCCGCACGCACTGCGCGTTCTGTTTGTCGGTGGCGATGTTGACACGCTTACCCCTTTGCCTTACAATAAACGCGCAAGTAGTTCAATCGTGATGACGTTGGTAGCATTTGAGGTAGAGAAATGAAAGAACGAATCGTGGTCAACCCCAATGTCCATTTTGGAAAGCCCTGTGTTGCTGGCACACGAGTCACGGTGCAAAATGTCCTTGAGCTGATCCGGGAAGGTCTCTCCTTTGCAGAGATAATTCAAGACTACTACCCTGAACTTGCCGTTGAAGACATTCGCGCCTGCATTCAGTATGCGCTTGACATCGTGACCGTCGAAGATATTCATATCGCGGCAGTGCCAGCATGAAATTTCTGCTCGACCAAGATGTTTACGCGACAACGGCACACTTACTGACCGGCCTGGGGCATGACGTTGTTCGCGTCGGTCAGATCGGACTCTCGCGGGCCGACGACTCGGATTTGCTCGCAACCGCCCGGCAACAAGGCCGCATCTTTGTGACGCGAGATAGAGACTTTGGTGGGCTTGTTTTCGTGCAAGTTTTGGGCACAGGCGTCATTTTTCTCCGCATCCTGCCTTCGACCCAAAATTCTGTCCACCAAGAACTTGAAAGGGTCTTGAAGACTTATTCCGAAAACGAGTTGATGAAAGCCTTTGTGGTCATTGAACCCGGCCGGCATAGGTTCCGAAGACGTTCAAAGTAAAAAGCCGCATGACGCAAACCCGAACCCGACGAGGCAAACGATACCCGCGCGG
>Ga0315268_10006785_pt1 | contig 12137 bp, 13 predicted proteins | sample C1_top_MG_FD_204535 | JGI IMG/M metagenome (GOLD analysis project Ga0315268, IMG submission 204535) | Sediment microbial communities from Yellowstone Lake, YNP, Wyoming, USA - C1_top | ecosystem: Environmental > Aquatic > Freshwater > Lake > Sediment | place: USA: Wyoming | collected 2017-08-01 | reverse complement strand
ATCCGATTGCGACAGTTGCAAGTGTGGGTTAGAGGAAAACAAGCGGGTTTTCGTTCCAATACAGTCTTGTCTCTATCCAATCAACCGGAATGCGCAAGTAGTCGACAATGCCGAAACGCTCCGCACGGCCAGGCGCCAGAACATACTTCAGCTCCTTTCCCCTGAAATAGATGCTCTCGTAAGGCAGCGGCTGGGGAACCTTGTGACCAATTACCAGAACATAGAAGACTCCCGTGGCGGGAAGCGACATGGTAACCTCTTGCCTTGCCCAGAGAACGGTTTGAGTGAACGGCTCGAAGTCACCTTGGTTAGGAGTCCCCGAAGGCAGAATGCTGTTGTTGGCATCTTCGTACACCCACCTCATCATACCATCACCCGCGGGCAGCACTATCCCTCTGTACTCCAAGAAACTCGCATTTTCCGCATCCGGTGCTTGAAGCCCCGGTCCGATTAGCGCCAAGTCCGGCGCGAACCGTTTCAGATAGTCCAAGGATGGAATCGAAAGCGAGCAGTAGAACTCATGCTCCTGGACGCCATCGAATCTATAGTATTGGACATCTGGACCGTAGGGTTCGAACTGCGCGAAAATCCCGTACGACGTTGATATGTCTGGAATCTTGAAGGCCGTCGCGTAAGTGTTTCCACCTGATTCGTAAATGGGCAGATGGGCAGCTGCCTGGCCGGGCACCGATAAGATAGCGGCAAGAAACGCAAGAAGAGCTACTGCCGCTATGCTCAATCGACGGGTGCGACCTGTGTTCGGCATTCAAGGCATGAACGAAGTATCGGATATTTCTTGATTGCATCCAGGATGCACTCGTGCTCATGGGCTCTGGTTAGAGCCGCCTCCGGGCGACCTTCTTGACCTCGTCGGCCCAATCAGTGTCACTCGTGCCGCTCCTTGGAAGGCCATTAGGCAACATGTTTGCAGGGACGTGCTGCTGGCCTCCCAGCTCGCGCCCAACCTTCTTCCGCACACACTCGTCAAGCTTCGGACCGCTACAGTAGAGTCTGATGAAACCTGCGACGGCCAGCTTATACTCTCTCACGGACTCGCAGGATTTGAGAAAAGTGCAGTCCCGAAGCTGATCGCAGGTAGCCATCCTATAATTCCAGTTACTCATGATATGGCAAGCATCTTGAATATCTTTCGCCTTGAGTTTGCCAAACTGGAGCCTCAGCCTATGGGACGCGGAGTCGATATGAATCTTATTGACCTGACCCCTTTGACCTTCCTGATCTTGCTGAGGATCTCCTTGAGGACCGCATTGGGGCCCCGCGCGATGAACACTTCCATGCACTGGCCTTTCTCGATGTGCAAATGGAGCATCATCTGGATCTCCTCGTACCTGTGCTGGAGCACCGACAGTTCTCCTCTTGGACCCAACTCGTCGTAGACCATCGTGATAACCAGCTGGTTCTCGCCCTCGGCACTGTCCCATTCCGATTCGTCTACGAAGGTCCTCATAGTTTCCCTAATGGCATCCGAGCGCGACCTGAATCCTCTCGTTCCGGAAATCTCGTCGAAGCGCCTGAGCAGCTCACCTGGGACCGAAATACTGACTATCGTCACCCGGTCACTTCCCATTCCAGGTTACCGAACTCACGCTTTATTAAGAATTCGCCCCGCGATGAATAATCACAATCAGGTCCTACCAAGCCTCTTCAAGAGCGATTCCGGGCTGTCGACGAGCGCTGCCTTGACCTCTTCTGGAGTCATGCCTGCGCCTCTCGCGACTGTGTTCGCGAACGCCATTGTGCTCAGGTCGTCCGGTGAATGGGCATCAGTGTTTACGAGTGCCTTCGCCTTGCATTCCCTGACGAGCATAGCGATGTGACCATTCGCGAGAGAATGGCCTTTCCGGCAGCTGATCTCGAGGTAGATGCCCTGCTTCACAGCAAGCTCGACATCGTCCACCGAGATCATCCCAGGATGGGCCAGGATGTCGACATCGGGGTTGGTCACGGCCTCGTGATTAGTCCCTCTCTCTACGGGTTCGACAGGCGTTTCGCCGTGAATGACCACGAGCTCAGCACCGGCCTTCCTGGACTCCCTTACTGCCTGGTCTATGTACCTTACAGGGATGTGTGTCAGCTCCACGCCTGGGATTGCCTCAATTCCCCACGTCTTAGCCTTGGCGCAATCTCTGGCGACGGACTCGACGATCCATTCTATGTTCGAGAAGGACGCATGGTCGGTCAAGGCTATCGCTCTGTGGTCCGCGCTTGCAGCTCTTCTTATCAACTCAATCGGCAGCAGCTCGCCATCGCTGAACGATGTGTGCGTGTGAAAGTCGCATCTCCTAGCCCTCATTTCCTTCGGCCCTCCAGTTCCTTGTAGATATCGTCCATCGTTATGCCCTCATCGTAGAGAAGGACCATGAGGTGGTACAGCAGGTCTGCTGTCTCATAAATGACCTGGCCCTTATCCTTGTCCTTCGCTGCTAGCATGACCTCAGAGCTCTCCTCAGCTATCTTCTTCAGCAGGAGGTTCCTGTTCCTTAGGAGCTTGAATGTGTAGGACGCTTCGTTCTGCCCGGACCTCCGGTCTACGAATACCCTCCATAGCTTCGTGATTATGTCCTCAGAGGGGATCGGCGATTTTGAGAAGCAGGAGTACGACCCCGTATGGCAGGCTACGCCTGTCTGCTCGACCCTGGCAAGCATCGCGTCGTCGTCGCAGTCGGTTATCAGTTCCACAGCCTTCTGGAAGTTGCCGGATGTCTCGCCCTTCTTCCAGATTTGTCCCTTGGACCTGCTCCAATAGTGCATGTACCCCGTTTTCTTGGTCAGCTGAAGCGCCTCGTCGTTCATGTAGGCTAACATGAGGACGTTGTTGTTCCTCACGTCCTGAACGACGACCGGCATCAGGCTCCCGCCTTCTTTCTCGTTCATATGCTCCACCTCACTGGCACGCCTATGTCCTCGAGTGCGCGCTTGACATCAGCAACCGTGTGCTCACCATAGTGAAATATCGATGCGGCAAGAGCGGCATCTGCCTCGCCCTTGGTGAGCACTTCAACAATGTGCTCGATCCTGCCGCAGCCTCCAGAGGCGATGACCGGAACACTGACCTCGCGGACGACCTTCCTTGTCAACTCGATGTCGTAGCCCCTCTTTGTGCCGTCCGCATCCATGCTCGTGAGGAGTATCTCGCCTGCCCCACGGTCGCAACCATCCTTTGCCCAGTCGATGGCGTCGAGGCCAGTGGGCCTTGTTCCAGAGTGGGTGTACACCTCCCACGAATCGCCCTTTCGTTTGGCATCGATTGCCAGGACTATGCATTGGCTTCCAAAGGCATCTGCGCATCTCGTGATCAGGGCAGGGTCGGCGACCGCCGCTGAGTTCACGGAGGTCTTGTCTGCTCCCACCTTCAAGGTCTTTCTCACATCTTCGAACGAACGGATCCCGCCTCCAACGGTGAGAGGTATGAAGAGCATCTCCGCGGTTTTCTGGACTGCCGTGCGAAGGGTGTTCGCTCCGGTGACAGACGCCTTGACATCAAGGAACACGATCTCGTCCGCCCCCTGTCTCTGGTATTCAGAAGCAAGCTCTGGTGGATCACCGACGTTCCTCAAATCTCTGAAGCACTTCCCCTTGACAACGACGCCGTCCCTGACGTCCAAGCAAGGGATGATCCTCTTCGTGAGGGGCATCAGCGGGTCCTCCATCTGACGCTTGACTTCGTTGACATCGAGATCTTTGACGGAGCCATTGCGTCCTTGAGCGCGAGCCCGAGGGCCTTGAACGTCGCCTCGATCACATGATGTGGGTCCTTTCCTCTCAAGACTATCGTGTGGACCGTCGCGCGAAGCTCCATCGCGAACGATCTGAGAAAGTGCTCATACATCGGGTCTGGGACATCGAGGTGCACAAATGGCCTGTCTATCAGGTCCACGGTCACCTGAACAAGCGCCTCATCCATGGGAACCGTCGAGCTCGCAATCCTTCTGACCGGTGCGTCCCCGATAGCCTCCCTGTAAGCTCGACCAAGCGTGATGGCGACGTCCTCTATGAGGTGGTGGTCGATATCCCCTCGAGCCGAGACATCGAGGTCCGCGCCGGAGTACTTCGCAAGTGTCTCTACCATATGTTTCAGGAACGGGTCCTGCAGGTCCGTTGCGCATCTGCCAGACCCGTCCAGCACGAGCTTGATATCGATCTCGGTCTCCCTCGTCTTCCTCGAGACTTTCGCAGTTCGTCCGCTCTTCCCGCTCGTCACTCGAACTCCCTCACTGCACGCGCGAAATTGAGACTCCCGGTGTAGATGGCCATTCCGACAACGGCTGAATTAGCGCCCATCCCACGCAACAGCTTCAGGTCGTCCATGGTCGTCACCCCGCCGGAAACGATGACAGGTTTCGAGGTCATCTCTATCAGGGCCTTGATAGGCCTCGGATCGATTCCCCGCAATTTCCCCTCGACCTCCACATTGGTGTACAGGAATCCCCAGATGGGCAAGGGTTCCAAGTCCTTCGCAACGGAGAGAATCTCCTTGCCTGAACTCTCCTGCCAGCCCTTGATCATAACATGGTCCGCCACGGAATCGAGGGCAACGACAATTCCGTCCGCATACTGTTCAGCGATCGCCTCGACGAACGGCCTGTCCTGGATAGCCCTCGTGCCAACGATTACCCTCTCGCACCCGATCTCGAACAGCCTCTCGACCTTCTCCGGGGTGCGAACCCCGCCTCCGACCTGCACCGGAACGTCGAGGTCGCCCGCAATCTTCTCGATGAGGAGCTCGTTGTCCCCCATCCCGAGCGCAGAGTCGAGGTCTATGATGTGGATCATATCCGCTCCCTCGTCCTGCCATCTTCGAGCGGCACCGACGACATCGTCTATCGAGACCTGCTCGGTCCCTGGCTTCCCGCCGATAAGCTGAACGCACTTGCCACCCTTGATGTCGACTGCTGGAAGGATGTTCATGTTGAACCCTCTGAGATACTCACGAAGTTCGACAACAGCCTGAGGCCGGGCAACCCGCTCTTCTCTGGGTGGAACTGAACCCCATAGATAGAGCCCTTCCTCACAGCCGATACGAACGTCTCACCGTATCGCGTCTTTGCTATTCCCACTTTCTGAGTCGGATGGCAGACGAACGAGTTCGCAAAGTAGAACTGTATATCAGTGGGGATGCCTTCGAAGAGCGGATCGTCTGATGCCTGCACATTGTTCCATCCCATGTGAGGGACCCGATCTGCATTGATCCTCTTGACCTCACCCTTGATCGCGGATATGCCCTCGCCTGGCGATTCCTCGCTCCTGTCGAAGAGGATCTGCATGCCAAGGCAGACGCCCAAGGTCGGTGTTCCCGAGGCGATGGCCTTTCTCAGCTGCGGGAGAACTGGCTGAAGGACGTCCATAGCGGCACCGAAGGCTCCGACGCCCGGGAATACGATCCCCCCGGCATCCAACAGAGCTTTCGGATCGGTCACAATCTCGACCTTGGCTCCGGTCTTCTCGAGACCCTTGGAAATGCTGTGGAGGTTGCCCACCCCGTAATCGATAATCCTGATCTTCATCTCATCTTCCCCGACATCACGTGCTCTGCCTCCACCAGGAACTTGTCCATCATTTCCCTGGGGCCGACCGTGACTCTGATGTAGTCCTTCAGCATCGGAAACGAGCTGCAGTCTCTCACTGCCACGCCCCTGTCCTTGAGAGCTGCGACGAGGGTTGGCCCGTCCATGCGTGACTTGCCGATCACGAAGTTGCAGACGGAAGGTTTGACCGAGAATCCCAAGGCCGTCATTTTGTTCGAAAGGTATTCCCTCTCAATCTGCATCCTTGAGACCGCCGCGTCGACCCACTTCTTGTTGTCGATGGCTCTGATGGCGACAGCTTCTGTGAACGAGTTGAGCCCAAACGGCGTCCTCACGCGTCTCAGTTCGTCTATGATTTCGCTCCTCGCGATGGCGAACCCTGCCCTCAGCCCGGCGAGGCCGTACGCCTTCGAGAATGTACGAGTATCTATCCCGTGCTCGCACGCGAGCACTGTCTTCAGCATATTCGAGCCGCAGAAGTCTCCATAGGCCTCATCGACCAGAACCATGCCGTTCGATTCTGAGAGTATCTTGCTGATCTCGTTGAAGTCGAAGAGGTTCGCAGTAGGGTTGTTCGGCTGGCAGATGGCTGTTAGCTTAGCGTTCTCTGAAAGGATCTCATCTGCATCAATCGAATAATCCTCCTTGAGCAGCTTCTCCTTGACCGTCGCTAGGTTGACCCTCGCATAGAACTTGTACATTCCGAACGTCGGCGCTGGGGAAACGAACAGCTCACCGGGGTTGATGAAAGATTTCATCGTAATGTCCAGCAACTCGTCGGAACCGTTCCCTACAATGACCTCGTCGGGTGAGACGCGGTGCTCAGAGGAGATTCTCTCTCTGAGCGCATCTGAGTTCTCGCTGGGGTACGCCCAGAGACGTGTGAAGTCGAAGGACTTTGCGACTTCCTCGACTGCTGGGTTGACTCCGAAGAGGTTCGCGTTGTCGTTCAACAGTATCAAATCCTTCCGAGCAAGCGAATAGGTCTGGCGCGAAAGTGTGTCAAGGGTCCTTCGCCTGAGCTCTCCGATCGACGTCATATGTTCACCTTCTTAGAGCGCATAAGCGCGGCCTGAGCGTGGGCCGGGAGGCCCTCCGCGCAGGCCATCTTCTCAACGACTCCCGCCAACTTGTCAGCCCCTGAAGAGCTAAGACATTGATAAGGAACCACTCTGAGGAAGTCATAGACTGACAGTGAAGACTTCATCGATGCCATGCCCATTGTTGGGAGTATGTGGTTTGTCCCCGAACAGTAGTCTCCGAAGGAGACGGATGAATATCTGCCGAGGAACACCGATCCGGCGTTCTCTATCATCGGAAGCAGATCTAGGGGAGCGGCCGTATCGACAAGCAAGTGCTCTGGGGCGTACTCGTTCGAGAAATCGAGCGCTTCCGAGATGCTTTTTGTCTTGATGAACACGACCCCATCCGCTGCGGCTGCAGCCGCGATCTCTCTCCTCTCGGCGGCAACGATCATCTTCTGAAGCTCGTTCCTTGCCTCAGCCAGTAACCTGCCAGAATTCGTTAAGAGGACCGCGCGAGCGAGCGGGTCGTGCTCCAGCTGCGCTAACATGTCCGCAGCCACCAGACTAGGTGAGGCAGAGCCGTCGGCGATTACAAGCACCTCAGATGGCCCTGCCAGGAAGTCGATCTCGCAATCGTTTCGAACCAACAGTTTGGCGGCGCTGACGAAAGCTCCTCCGGGTCCCACAATCTTCCGAACTCTCCTGATTGACTCCGTGCCGTACGCGAGCGCGGCAATGGCCTGCGCGCCTCCCACGGCGAACACCTCATCGACTTCGCAGAGATTCGCTGCGGCCAGGACAGCATCGTTCACTCTGCCCAGCTTGGCTGGCGTACATAGCACGAGCTCACGCACTCCCGCAATCCGCGCAGGCACACATGCCATAATCACCGATGAAGCGTAACTAGCTGTGCCGCCGGGTGCGTATACACCGACACGCGCTAAGGGCACGACCGTCTGGCCGAGGAGTCCGCAAGAGTCCTTGAACCTGAAAGATTTTAGGGTCTGCCTCGAGTGGAACCTCTCTATCCTCCGCTTGCAGATTTCCATCGATTTCATGAGACTCAGGGGAAGCCTATCTGCGGCCCTCTTGAGCTCCGACATACTGATCTTCATCGGTCTGCCCAGAGGACCGTCAATCGATTCAGCGATCTTCAGCAGAGCAGCGTCTCCTCCGAGCCTTACCTGATCTACTATCTCTCGAACTTTGTTTGTGATAGCTGCAGGATCTGCCTCCGACCTTCTGAGGACCAAGAGCCGTTCCTGTTCTGACATCTTGCTCAAGTTGAATGTCCGCATATCAGAGAACCATCCTCTCGATTGGCATGACCAGGATGCCGGTGGCGCCGACGGACTTGAGCATAGCGATGACCCCGTTCACCTCGTCTTCGTTCGTGACTGCGTGTACCGCAACGAAATCGTCCCTGCCCAGAAGCGGCATGATCGTCGGACCCGACACGCCAGGGAGCAGAGTCCCAAGGTTCGGCAACTGGTCCCTCGGCACATTCGCCATGAGGTACCTCTTCCTGGAGGCATTCATCACGCTGGAGAGAGCGCTCGTGATTTCTTCGATTGTCAGACGCTTCTCCGACACGGACTTCCGGTTTGCTATCAGCACCGCCCTGGACTCAAGGATGACGTCCACCTCTCTCAGGTGGTTGAGCTTAAGGGTCGAGCCCGTCTCCGTGAGGTCGGTGACTATGTCGGCGAGGCCGATCTGTGGAGCGACCTCGGTCGCGCCTGTCATCTCTGCGATTTGGATGTCCTTGCCGAGCTTCGCAAAGAACTCTTTGGTCAGGCCAGGAAAGGAGGTCGCGACCGTGCAACCGTCCTTGACATCCTTGACAGACCTGATCGGGGACTCATCTGGGACGGCGACCACCAACCTGCACTTCCCGAAGTCCAAGTCCATGATCTTCTCCACCTTCCTTCTGGTCTCCATCAACAAATCCAGACCCGTGATGCCGAGGTCGGCCGCGCCCATCTCGACGAATTCTGGTATATCCTGCGCCCTGGCCATGAGCACCTGATACTTGCCCTTGCCGAATTCAGCAAGGAGGGTCCGACTATCCGTGTCTGGTATCGGGAATCCAATCCTGTTCATCAGCCTGATGGCGTTCTGGTTGAGCCTACCCTTGTTCGGCAATGCTATCCTCATGCTACTCATGTCAACACCTCCTCCAAGTCCACCTGGCCCGCGTCCCCCACAACCTCATGCCCACTAGGACATCGGGATCCTAGAACACAATTTCCGGCACACTGGCTCAGGATTCGGGGGCTACCCGTGAAGGCTATCAAACACGACCTTCGCCTCTGCCATGTTCTTGCGCCTCAAGCGGACGAGCGAAGACCTCGCCGATATTTATGAGTTCCGTCCAGAAGGAGACATCCATTGCATATGCTTGTACATCATGAGGCTGTCGAATCTTCTGAAACGCTCTCTTATGTCCTCAGCTGAACCGCGTCAATACTGACCTATGTCGGGTACAGCGCTCCGAAAAACAGCACTACGACAGAGGTCGCTACGCAGAATGCCACGACATACCACGGATTGACCTTGAGGGCCTTCTCATCTTCCGAGTCGAAGTACCTGATCAACCCTGCAGCTGAGTGGAATCCCTCGTTCTTCTTGTTCTTCGGCATAGGCCTCAGAGAGGCCTATTGAAGGATTCGCTATTTAAGGCTTTACCGTCCCACGAGACCGTGTTCGACACGAATCCAAGAGAGGAAACATAACGAAAAGCATTATATAACCAACAAGATAATTCAAACAAAACCATCTGGCTAATCGCGGTCGAAGGTCGAATCCATCAGGTCCTGACCCATGAGCCTTGTTGAGCTGGATGGTGCCGGAGGGTGTACCATCGCAACAGTCTTCCTAGTCGACGATGAGAAGTTCATCGTCGACTTGTACAGAGATATTCTCGAGGCCAATGGTCACACCGTAATCGGCGTCGCCTCGGACGGCGAGGAAGCGGTCAAGAAATATAAGGAGATGAAGGAGAAGCCTGTGGTCATCATCATGGACCAGAGGATGCCTGTCAAGGACGGCGTCAGCGCCACCCAGGAGATCCTAACCCTGGACCCCAAAGCCACGATCTTCTTCGGCAGCGCGGACCTGCACATAGAGAAGGAGGCGCTCGCCGCGGGCGCCAAAGGATTCTTGCTGAAACCCTTCAGGATTGAGGAGCTCTTGGCGGCGATTCGAGAGGCCGAGAAAGAAGAGAAGTGACCGCGAAGCCCGCGTTCTTGAGTGCTGGCTTCGATCGAGAGTTGGTGTGCTATGACTACCAGCGTTAGAGAGATTGGAGGAGAATCCGACAACGGCGAGGGCCGCTTACATTTAAGTACGGCCTTCGAATATGAGTGGATGCCCTACGAAATGGGGGATGCCTGATGGCAGAGCAGGAGAGCGACCTCAAGGCCCAGATGCGGAGCAAGCTCCGGGCCTTGCAGGCAAAGGGGCTGGACCCGTACCAGAGATACAAATACGCTAGGACCCACGGGACGGCCAAGATACTTCAGGACTACGCCAACATCGGCCAGGAGAGAAGCAAGGAGGAGATCTCCACTGCCGGAAGGATAATGGCGGTCAGGATACACGGGAAGGCCGGTTTCGCGGATCTCCAGGACAGGGACGGGAAGGTCCAGATATATGTCAAGATGGACGAGGTCGGCCTCGAAAGATGGGAACTATTCAAATCCCTCGACCGAGGAGACATGATCGGCCTGAAGGGACATGTGTTTAGAACCAAGATGGGAGAGATCACAGTAGCAGTCAAGGAGTTCGACATCCTGACGAAGGCGCTCATACCGTATCCCGAGAAGTTCCACGGGCTACAGGATGTTCAGACGAGGTACAGGCAGAGATACCTGGATCTAGTGATGAACGAGGATGTCCGTCAGAGGTTCGTCAAGCGCAGCAGGATGGTCGCGTTCATGAGGGAGTGGCTGAACAAGAAGGGCTTCCTGGAGGTCGAAACGCCTATACTCCAACCACTCTACGGTGGGGCTTTGGCCAGGCCGTTCACAACTCACCACAACTTCCTGGACATGGACCTCTACCTGAGGATCGCGCCCGAGCTGTACCACAAGAGGTGCATTGTGGGCGACCTCGAGAAAGTCTACGAGATAGGCAAGAACTTTAGGAACGAGGACATCGACGCTCAGCACTATCCAGAGTACACATCTTTGGAGCTGTACGAGGCATATGCGGACTACAACGACATCATGGACCTGACTGAGTCGCTGCTGTATGACACCGCGATGCACATCGTAGGCTCAGAGAGTATTCCCTACGGCGACAAGGTGCTTGATTTCAGGAAGCCGTGGCCCAGGATAACGATGCACGATGCAGTCCAGAAGTACACAGGACTTGACATCTCAGCCCTGAAGACGGTCGACGCGGCGAAGGACGCGGCGATCAAGTTAGGTGTCAGAGACATCGAGGAGTGCGGCGAGCTGGGCAAGATCATCTCGGAGATATTCGACCAGAAGGCGCAGCCGCACCTGATAAACCCGATCTTCGTCATAGATCACCCGCTCGAGGTCTCCCCGCTGGCCAAGAGGAAGAGGGGGAACCCGCAGCTCGTCGAGAGGTTCGAGCTCTTCATCAACGGCTGGGAGTTTGCGAACGCCTTCTCGGAGCTGAACGACCCTGCGGAGCAGGAGCAGAGGTTCCTGGAGCAGGAGAGGCATAAGAAGGAGGGCGATGATGAGGCGCACCCGATCGACAGGGATTATGTGCGCGCGCTCGAGTACGGCCTTCCGCCGACAGGTGGGCTGGGCATAGGCATCGACAGGTTCGCGATGATACTCACGAACGCACCCTCCATAAAGGAAGTCATTCTGTTCCCGCACATGAAGCCGGAGGTCGTGTAGAGACTTGGGCGAGGGTGGCGGGCGAATCAAGCTGAGACACGTGGAGATTCCCGAGCTGGAGGCGCTCGCAGACGCTCAGAACGAGATCTTCCAGGACTACATCATTCCAATGCATTCTTCCGCAGACTTCTTCCTGGACTTCCTGAGATCTGTAGGTGGCAAGCTCACCAACGTCATCGTCGCGATGGATGCGGATCAGATCGTTGGGTACGTGAACCCCGTGATTGACGGGGGAGAAGCCTGGATCGGCGGTGTAGGTGTGAAACCTGGCTACCGAGGGCAGGGCCTCGGAACCAGGCTGATGCTCGCGGGAGAGGAGTTCGCAAGGGCCGAAGGTGCGGATGTCATATCGCTGGAGGTCATCATTGGCAACAAGCGGGCGTACAATGTCTACAAGAGACTTGGCTATACGGACAGCAGGATGTTCCTCACGGCCGAGGGAAAGCCGATGCACTTCGCTGGATTCGGCGTCGCGCCGAAAAGAGCCTCCATGTCCGAGATTCTCGCGATGCACGAGAAGTCCTACCATGACGCCTGCTGGCAGAGGAGGAAACTGCCTGCGATTGTGCATTCGGCGAGGGCGTCGGAGTGCTATAAGGTCGATGGAGGCTTCGTAGTATTGAGGAGGATCGAAACATCAGGTTTCATCCCATTCCTGGGCGTGCTGCCGGAGAAGAGGAGGCAGG
>Ga0315268_10006784_pt1 | contig 12138 bp, 8 predicted proteins | sample C1_top_MG_FD_204535 | JGI IMG/M metagenome (GOLD analysis project Ga0315268, IMG submission 204535) | Sediment microbial communities from Yellowstone Lake, YNP, Wyoming, USA - C1_top | ecosystem: Environmental > Aquatic > Freshwater > Lake > Sediment | place: USA: Wyoming | collected 2017-08-01 | reverse complement strand
AATTTGTATTGTAAGCACTGTGCATTGTAAATTTTTCTATCATCATAAACAAAGGGATAACCGATTTTAATCTCGACTCTTTTAAAATGGATAACATGGTATCCGTAAAAATATCGCGTATGTCCAGGTACAAGGGGATTTTTTTTTGTTTTGATATGACAGCACCCAGGAAGGCACTAAATAACCGGCTGGAGGTAGCAAATACAATGTCGTAATTTTTCCTCCTGACATATTTTAATGCCTTAATAAAATAAATGAAAAAGGACTGTGTCTGATCAAAAAAACCACTCTTGTGGAGAGGTATTTTGATTCTTTTTATCATTAGATTTTTTTGACTTTCAACCTCCTTTGCCTCAATCGCAAAGGTGCTGTACCTGTTTGGCATAGTTGTTACTACGTCTATAGAATCATCCTCATCTAAAAGAGATTTCAATGCTTTCACAAAAGATGTTGTTCTAAATGAACCGGCACACAAGTCTGGTTCATAATAGAATGAGATAATAAGAATTTTCATTTATGACCAATTGAATATGATGTGTAATGCATTATCATTTAATTGAATTTCCAGACATTGATTTTGACAAGTTAGCCCGAATTCTGGATGGTACGTTGAAGGAACCAATCGGCTTGCGCCTGTCTGAACGTGGCAGGCAATCGTTTCTCCACCTGGCAGGAAAATAGAAAATAGGTTCCTGTCCATCGTTCTTAAGGTGATGGAGGGGTGGAAATGAAACCGCCCCACGACCTCGGTGAATCGTCCTTCTATAACATCGTAGACGGTCAGGGAATGATTCTCGAAATGCCACTTCCGCCAGTGGACCGGTTTGCCGGAAAGCCTCCGGTATCCGTCATGGGCGCAGCGCACTACGATCGACTCTATGGATGTTTCTCTGATTTCAAGATCGAGGGGGCGTGCCCGCCGCGCAACTCGAAATACGCTCCATACTTCCGAAGAATCCTGCCCGTTTATCGTTACTGTATTATGGGCTGCTGTACCACGCTGGCGCTGGCGTTCAGCATCATTACCGTCGTATTGGGATGTGCCGGAATTTACCAACACCCGCTGTCCAAACAGGGACAATTCGAAACTCAGAGTGTCCGCATGAGCATGGCCGGGTAGATAATTAGGACCGATGGGTGCCACATCAAGAATAGCCGTCATCGGACCGTTCTCCACGCGAATGTAACCTGAGTTTATTAAATGGGTCAGCTTGATAGAGCCGGATGAAAGGCATTCAATTCCTGATTTTATAATTACAGAATGCTCCAATTGAGAAACACTATCTTCACGGACCGCCAGTCTTTCAGCGTATTCAATCAGGTCAGCAGGATGGACAGCAATCTCCATAGCCGCGTCGTTGAAAAGGGCAATCTGGCCATCGGGATGACTCATGACCCTGAGCCAGGCAAGCATGCGCTCTGCGGACCTGATCATCGGCGCTCTTTCAGTCTCAGCGAGTTCATTATTTCCTTTCTCCGTCTTTGCCTCGTCTCCCTCTATCATTGCGTTCCAGAGATCTTTTATGTCATTCCCGCGCAGGCTGGAATCCAGTATTTTAGAACCATAGCACCGACTCAAATTAATCAAATCCAACAAGTCCTCAAAAATGATGCTGTGATACATGGGGCTGAGTTCGAAGTGCCCGCCGTCCGCAAGAATTTGTTCTGGCAATTCGGCAGCCAATATCCGCAACCCTTTTTCCAGCCAGATTTCGGCTTCCTTTCCATCAAAAAAAAGCCCGGCAAAAATCAATGCCTTCGCGTTGGCAAACAAATGATTGCCCAGTAAATGATATTCCATTCGCCTGGTGAGATATCGCACCTGCACAGCCAAGCTTTCCAGCGCTCCTGAAGGCAATTCGTTGCCAGCCAGTACCCATTTAATCCAGTTCACAATCCGCAAGGATATAGGATAGGGTTCCCATCCTTTGCCTGCAACGGGATGGTTCTCCGCTATCCAGCACGTTATCAAAGATTGATGCCAGTCAAGGCGCACATCAGAATTGACGGCATTCAGATCATCAAAATAATGAAGATTATAAAGCCAGAGTTTGGCCCAATCGATATGATTCCAGTCAGCTGCAGCCAGAATATCATGTTCTTCATTGAGAAATCGGAACCGCTGGAAGGCAATGAGAGAATAGGGCTTTCTTGCCGGTGCGCGCCAGGTACCGGCAAGGGGCCGAAGAGCTGGGGGTGGGCTTAAATCAGGTTTGGGATGATAGAGCTTATACCAGAGGCGTCCATAGAGCTGAACCGGCCGCAGATGTCGTAGAGTGTGAAAGTACCGGGACGCATTCAACATCAATATTTATTCACAATGATGTCCGCAATTTTTTCACTGGCCTTCCCGTCCCAAAGCGGAGGTACGGTCCCCTTTTTCGCACAACCGTCCATAATGCGCTCGACTTCCGATCCCAGACGCCCCATGTCCTGACCCACCAGGATGTTTGTACCGATCGATACCGTCACTGGCCGTTCCGTATTTTCCCGTACCGTCAAGCAGGGTACATTCAGGTAGGTGGTTTCTTCCTGAATACCCCCTGAGTCAGTGATGACAACTTTCGCATGCTGCTGGAGGGCCAGAAAATCCAGATAGCCGATGGGATTCAGGAAATTCATATTTTGGCTTGCGGATTTTGGATTGATCAGATTCATGTCGCTCAAGCGTTTACGGGTACGGGGGTGAATCGGAAAGATAACCGGCACTTCCCGGCTGATCTCCGTCAAGGCCGCCATGATCTCGGTCAGAATCTTCGGTTCATCGACATTGGATGGGCGGTGCAGGGTGACCAGCACATAACGGCTCTGATCAACCGTCAGTCCCTCCAGTGCAAAGCGGCCGTTTTGCCAGCGTTCCAGTGCCAGCGGCAGAAGCCTATCCAGGGTATCGATCATCACATTGCCAACAAAATGGATTTTCTCCTGGGCAATGCCTTCCCTCAGCAGGTTTTCATCGCCATCCCTTGAGGGCGTGAACAGCAGGTCCGCGATCTGGTCTGTCAGCAGGCGGTTGATTTCCTCCGGCATAGTCCGGTCGAAGGAACGTAGCCCAGCTTCCACATGCCCCACAAGAATGCCTAACTTGGCACAGACCAAGGCGGCGGCCACCGTGGAATTGATGTCGCCATAAACCAGCACCATGTCGGGCTTCTCTTTGAGGACTGTTTCCTCAAACCGTATCATGATCTGCGCCGTCTGCACCGCATGCGAACCCGAGCCGACCTCCAGGTTGATATCCGGTGCGGGCAAGCCCAACTGCTGGAAGAAAATATCTGACATGTTGAGGTCATAGTGCTGGCCTGTGTGGACAAGGAGTTGATGAATCTGCGGATAATCCCCCAAGGCCAGGTGAACAGGGGTGACTTTCATGAAATTAGGCCTTGCGCCGACCACATGAATTATTTTCATTGGATGCACAATTCTCCGTTTTCTTTTTTAAGTATAATCAATCGGCCTTCCCGTGCCGAAGTCACCGCCGCAAAACTGGCGAGAGTGACGTTGACGATCTCCGAAAAAGGAATCAGCGGTTTTCCGCCTTTATCCACAAGAGCGACGAAGGCCGCCACCTCAGCCCGATGCCCCTTGTCCATCTGCCAAGTCCTGAAATTACGGAAGCCTCGAAACCCAGATGCTTCAACACTTCGGAAATTGTTCAGTTTCAGAATCCTTCCCTCTGAATAAATATCAAGCCTCTCTTTTGGATACGCCTTGTTGCCGTTCGCGAAATAATTTATCGTCCCGATTGAACCATCCTCAAAAGACAGAAGGATGGACATCTTGTCTTCCCTGATGGGCATTTGGCCACCAATCTGCATCGCCGCAACAGAAACAACTTTGTATCCCGTAAGATAGACCATCAGGTCGATGAAGTGGCAAGCTTCTCCGATTATGCGTCCGCCACCTTTCTCGGGATCGTGGACCCAGGCATTCGGCGGAATAATCCCAGCATTGACCGTCATGGTCATAGCAAGCGGTTCGATTCTCCCCACCATCATCGTCTTCATCTTCTGCACATGGGGGCTGAACCTCCGATTGAAACCGACCATCATGTGCTGTTCCGTATGTATCCGTACTGTTTCGATAACCTGTCTCAGGGCATCAATATCAATTGCCAAAGGCTTTTCCACAAAGACATGCTTTCCCGCTGCGAGAGATTTGCAAACCATTGAGGGATGGCTGTTATGATTCGTGGCAATGAAAACCGTGTTGACCTCCCCATCAGATAGGATTGCATCCGGATCTGTTGAAGCATGTTCAAAGCCATATTTTCGTGCAATGTGCGCGGCCGCCGCCCCGTTTGTGCGGGCGGAAACATATTTAAGCTTGGCGGGTGTCTTTGCCAGAGCCGGTGCCAGAGTCATCTTGCTGAAATTGCCGGCGCCGATCAGAGCGATCACACACTTACCGGCGGGGCGTAACTCTGAAACCGCAATGTTTATGGTAGGCGTTCGATCCACCTGGTAAGGATATTCCAGGACAACGCCCAGCGTGTCAGGATCAGACAGAGTTGCCCCATACGCATGCGGGGCATTCGCAAAAGGAATCCGTTGCGTGATCAATTCTTTCACCCGCAACTGTCCGGAACACATCGCTGCCAGTACCGCATCGAAGTTCCGCTGCTCCGTCCAGCGGACAAATCCGAAGGGATAATCCTGCCTGCCCTGTTCGTATTTTTCGTCGTAGCGTCCCGGCCCATAGGAGCAGGATACCTGAAACGTGATCTCCTTCTCGTAGAAATCTCCACGCCGTAGGTTCAGGTCCACTATGCCAACCAGGACTACCCGTCCCCGCTTCCGACATGATTGAGCTGCTTGATGTACGATATCGTCTCCCTTGGCCGAAGCGGCAATGATAACACCATCCACTCCCCGGCCGCCCGTCCAGGCCAACGCGGCAGTTACTGGATCTTTTCCCTTGCCGAGATCGACCGTTTCCGCCCCGAACACCTGCGCCAGTTGCAGGCGCTTCTTGCTGATATCCACAGCTAAAACTGCGCAACCGTTGGCTCGTAGGAGCTGTATAGTCAGCAGCCCCACCAGTCCCAGGCCGAAAACCATGAACCGCTCCCCAAACGTCGGCGCAGCCAGGCGAATCCCCTGAAGAGAGATACCACCCAGCACCGTGAAGGCCGCCTCTTCGTCCGAAACCCTGTCCGGAATATTCGCGCACAGATTCCGGGGTACGCACACTATCTCCGCATGAGGCCCGTTGCTTGCTACTCGATCCCCCGGCTGTAGATCGTTGATTCCCGCACCAACCTCCAAGACAACCCCCACATTGCAGTAACCCAGCGGCATAGGTTCATCCAGCTTATTGAATACAGCTTCTACCGTCGGCAGAAAGCCGTCCGTCCGTATCTTGTCCAGAACCTGCTTTACCTTTTCAGGCTGCTGTCGAGCCTTCTCTATCCAGCCAGCCTTCCCGAAATCCACAAGCATCCGTTCTGTTCCCACGGAAATTAGCGAGGCCCGCGAGACGATCAGCACCTGCCCGGGCTGACACAGAGGCGCCGGGACATCAACCAATTCGGTCTGGCCGGTTTTGATGTTATGTAGAATTTGTTTCATTCAAGTCTTATTTTTTGTCAAAGTTTTGTGCTATTATGGCTGCTTATACAGCTCTATGAGAGTGGCTTGGTCGCCTCAATCAACATGAAAAGTCCGTTGCGCCGGCAAATTTTCATGAGAAACCAGCGTGGCCAAAACAGCCGGGCGATATTCAGTAATGTCCCCTCATAGCGCTGACCTGCCTGTGATGACAGCAGGTCACCATGACTCAGTTGGACATTGATGGAGACATTCTCAAATTGCCGAAAGAAATTGCGTGCTTCGGCCTCACTATAGGCTTTTGTACCCGGGCTTTCGAGATACTTGGCATAGATCTTAGCAATCGAAGTAAAAGGTCGGCCTGCCAAGAGTGCATGGCGCAGCCAGAGCATGAAGCCGACCAAACTGTATTTGTGGTAAACCATGACCTTCGCTACGCCTCCCGGTTTCAGAACGCGAAAAATCTCATGTGCAGCCTTTTTTGTGTCCGGACTGTGGTGAATTACGCCCCAGGAATAGACAACGTCAAAGCTGTTATCCGGGTAGTCCAAGTTCTCCGCATCCCCAACATTAAGGTCGCTTCTCAGACCCAACTTCTCAAATCTCCGACGTGTCATCGCGATGGCGCGAGGAGTCAAATCAACGCCGGTTAAAATTGCACCAGCCTCAGCGAAGCGCTGATGATCTGCGCCAAGGCCGACACCGATCTCCAAAACTTTCTTTCCACGGGCACTTTCAAAATCTGCAAATGTTAAGATGAAGGGCTCAAGTACATAGCGAACCTCCTCCTGTTTTCTGAAACCACTTAAATCCAGGTTCTCGAGATAAAGTTTCTCTCCGCAGGCAGCCTCATCCCAGAACCCCCTGACATCTTCTTTGCTCGTGTTCACCGTTTAGTCCTTCGTTCTATCCTCTGATCCAAAAATCTCCGACACCATATTTCAATGCACAGCAATGACAACAGGGTGTAAGAAGCGTCTACCCTGCCAGTGTCATTTTGCTTGATGAGCCGCTGCACGGCAGCAGCATTAAAAAGCCCTCTGCGGCTCAGGCTATCTTCCGAGAGCAGATCGCCTATCAATTCGCGCAATTCGAATCGCATCCAACGACGCAGGGGTGCGCCAAAGCCACTCTTGGGACGGTAAATAACATTGTGTGGTAAGTAAGATTCCATAGCCTTCTTGAGCACCCACTTAACTTGCCTGTTCCGCTGTTTGAATTGCATAGGAATACTCGCAGCAAATTCTACCAGTTCAAGATCAAGGAACGGCACTCGCACCTCAACTCCGGCGGCCATAGACATCTTGTCGGTGTAAAGCAAGTTATGGTCGGACAGAAAAAAGCGTTGCTCCAGCGCCAACATTCGCTCTATCCTGGGGGTTGATTCTGGCAGGGACATCAAAAAATCCAGCATCGGTTGCTCTGCAGATTCAATACCAATTGCTTCACGGAATTCAGGTGTGTAAAGAGCAATTAGGTGGGGTTCCCGCGCCCAGGCAAAATATTTCGTCAACCCAGCATCTCCGTCCAACCCTGCGCCGGCAAACAACTTGGCAAGGCGGCGAAACAATGGCTTTCTTTGATCCAATCCAGCCGCTACCCTGTCCAACCCATTGCGTAAACTAACAGGCAACCACGACCAAAAGCGCTCGCTACCAAGAGCCAGATGCCGCCGATAGCCCGTGAAAAGATCATCCCCGCCGGCACCGGAGAGTAGAACCTTCATCCCATGCTCCTGCGCAAGGCGGCTGATGTAGAATACATTTAGCGGTGCAGGATCAGCCAGCGGTTCGTCTAGCGTATAAACCATGCCTTCCAGGTCAGCAGCCATACGAGAGGAGTCAATACTCACTACCTCCAGCGGTACCCCCAGATGCTTGGCCACCTGCCGGGCGTAGGGAAGATCATCGGTACCGCCAGCATCTGTGCCACCCAATGACTCAATCGTAAAACAGCGTATATCCGGCACCTGCTCACTAGCCATGGCCACAACAGCACTTGAATCCAAACCACCGGACAGGAATGCTCCAACTGGCACATCCGCAACCAGCTGGCGACGCACTGCCGTGCGCAAAGCTTCCTCTGTACCACGAATGGCGACGGTTTTATCCATATCGCCCTGCCTAATACGAAAAACCGGCAGTTGATACCACTGCCAGCACTTGGTGATGCGCCCTTCGCGTACAAGCATGGCTTCGCCGGGAAGCAATTTTCTGACGCTTTTAAGTGGTGTCCCCTCCCCAGGACACCATAGAAAGCTCAAATACCGGTGTAAAGAAATGGCATCAAGCTCACCAGTAGTATCCAACATTGGCAACAATGCCTTCATTTCACTGGCAAATACAAATCCATGTCGGCTTTGACTGTAATACAGTGGCTTGACGCCTAAAGCATCCCTAGCCAACAACAGTTCCTGGGTTCGTTTATCCCAAATAGCAAAGGCGAATATTCCATTGAGCTTAGGTAAAATAGCCATGCCGTCACGCAGATAGCCCGCTAACAGAACCTCGGTATCGGAATGGCCATTAAAACGGTAACCGCCAGCCGCCAAATCCGCTCGTAATTCTCGAAAGTTGTATATTTCACCGTTAAATACCAATACTACAGATTGCTTTTCATTGAGCATCGGCTGGTGTCCAAGGGGCGATAGGTCAAGTATCGACAAACGAACATGCGCAAGAGACAATGGAACATCCAAATCTCTGTAATCCCCTTGGTCATCAGGGCCACGGTGCTTCTGTAATTGACAGGCGATTCGTACCCTATCAGCTTCAACCCCCCAAGCGCCAATTATTCCGCACATATCGTTTTGCCAAACGCGTCTTGTTTTTTCTGAGCCAAAATCGTCATAAACAGACCATACCGAGGGAGGATTTTCTTGAAAAACCATCTAGGCCAAAGTATCCGAGCTACTGACAATAATGGTCCTCGATGACGTTGCCCGGCAGGAGATGATAACAAATCTCCATGAGTTAGAAATGTGTTTAACTCATCAATAATAAAGTCTTTAAATAATTCTCTTGCCTCCTCCACAGAATATGCCTTAGTTCCATAGCTCTCAAGATTATTTATATAAATATCTATAAGTGGCGTAAATGGACGTCCGCGCAATAATGCATAGCGCACCCATAGCATAAAACCAACGAGTGAATACTTATGGTACAACATAATTTTTGCCGTACCTCCGCACTTTAGCACGCGGTAAACTTCCCTTATCGCCTTAGGAGTATCCGGAGTACACATAAGAACACCCCAAGAATAAACGACATCGAAGTAATTGTCAGGAAAAGGTAGCTTTTCTGCATCACCAACCTGCAAGCTGGAATGTAGCCCGAGGAGCTCAAGCCGTCGCTTAACATGTGCAACCGATCTATTTGTAAGATCAACTCCAAATAAATCGGTACCAGCTTCTGCCCACTTTTGGTGATCCGCGCCCAGGCCTAACCCTATTTCAAGTACTCTCTGTCCCTGATGCTTGTCAAAACTTGCGAAATCAATTATTTCTGGCTCTAATTCATAGCGCCGCCTTGACTGTTCAAGATAGCCGTCCACGGTTTCGCTTTTCAAGTATAATTTTTCACCACATGAAGCGGCTTCCCAAAACTCCCTCTCCAGATCTTTGATTTCATGATTGGCTATTAATGTTTCTGTATCTTTTTTCATGATAGACTCGAATTATCGAAATATTATTTGAAGATCCTTCTAAACCGTCTCAGCTTCTGCAAAAAGGTATGTGAGTAATAAGCCCTTCTTGTCCAGTACTCAACAGTTGCCTTAAATGTCCCCTCGTTCTTTGCCATTCCCCTCATCAGACGGTTTTTCAATTCTTTCAATTCCTCAAATGTATGTTCACAAGTGTAATGCGGCGTATCATCGGTCTGCAACCAGAAATCGTCTGAGACCAAACCACTGGACTTGGCCATTTCGTAAAGTCCAGTTCCAGGAAAGACCAACATGATTTCAGCTGTACGAGAATAATATGGCCGGATTTTTTTCATCAGGGCAAGGGTTTCATCGATAGTCTCTCTGGTTTCTCCCGGGCTCCCGACGATCAAATAGGCTCTCGGCTTAATTCCCGCCTCATGAACCAATTGAAACGCATGTTCTATTTGGGATATCGTTTGCCCTTTATGGATATTGCGAAGTACCCTCGGGCTGCCCGATTCTATCCCAAATTCGATACGGAAGCAGCCACTCTTCTTCATCCAGCGCAATAACTCTTCGTCTATATGCGTAACGTGGGAGGAGGCAACCCAGCGTATATCAAGCTTTCTATCTATAATACCACGACAGATCTCAATGGCTCGTTCCCTCTTAGTGGTGAAATTGTCGTCAAAGAAAAAGAAGTTTTTAACTTTATATTGGTGGTAGAGCCATTCAATTTCGCCAATGACGTTATTGGGGCTTCGCGCCCGCCACTTCCTCTTCCAAAAATTGCCAGCGGAGCAGAATATGCATTTGTGAGGACAGCCTCTAGATGTCATTATTGAAGCTGCCTTTCCTTTGACATCCGGGATGCCTAAATAGTTGTCTAAGTTAAAGTCTACGTAACTCGGATAGGGAATAGAGTCCAAATCAGTGATAAGCTCTCTCGGTTCCGTGACCAACACTTCACCGCCTTCGGAATAAGCTATTCCTTTAACCGTCCCAAGATTTCGGGCATCAAGCATTGTCTGCACCAGTTCCAGTGCTGTTAATTCTCCTTCACCAATGATTACGGCATCGGCGTGGGCCTGCGCAAACATATATGACGGAAAAGCAGTAGCGTGATGCCCTCCGAGTATAATCTTAGTCTCAGGCAGAATTTCCCTGATTAGTTTGGCAGTCTTAAACGTCTGGCCACGCTCCTGCGTCCAGCACGCAATACCCACAATGCGTGGAGATTTGAGCCTGACGATTTTGGCCAGCCAGTTCCACGAATAGGCGGCAGCATCAAGCACCTCAACACTGATCCCCTCACTCCTGAGCAAAGCGGAAATATATGCAAGACCGATGGGCGGGAAATCGGCCCTTTGAGGTACCTCTCTCGGTGGTGTAATCAGTAGAACGTCCATCTCCTAATCTCCACTATAATAGTTTCTTTTTGTTATGTAGTATCTTGGAGTATAACTTGATGTATTCGTTTACAAGGGAATCCCAGATAAAACGCTCGCTTACAAATTTTTCAAGGTTTGCTCCCTTTGCTTTCAATTGGACAGGATCTCTAAGAATTTCAATAAGTCCTGTTTGTAACCCGCTAACGGATGCGGGGACCACTTGTCCCCCGTCAACAATAGCTATCTCACTAAACCCACACTGGTCCGTTATCAATATCGGTGTTCCCGTGATGCCTGCCTCAAGCACCACGATCGACATTGCTTCCTGTCTGGAGGGAATAACTAACAGATCAGCAGCATGATAAGCCATAGACTTATCTGCGCCACCCAGATAACCAAGAAAATGGATTCTATCCCCCATAAAGTAACTATCAGCGGTCCTCTTCAATTGGCACAACATACCTTCGTCAGGACCGCAAAAGATTAATTGGTAGTTACGCAATTCATCCTTTGCATTGCAAAAGGCTTCTAAAAGCAAATCAGGGCCTTTTATGCGGTTCAATCGCCCTACAAATAAGACGATGCGATTTTTACCCAGACCATATTTGTTCCGAAACTCAGCGTTATTTTGTATTCTCAAATTTTCACGATCAATACCATTTGGGATAATAACTATCTTATCTTTATAAACCCCGTAAGATCGGAAATGCGGAATTTCATCTGCAGTTATTGCGATGCAGAAAACGGCACTATTAATAATCTTTTTTCCAATAATCATGTTATATATTTTTTTTAGCCACTTGGATCTCCCATAGATTTGTAGTGCCCCAGCTGCGCATACTACATATGGCTTATTAAAATGTCGTGCCAAAAAATAAATAAGCGCGTTCTGCAAAGTCCAATGCTCCATTAAATGGATGATATCGGCATCCTTAATAACACCCACGATCTCGCTGAAAGACCATTTCGGGATATAGAACCGTTTATTGAGGCAGGGTGCCGCAATGATTTTTACTCCTTCCATCGCCTTAACGCGTTCAGAGGTTAACCCTAAATTGGTGGTCAAGACAGTACATTTTATACCTGCTTTAACGAGAGAGAGGCTCATTTGAAAGGTTCTTTCAACAGCCCCACCTCCGTTCACAGGATCAAGACTTACAATAACATTTAATACTTTCATGATTTCCTGAAACCATATGTTGAAATTATATGCTTCCCAGAGGAATAGAGCAATGTTCAATGGCTCATCAGGTGAACCACGTCTGCATTTTTAATTTTTCAATTAGATGTTGCGAAGGTTTCGGCAGATAAAATCGCTTCAAGAGGGAAGGATAAGCAATAATGCTCAATGCACATGTTTATATTGAGAACATTCATTAGGTTATAGAATCAATCCGATTTGTCTCAGTTATTTCATTATTACCCAGTATTATTGAAAAGCTGAAACTCAGAATTATTGCATTGAAGATCCAAAAAGGAAAAACTTGGAATGACCGCATAAACATACCGGAAAGAGCGCAAGCTAATAACAGATTGATTCCATATGCGCTTTC
>Ga0315268_10006782_pt1 | contig 12139 bp, 10 predicted proteins | sample C1_top_MG_FD_204535 | JGI IMG/M metagenome (GOLD analysis project Ga0315268, IMG submission 204535) | Sediment microbial communities from Yellowstone Lake, YNP, Wyoming, USA - C1_top | ecosystem: Environmental > Aquatic > Freshwater > Lake > Sediment | place: USA: Wyoming | collected 2017-08-01 | reverse complement strand
GTTTATGTCCTGTGTCTCTTCGGATTCATTATCTGGGTAGGTCTGCTGATCTCCTGGATCTTCTTCCACGGGGTTAAACCGCCGTTGGCCGGATGAGAAGAGAAGGAGGCAGTTATGAATGAAGAGCCCAAATTACCGCCCGAAGAAAAGCCGGAACTGGAACCGCCGGTGGAAGCCAGGTTGATCGACGAATTGCGGAAGATGGAGTATGAGCCGCTGCTGCCGGTGGAGAAAAAACTCATCGGCTGGAGCATCGCCATAGGAATCATTGCCTTAGGCTTCTTGGTCTGGGTTAGCTATACCTTCTTCCCCGGCCAGCATTAATCTCGAGAAGTAAACCACTACCCAAAAGCCCTGGGCACAAGGCCCGGGGCTTTTTTGTGCAAGAGATTTTTCCCCCGTAGAGGGCGCGCTGCCTTCGGGAAGCATGAGCACAGGCGAGGGCGCCTATGCCACCAGCCCGCCAGCCAAAGCTGGCGGCCATGTATTAAAAAAAAGGGCCCCGAGGGGCCCTTTAATATTTCGGCGCGGCTCAAAGCTCAATAGAACCAAAGGGCTATCATCGACAGGCGGTGGTTCTCGCCGGTATCGGTAATGCTGCCATTCACCGTGGTAGTCTGGAAATACTGGGTGCGGATGTAAGTATACTCCAGCCCCAGCTTCAATGCCTGGATGGGGCGGTACCACAGGGTCAGGTAGCATTGCTGGCTGATTTTGACCGGGTCCGCACTGGTGGTGGGTCCCGGCCAACTGCTAAGATTCAAGCCGAAAGCCCGGCTCGTGCCGTAGACGGCATTGAGATACCAGGATCCGGTGAAGTAGTATTGTAGCTGGGCATAACCGCCGAATCTTTTCAAGAGCGTCCGCTCGCCGGCGTTGATTCCGGAAAAGCGGTTAAGGTACGAGGCGTTGGCCGGGACATCCTCAACCACGTTGTCCAAACCGGCGCCGACGTACCACTGGGTGGTGAGGGACAGGGTGCGGGCCAGTTCTTTCGTATAAGTGGGGATAATGGGAAAGAACAGGCTTCCTTCCACAATCCATTGGTTCAGATACTGCTGGTCCACCTGGGTGACAGCCACCGTGGTGAAATTGTCCTGGCCGAAGATTCTGCCAGTGCCGCTAAAGGCCCGAAAGCGGGAGCGCTGCCAGGAGCCGGCCAGGCGGGCGGCGAACCATCGGGGGGCGCCATAATAAGCCGCTTTACCCCAGTGATCCTGGACATACAGGAGCCGCCCCGTCACCCGGGGGGTTTCGGAAGACTCGCCGGTGAAGGGATTGGCCACCCCCGTAGTGAGGGAGCCGGCGGTGAATTGGTCCGGTGCCAGGGTGGTGCCGCAGGTGCCGTTCATCGGCTCGGACAGGGATAGGGAGACGGTGAGGACATCTTTAAACTTCTGGGACAGGCGGATTTGGGGCTCCCGGAAGTAAGGGTTGCCGCCCTGCAGGGCCGCGGTGCCCGGGCTGCCGACCTCGGGGATTTCCTCCGTCAGCAGGGACCAGTAGTGGCCCATGAGCAATTCCGTCTCGGGCCAGTTGAAGCGGAAGAAGGCATGGCGCAAGCCCAGCCTGGCCTTATGGGGCGAGAAGGAGAGGCCCCCGGCGGCCGTGTTGACGTTGGCCTTTTCGTCAAAATCCCACTCAATGAAGCCGGTGGTGCGGGCGCCCCACAGCATGGGCCCCTTGATCAGAAAATAGAGGCGCGCCTTTTCGGCGGAGAGCTTCAGGCGACCGTGCTGGAAGTTGGCGTCGTTGTTACGCAGGACGTACTGGTCTTCGTTGCCGTTGATCTGGGTGGAATCCCAGGTGGTATACAGGGCGAGCTGACCCCCCAGGGTGAATTCCGCCGCCGCGGCTACCAGGGGCAGAAGCCCCAAGCTCAAGACCAGGAACAACAATACCGCCGTAAGGCGCAAAACCGCGTGCAGCAGAGCGACGTGCATATTATTTCCCCCCTTTGACCGAGCTCAGCCGGGCCCTCCCAAACCTGCCCCCCCGGAAGGACTTTCCCACCTTTGGAGTCAAGGCGGAATACTACGAAAAGAATAGCCGAGGCAAATGCTCCACATTTTCATGGTTTTCATCTTGAGAGTCAATGGGAAATACTACAAAAAGAATAGCCGCGGCTGAGATTTTACATTTTCATGGTCTTGGGGAGAGCTGCCGGGCATTAAAGAAGGGTTGCCAAGCTCCCGCCTGGGAACCGCATGGGAGGCAAAGGTTGGCTTTGCCATCATATTGGCAGGGGAATTAATCTGATTGCAGAATAATTGAAGGGTCCAAGGGGAGCCTGGGCCCCAACTTTCGTTCGCCGGCAGGAACTTAGCGAGCAATTATTGTGCGACTACTGCCTAAAGGCCCTTGGCTATTCCGGCGCACCTAGAGTTTAGAAGTACCAGAGGCTGCAAAACAGCAGGCGGTGGTTCTCGCCGGTGTCGGTGATGCGGCTGCCCACCGTGGTAGCCTGGAAATATTGGCTGCGGACGTATGAATACTCCAGGCCCAGCTTCAATGCCTGGATGGGGCGATACCACAAGGTCAGGTAGCATTGCTGGCTGATTTTGACCGGGTCCGCACTGGTGGTGGTGCCCGCCCAACTGCCGAGATTCACGCCGAAGGCCCGGCTCGTGCCGTAGACGGCATTTAGGTACCAGGAGCCGGTGAGGTAATACTGCAACTGGGCAAAAGCGCCGAATCTTTTCAGGAGTTCCCGGTCCCCGGCGTTAGTTCCGGTAAAGCGGTTAATATAAGAAGCGCTGGCTGGGGCATCTTCATTCACGCAGTCCAAACCGGCGCCCACGTACCATTGGGTGGTGAGGGAGAGGGTGCGGGCCAGTTCTTTCATATAAGTGGGGATGATGGGGATGAAGAGGCTTCCTTCCACAATCCATTGGTCCAGATACTGCTGGTCAAGCTGGGTGACCGCCACCGTGGTGAAATTGTTTTGGCTGAAGATTCTGCCGTTGCCGCTAAAAGCCCGAAAGCGGGAGCGCTGCCAGGACCCGGCCAGGCGGGCGGCGAACCCCCGGGGGGCGCCATAATAAGGCGCCTTGCCCCAGTGATCCTGGACATACAGGAGCCGCCCGGTCACCCGGGGAGTCTCGGAAGACTCGGCGGTGAAAGGATTGGCCAACCCCGCCGTCGTGGAGCCGGCGGTGAACTGGTCGGGAACCAGACTGGTGCCTTTGTTGCCATTCATGGGCTCGGACAGGGCCAGGGACACGGTCAGGACATCTTTAAATTTCTGGGACAGGCGGATCTGGGGCTCCCGGAAATAAGGGTTGCCGCCCTGCAGGGCCGCAGTGCCCGGGCTGGCGACTTCGGGGATTTCCTCGGTCAGCAGGGACCAGTAGTGGCCCATCATCAATTCCGTCTCGGGCCAGTCGAGGCGAAAGAAGGCATGGCGCAAGGCCAGGCGGTTTTTATGAGGCGAGAAGGGCAGGCCCCCGGCCGCGGTATTGACGCCCTCATTGTCGTCAAAATCCCATTCGATAAAACCGGTGGTCCGGGCTCCCCACAGCATGGGCCCCTTGATCAGGAAATACATCCGGGACCGTTCGGCTGAGAACTTCAGACGGCCATGCTGAAAGTTGGCGTCGTTGTTGCGCAGGATAAACTGGTCCAGGTTTCCGTTGACCTGGGTGGAATCCCAGGTGGTGATGAGGCCCACGTAGCCACCCAGGACGAATTCCGACGCCGCTGCTACCAGCGGCGCCAGCCCCACGCTTAAGACCAGGAATAAAAATACCAACGCAAGGCGAGAAACCGCATGCAGGACGACAGCGTGCATATTACTTCCCCCCCTTTTACCGGGCTCAACCGGCCCCTCCCAGACCGGCTTACCGTGCTGACGTATTGGTCATCCCTTGGCTGGCGAAGCTGACATCCTGACGGGAGGCTCCGGTCAGGTTAGAATTTTTGTTAGTATTTTCTGCAACCAGAGTCAGGCAGGGCTTTGTATAATTACTATCCTCCAAGAAGAATAGCGTCCCAAGGCTAACAAAAAGACCGGTGGTCGTAAAGGAGAAAAATTGTCTTTTTCCCGTTCCGAACCTGGCAAGGGGCTGCCAGGCCGCCCCGTTTCTCTTCAGCAATTCCCGTACCAGCCGCGGAAAAAGGCGCGATCTTAATCAGGTGGTTAAAATACTTCCAAATATTAATAAGGTCGAAGGCAAGTTTGGGCTTTAGGTTTGTCAGGATTTTTGCCAGTTTGGCAAAAAACCCGACACCGGACCATCAATCCGAATCGCCGCCTCCCTGGCCTCTCACAGCCCTTGAAAATACCGCTTCAAGCGCCAGCGGCGCCACCAGCGGGTGAGGGAGCCGGAGGGTGGCAGGTGCCTGGTGCGGGCCCAATCGGGGTTAAACACCAGGTCCAGGAGGTGCAGGGACGGCCGCCCGGCGCCGACAAACCGGGCCTGGCAGGAGGCGCAGTAACTGACCAGGTCATGGCTGGCCTCGGACAGTCGGAACTCGGTCATCTTCTGGGCCAGGGGGGCGTTGACGGCCGGGGCCATGCCGCCCGAGCCGCAGCAGATGCTGCGCTCTTGGGAGTGCTCCATCTCCTCAAAGCGGTGGCCCATCCCGGTCACCAGGCGGCGCACGGCCTCATGGATCTGGGGCGAATGCCTGGCGCCGCAGGCGTCGTGGATGTTGAACACCTGGGGCGCCCGGGCCTTGGCCCCAGGAGGCAGGCCCAGTTCCACCATAACCTCGTACAGGGAGCGGATGCGGACCCCGGGGAGGTGGACCGCCAGGGTCTCCAGGCAGTGGGTGCAGGCGGCGATGATTTCGCCGGCTCCCAGGGTGGCCAATTCCGCGGCCACCTGGCGGCCCACTTTTTCGAAGGGCGCCTGTTCCCCCAAAAGATTGGTGGGCGCCCCGCAGCAATTAAGGATGATGCCGGTGTGGGGCAGGCGGCCCCGGAGATACCCGTAAGCGGCCCGCACCAGCGCCGGGCTGTGGCCGGGCAGGGAGCAGCCCGGGAAAAACACCCGCTCGGCCCGGCCGGTGGCCGGGTCGGGCCGGGTCAGGGTGAAGGTGGGGGAGGTGCCCCATTTGACGTAGTTCTGAATGCCCCGATGCTGGGGCAGCGGCCCTTTGCCGATGGCCACCAGGTGACGCCGGAATTCCAGGCAGGCCAACCCGGCGTGCAGGTCCTTGGGGCAAACCGCCTGGCACAGGCCGCAGACGTGGCAGGAGTAAGGGATGGTCGGCTCGGCTGCGCCCCGGGTCTGGAGAATATTGACGATCCCCTTTTCGGTGCGAGGATAGCCCGCTACATAGTTATTAAGGAACGGGCAGTTTTTCACGCACTGGGAACACTCGCAAGATAAGCAGCGCTGCGCCTCCCGCCCGGCTTGGGCGGCCGTGAGCCCCAGGTGCACTTCGGCGCCGGGATCGGCCAGGCGCTTCTGCAGGTCCAGACTGGGCAGGGGTTGGCCCGGGACCTGGGGCACGCCCGTCAAGTCCACCACCAGGTCGGTGGGCCGGGACGCCAACGGCGGCAACACTTCCGGGAGGGGCAGCTTTTGCAGATAACAGTGCATGGCCAGGGCGGCCCGGCGTCCGGCGGCAAAGGCCTCCACCGCGCTCCGGGGGCCGGTCACCAGGTCGCCCCCGGCAAAGACCCCGGGGATCTGGGTCGCCATGGTTTGGCGGTCGATCTCCAGGCGATGGCGGGTGGCGGTATCGAATGCCAGTCCAGGCCCGAAGAAACCGAAATCCGCGGTCTGACCGATGGCGACGATGACCGCGTCGGCTTCCCGGACTGTCAGACGGTCTTCAAAGAAAACCGGGCTGAACCGGCCCGCCTCGTCGAATACCCGGGCCACGGCTTTTAACTCAAGCCCGCGCACCTGCCCGTCCCGGCCCAGAAGCCGTTTCACCCCCCAGCGGGGGAGAACTTCCACCCCCTCCCCCTGGGCTTCGGCTAGTTCCCAGCCGGAGGCCGGCATCTCTTCCAGGGACTCCAGGCAAATCACCGTTACCGCGGCGCCCAGGCGGCGGGCGGAGCGGGCCGCATCCAGGGCCACCCGGCCTCCGCCCACCACGGCCACCGATTTTCCCACCGGCGCGGCCTGGCCCGAATTTACCCCCTTGAGAAAAGCGATGCCGTCCATGACGCCGGCCAGCTCTTCCCCGGGAACCTGGAGGCTGATGGCCTTGTGGGCCCCCAGGGCCAGAAAGACTGCGGCGAAATCCCGGCGCAGGTCCTCCAATTGCAGATCCCGCCCCAACCGGGTGCCCAGGCGCACCCGGGCCCCCAGCTTTTCCACCAGGCCGATCTCCCGGTCCAGTACCTGGCGAGGAAGACGGTAAGGGGGGATATAGAGGCGCAACGCCCCTCCCAGGGCGCTTTCCCCTTCGAAGATGGTCACCGGGTAGCCCAGTTTTCTCAGCTCATAAGCGGCCATCAGGCCGGCGGGGCCGCCCCCGACAATGGCCACCGCCTCCGGGCGCTCCGGCCCCGGGCTGGCGTCCAGGACCCGGCCCGGGTCGCCGTCGGCCAGATATCTTTTGAGGAGCGCAATGGCGATGGGGTCGTCGAGTTTGGTCCGGCTGCAGGCGGTTTCGCACGGGTGATGGCAGATGCGGCCCAGGATGCCGGGAAACGGGCAGCGCTCCAGGACCACGGCCAGGGCGTCGGCGGGTTTGCCTTCCTTGAGGAAGCGGATCTTTTCCCGGACCCGGATGTCCAGGGGACAGGCGGCCTGGCAAGGAGGCGGCGCCTCGCCGATGCACTCCGAGAGAATTTTTTCGGGCCAGCTTAAGTTGTCAGGGTTGTGCGTCATAATTTTCACTCATGCACTTAATTGGCAGTTTTTTTCTGTCCTGAAAAGTTGAGGCGTAGGGTGCGTCTTACGCACCAAAATGGCGCGTGAGACGCGCCCTACATCGCTGGTTGCTCAGAGCTAATGTATAAGGTGCGCATTGCTGGTGGTGGCTGAGGACGCCCTGTCGGACTTTTCATAGTTTATGGGTGAGCCGCAGGCTCATGGTCAACTCTCTGAAAGTTGTGGTTATCAGCCGTAGGGGCAAGGTCCCCTCGCCCTCCGGTAGGGCGGGGAGACCCCGCCCCTACATGGGACAGACGACCCTTTTCATGGTTTTGGGTGTTCCCTTGGAACATGAATGGCTGGTTAACAAGTTGCACATGGGAACGCCTTTTACTGCCAAGCTAAGCTTGGCAACCATTTTCGGTCCCAGGTGCAACTTGGGAACGAGTGGAAAGTAGAGATGTAGGGTGCGTTTTACGCACCAAGAATGGCGCGTGGAACGCGCCCTACATTGCCGATTGCTGTGTAACTCCATACCGCGTGGCGGCGGGCGGGACGCCCGCCCTCCCGGACTTTTCATGGTTTATGGCTGAGCCGAAAGCTATTGTTCAACGGCAATGAAAAGTCCCCCTTGGCGACAGGGGGACTCAGCGCTTTCGGGAATTGGGCTTCCTTTTGCTCCTTCTCTTTCATCCTCTTGGGCCACCAGCCATCGGTTGGCCAGGCCAGGTCGCCTATCTCCCCAGGCCGGCCCGCTGGGCGAATTCCTGGGTGGCGCGAATATCCTTGCCGGAGATGGAAACCCCCACGCCCAGGTGGGTGTAATTGGGGTTAAGGATATTGGCCCGGTGCCCCGGACTGGAGACCCAGCCATCCACGATCATCCGGGCCAGCAGCCGGGCGTCTGAAGGATCGTGGCCGGAGCCCCCCCAGATATTTTCCCCGATCCGGCCCAGGCTCAGGTTACGGGCGGGGATGCGCTCCTTGATGGTGAGGCCGTCAGGATTTTCGTGCCCGAAAAATTTGCGCACCAGCATGTCGTCGCTGTGAGCCCGGGCCAGGGCGGCCAGATCCTCGTCCCGATCCAAAGACAACAGGCCGTGTTTGCGCCGGGCCTCATTGGTATAGCGGTAGATCCACTTTTCCACCTCTTTGAGGTGCTGGATGCCCGGCGGGGTCCGGCGCATGACAATCTGCCCGAAGGTTTCAGGGAGATAAAGCAAGGAACCCAGGCAGAGAGCCAGGACAAAGGCCAGTTTAACGGAAATCTTCATAGTTGGCGGTTCCGGTGGGAGGAAGGCATCAATTCGTGGATTCGGAGCTTTTATGGATTCCTTTTTCCTCTCGATCGAACCCAGGCGCCGGAGGGGTTCGGTGGATTCGGGGCTGTGGCTCCACTCCGCCCAGCCGCCTGCAAAGAGGTGCGAATTAATCATATTATATCGCGCCAGGAAGAGGCTGAAAAGGGCATGGGCCCATCACGGAGGCGCATCAAAATTCCGGCGGCTCCCCCCGCCCCGCCTTGATTTTCTTATAGACAAACGGAATCAGGCTGACCAGGGCCAGCATAAGGAAGCCGATGATCAGGCCCCGGGAAAATTTCCCGTGGAGCAGGTCCAGGACATTCGCGGCAAAATAAACATAAGCGATGGTCACGGGCAGCATCCCGAGAAAGGTGGCCACGACATAGGCCTTCAGCGAGATCCGGGTAAGTCCGAAGGCATAATTAAGAAGGAAAAATGGGAAGATGGGGATGAGCCGGGTAAAGGCGACGATTTCCCAGCCCTGGCTTGCCACCTTTTCATCCAGGTGGGCCAGTCTGGTGCCGGCGATTTTATGCGCCACCCAGTCCCGCACCAGATAGCGGGCCACCAGGAAGGCCAGGGTGGCTCCGCCGCAAGAGCCGACGGCGGTATAAACCACCCCCCAGAAGGGACCGAAGAGGATGCCCCCTGCCAGGGTGATGGGCAAACCCGGCAGGAACAAGGGCGGAGCCAGGAACCAGACCAGGAGGTAAACCAATGGCCCCCACATGCCGTAGCCGGCGATCCACTGGCGCAGGCGTTCCTTTTCCAGGTACTGTTGCAGGTGAAAGCCATAGACCACGGCGACGATGATCGCCACCAGCAGGAGAAATATCAGGGGGCGAAGGACGGAGACCTTGGCGGAGGTGACGGTATCCATAGCCGCGGGATCAGAGACTCATTCCTGGTCGATCCAGTCCGAGAAATGGCCGCCCTTGGCCATTCCCAGATGACCCTGAACCGAACGATAGGTGCGCCAGCCGGGGTGGGGGGGCTGGATCGGCCTGCGGCTGAAGGCCAGGAGATCGTTATAGCCGTCAATATCCAGCCACTCGGGCAACAGGTGGGCGGTGAGTTGCAGTTCCCGGACCCGGGCCAGGGTCTCGGCCAGTACCCGGTTCGTGGACCAGGGCATTGACTGAAAAAGTTCCGGGCGGGGTTGGGTGAGACCCACCAGGTAATAGCCGCCATCCGGGGTGGGACCCAAAACTACATCAGCCTTTTTCGCCGTCAAGGCCTCGGCGGCCTCCAGCATCACTTCCTTGGGGAGGTCGGGGGTGTCGCTACCACGCAGCAGGACTAACTTATAGCCGAGGCCGAACCCCCAGGCAAATGCGGCCGCCTGCCGCTCTCCCAGGTCCGATCCGGCCTGGACCCAAAGATGCGCCTTCGGGGCCAGACGCCGGAAAAACCATTCCGCTCCGGCCGGGGTGTAGGCCAGGGCCAGCCGGATATGGGGCAGCCCCCGCATCTCCTCCATGATATCTTCCAGGAAATCCTGGTAGAGAGCTGCGGCAACGGCGTGGGACAATGGGGGACAGAGACGGGTTTTTACTTGCCCCGGCACCGGTTCCTTGGCGAAAATGATAAGCAAGGTATCCATGGCATGAAATCCAAGAAAAAGTTATCGGCGGAGGGGGCCAGGGGTCGCAGACCACTTACAATCCCTCCCTCAACCCCCCTCCCCCAACCCCATACAATCTTTCTGGCTGGGGCAGGCGGGGCCGGAGGCCCCGCCTGCCCCAGCCACTTAAGGGGGGGCGGGGAGGGGAGTTTGAGGGGAGGGCGGGGGGCCTCAGGTCCCCCGCCCCTCCCCTCAAATTACACCATTACCATCTCCATCATCATCCCGGTCCTGAATGAGGCCGGGGAGTTAGGGGGCACCCTGGCCGGGCTGCCGGCTGCCCCGGACCTGGAGGTCATCGTGGTGGACGGCGGCAGCCGGGACGGCACTCCGGTGGTGGCGGGCCGGTTTCCCCATTACCGCATCATCGAGGCGCCCCGGGGCCGGGGCTCCCAGATGAACGCCGGGGCCAGGCGGGCCCGGGGGGAACTCCTGGCCTTCCTCCACGCCGACACCCGTCTGGAGGAGGCCCATCTGGCGGCGCTCCGGGCTGCCGGGGCTGACCCGGGCTTTGCCGCCGGGGCCTTCATGCTCAATCTTTGGCCACCTCTCCCGGCCCTGCGCCTCATCGCCTGGGGGGCCAACTGGCGCTCCCGCCTCTTCGGCTTGCCTTACGGGGACCAGGTGCTGGTCTTGCGGCGGAACCTGTTTTTCAAATTGGGGGGCTTCAGCCACCGCCGCCCCGAAGACCTGGACCTGGTCATCCGCTTGCGGCGTTACACCCGGCTGCGCCTGCTGATCCCGCCGGTGGCCAGTTCAGCCCGGCGCTGGCTCACCCAGGGTTATTTCCGCACCACCCGCCGGCACTGGCTCTTTCTAGCCCGACACCTGGCCGAACGCGCCCTCACCCATCGCTGGCCGGCCCGGGGGGAGTTTTAGCGGTTGTGATTGGGGAGGGGGCCAGGGGCCCGCTTACAATCCTCCCCCAAACCCCCGCCACCAACCCCTTAAGTTTCTTGGACCGTGGCAGGCGGGGCCAACGGCCCCACCTAACCCGGCCAACTTTAACGGGGTTTTGAGGGGAACTGTAGGGGCACGGCTTGCTGTGCCCTCCCCCCGCCCTCCCCTCAAATTCATCCTATTCATCATACCACCGCCCCGCCGCACGAAGAGCCGTGGCCGGCGGTGCAGCCATAGCAGTGGTCGCCCAGGCAGATCCGACGGTTTTGCAGCGCCGTCAACTCAAATTCCCAGATGGATTGGGGGAGCCCTTGATCGAGGCCCAGGTTCAGGGCCTGGTTGAAGTCGCAGTCAAACAGGCGGCCGTCCCAGGCCACGCTGATCAGGGAGCGGCACATCAGGCCGGGCACCGTGGCCGGATTGAACCTGCCCGTGAGCTTCCGCATGTAGCGTTCGTAATTGCTGGAACGGTGCAGAAATTCCTGGAAGCGGCCGATGGGCATATTCAACAGGGTGTAAAGATGATGGAAGCGGACGCCGTGGCGCCGGGCCAGTTCTCGGCGAAAGAGTTCTTCCAGATCCGGCTGGGGCGGGGGAAAGTAAGCCCCGGCCGGGTTATACATCAGGTGGAGCTTCAGGTCTGATCCTGCTTCGCCGTAACCCAGGCGGTTGAGGCGCCTGAGGGCTTCCAGGCTCTTCCCAAAGGCGCCCGGACCCCGGAGGCGGTCCACCGTTTCCGCCTGGTAGTAAGGGAGGGAGCAGATCAACTCAACGCCCCGGTCCCGGAAAAACTCGGGCAGGTCCTCATTGCCCGGCTCGAGCAGGATCGTCAGGTTGGTGCGGCTCATGACGTGGACCCCGAGGCCGTGGAGGGTTTCCACCAGGTAGCGGAAATGCGGGTTGATTTCCGGGGCGCCGCCGGTGAGGTCAGCTGCGAGAATAGCGCAACGCCCCGCCACCCGGAGGATCTCTTCGATGGTCTCTCGGGCCATTTGCTCCGGGCGTTCGGGCCCCGCCATCAGATGACAGTGGCGGCAGGACTGGTTGCAGCGCCAGCCCAGGTTGACCTGGAGGGTCTCAACCCCCTCGGCCCGGAGTTCCGGGTATCCCAGACTTTCGAGGCGGTGGGCGAAAGGGACCATGGGGTGCGTCCGCTCAGATACTGATCTTGGCGGCGACGTTATGGGCCTGGATGCCGTGGATGAGGGTGGCCCCGGCCCGGATGGCGGCGGCCACATGGATGGCCTCGGTCATTTCCTCGAGATTGGAACCCACCTCCAGGGATGCCCGGGTGTAAGCATCGATACAATAAGGGCACTGCACGGTGTGGGCCACCGCCAGAGCGATGAGGGCTTTCTCCCGGGTCGTCAACGCGCCGGCCGCCATCACCCCCTGGTAATAATTCATGAAATTGTCGTAGAGCTCGGGGCGGTACTTGCCGATCTCCTGAAAGCGCTCCAGGTCCTGCTCTTCATAGTAATGGGACATCGGTCCTCCTGGGTAGCAATTGGGGGAGGGGGCCAGGGGCCGCA
>Ga0315268_10006781_pt1 | contig 12140 bp, 8 predicted proteins | sample C1_top_MG_FD_204535 | JGI IMG/M metagenome (GOLD analysis project Ga0315268, IMG submission 204535) | Sediment microbial communities from Yellowstone Lake, YNP, Wyoming, USA - C1_top | ecosystem: Environmental > Aquatic > Freshwater > Lake > Sediment | place: USA: Wyoming | collected 2017-08-01 | reverse complement strand
ATTCATGATAATGTCATCGGCATGTATATCAATCGTTATTATTTTGAGAACGGTCGATATTCAGAAAGTGCCTGATCAACGGATTCAACCCACTATCACGCATAGTATAGTCATTTTATATTGCTTTGGCTATATAGTCTCATCCTCCCGATGTGTTATCCAACTTATCCCAGCTCGTTGCAGGAGAACGCCATGCCCAGCCCTTTCACCACCGATCAGCTTGCCAGCCTTTCCCTTCAGATTGACCAGCAGCTCCGAGAGCTGCACGATGCGCCACCATGCGCCGAGGTTAAAAGCAACGAGCCGGACAAGCAGGACATCCCCGAACGCCTGCCTGTCCAGTGGCGGGCGATTAAGGAAATAACCAAGGAAGAGCCGCGCTCTTTCTGGCGACGCTTCAAGCAGGCCGCGCACAGCGACCTCTGCGACGAAGGCGGTGTGCTGAACACGCAGTGGAAGAAACACCGCGACCTGAGCAGCCGCAGCGTGCTGGAGTCCTTCGGGGCAGTCCTCATAGCAATGGGATTCTCTGGCAACGCCTTGCAAGTGCTGGCTGTGGCCGCCGGGGTGATTGTTCTTCATATTGGCTGCACGGCCATCTGTAAGGAGGAATAGCTATGCCCATCGAACTGCGCCTTATATTCCCTGACCCTGCTCATGTTGCCGTTCAACTGCTGGACGACTCGCTGGAGGAGAGCGGCTTCTTTCCCTTTGCCAATCCTCTTGAGGACAAAGACTTGGAGGAAATCCGCTGGTACCTTGAAGACTACGGCACGCGCTATGCAGCAGAGCCGGACGATGAGCGGGCCGACAAGATGCGGGAGCAGCTCCGCGCTTGGGGAGCGAAGCTGTTCGAGGCAGTGTTCAAAGCAAACAACACCGCCTTTGGCTACTTTCTCCGCTTCCTACAGGCGAAGAAGCAGGGCCGCCTGCTGACCGTCGCTGCCAGCCACCCGGCAGTGCTCTCTCTCCCGTGGGAGCTGCTGCGTCCGCCGGGTGAGTCCTTTCTCTTTGCTGAGAACCCGCGCATCGCTATCCGCCGGGGGCTGCCGACCAGCGGCTTAGGCCGTGAACCATATAGACCCAAAGCGAAGGCTGTCCTGCGGCTGCTTTTCATTGTCAGCAGGCCAGAGGGAGCCAGCTTCATCAACCCGCGCACTGATCCGCAAGCCGTGTTGAACGCCCTCGACATGCAGGAACAGCAGCGGGCCGTGGTCGAGTTCCTCCAGCCTGCCACGCTCACCGCCTTCGAGAAGCGGCTGCGTGCTGACGACTTGCCTGCGGTGAACATCATCCACTTTGACGGTCACGGCGCGTTTGACCGCAACGGCAGCCTTGCGAAGCGGGAAGACAGAGCCGCCCTGCCGCCCTACATGCAGGGCTTGCTGCGCGAGGCTGAGGAGCGGGGCGAGACCGCGCCTGCTGGCGGGCAGGGCTATCTCCTCTTTGAGAACGAGAGCGGCGGCAAGTTCTATGCTGAGGCCCGCATTCTGGGCGAGCTGCTTTTCCGGCAGCAGGTTGGCTTGGTCGTGCTGTCCGCCTGTAAGTCGGCGGAGATGGGCGAGGAGGACGCGATGAGCGGGGTTGCTGCCCGCTTAGTTCATGCCGGGATTCCTGCGGTGCTGGCTATGACCCATAATGTCTTGGTTAAGACCACTGAGGCTTTGTTTGCTGAGTTCTACTGTAGTCTGTTCAAGGGCAGCGCGACCGGCGCAGCCTTGGATGATGCCCGCGCTGCCTTGCGCCGCAACCAGAACCGGGGCACGCTACTGCGCGGCGAGGACAATGCGCAGGAAGTGACCTTGGAGCTGGAAGACTGGTTCCTGCCTACCCTGTATCAGAACGGGGCGGACAAGCCCTTGCTGAAGAAGCAGAAGGCAGCGGACAGCCTGCCGCCCAAGCCGGAGCCGCTCCACAATCTGCCAGACGTGCAGGAGTCCGGCTTCTTTGGCCGCAGCAGGGAGCTGTGGCAGATCGAGAGAGCCTTTGCGGTGGAGGACTGCCGCCGTTTCTCAATCACTGGCTTTGGCGGGCAAGGCAAGACCGCACTGGCTGTGGAAGCGGGCCGCTGGCTCCTGCGCACGCATCTGTTTGAGCGGGTCTGCATGGTCAGCTATGCCGCCTATCAGGGCAGCGACCCGGTGAGCATGGCCGTCAGCACGATGAGCGCGGCCTTGCAGGAGAGTCTGGTGGATGCGGCGGCTGCCGAGGCTGCTATGAAGCGCACCCCTACCCTGCTGATTCTCGACAACTTGGAGAGCTTGGCTGACGGGCGCGGGCTGGCCGAGCTGCTTGATGCCGCCGTGCTCTGGTCAGAGGCCGGGCAGAGCTGCGTCCTGCTCACCTCGCGGCAGCCGGACTTCAACCATCCCGCCTATCCGCTGGCTGGCAGCTATGCGCACCGGCACCTTCCCTTGGACGGCCTGCAACCAAACGATGCCGTAGATTGGTTTGACGAGCTGCGCCGTCTGCCGCCTAAGGCCACGCTGAAGCGGCCCCGGCGCGATGTGCTGATCATGCTGTTTGAGCAGGTGGGTTTTCATCCGCTGTCCATCAGCCTGCTGGCCCAGCAGCTCAAGGAGCGCGGCCCGGCAGACGTGGGCGAACGGCTGGAGGTGCTGCTGGCCTTGCAGCCGCTGAACCGGGAAGACCGCAGCCTGCTTGCCTCGCTGGAGCTGTCCATTGAGCGGCTGCCGGAGCGGTGCAAGGCGTGGCTGCCACGGCTGGGGGTGTTTGCGGGCGGTGGATTAGAAGAGATAGTAGTGAAGGTAGCTGGGATGGAGGAGTATCCCTCTGAGTGGTCTATTCTGCGCTATCATTTGACGCTCTCTGGGTTGATGCAAGGGGAACGAGTGGCAGAAAAGATATGGCTGCGCTTCCACCCGACCTTGGCCCCGGCCTTGTGGCAAAAGCTGGGCAAGGAGGAGCAGGACAAGCTGCTGGAACGCCATTGGCAGGCGTACTACCAGCTTACCAATGCGCTGTTTTGGGAAGATCAAAAGAACCCTCATGTAGCCCGCGCCCTTGCCCAGCACGAGCTGCCCAACCTGCTCCGGGCTGTCCATGCCGCCTTGCACACAGACAGAACAGAAGAGGAGCAAGAGTTTGCTGTGACTGTCAACCACTTTCTCCATGACTTCGGGATGCGGCGGGAGCAGCAGGCTCTGGTTGAGGCGGCTGACAAGGCGGGCAGTGCTGTCGGCTCGCAGACATGGTTTCTCTCTCGTTTCAATGTGGGGCAGCAGCTTCTGAATAGCGGCCAGAACAAGCAGGCCGAGGCGGTCTTTGCGGACATCCTCAATGGACTGGGGGAGACACCAAGCTACAACCGCTGCCTGACCTTGTGCTTTCTGGGCCGCTGCGGTGAGATGCAGGGGCAGTCTGCGCAGGCGGAGCAGCTTTATCGGCAGGAACTGGCGGAGCTGGCCCAGTTGGAGCAGATCGACTGGGTGCGGCGGCAGACCGGTTTTGCACAGACTGATCTGGCTGATGTACTGCGTGACCAAGGTAGCTATAGGGAGGCCAAGGCAGCCTATCAAGCAGGCTTGGAGATAAAGGGAGAGATAGACGATGTGCGGGGCGTTGCGGTAAGCAAGGGACAGCTCGGCACCTTGGCCTACGTGCAGAGCGAGCTGACTGAGGCGGCAGAGCGATACACAGAAGCTCTGGCCCTCTTCCGCAGTATAGGAGAACCTGCAAGCGAGGCGGTGGTCTGGCATCAGCTTGGCCTTGTCCATCAGAAGGCAGAGCACTGGGAGGAGGCGGAGCAGGCGTATCGGCAGGCAGCCCGGCTGAAGGAGGATCTGGGTCTACTGGGTGACAGCAATGGGGCTGGCACAAGCTGGCAGCAGCTCGCCCAAGTCTGCTTCTTTACAGGCCGCTTGCCAGAGGCGGAGCAGTGGTATCGCAAGGCATTGGCAGCCTTCCAAGGTGCGGAAGACTGGCCCTATGTCGCTGCAACCCTCGGCAACCTTGCCATCTTGCTGGTTAATGACCCAGCCCGCTTGGATGAAGCCCGCCGCTTGGCTGAGGAATCACTGTCCATTAAGGAAACCATTGCCCCGGCAGCAGCGGAGATATGGACGACCTACAATATTCTTGCCCGCATTGCCAGCCAGCAGGGAGATAGCAGCCAAACTGCCGCGTATCGCGCCAAAAGCAGGCAGGCGTATTTTGCCTTTCCAGCGTGGCGGCAGCAGACGCAGCGGCATGAGGAGCTGATTACAGCCGTGATAGAGGGCGGCGATGTGGAAGCTGCCTTGGCGCGTTACGACGAGACGTTTGCCAACCTCGTCGCCGCCATCCGCAGCATCCTCAACGGCCAGCGCGATGAAGCCGCCCTCTGCGGGCCGCTGGATTATCAGGAGGCCGCTGTCATCTGGGCCATCTTGGAGGGAATGGGCGGGGTGCGGTAGGGGCGAAAAATTTTTCGCCCCTACAGGCGACGGAAAACCACTAGAGTGGTTGCATTGCGAACAGGAGAGTGGTTTCCTAACGATCACTCTCCTGTTCGTTTTATAACCACTCTCCTGTTCGTCTGACGAGCACTAGAGTGGTCTTGCCAAAAGGAGGAGAGTGGCCTCCTTGCACAGCCTCACCCCCTTTTCATCGCCTCCTCTACCAACTCATAGAGCAGCTCCTGGGCCACCTGTCCAGTTCTCCAGCCGCAGCCCTGCAACCCGCTCAAACTCGCGCAGGTTATTGGTGACAAGCGTCAGACCTTCGCTTCTGGCGTGTCCGGCGATATGCAGATCATTCACGCCGATCATTGTTCCCTTGCGTTCCAGTTCAGCGCGGATGTTGCCGTAATGCAGGGCCGCTTTGCCGCCGTAGTGCAGCACTTCCAAGCGGGAGGCAAAATCCTCGACCTGCCGCAGGTTGTGCTCCACCCTGCTGCTCTTTTCCGCTCCATGAATGAGTTCAGCAAAGGTGATCGAACTGATGCACATCTGACCGGCATGGCGGTTGAAGAGTTCCAGAACCTCTATTGGCCGCCGCTTGATGACATAAATAACGATGTTGGTGTCAAGCATGTATTTCAGCATCAGAACGCTTCCCTCTCCTGCTGCTCCTGCGTGGCGCGTTCTGTCATGAAATCATCTGTGGTGCGTTCGCTGGAAAGGAAGAAGCTGTCCCAGGTGTTTTCAACTGGTGACAGCACTCGGTCTTTTCCTGTGACACGGACGGTCACATTCCTGACGTGATCTGGGAAACGGGTTTCCGCTGGTAGCCGGACAGCCTGTGTCCGGTTGTTGACAAAGATTGAGCCGATGGGCATGATTGAACCTCCTTGCTATATACTGTCAGTGTATGGCGAGGAGCAGCGGCAGGCAAGGAGATTCTGCATTCCCCTCACCCCCGCTTCATCGCCTCCTCCACCAGCTCATAGAGCAGCTCCTGGGCCTGCTTGGGTGACAGCTCATCCGGGTCAAGCTCCTTCAGCAGCTTGCGCAGGCAGTCCTCCTTGGGCTGGAAGAGCGAAAGCTGGCACTGCGGCTGCGCTTTCTTCCGCACCGACACCGCGATGCTCGGCTCGCCAGTGGGCGTGAACTCGCCCCGCTCTATATTCGTCAGTATCTCCTGCGCCCGCTGCACCACCTGCTTGGGTACTCCGGCGAGTGCTGCCACCTGAATGCCGTAGCTGCGGCTGGCCGCGCCTTTCACCAGCTTGTGCAGAAAGATGATGCTGCCGCCATGCTCGCGCACCGCGATGGAGTAGTTCTGGATGCGCGGATGCGTCGTGGCAAGGTCGGTCAGCTCGTGGTAGTGGGTGGCAAACATCGTCTTCACCCCGCGCCCGTTCTTGTCCGCCAGCTCTTCGGCGACCGCCCAGGCTATGGCAAGACCGTCGTAGGTGGACGTGCCGCGCCCGATCTCATCCAGTATGACCAAGCTGTTCTCTGTGGCGTTGTTGAGGATGTTAGCCGTCTCGTTCATCTCGACCATAAAGGTGGACTGGCCCCGCCGCAGATCATCCATAGCACCGACGCGGGTGAAGATGCGGTCAACTAAGCAGACCTCCGCTTTGGCCGCTGGAACAAAGCTGCCTATATGCGCCATCAGCACCAGCAGGGCAGTCTGCCGCAGCACCGTGGATTTGCCTGCCATATTCGGCCCAGTGATGATCAGCAGCTCGTGCGCGGCCTGATCGAGCAGCACGTCATTGGGGACAAAGCGGCCCGGCTCCATGCTCCGCTCAATCACCGGGTGACGGCCCTCAGCTATATAGAGAGTCCGGTCTTCGGTGATCGCTGGCCGGACATACTGATAGCGGGCCGCCGCCTCAGCCAGACTGACCAAGAAGTCAGCGCGGGCTATGGCGTGGGCCGTCTTGAGCAGGCGTTCCGCTGCGGCGGCGATCTGCTCCCTGATCTGAATGAACAGCTCGTACTCCAGCGTCAGCCGCTTGTCCTGCGCGGTCGCAATCCGCTCTTCCAGCTCCTTCAGCTCCGGGGTGATGAAGCGCTCGGCGTTGGCCAAGGTCTGTTTGCGGATGTAGTCCTCCGGCAGCTCGCTCTTCTGCTGGGCGCGGCTGACCTCGAAATAGTAGCCGAAGACCCGGTTGTAGCCGACCTTGAGCTTGGCAATGCCGCTGCGCTGCCGCTCCTTGGCCTCCAGGTTGGCGACTAACTGCTTGCCATCGCGGAGCAAATGCAGCAGCTCGTCCAGCTCGGCATGAAAGCCCTCCCGGATCAAATCGCCCTCACGCAGCGTCACCGGCGCATCGTCCCGAATAGCGCGGTGAATGAGGTCATGCAGATCAAAGAGCGGGTCAAGCTCCAGGCCGATCTCTTGCAGCAGGCCGCCCGCGCTGTTGAGCAGCAGCCGTTTCAGCTCCGGCAGGCAGGCCAGCGAGCACTTGAGAGCGGCCATGTCGCGGGCGTTGCCATGCCCCAGCACGAGGCGGCTGCACAGGCGTTCCATGTCGTAAATGCCCTTGAGCTGCTCCTGCATCTCACGCCGCCGCAGGCTGTCGCTGACCAAGGCGGCCACCGCCTCCAGACGCTGCTCAATCCGCGCCTTGTCTTGCAACGGGAAGAGCAGCCGCTGCCGCAGCAGCCGTGCGCCCATCGGCGTGCTGGTCAGATCAAGCACCGAGAGTAGCGAGCCTTGCCGTCTGCCGCCCAGCGCGGTTTCGGTCAGCTCCAAGTTGCGGCGCGAAGATTCGTCTATAATGAGAAAGCCTGAGCGGGCAAGCAGGCGGAGCTGGCGGATGTAGGCCAGATCGGTCTTCTGGGTCTCCTGAATATAAGCCAGCAGCGCGCCAGCGGCCCTGATGCCTGCCTCCAAGCCGTCGCAGCCAAAGCCCGCCAGACTGCGAACGTGGAAGTGCTCCAGCAAGGTGGTCAAGGCCTGATGCGGCTCGAACTGGGCAGGCTGCCGCTTGGTGATGCACAGCCCAGGCAGGAGGCTGCGCAAGGTCTCGGTGAGATCGGCGAGCGGCCCTTCCTCGTCTTCGGCAAGCAGTAGCTCGGCAGGCTGCATCCGGGTGATTTCATCAATCGCTGGCTCGCAGCGGCCATCGCTCAAGGGCAGCTCGCTGATCAGGAAATTGCCGGTGGAAACATCAAGGAAGCTGAGGCCGACAGCCAGCAGCAGCCGCCCTTTGCGGCGGGCCGTCAGGGCACAGACAAAGGTGTTGCTCTTCTCGTCCAAGAGCTGCTCGTCCGTGGTCACGCCGGGGCTGACCACCCGCACCACCTCGCGCCGCACTATGCCCTTGGCCTGCTTCGGATCCTCCACCTGCTCGCAGAGGGCAACCCGGTAGCCCGCCTTGACCATCTTGCCCAAGTAGCCGGTCACGGCGTGATACGGAACCCCGCACATCGGCACCTTGTTGTCGTCCTCGCGGCTGCGGCTGGTGAGCGTGATGCCCAGCACCCGCGAAGCGGTCTCAGCATCCTCAAAGAACATTTCATAGAAGTCGCCCATCCGGTAGAAGAGGATGGCTCCGGGGTGCTGCTCCTTGATCTCCAAGTATTGCCGGAGCATGGGAGTCATCTTGAGGGCGGTCGGCTGGGAGTTGGAAAGGTCGGCGGCCACGGTGCGGGGTGATGTGGTGGAGGTTGAGTGGAAACTCACTGGTGAGTTGCGCGACAACTTACCAGTGAGTTGTCAGGGAACTAACCAGTAAGTTGCCGGGAAACTAAGTAGTGAGTTGTCGGAGAACTTACTGGTGTGTTTGGCAGAGGCAGGCTTTACAGCAGCTTCTTGCCGGTACGTAGCCTTCTGAGCAGTGCGCTGGGGTTTAGACTAAATGGGCCATAGCTGAACTTCATCTCAAAAACATCCTCCTCGTTAGTCTTTTTGTCCATCCCCCGCAGTAGTTCCAGTATCTGATCATCCCTCTCCGGCATCACTAAGCCGAGCAGTTCTTTTACTGGGTATGCTTTCTCTGTTCCTTCAGGAATATATTTGCCCATGCCTGCCTTCAAATGATTGAGCAAGGTCTGGTAATCGGCAGTGACATGCGGGTCATCCGGCATAGGAATGCGCTCGCTGACAGCTAGCTGCTTAAACGTGTTGTTGATCTCCCGCAGCGAGAACCAGAGGAAGGTCAGGTATTCCTTACGGCGCGGACCGTTCACCCAGAGATGGATGCGCCGCGACTCGATATCTGCCTTGACCGCAGCCAGAGAACCGCTGGCCTTGTCCTCCAAGACCACACCGGTGCGCCAGCAGAGACCCGGCTTGATGCTCTGATGCACCTTGACCATGAAGCGGGGGAAGACCGAAGGCGGCAGAAAGTCGTGATAATGGAGAACGAAACCCAGTGCGCCGCTGTAGTCAAAGTCGAACTTCGGCTCGGCAACAGTGAGCAGTTGCGGGAGGAGCACAGCCTGTTCATCGATGCCCCAGCACAACTCGAACTTCTTCATCAGCTCCATAATAAACACATGCGTTTGCACCGGCCAAGAGTGCTTCTCCTCCGCTTTTGGCTGCAGGATTTTAGCTAGGCTTTCCAAGCGCAGGATGCCCTTGCTGTCCGCCATCTCCTTAGCCGTGATGATCTTATACACCGCCTGCGTTACCCAGACCGGATCAAGGACGTGCATGGCATTCAGACCATAGCCGTCAAAATGCACGACTGCGCCCAGATCATGGAGGAAGCTGACCAGCGTTTCGCGGCTCTTCTCCTCTGCAATGCCCGCCTCAGCGCAGATGCCTTCGTATTCCTCGCAGCTAATATAGGACTTGCCTGACTGCTCGATGCGCTGCTTAACCTGAAACCAGCTTTTTGGCCAGGGGATGCCGATCATCTCCACCTGCGCCAGCGCTTTGAGCAGCTCCTCTTTGAACCTGCTGATACCCCTGCCGTCAGCGCAGCAGGTGCGGAAGAAGCGACGGATGCCGGGGTACTTCTGCTGTAGGAAAGGACGGTTGACATCAAAGGAGGGGTTCTCGTCCTCCTTGTTGAGGACAACGAGGACAGGTGAATTGCCGCCAAAAGTCTGGATATACCGGAGCCAGTATTCGGTCTTGTCATCTCGCCGGGCATCAAGAACCAGCACATACAGACTGCGCCGTGACAGGAAGAACTGATGCGTGGCGTGCTGTATCTCCTGGCCGCCAAAGTCCCAGATATTGACCCTGATCTTCCGGTCTCCAGTCTCCGGCTGCCAGCCTCGGATGCTGACACCATGCGTGGTGTTCTCGCGCTTGTTAAATCCCTCGCCGAGCAGCTGCTTGACTAAGGAGGTCTTGCCTGCTGCTCCTTCACCGACAAGGATAAGCTTGACCTCGTTGAGGGGCTGTTCTCCGGCTTTGAGGTTGGCGAAATACTGGCGGATGGCTTCGATACCCTGCTCGGCTATCTCTATCGGCGGGGAGACGAGAGGGTTGCCGCGAATGTCAAGTTCTTTCAACTTGGTGAGTCGGCAGATTTCTGGCGGCAGGGCGGTGAGCTGGTTGCGGTTAAGGTGAAGCGCAGTCAAATTTTCGAGCAGGCCAATCTCAGGCGGCAAAGTGGTGAGCTGATTATCACTGAGATCAAGCAGAGTCAGGCTTTCAAGCTGGAACAGCTCAGGCGGCAGAACGGTGAAACAGTTGCCGCCGAGTCCAAGATGAGTCAGATTTGTCAACTGAAAGATTTCAGGCGGCAGGGTGGTGAGGTGGTCTCCCCAGAGCCAAAGCTCAATCAGGCGTGAAAGCTGGCCAATTTCCGGCGGCAGGGTAATGAACTGATTATCACTGAGGAAAAGCTTAGTTAGACTTGCAAGCTGGCCAATCTCAGGTGGCAGGACAGTTATTTCCCTGCCGATCAGTCCAAGATAAGTCGCCCCCCTTGCCTTAGCCTCACGTATCACCTTCAGCAGTTCTTTCTTTGTCATCGCCTGCGCGCCTGCGTTGTTTGTGGGGTAGGGACAATTCATGAATTGCCCATGCGGGAGGAAATCTCAAGGGCGCCCTGCTGCCAAACTGGTGGGTACCCATCAGGCAGGTTAGTGGGTACCCATCAGCGTGTCTGATAGGTACCCTCCAGATATTCTCAAGGGTGCCTACCAGTATTTCTGACAGCGCAGGAGCAGCCCGCGAACCGCCCAGGCCGGAGATTGCCTGCTCACCACCTGATGCCGTTCATCCTAAAGAGCTGCACGGGCTTTGTCAAGGAAATGCTGAGGGTTGCTCCTTAATGAGATCCAGGTATTATTGGAGCATGGGAGTCATCTTGAGGGAGGCTGGGGATGCAGGAGTGGTGTAGGGGCAGACCTGCATCCCCAGCCTCTATTGGTGCTGCGATACTGCGATACTTTGCTGATTCATCAGGTATATACTTATCCATCTGCTTTCATATAATAGATCAAGGTTTGGTAGTCGGCGCATCTGGCATCGTTCACCCAGAAGCGGATGCGCCGCGCCTTAAATACGCAGCCAGCAAGCCCTCGTCTTGTCCCCCAAGACCACGTTAGGGCCTCTGTTAATACTATTTGCCTCGTCATTGACGTTCTGTTCTTTTTTGCCCTATGAAAAAATAGCTGACACTTCGCCCCGTCAAAGAGGCAATGTCACAATTGACAATCTCACGATGCTGAATGCGATGCTGCATATCCTCGAACATGGGTGCAAATGGAAAGAGCTTCCGAGCAGCTTTGGCAATTGGCACAGCATCTACACCCGTATGAGCCGCTGGAATAAAAATGGCATGCTCAATAGAATTCTCCCTTGACAGCACGGTCATCAAAGTTCATCCCGACGGCCTTAGAACCATAAAAAATGGTACTCAGTCAGTTGGCAACTCCTGCGGCGGCTGGACAACAAAGCTGCACTTGATCGCCGCAACTGCTGAATGCGCGGTGATGTTTTTCCTTTCTCCGGGACAAGCGGAGTTGCGCCGGAAGGCCGCAGGCTGCTGACAGAGCTGGGAGCGGCTTCGGAACCCTGCGCGATGATCATGGACCAGGCGGATGAAGGCGATGAGACGAGAAAGCTGGTCGCAGAACTGGAGTTTTCTCCTGTCGTGCCGCCGAAAAGCAGTCGGACAGAACCTTGGGAGAGTATGACGAGGAGCTGGATAAAAAACGGAATGAAGTTGAGCGGTTGTTCAGGAGACTGAAGGGGTTCCGCCGCATCTTCACCAGGTTTGACAAGTTGGATGTTATGAACCTATCTCAAAAAGAACGAAGTAGAATGATTGAGCAAGCAAGCAGCAAAAAAGCTAAGAAATTATCAGCATGACGCTCATATCTGACAACCAGCCTTCTAAAATTTTGCAGCCAAGCGAAAAGCCGTTCGATTTTCCAGCGGCGTTTATACCGCCTCTGCTTCCGTCCGTCCTGAGTTTTTGGCTTCGTCCGGTTGCTGCGATGTGGCGCGATCAGCTCAACGCCGTGCTTTTTCAGAAGATCATCATCGAGCTTGTCACTGTCGTATGCTTTGTCGCCAATGAGTTTTTCAGGCTTTCCGGCAATGAAAAGGCTGTCAAGTGTCGTTTCCGCCAACTTCACTTCATGAGGCGAAGCACTTGCAAGGCAGGCGGCGACAGGAAGACCGGCAGCGTCCGCAACTGCCAGCGTGAATCTTTCTTGCAAGCCGACTGCGAAATGACCGGCTCAATCCTCATCCATTGCTTGTCTGTGAGTTCCATGCCGCAATTTTAACAAATTTAATGACATTAGACAAATTTATTTTTGAGATAGCTT
>Ga0315268_10006780_pt1 | contig 12143 bp, 9 predicted proteins | sample C1_top_MG_FD_204535 | JGI IMG/M metagenome (GOLD analysis project Ga0315268, IMG submission 204535) | Sediment microbial communities from Yellowstone Lake, YNP, Wyoming, USA - C1_top | ecosystem: Environmental > Aquatic > Freshwater > Lake > Sediment | place: USA: Wyoming | collected 2017-08-01 | reverse complement strand
GTGCGGCTGACTTTCAGATGCAGGATGTCGAAGTCGTCACGTTCGCTCCGCATGAAGGCGAGACGCTTGCCGCGTTTCTCAAGCGGACCAAACTCTCAAGCGGCAGTTCGTATGATTCAAAAACAACGATCCTTTGTCACATGCTAACTGGTGCTCCAACTCCGACAGACACAATCGTCAGGGAGTTGGAAACCACAGGAGCCGTCTGCCCAGTTCTTGTGCTGGGCCGCACGCACCCGACAGAAAAAAAATACGCTTTGTTGCAAGTGTTCCCGCAGTACAAGGTGATTGCCGTGTACGACGTACTTGAGATGCTGAAAAGGCAGACGCGTGCTGGGATACTCAATCTCCGACGCGGCTCGAAACCGCGTAACGAATACCGCCCAGAAGAGAAGCGTTGTCCATTTCAGTCCATGGGTTTTGTTTGTCCGATCATCGATCATGAATAATTGAATATACCGATCGTGGTAGCGCCGCCTGTGCTAGTTCAAGCGTGATAGTCGGCCAGTGAAAAGTTCTGAATGCGTCCAAGACGGGCAGCCAACGAGAGAGCATCACACTGTGGTGCTTTTTTGTTGACTGATCAGACTAATATCGAGGTTTTCCGTTTGTTCCGTTTTCGCCTCAAATCACTCCGGCTGGAACGCGCCAGCGCCATCCTAAACCGAACTCCAAAAAACCTTTCGCCGGATGATCTGATTATCATCAGGGTCGCGGCCTCACCACCATTGACAGAAAGCGCATTTTATGCTAAATTAAGCTTTTATTTTAACCTGCGATTAACGCAATATACATATGGGTAATTTTGGTCGAGGCGGAAGTTTCGGCGGCGGCGGCAATAGGTTCGGCGGGTCCCGCGGGGGGTTCGGCGACCGACCGCGGCCTCAAATGCATCAGGCCACCTGTGACAAGTGTCACCGGCCCTGCGAGGTCCCTTTTCGGCCGACCGGTGAAAAGCCGGTATATTGTCAGGATTGTTTCCGGACAGAAGGTCCGCCGTCACCGAATAAATTCGGCGGCCGCGATGCCGGCAGGCCGTCTTTCGAAGAGAAGCGGATGTTCGAGGCGACCTGTGATAGATGCGGCGGCCGGTGCGAGGTCCCTTTCCGGCCGAACGGCGAAAAGCCGGTCTTTTGCCGTGCCTGCTTCGGCAAGAATGACGGCGGTCGCGTCGAGCAGAAGCCGGACCAGTCCAAGATGCAATTCGACATCTTGAACGCCAAACTCGACAGGATCATCAAGGCGTTGGCTCCGGCTCAACCCCAGAAGGAAGAGGCTCGCGCCGAAAAGCCGATGAAAGAGGCCGTGGTCCCCGAGCCCAAGAAGGCGCCGTCTCAGCAGATCGCGGTCGAAGGAAAGCCGACAGAGGATGCCGCTGCTCCCAAGACCAAGAAGACCGCCGGGAAGAAGGCGCCGGCAAAAAAGGCCGCCAAGATCGGCAAATAGCCGATATCGCGATCAAGCCGGATAAGTCGCGGTAAAAGGTCAAGGGCCGTCATATGAAGATGATAGTCATCGGCGGCGGGGCTGCCGGCCGCACGGCGGACGATCGTTGATGGGGCGCGGCCGGCGAGCCCCGACCGGGACGCATCGGTGCCATTCTGAACTGGACCCCGAAAAATCTCTCAACGGCCTACCTTGGCGGCATACTAGACCGGGCCTGGCAGCCAACAAAATGAGACCTGTAGCCGCAGGTCTCATTTTGTTTAATGAAAATCTACTAAGTCATTGTCAGTTCAGGACTGGTGGTCATCCTGGTCGGGTAGTAATATAATTATGGAGCCAAGTAACCTGGCCCATGCACTTATGAAAATATCCAAGAAGGTCATTGTCGTCATCGTGGCGGCGGCTGTTGTCGCGGCGGCCGCTCTGTTCTATTTCAGCGGCATCCACAAAGGCGGCAAGCCGAGCACGGCCGTTCCCGGAGTCGTCGCGGAAAAGAAGTCCGAGGGTCCGGGCGTCGTGCTGGCATCCAAGCCGCTTGAGGCCGGAAAAGCCGATTCTCTGGCCTATAAAGATGAGATCACGGTTTCCGTTCCCGAGGGCCTGGTGAAACAGGGCGAGACATTGACCATCAGTAGCGTGGGCGTCCTGCCCGACAGGGACGAGAACGACACCTTGCTGTCGGCTTACGAGATCAAGGTGGGCGATCTGCACGCCTTCGACCAAAGCCTCACGGTCGAGGTCAAGTATGATCCCAGCCAGGTCTCCGCCGAAGACATCGCGGACCACCGGATCGTCGCCAGCTACTGGGACCCGGAAAGTCGGCTATGGATGGCCCTGCCGACGACGGTGGACGAGCCGGACCACCTGATCAAATATACGACGCGGCACCTGAGCGTCTCGGTGATCGAAAGGCTGCGCAACTACGTTTACGAATCGAAATACTTCGTGGTTCTGTACGACAAGAACGCCATCCAGGCCGACCCCATCATCAATGACAGCGCCTGGAAGAAGATCCACGAGAAAATGGCGACCAACGAACAGCCGACCGCGCTTTCCGGTTCCGCGCCGGCGGCCGATCAGGCGGCACCCGGGAACGCGGACGCGGTCGCCGGCGGCACCGCCGGTTTGGGCGGCCCCAATGCGCCGCAATCCCCGGCGGCCGCGGGCGCTCCGCCGGCAGCCGGCCAGCCGACGGCTGGAAACGGCGCGGTCGCCGGCGGAACAGCGAACGTGAGCGTCGCGCCCGCCGCGAAACCCCCCTCGAATGCCGCCCCGTTCTACATCCAAGACCTCGGCAGCTACATGGACTACGCCTATCAGAAATATGACCCGGCTTTTCCCGGACCGGGCGCGTCGCCGAAGGCCGGGGCGGCGAACGGCGCGCCCGTCGAGCCTGTCACTGACGCCAAGCTGGTCGTGAAAGTCGATTCCGCTTTTTTGCAGACCGTGGGCATGGGCAGCACGAATTACGAAAAATGGTTCGGCCGAATTCATGTCGCCACGGAAACCGCCTTCACCCCCCAGGGCATCAAGCTCCAGACCGCCCACGAATTGTTCCATGCCATTCAGAACCGCTACCTGGACAACCAGGAAATGGCCAGCCGTTTCACCAAGTGGTTCGTGGAAGCGTCGGCCGAATATGCTGGCTACATGTACGCTTGGGCCGGCCAGGACGTGACCTACCCGCCGGCGCCCGAAGCGGTCGACGGCGCTTATCAGGCGTATTTCCCGAAAACGATCGAAACCGTGGACGGCCGGCATGAGTACGCCACCGCCTACTTCCTGGATTTCCTGGTGAAGAAGGGGGCCGACTTCGCCAAAATGTTCCGGTTCTTGGTGACCAAGCCCAACCAGCCGGGGGTGGACGTGCTGACGCCGATGTCGGATTACCTGAAGAGCATCGGCCAAAGCGATCTTCCGGCTCTCTATAAGGAATTCGCCAGGAAGAATATTTTCACCGCGGACAGTTTCCTCTCGAAAGACGACCGCATCCCGCCAGCAGCGGTGGACCAATGGCAATTAAGAAAGGCGAACGAGACCGCGCCGGCGACCTACGCCATGGCGCTGCCGGGCCATTATACGGCAACGCTGTTGGGCTTGAGGGTGGAAGGCGGCGGCAGGGATCTGACGGTCGCCGTGCCCCAGGTTCCCCCGGACGTCGAGGTCTATGTCTACACGCTGGCGGGAAACCTCAGAAGCGGCGCGGCCGCGGCGGGCGATTTCGGTCCGGGAACCAAGGACCAGTCGGCCAGCGTCACGGTCGGCGCCAACGATGCCCTCTACGTGCTGGCGGTGAATACGGCCGATCTGCCGACGGGCAGCTCGGATTCCTCGATCTCGGTCACGGTATCTGAAGACAACACCTCGCTGTGTCCCGGAATCGTGGGCATGGCCAGCGGCGGACTGGAAATGACGACTGACACGAAAGTCGAAACCAATTGGTACACCGGCGAGTTCGCCGATCAGCGCCAGCCTGAACTGCATTTCCCGGGCGAAGGCGGAACATTCGCCTGGAGCGGCAACGACTTCGAATACAGCGATGCGAGCATTCACGGCAAAGGGACGTTAAGCGCCGACTGCAAGAAGCTCATTATCGCGAACTTCAGTTTGAACGGGGCCGTATTCGTGACCGTCAAGGACCTCCCTTGCAGCGGCGGTATGAACAATTTTTCTTGCCGCGTCTTTGGCGACCTATCACAGCACCTGACGGATGTTCGGTACGCGGACTATTACACGACGGAAGACCACTGGGACAAAGGTAAGATCGTCGTCAATAAAGTCGACTACGGGAAATCGCTCGGTGTCGTATTTAATCAGGAATGAAGTGATCCGCACCAGACTGGAATGTCGCTTCTTATAACTCGAAGCGGTACCAAATACCGTGATACAAAACCGCCCGGCTCAGCCGGGCGGTTCTCGTGTCCGTTATTAGGCGCGGCGGACGTCCTTGGCGCGGGGACCCTTCTCCGAATCCTCGACCTCGAAAGTGACGATATCACCGACCTTGAGTTCGGGGTAGGTGACGTCGACCAGGGAAGACGAGTGGAAAAACACGTCCTTGTCCTGGCCTTCCGGGGCGATGAAGCCGAACCCCTTGTCGGTCAGCCGTTTGATCTCTCCTTTCATATTTCCGAATGGAAAATGTGTATTATCCCGCAACCGCACCTCATGGCGGAAATTATACAAATCCACACGCCGAGATCCTTTGCAGGCTTCCACCATAGCCCAAACCCGCGGTTTTGTGAAGAGGCGAAGCGGCGGAATCAGGCCGCGGGCTGATTCCGCGCAGCGAAGCCGTTCCAACCCCCCCCCGTCTGACAGCGAACGAGAAGCGGCCGTCAAATGACCACACTCAGGGGACAGGTGGGGTGATGTCTAGTTCCAGATCAAAGGATCGGCTGGTTAATAAGCCGATTTTTTGGTAGAATGATCCCGTATGGGATTCCGTGGCGAGGGGCCGCCGGTGCCGGAAGAGGCATTCGCCAGCCCCGAGAACAGATCAAATGATCCGCCGGGCGTGCCCGAGAACGAGCTCGAAATTGATTTCGTGCGTTCTTCCGGTCCGGGCGGCCAGAATGTGAACAAGACATCGACCAAGGCCCAGCTGCGTTGGAACGTCGGACGTTCCGGCGTTTTCACCGAAGAGCAGAAAGCCGCCATCCGCGCCGCGGCCGGCAACCGGCTGACCAAGGAAGACGAGATAGTCATTTTTGATCAGTCCCAGCGCTCACAGCCCCAGAACCGGGACGCGGCCGTCGCGCGTCTTCAGGCGCTGGTGGCCGACGCGCTGGCGCCCAAGACCGAGCGCGTTGAGACCAAGGTCAGCCGGACGGAGAAACAGCATCGGCTGGAGGAAAAGCGCCGGAATGCCAGGAAGAAGCTGGAGCGCAAATTCCCGAAGGGGGAGTGGTGATCCCTCCGTGAAAAACACGACCGTGTCAATAAAAAAGACCGGGGAGAGACCCCGGTCTTTCGAATGAAGCGCATCATATTTGGCTCTGACAGACGCAGCTCCCCGGCAAGACGCACTGCCACTGTTGCCAGTAGGCGAGCACTCCGGGATCTCCCCGCTTGCCGTAGTAGTACGCCGCCGAACCGTTGTACCGGATGATGGCATACCGCCAGGCTTTCTCTTCGCCGAGTTCGCCGACTTTCCGGTCGAACTGGCAGCGGAGATATTTCGCGGCCGAAGCCATGGCGTCGGGCAGCGAAAAGGGATCGATGACCCCGTCGCCGTCGTAGTCGACCGCGTACCTGGTCCATTCCAGCTTGCCCCGGCTGGGCTGGCGCAGCAGCGTGCTGGGCACGAACTGCATCGGCCCCATCTCCAGCGCGTACGCCGTGCGAACCTGCATCGGGTCGCAGACCCGCTGGCCGTCCGCGCGGCGCTGGTCGCAGATGGTCTTGAGCCGCAGCCAATTCTTCCAGCACATGCTGGCGCCGTACGCTTTGACGCACTTACCGTTGCGGTAACTGAGGCGCAGCGCCCGATACCAGCCGCGTTCGTCGCTCCAGCCGCCGCGCAAACCTTTGGTCTCTTTCTGCCAGATCCCGTAGATGATCCCCGGCGGGACGTCGAAGCGCTGACTGACGTTCACGATGAGATCAAGCTGTTTGAGAGAAGCGACATCGACCGTGACGGCCGGTTCCGCTTCGCAGACCAGCGCGCCGTAGTCGATGATCGAGGACTCCGGTCCGACACTGGCCGGATCCGGCGCCTTGATCTCGCCTGACGATGCCGGCAACAGCATCAAACTTATGTAAAAGAGCACTCGTTGCATGACAACCTCCGTTCGGTGATAAGAAACCCTCCTTTGCTGAATCGGATATTTAAGCATAAATAAGCCATTTCGTCAATGACGCGCTGCCGTCGCGTGAGCCGCCCCGCAGTTGAGTTCGGGTTTTTTTCGGTGATCGAGCGTCCGGCCGGACCGGCGTCCGCGCCATAGCCGCGATCAGGCGCGCGGAACATCGCGCGCCAGCTAAAAAACAGCGCGGGTCAGCGCTGTTTTTCGTTTTCCGTTTCCATCACCAGAATCGCGGCACGCGGTTTTTGTAGGCCAGATACTCCGTTCCGAAGGCCTTTTCCAGCAGGACCTCTTCGACCACGACATTCTTGCGGAATGACCAGTACAGCAATATGACCGCGAAGAAAAAATAACTCCTGACGGCCAGGCCGAAACCGATGGTGATGAGCAGTGATCCGAGGTAGATCGGGTTGCGCGACCGCGTGAACGGGCCGCCCGTGACCAGGCCGTCCTGCCGGCCTTCCGTGTGCTGCTCCGGAGGATTCCAGCGGGAGCCCATGGCGAATCTGGCCCAGACGGCCAGGACGAAACCGGCCGCGAATATCGCCGCTCCCAGCGGGACGACCAGCTTGTTGCCGTACCAGTCCGGCCAGGGGAAGAACAGGCCGCTCATGATCTGCGGGAGGAGCGCCAGGGTCACCCGGGGATAGGTCAGGCTGATCTTCCGCCGCAGCCGTTCGGACCTCGGCCTCGGATCGGTGCCGATCCAGATGAGGTCGCCGACGAGAATAATGACGATCAGCAGCAGGACGATAGCGGTGTGAGCGCTCAAGGTCATATCATTGAAAGTCACGGACAAATAAGCTTGTCGGGCCCGGGTCAGCCTTATCGGGGGCCTCAGGCTTCGACCTCACCATAGTCCGGGGGAAGTGGCAACTTGATCAGAAACCGGCGGCCATCGTAAAAATCGGACCGGAAGTTCCCGGTACGGTCTTATATCGTGCCCGGCCAGCTTTTGGCGGCAAAAAAGGGGCGCGAGAGCGCGCCCCTAAGGGGAGAAGACGATTCGGCCGTTCGTCAGCAGCCGCCGTGCATGGCCCGCCACATGATGGCGGCCACCGCCGCGTCATACTGCTCCTTGGCGAGTTTGTCCCAAGGCGATGCCGGATCCGCCGCCGCGGGCCGCGGCTCCGCCACCGGCGCCTCATCCGGCGGGCCGGCGGCCGGAGCCTTGTCCGGCTCGGGCGAAAACAACAGGGGATACATCTGATCCATGACCTTCCTCCTGGCTGAAGAAAGAACCAAAAAGCCGGCCTCTTGGGGGAGAGCCGGCTTCGCGGAACGCGATTCGCGCACGCAAGTCAACCGCGCCCTCCCGGGCCGGTAAAGAAAAAACCGAAGAAATAGTTCCGGCGGCTGTCTCGCATGCGGTGAATATCATGCAACGAACGGCGGATACGGTCAAGCCGCCGCGTCTCCGCGGGATCGGTCGCCCGACCGCGCGGCAGCGGACCGCCGAAGCTATTTTTCGCGGCCGGGACCTTGACCGAAGCCCGGCCGCGGCGTACGGTTACCGGCTCTTTTCAGAACGCGCGCGGAGGTCGTCATGGAATTCCAGCAGTTCGGTTGGAATGCCGTGACCATAGGGTTCATCGGCACGCTCGTATTCAATGTCGTGCGGATCTGGGGCTCGGCGCACCAGGCCGGGAATATCTGGAGGCATCGTTCCGGACGGTCCGTGTCCGTGTCGGCCTCGGTCTACCAGTTCGGGGCCAGCGGCTGCACTTTCGCCTACGGCCTCTTCATCCACAGCGCGGCGCTCATGATTAACGGGGCGCTGACCCTCCTCCTGCTCCTGCCGATCGTCGTCGGGCTGGGGAAATTCAAGGGGATCGGCCGGACCGGTGCGGCGCTGCTCCTGGCGATGATCGGGCTGGACGCCGCCATGCTCGCGCTCCCCCGCAAGGATCTGATCTTTTTCGCCGCCACGCTGGGCATGATCGCTGCTTCCTGGCTCACCCCTTGGGAAATGTGGCGGAACAAGGACGCCGGCGTGGTCGAGATCAGGATGATCATCTCGAACCTCCTGAACAGCTCTTTCTGGCTGATCTATGCCGTCGCGATCGGGGACTGGGTGCTCGAGTTCATCAATCCCTGCTTCCTCGCGTCCGGCCTGGTCGCGCTCGCCCTGTGGCGGCGTTACCGGCCGTCGCCGCGCGGGCCGGAAGCGGGTTCGGGCCGCCGGACGTAATGTCCGGCGGTTTTTTTGTTTCATCGGCGCCCGGCCTTTTTTGCGCTTCGGCCTTAAGAGGCGGGCGCCGGCGGGTCTGACGATTTTCGGCTTCAGGACCGCCTTTATGGTCTGGCCGCGTCATGTTATAATATATAAAGTAAAAGTTTCCGATACTTAGGCTTATCTTTGTTCAGCGCGGGACGGCTCCGGGAGCGGATACCTATGAGCATTTTCGTTTACGAGTTCGTCTTCTACGTCGCCTCGGTGTTCGCTGCCGTCGTTTGCATCGCTAGCGGCACGTTGTTTTTTATCGCCTTCCGGCACGAACGTCTGACGCGCAGCGGCTGGCGCACCATCGGCTTCTTCCTGTTGTCCGTCGCCTTCTTTTTTCTCATTCTGGAGCGCAAAAACCCGGTCTTCGGCCTGTTCGGCGTCCTGTGCGAAATGGGCGGCACCTGGGCCATTTATCGGGGGGTCATGGCCTCGCCCAGCCTCGTCCAGCTGGCTCAGGAGCCGGGGCAAGAGATGACCAGCCAGACGTTCGAGGAGCTATTCATGCGCGCCGAGCGCCAGAAAGCCACTTTCGCCTCCTCTTACAGCTCCCTGCTCATTCTCCTTGCCGCGATCTTCGGCGTCGTCAACCTGCTCTTCATCCGGTTGGCGCCCCTGAACGTGCTCTCGACCCTGCAGGGGATCATCTTTTTCATAGTTCTCGGCACGATCATGCTGCAGGTCGAACGCCTCGGCCGGGAGCGGAACGTGGCGCGCGCGACAGTGCATAATACCCTGCCGCTCATTGCGTATATTTTTTTATTAATGCGGGAGGCCGCCGTGTTCATCTTCCGGTTGCCGCCGTCGGACATGGTCTATTTTCGACAACTAACTTTGGAATACAGTATGGCCTGGCAACTCGGCATCTTTTTCACTTTCGCGGCGTTCGTCTTCCTCGGCCTGTGGGCCTGGAATTTCATCAAGTACCGCAAGTTCCTGAGGACCTACGTCATCTTCCTGTTCCTTTCGGTCATCCTCGCCACGGTGGGGGCCCTGATCTTCACGGTTCAGGTGTTCAAGATCATCGAGAAGAACAATCTGGACCTGATGACCCGCGGCGCGGAGACGCAGCAGATATTGCTGGACGATCGCCAGTCGCTGGCCATGTTCGTGGCCCAGCTTGTGGCCGGCGACGAGGAATTCCTGGGCGAGCTCAAGAACGGCAAGTGGGACGCCATGAAAAAGCGGGTGACGAAATATCTGGAGAATTCCGGCGTCGACAGCATCCGGGTCTACAATAAGTTCGGCGAGGTCGTCGTCAGTCCGGCCGATCCGCGCGACCTGGGCCGGGTATTCGACAAGGAACCGTTCCTGGCCTACGTCATCACCAAGAAGGTCCAGATCTCGACCTTCGACACCGAGAGCGGCGTTCTGACGCCGGTCATCGTGGCCCGGGCGTTCCGGCCGCTCCTGTTCGGCGACGAATTGATCGGCGCGGTGGAGGTCAGCTACAAATTCGACAACGCTTTCGTCGACTACTCCAAGCAGCAGACCGGGCTCGACGTTTCCATCTACGCGGGACCGCGGCTTTCGGCAACGACCATCAAGACCGTCGACGGCATCTCGCGCTGGGTCGGAAGCGAAGAGGCCGACCCCGGCGTGCGGGACGCCGTCCTGGGCAAGGGCGCCGCGTACAGCACCATGATCAACCGGCTTGACCGGATCTATTACAGCGCCTTCAAGCCGATCAGGGACCTGAACGGCCAGATCATCGGCATGGTCTCGGTCGGCATCGTGGCCCAGGAGCTTTTCGAGGCCACCAGGCAGAAGCTCCTGACGATCTTCCTCGTGATGACCTTCCTGGCTCTGCTGACCGCGCTCATAGCGTATCGGGCAGTGATGATAAGCAACGCGCATAAAGAGGCCGCCCCGAAGAAAGCAGGGCGGACCGGTAATTAACGCCTGATCATATGCCAGCGGCCATCAAAAGATCACTAAGCATTTTCGGGGCGGCGCTTCTCACCCTGGTCATTTTCTCCATCCCTTCCCTCGTTCTGGAAGAGAAGAACGTCCTGACCCGGTCCCTGGAAAGGGTCACGGCGCCGTCGGCGCTTTCATTCACGGAAGCGGTCTCTTTCGCCAATTCTCGCTCCCTGGCCTTTAACGTCGAAAAGGTCCGCGTGGGCGGGGGTGGCGCCTCGCTGGTCCGCAACAATGACCGCGCCGAGATATTCACCCTGGCCAGCGTTTCCGTGCCGCCCAAGGGCGGCGTCCTCGATTTCCAGGCAGACGCGGATATCCCCGGCGGCGCCAGCCTCGGTTATCAGATTTCTCCGGACGCCCTGCATTGGTATTTTTTCAACGGTTCGCGCTGGGTGACCGCCAGCCAGGACTGCGTCGAGTGCTTCAATCCGGCCGACGTCGTCGCCAGCCGCATCAGCGAGCTGACTTTCCCCTCGGACAGCCTGAGGATCAAGGCCGCCCTGACCAGCGCCGGCCTCGGTTCGCCCGTGATCCGCGGGGTGAGCGTGACGCTCCGCGGCGAGCAGATCGGGTTGCGGCCCGAACAAGAGACGATGCTCAAGGATCTGCGCGTCAATTTCGCCAGGGCCGCCAAACCGCCCAAGAATATCATTATCTGCCATTTCGCGACGCCTCAATCGGAAGGTCAGACCATTGAGATCCAGGAAACCAACTGGTCCGCGCATCAGGCGCACGGCGATTATCTGGGCGCGTGTGTCCCGCCGCCCCCGCCGCCCAACCAGCCGCCGGTCGCGGTCAACGACCTCGCGGAGACGGTCGCCGGCACGCCGGTGGCAATTGATGTTCTGGCCAACGACAGCGATCCGGAGGGTAAGCTAAGTTCAAGCAGTCTGGCCGTCGTCGGCAATCCCAGCCACGGCACGGCCGCGTTGTCCGGTGGTCACAAGATCACCTACGCGCCCGCCGTCGGCTATTCCGGCACGGACAGCTTCAGCTACAAGGTCTGCGACACCGAGGGACTATGCGCCACGGCCGACGTCAGCGTGACCGTCGCTCCGCCTCCGAACGAACCGCCGGTCGCGGTCAACGACCTCGCGGAGACGGTCGCCGGCACGCCGGTGGCAATTGATGTTCTGGCCAACGACAGCGATCCGGAAGGCAAGCTCGATCAGAACAGCCTGATCGTTGCCGTGGATCCCGGCCACGGCGCCGCGGCGATCGGAAGTCACAAGATATTGTACACGCCGGCCGCCGGCTATTCCGGCACGGACAGCCTTAGTTACCGGGTCTGCGACACCGAGGGACTATGCGCCACGGCCGACGTCAGCGTGACCGTCGCTCCGCCTCCGAACGAACCGCCGGTGGCCGTCGACGACGCGGCGGAGACCCAAACGGGGGTAACCGTCCAGATATCCGTTCTGAGCAACGATCACGATCCGGACGGTCAGCTTGACCCGAATTCGCTGTCGATCGGCGGCGATCCCGGCCACGGTCAGACCGACATCGGCGTTTCCAACAGCACGATCACCTACACGTCGGACGCCGATTTCGTCGGCACGGACAGCTTCAGGTATCAGATCTGCGATAACGCTCCGTCTCCGCTATGCGCCACGGCCGTCGTGACGGTCAAGGTCGCGGCGCTGCCGCCGCCCAACCAGCCGCCGGTCGCGGTCAACGACCTCGCGGAGACGGTCGCCGGTGAACCGGTGACCATCGACGTCCTGGCCAACGACAGCGACCCG
>Ga0315268_10006779_pt1 | contig 12143 bp, 13 predicted proteins | sample C1_top_MG_FD_204535 | JGI IMG/M metagenome (GOLD analysis project Ga0315268, IMG submission 204535) | Sediment microbial communities from Yellowstone Lake, YNP, Wyoming, USA - C1_top | ecosystem: Environmental > Aquatic > Freshwater > Lake > Sediment | place: USA: Wyoming | collected 2017-08-01 | reverse complement strand
CCCTGCCAGACCTTAACCGTCGGATCAGTCTGCAGGTTCTTGATGTCAGTGGCGGCCAGTTGTCTGAAGGCCATGTCGACATCTCCAGACTTCATCGCAAGTGCCAAGGCGGTTGCGTCAGAATAGAATCTGATGACGATGTGCTTGGTCTTCGGGTACCCGTCTGCGATGCCAAAGTAGTTCGGGTTCTCGTCGTATTTCATTTCGTAGTCCTTACCCGCCTTCCTCGACCAAGAGGTTAGCGTATACGGGCCGAGGTCGTTCGGATTGCTCGCACGTGCATCGCCCTCCACATAATTGACAGCCGCATCCATTGGAGCAAGTTTTGGATTCACAATGAACGAGCCTTGGAATGCCATCAGCGATAGGAACGGCGCGAACGGGATCTTGAGGTGGAATACCACTTGATACTTGGAGGTCGCTTCCACGCTGTCGATGATGTCCTTGTATCCTATGCCGGCTTGGGAACTGTCGTCAAGGTACAGACTCAGAGATCGATCGAAGCTGTACTTCACGGCGCTCGAATCGAATTCAGTTCCATCCGAGAACTTCACACCCTGTCTTAGGTCGAAGGTCCAAGTGAGCGAGTCGGCGCTTGCTGACCATTTTGTCGCCAATCCTGGAATGAAGTCATCCGGACCGGCTCCTGATCCCGGATTAATGTAGACTAGACCTGCCCCTGTGTTCAGCACGACGTTCAGTCCGAAGAAGTCGTATGCCTCAGCCACGTCTACGTTGGTTTCCACAGAGTCTGTGGTTCCGACAACCAGTGTGTCCTTCCCTGCGGGTGGGGTGATCAACCAATAGTACATGTTCTGGGTGATGTCGAGGACAACTCCTCCGACATCTGGCTTGGTGACCGCCCACGCGCTGCTCTGGAACACTGGAACTATGGCGGCGTCGTCGACCATGATCTTCTGAACCTGCGCATAGAGTTGGTCTCTCTGTGCCGGGTCAGAAACTGCCCGTGCCTGTTCGATGAGCGAGTCGATTTCAGGGTTCTTGTAGTTCATGTGGAGCCACCCTCCACCCTGAGAGTGCAGGAACGGAAAGACGTAGTCATCAGGATCCAAGTAGTCAGGGTACCAGCCGTAGACGTAGACGGGCATCATTTCTGCATCTCTGTTCTTCTTGTAGCTCGGCCAATCTGCTGCATGCAGATTGACTGTGATGATCCCGGTTTTTTCCATCTGGGCTTTGTATACTGCGGCTTGGTCCGCGCTTTGTGGGTAGTGGCCTGATGATTCGTACCACCAGTCGATCACGAACTTGCCCTTGCCTGCGCTCGTCGTGGCGGTGGGTCCCGGGCCCGGTGCCGGAAGTGTTGCATAGATCCCTACCACTGCAATTACTACAAGGATCACAATGATCCCTATGCCTTGCATTTTCGTTATTGCTTTCTTGTTCAATCGAAGTTTCATACTATTTTCCCTTGAAAAGAGAAGTATTGTCTCGTGTGCGGATATAAGCCTAAGCGACGGAAGTCGATGTAGGCGAGTCCACAGTGTCCCAGCTATTCAAATCCATCCAAGAAGCTGAGGATCGATAATCCGAGGGTAATGTGGTTGTAGCCGCCTTCCAAGATTGCGAATCGCCTTCCTTGACATCTCTCAGCAGAGAAGTGCTTGAGTATCTGTCCAATCTGGTGATAGTCTTCGTCGCTCAGTGTTCCGCCCCAGTCCGCAACGCCTCTGTCGAACCCGGCAGAAACCGCAAGCAGATCGAAGATACCTGCGTCGGACAAGAAGTCCTCCAGCTCTCTGAGAGTCGGCCCCAAGTGATAATACAGCACGTTTCCTCGCCCCGCGAACGTGTTGCTCGTTCCATCTCCAAAATGCAAGTCGAAGTCGATAATCAGTACTCTCTTGATCTTCTCGGTGCGTAGGACTCTCATGATGGCGATTGCGATATTATTGAAGTAGCAGAACCCCCAACAGGAATTCGGGCTGGCATGGTGTCCCGGCGGGCGTATCAGTCCGAATGTCGGCTCCTTTGTGACTGCCATTTCGGATGCGCGAATGGCGCCGCCAACTGCTAGAGATGCTGCATCGAAGAGACGCGGGGCATCCTTCAGATGACTCACGTGTGCTTGACTATGAACGAGCAGTAGATCATCCTCGCACGCGGGTTGAGGCTGAACGAACTCAAAATGGTCTTTCAGGACCCTGTAGGCGTAGTCGAGTCTCCCCTCCGCGGAGGCCGGATCCTCGCTGTAGATATCGAAGTACTTGTCGTGAAAGATGATCTTCAATTCGATTCAGCGTTTCCCAAGCAAGTCCGCTTGATGTTCGACTAGAATCTATGTAGGAATCCAATAGGTTGTGAATTGTGTTCGCAGAAACACGGCAAGCATCAGACAGCTAGCTATCACGACCAGCGCCGCATAGTCAGCCGGCCTGAACTGCACAGTTCGATACCACGTCCGCTCCTTCTTCGCGCCAAACGCGCGGAGTTCCATCGCATCAGCTACGTCGTAGATCGAGAGGGTTGCATTTATCGTCACGGGAAGGAGGAGGGGAATAGTGTTCAGGATTTGCGAGAATAACCCGCCTCCGGTCCTGACCTTATAGCCCCTTGCCATCTGAGCGTTCATCGTTGCCTCAAGTTCATTCACATAGGTGGGCAGATAGCGCAACGACAAGTCGACGACACAGGCTCCCTTGTAGGGGAATCCGAGCTTCGCTAGGCCCGGCGCGTAGACGGCTGGGTCAGTTGTCATGATGACGGATAGTGAGACGATCGCGAGGCATAGGAATCTCATGATGGCAGCGATGGCGAGGAAGATTCCTTCCGTGGTTGCTGTGAAGATCCAGAACCTACCGAGCACGTGCGGCTGAGCCACTCTCGCCCCCAGCAGGGTGAAGAATGTGTTCACAGACGCGATCACTACGATTGTAACCAATAGGAACTTCCAGGTGGATTTGACTTCTCGGAATGGGATCCTCGCCGACAGATACAGCATGATGGACGCGATAAACGGTACAGCGAGGATCCTGATGTCCAGAAATGCAACTTCGATGAAGATGAAGAAAATGAGGAGGAGGAATTTTGTGCGCGGATCCAGCTTGTGAAGCAGTGTGGTTCCGGGGAAGTATTTGATTTGGATCAAGGAAGTCTTCGCTACAGTCTTCGGGCTCGTCCTGCCGTGGCAGATCCATACGCGTATAGGAGTATCGGGGTGAGGATCGCGCCGTTGACCGCGTCCGTTGCGCCGGCTGAGTATAGTTCCGCTAGCGCTGCCTCAACTGTGCTGAGTCCGATCTGGAAGATGTAGTCGGTCGCCGCAGCAAATCCCATGCCTACTATTGACCCGAGCACGGCCAGAATCGCTGCCCATGCTAGTCCGCTCGCTTTGGTCCAGTTTACTCGCTTGACTAGGTAGTAGCCTATTCCGGGAACTGCTCCAATCAGTCCGTTCCCGATGTCCCAGTTCCAGAAAAATCCTCCGAACGAGACTCCGTCAGATATGATGTTGCCTAGAAAGCCCGACACAAACCCGGTGATGGGTCCGAAGATGAAGCCGAAGAATATGGGGATCGCAATGGTCGGTCTGACCGCGACCAGCCACACGCCCGGAATCTGGAATGCGTTGAACGGAATTGTTAATGCAGCATAGAGCGCCGTACCAACAGCCATTGCCACGATCTGCTTGGTGGAGAACAACGACTCTCTAGTCTTCGTCTCGGTCATGTTCTTTCGCCGATCATTCAAGTCGTGTCGCCTTTCTATATTAGCCTACCCGTGTTCGCTGCCTGTAGTCCAGCCAAGAGCTCGTGAAGGGGAAGCACGGACTCTCCGTGCGTGAGCTGTCGAGAGAGTTTGATTAGCGAAGTCTCACGTATCGAGTTCTCGGTCAAATTCCTAGGATTTGCCAAGATCTCTCCGGTCGGCCCGTCGGCCACGATCCTCCCGTCTCTCAGAACCACGGCTCGATCAGTGTATTCGATGGCCAAGTCAGTGTCATGAGTGATGAGGATCAGCGAGCGCATTCCACCGCGCAAGGAGCAGATGAAGTCCATGAATTCGGAGTAGCTCCTATAGTCTTGGCCAGAGGTCGGCTCATCCAAGATGATAGATTTCGGTCGCATCGTCACGACGGCGCCCACGCAGATGCGTTTCTTTTCGCCGTAGCTGGAAGCGAAGGGCGACTTGTCGAGCAGGTGTTCTATCGTGCACTCGTGTGCCACTCGAGGCACCAATTCTGATATCTCTTGGGGCGCAAAGCCAAGATTCTTCGGGCCAAAGGCGAGTTCTTCGTGGACTGTCTTGGCGAAGAGCATTGAGAAAGGGTTCTGGAAGACGATTCCCACAGACTTGGCGGTTTCTGAAACAGGCAGCTCTCGTGTGTCTATGCCCGAAACGATGACCCTGCCTTGAGTCGGCTTGAGAATGCCTATCATACTGAGCGCAAGAGTAGATTTTCCCGCCCCATTGTTTCCAAGGATAGAAACTTTCTCACCTTCATGAATTGTCAGACTCACGTCATGAAGTGCCTTGACATTCCCCGAGTATTCGTATGTGAGGTTCTCAACTCGGATCAACTCTGGGCCCATGTCATGAGTGTCTAATCTGCACTTCTCTGCAGAGATTGATGAGAGGAGGGAGGTCAGAGCGGTCTTCCTTTTCTCAGGAGGCAAGCATCTCCTCAGTGCGAATTCTGCGGGAGTCTTGAGGACATCAGCGAAGTCGATCAGAATCTCAGGGTCTCTGCTGTCGGCCACCACGCGGCCGTTGTCAAAAACGACGATTCTTGTGGGATTGGCGCGAAGGACTTCTTCAGTTCTATGCTCAGTCACAATAATCGTCTTGCCTTGCTCGTGGAGGCTCCTCAGAACTTCCTGCATGAGCCTTACCCCGTTCGAGTCGAGATTGGCCAAGGGTTCATCGAATAGCACGATATCCGGTTCCATCGCAAGAACGCCAGCGATCGCCAATCGCTGCTTCTGACCTCCTGAGAGAGCAAAGATCGAACGCTCACGCAACTGCAGGATTTCCATTGATGCGAGACTGTGTTCTACGCGGTCAGATATTTCCGAGCGGGGAAGCGCGAGGTTGCATGGGCCAAAAGCAACGTCATCTTCGACGCTCGATGATACTAATTGCTTGTCTGGCTCTTGAAGTACCGTGCCGACGACAAGTGAGAGTTCGTCTAGGTCCAGTGTTGCCACACGCTGGCCTGCCAGATTGACTTGCCCGCTGTATTTGCCCATGTAGCGATGAGGAATCAGACCGTTTATGCACTTGAGTAGCGTGGATTTTCCAGAACCGCTTGCCCCAGCGAGCAGGACAGATTCTCGATCTCCTACTTCAAGATTCACGTGATCTAGAGCAGGAATAGTTCGGTTCTCATACGTGAACGACAGATCGCTGATTTCGATAGCATGCAAGTCTATCTATCGATCCAAGTCGAGGGTTTCATCAGGCGCGTCTAGTTTTCCTCGTGCAGTGAGACGCGAATTTAGGTCTTATGTCCGCCCGAATGCATGCCCGAAAGGGGAAAATGATAGAAGCAGCGAGAGAACCAGCAGACTGCAAGTCAGTACGATGAAGTGGCGCGGGAAAGTCGAGATTGGTACGAGTCTTCAATACGCTTGCAATGCACGAGGACGAGCTGCCGGATCCAGACGGGCAGGAATTCAAGGTGTTCGTGTGTGGGCCTACAGTGTACGATTATGCACATCTTGGGCACGCAAGGACTTACCTTGCAGTTGACATGATGACCCGGTACCTACGCTTCAGAGGATATCGCCCTCGAGTGCTGATGAACATCACGGACATCGATGAGCGGATAATCAAGAAATCCGATGAGACGGGCAAGAGCGTCAGGGAAATCGTTGGGTTTTTCGAGAAGTCATTTCTGGAAGATATGAGGGCTCTCGGGATAGAGACCGTTGACAGGTTCGAACGCGCGTCCGAACATGTTCCGGAGATGATCCGGCAAATCGAGCACCTGATTTCTGCGGGCTACGCGTATGAGACAGATACCGGGGTCTATTTCGATGTTTCAAAGAGCGCAGGCTATGGGCAGCTCTCCCGTCAGAGCAAGGCTGATCTGAGGCTTCGGCGGCTTGAGCTCTGCTCAACAAAACGTCACCCGGAGGATTTCTCGGTCTGGAGAAAGTTCGACGAGCAGCCTCTCTGGGACTCTCCGTGGGGTCCGGGCCGTCCGGGTTGGCATATAGAGGATACCGCGATCGCCATGAAGTATCTTGGGTCATCATACGACATGCACATAGGTGGAGCTGAACTTGTCTTTCCTCATCACGAGGCTGAGATAGCACAGGGCGAAGCTCTAAGCGACAAGAAACCTTTCGTCAGGTATTGGGTCCACACAGGGATGCTCAACGTCGGCGGCGTGAAGATGAGTAAATCGCTCGGAAATGTGGTGACAATCAGAGACGCGCTTGCACAATATGGTGTGGAAGAGCTGAGGTTCTTCTTCGCGAATGTTCACTATCGGCGAGTCGCAAACTTCTGCAAGAGCAAGCTTCTGGAAGCAAGACAGGGCATTGCATCGATGAGAGAAACCATGGGCAAGCTGAGTGCCTGTTCATCAGGGAAGGCGGCAGGTAGGCCGGATCTGCGACTGTTGCGAGATCTATCGCGCGCTGAGGACAGTTTCGTATCAGCGATGGATGATGACTTTGACACGGCAAAGGCGTTAAGGGTTGTATCCGCCTTCCTGCGGAACGCAAGCGGCCAAGTCAGAACTCGAGGGGAATTCGAGGCCAGTACGTGTCACACCGTCGTGAAGAGAGTGCTGGCCATGGTCAATGTCATCGGCGTGCTCGTCACCTAGTACAGCCACGCCTTCAATGGTTTGCGAATCAGAGGTCGCAGGAACTTCCATAGGCCGTTGAACTCTTCGAAATAGAACCACTTGTCGTTGGGTCCGACGGTGTATTTCTGAGATTGCTCGTCTCGGATTCGATCGCACAGATTGACGCAGTAGCTGCCTCTGTAGAATCCGACGAAGATGTACCCGCCATTCGCCAAGTCTGGCAGATTTCCCTCCATGCGTATTCCTTCATCCTCGTCAAGCGCGCGAATGAACTTCCTCAATTGCTGAAGGTCAGTGATTCTTCTTTCCATGTATATCGAGCGCGTCTGTTTCATGGCCATCATTGCTGTCATTTTCCGCTCGAAGGACGCTCAAAAACCCTTTTACCGTTGCCATCAATGCTACCCTTTCTCACACACCTGACCTACAAACGGAGCAGACTCGGAAGTGAGATCGTCGCAAGAAAAGAATAGAGTCGCGATCTCCTCTCTTCTGGTAGCAGTGGCTCTGACATCACTAAAGGCAATCGTTGGCATCATGACCAATAGTCTCGGCATAATGTCCGAGGCTTTGCACTCAGGTCTGGACTTGGTTGCCGCTGTCACGACGGTCTACGCGGTGAAGACTTCAAGCAAGCCACCCGACGAGGATCATCTCTACGGTCACGGGAAATACGAGAGTTTCTCCGCATTGGTTGAGACGCTTCTTCTCTTGGCAACCTGTGTCTGGATAAGCTATGAGGCGATACAACGTCTGTTCTTCAGAGAAACGCGCGTGGAAGCAAGTTACTTGGGTTTTGTGGTCATGATGATCTCGATTGTGCTGGATTTCTCGAGATCTCGGACTCTTTCACGGGTTGCGAAGAAATACCGAAGCCAAGCGCTCGAAGCGGATGCTCTTCACTTCAGTACGGACATCTTGAGCTCTCTGACAGTGATTGCCGGACTCTTCTTCCTGCGCCTCGGGTTCCCGGTCGCTGACCCACTGGCCGCTCTTGGAGTCGTAGTTGTGGTGGTTGTCTTGAGCCTGAGGCTCGGGAAACGCACCGTCCTTGTGCTCCTAGACAAAGCACCCGAGGGGCTGGCCGAAGCGATTCGATCGGAGATTCTCCGAATCCCCGGTGTTCATTCGTGCGGTCGAGTGAGAGTGAGACCATCTGGAGCTGAAACCTTTGTTGATCTACAGGTCTACGTTGATCGCTCGACAAGCTTCGAACGGGTCAACGCCATCGCGCTTGAAGTTGAGCAGGCCATTAGAAAACTGGAGCCGAACAGCGACATCGTCGTGAGAACTCGCCCCGCCATCGAGCAGGAGACAGGATTGGCAGAGAGAGTCAGGGAGGTCGCAAGCCGGATACCTGGGGTGAGAGGAATTCACAATCTGGAAGTCCATGACGCGGAGAACGGGCTCCATGTTGAGATGCATCTTGAGGCTGACCCTGATGCCAGCCTTGAAACTGCGCATGGGATTGCCACTGAGCTAGAATCTGCGATCAAGACGAGTGTCCATGAGGTCGCGGAAGTCGTGACACACATAGAGTCAGCAGACGAGATGCCACTTACCAGTGCGGACGTGACGTTGGAGTCCCAGAGTATCGTGAGAGCCGTCAGAGATACTGTATTGCATATGCCGGGCGTGAAGCGTTGTCGTGACATTGCTGTACACAACGTCGAAGACGGACTTCATCTCACGCTGACTTGCGTTCTTGATGCAGGTTTGTCGGTGTCAGAAGCGCACGACCTCTCCACGCAAATCGAGAGTGCTTTGCGTGCACGTATCGCGGGGGCATCCAGAGTTTTAGTCCACGTGGAGCCGGACTTGAAAGCGGCTGTATCTTAGACTTCTATTCCGAGCGTCTTCTCCAAGACTTCACTGAAACTAATAGATTTCCCGCCAACGACTTTGAGTTTGGCTTTGATTTCGTCTTTGCCGACTTCGACAATATTGTACGAGTTGTGGAAGAACCCTCTGAGTCGTTCCGATGAGACGCTTCCTGCGTGGAGTATTGGGAGCTCCTGAACGTTCCACATCCAAGGTCTGTGTCGGTGTCCCCCGAGCACTAGATCAGCTTTGGATCTAATGAGTGCTCGCAACGCGTCTCCCGAGTCTATAATCGGGATCGTGTCAGGGCCCGTGTCAGGGACTTGCACCAAGTGATGATGCATGATGACTACCCTGCGCTTTCGCTTGTATCTCTTGAGAGTCTGCTGGAGCCAGACCACTTGACGGTGGCCGATCTCTCCCTCGTCTCTCTCAGGTCTGGCCGTCCCGACGACGATCATCATAGTGTCGTCGATCATCGCTGTTCTTCTGAATTTGAAGGCCTGCTTGAAGAGAAGGTAGCCGGTTGAGCGATAGTCGTGGTTTCCGCTCGTCACGACGAGGTTTTTGCAGTTAAGGCCGTCCAGCCTTTTCCTCGCTTCTCGATACTGGCTCAGGAGGCCACTCTCAGTGAGATCCCCTGCGACGACAACTACGTCGGGATCTAGATTGTTGATCTCACGGGCGGCCTGCTCGAATGCTGACCGCTGGAACTCAAACCCGCAGTGCATGTCTGATATATGTGCTATTAGCAAATACGATTGCCTCCGGGGTTGAGTCAGAGCGGATTTCGAAGACAGCAGTCTGTGGTTCTGGATCTGATGCTGCGCTTCTGACGATCAATCGCTTTCGGCTCCCGACAAATCGGGTGGTTCTTCAGCTTTCTCGTGAAACCCTTTCTCCTCGAAACTCGATGCGCGCTGGATTGCGTCAGAAAGTGCCGTTTTCGGAATCAGGATGCTCATATGTTTCTTCTCATCGCCGGAGTCGCTCCGAAGTCTCAGCATGATCCAGTAGGTCTTGGATTCCTTGTCAACGCAAAGGTCGATTCTAGCTTGCCAGACATCGGAAGACAATTCGGAACCTCCGCCGGTCTTTCCAACTAAGACATCAGGTGACGCACTTAAGAGAATCCATTCGGGAAAGACCCGTCAAGGGCCCTAGCTTTCTGAAAGATGGTGGGGGGACCGTGACTCCGGGGTCGAAGAGTCACGGTCACTGGGGGTCGATGTCAGGTTGGATAGGCTGCGCTTATCGTAGCGATCCTGCAAAGGTCATTTGTCTATTCGCCAGACTCGAACAACCGTGGTGGGGAGAGGGAGAGTTTGTGAAGGCACCGGTTTGGAACGCCGATGAGGTTCCGTCAGTGCAGAACTTGTTGCCGCTGTGATCAGGGTAGTAGCTCGGTGCCGGGCTATGGGGTCACGTTCACCGGTGGTGGAGTGGGGTCTTGCCTCGCGTGGCCTTGTTGACAGAATCGAAGTTCCATCGATGTCAAAGGTGACTCCGAGTTCGTCAGTGATGCCGTAGCTTGTCCCAAGTAGGAGACTTCGTGGTCGTAATGTCCGTCGGAGGGTTGCAGACGTATCAGCTGTCCGTGGGGCTGCAATAGTGGTGCTTTGGCTCATGGTTGTTCCTTGGAGATCGGCATGGATGGGCGGTATATTAACGTTCCGTTGGCGGAACATAGCTGTATCGCAGGCTTGCTACGCGCGGGGGCTCTTCTGGGTGTGTGACTTTCCTCTCAACGGGGCCTTCCGAGCTCGGTGGTTCACTTCTTTTCCTCGAGGGTCTTGCCGCATTTCTGGCAGAATTTGGCGTCAAGGAGATTCTTGTGCTTGCATACCGGGCATGTCCTCATGGGGACTGATTCCAGCGAAGTTGAGCCTTCCACGAAAACGACGTCCCCGATCTTCTCAACTTGGTCAAAAGGAAGGTATGACTCCTCTTCCATTCCTCTCTCGACTACGATTGCCAGCTTTCCATCATTTGACCATGCTAGGTCTTTCACGGCGCCGATCTTCTTCGCCTCGCCGTCGATGATCTCTTTTCCGACAACCTCTTCCCGGCGGTGCCACTTGACCAAGTAAGTATCTCCATGTGACTTGGAATCACCCAGCGTATTTAGCATTGTCGAGCAATCCCAAGACGAATTCATGCCTTCGACGGTACCGGATAGGGTTTCAAACGGATCACTTGCAACATTGAAATTGCTGCATGCATAACACGTTGAATAGTCTGAGAGAGAATCCCGAGATGGTCAAGGCATTCGCTCTAGTCGTCGCTCTCAGCAAGGGTCAGATTGCTGTCAAGGCAGTTCAAAGCATGGGATTGATGGACCACTCGTTGAGGATCTTCTCCACTCTTGAGGAGGTCTGTATCCCACTTGTCAGGCCCGTCGACGACTCGGAGTCCGGTCGCCTCTCGGAAATCCTAGTCAAAGTGAGAATCGAGGAGCGGGAGTTCAGCCATAGGTCAGAACGCCCTCGTACGTTAGCGGAGGCAGTGAAGAAGGACCTGCCGCCGGATCTTCTTGCATTAGTTCCAAAGTCATTCGACGTGGTGGGGCACATAGCGGTTCTCGAGTTGCCCGATCGACTCGGCCCTTTTCGGGAGCTCGTGGGAGCCGGGGTCCTGAAGATGTGTCCTAATGCTCGGACTGTGATGGCAAAGGCCGGACCATTCTCTTCCGACTATAGAACCAGAGAACTGAGACTCATTGCAGGTGAGGACGATTCTGTGACATGCCACAAGGAACATGGCTGTCTCTATCAGCTCGACGTTAGAACGGTCTTCTTCAGCACCAGATTGAGCCACGAGCGACTGCGGATTGCCTGTCAGGTCAGGCCTGGCGAAACAGTGGTCGACATGTTTGCAGGGGTAGGACCGTACTCCATACTTGTAGCAAAGAAGCAACCGCTGTCCACCGTACACGCGATCGATGCCAATCCTGCAGCGTTCAAGTATCTAGTGTCAAACATACTCGCCAACAAAGTCACCGGTACCGTCAGACCCATGATGGGCGATGCGCGAGAGGTTGTCAGGTCCCGACTTCTTGGAGTGGCTGATAGGGTGATCATGAATCTTCCTGGGGAGGCTCTGAACTTCGTAGATGTCGCCTGCTTGAGCCTCAACGAAAGAGGAGGTGTAATTCACTTCTATTCATTCGAATCTGGTGAGAACCCGCACGAAGCAGCCCTAGAGAGATTCAAGAGACGAATTGAGGAATCAGGTCAAGCGGTGAAGTCAGTCTTGGCGGTCAGAACTGTAAAAGAAGTCGCGCCGTACCGATTTCAAATCGGCATCGACGCACGTGTCGGCCATGCACAGCCGTAGGTCTAGAGTTCAGCAACAAGCTCTATTCTGATACTCATGCGCGGGTCGCGCAGAATCCTGACGAATTCCCGGTCCAAATCCAAGGCGGACTTGTCTGCCAGAATCATGATGGTTCTGTGACAAACGTAGCTGCTCTTTCGTGCAACAAGATCGTTCGGGTGATCGAGTGTAAGCCTGCGGTCTCCCCGTCCCCGAATGATCTCGG
>Ga0315268_10006778_pt1 | contig 12144 bp, 7 predicted proteins | sample C1_top_MG_FD_204535 | JGI IMG/M metagenome (GOLD analysis project Ga0315268, IMG submission 204535) | Sediment microbial communities from Yellowstone Lake, YNP, Wyoming, USA - C1_top | ecosystem: Environmental > Aquatic > Freshwater > Lake > Sediment | place: USA: Wyoming | collected 2017-08-01 | reverse complement strand
TGAAGCCTGGTTCGACCACCGCTTACCTGACCGGAAAGACCCACTCGACGGATTTCCCCCACTCGTCAGGAGCTTACCAGACTGCTTTGAAGGGCACCGAGGATGCCTTCGTGACGGCGATTGACGTTTCGCAGCCTCCCGCCTCCGCGCTCGTCTATTCGACCTACCTGGGCGGGACGGGCGACGATTCCGCGGCAGGAATTGCCCTCGACGGTTCCGGCAACGTCTATCTCGCGGGGACAACGGATTCCGACACCGACTTTCCTCTCGTGAGCGCCACCCAAGCCACCTACGGGGGAGGTCTGGACGATATTTTCGTGGCCGAGTTGGACCCCACGCAGCCGGGCTCGCTCGCGCTCCTCTTTTCCACCTACTTGGGCGGCAGCCTTGACGATCAAGGCAGTCGGGTAGTGGTTGACGCCTCCGGCAATATCTTCGTGGGGGGCTTTACAAACTCCGTGGATTTTCCCCCCGCGAATCCGATTCAGGCGGACAACGCCGGCGGCTATGACGTTACCTTGACGGAGTTTTCCGACCGTGTGCTCTTCTTCTCGACCTATCTGGGCGGGGCGAACGATGAAGTCAATATCCCCAACGACATAGGGCCGGTCGGCGGGATTGCACTGGACACCGGGGGAAATCTCTACGTGACAAGCTATACGGGGTCCAATGACTTCCCCGTCACGCCCGGAAGCTACCAAACCACGGCGGCGGGCAATGGCGACGCGTTCGTGGTGAAGATCGGCCCGGCCAATAATGCGACCGCGGTCATCTTTTCCCCCACCGCGCTGAACTTTGGCAATCAGAACCTCAACACCCAGAGTGGGAACTTGACGGTGACGATGCGGAATATGGGAAGTGCGGTCTTGGGCTCGCTCTATGTCAACGTTCAGCCGGACGCCTCGACCACCGGGCCGACGGACTTCGGTCAAACCAACGGTTGCAGCAATGGCCTGGCTGGAGGAGGAAGCTGCACTTTCACCGTCTGGTTCACTCCCACGGCCCAGGGAACCCGGACAGCGGTCATCAAGATAACGGAAGCTCCACCCGGCACCAACGTTTACTACGTCAACCTGACCGGCACGGGCTCAGTGCCTCAGCCCACCGTCTCACTTTCCCCCACCAGTATCAATTTCGGCGCGGTGGCGGTCGGCGCGAGCAGCGACCTGCAAACTATCACGCTCACCAACACGGGCGACGCCTCCTTGACGATCTCCGGCATCGCGGCCAGTGGTGATTTTAGCGTCGCCCTTCCCAACACCCCCGGGGCGACGGCCTGTCAATTGCTTATTGGTCAAGCTCTCGACGTCGACTCCAGTTGCCGTATTCCGGTGATTTTCACACCCACGGCTGCGGGGGCGCGGACCGGAACACTGACTATCAGCAGCGACGCTCCCAGCAGCCCGGATCACGTGCCCCTGACGGGCACGGGGACGCAGCCGGTGGTGAGCCTGTCGACGACCAGCGTGAACTTCCCGGGGAATCCGGTGGGGGTGAACTGCCCGACGAAGGGCGTAACGATCACCAACAACGGGCCGGCAAATCTGGTGATTTCAGGCCTCACCGGCCTCGGGGAGCCGTTCGCGATCGATGCGAGCAGCACAACGTGCGCCGTCAACGCGTCCGTGGGTTCGGGGCAGAGCTGCGTCATCAACTTCAAGTTCGCTCCCGCGGTGACGGGGACGGTGAATCAGACTCTGACGATCACTTCCAACGCCCAGGGCAGTCCGCACAGCGTGGCGGTGAGCGGCACGGGGACACCGGCGTGCCGGTTGCTGGTGCAGGCGCACACGGCGACGGTGCTGCGTGGCGCCGACGCGCAGGACTTCGCGATCGAAGACACCAAGCCCAGCTGCTCGCCGGTGAACATCAATCTGAGGTGTTCGGCGGCGAATCCGGTGGCCTGCGCGCTCAATCCGGCGGTGATCGCTCCGGGCGGGGCGAGCACGCTCAAGGTGATGAACCTGAAGGCGTTGGCGGCCGATGCGGTCGCGGTGCGGGTCGACTCCACCAGCGAGTTCCGCACCGCCTGGGAGACGATGACCGTACTCGTCTCCGACTTCGCCTTCTCCCACGCGCCGGACACGGCCAGCGTCGTGGCGGGCGAGACGGCCCGTTATTCGCTCGCTATCCGGCCGGTGAACGGCCTGGCCGGCAACCTGTCGCTGGCCTGCAGCGGGGCGCCGCGGGGGGCAAGCTGCGCGGTGACGCCGTCGAAGATTACGCTCGACGGGGCGAGTATCTCGCAGGTGAGAGTGAATGTGAGCACCACGGCGCGGGCGGCAGGGCTGCCGCTGGTCCATCTGCCGAACGATGGGGCGCGGCCTAGCGTGCTCCTGCTGCTGATGGCGCTGCTGGCGCTGATGCTGGCGGCGGTCTATGAGCGGCGGGTTCGCACACGGTTGTTGCTGGCAGCGGCGCTCGGGGCGCTGCTGCTGTGGGCTTCCTGCGGAGGCGGCGGAGGGATGAACTTCAACGCGAGCGGGACGCCGGTGGGCAGTTACATGCTGACCATCACCGGCACCTACTCGAACGTCTCGAGCAGCACCCCCAGCTCACTGGTCAACTCGACCACCGTCACGCTGCAGGTGAATTAGCCGATGGATAGGGCAGGGGTGGTCCGCGTACGCTGCTGAACGCGTGCACCTCCGCGGCCTGACAGTTGATTTTCCCGCGGAGGTGATGGGCGCAATTCAAGGGCAAGAAAGAGAATTACAGGCAACAAAGTTATGGTCACAAAACAGGGATCCCTTTTGACGGAGGTAGGGCGATGGCTGGCCGAGGCGTTTGGGCAACACTGACGTTACTTCTGCTCACCAGTATTTCCGGATTCGCCGCCGGGCGACCGAATGATCCCCGGGCGGTGGGCTATCTGGCCGTTTCCGGAGAAGTCTGGGTGGATCATCAGGTGGCGCCCACCGGCACCGCCGTCTTTACAGGGGACAGCATCGCCACGGGCAAAGGTTCCGCAGCGGAAGTGCGACTTGCCTCCGGGGCGTCCGCGACCCTCAGCGAGAATGGCGAGTTGACTCTCGCTCCCGACGCGGGAAGTCCGACCCTCCGCCTCACCAAGGGCGCGGTGGCCGTGCGCCACCCCGGCGGAGACGCGGCGCGCGTTCAGGTGCCGGGGGCGACAATTGTGGTGCAGGGGGAGTCGGGTTTTCCGGCCCTCTGCCGCATCGCCTCGGCCGGGAGTGCCGCCAGCGTTATCGCTGACCGCGGCCGCATCGAGGTTCACGGCAAGGGCGCTCCGCAGCTTCTCCGCCCCGGCAAGTCGATGCGCCTGGAGGCCGGAATGCCGCAGGCCGCGGGCCAGACGGCGGGCAAAGTAAGCAATCAGATCCCTCGCGGCACCGTTCAGCATCCCGGCCAGGTCACCCCGGTCTCCTTGAACCTGAATGACAATATCGTCTGGGACGACGTCGTCCGCACCCTGGAAAACGGCCGCGTGCGCATCGCGCTGCTGGACGGGACGTTCCTTAACGTCGGCGTCCGGTCGATGATGAGGATCGTCAGGCACGATGCCCAGAGCCAGCAAACCGAAATCGAGCTGCAATTGGGCAGGCTGCGAGGACAGGTGGTGAAACTCAGCAAGCCGGGCGCGAGCTTCCAGATTAAGACGAACACCGCCGTGATCGGCGTGGTAGGAACGATCCTGATGGTTACGGCGACCCGGAACTCCACTCACGTCCGCTGCCTGGAGGGGATGGTCTCGGTGAAGAGCAGCAACCCGGCGATTCCGGGAGAAACCCACCTTGGCCCCGGGCAGCAAACCAGCGTCGGCCAGGGGCAGCCACCGAGCGGCGCAACCCCGTCGGCGCCCAATGAAGTTGCCCAGGAATTGAACCTCACCAATGCCGGTGAAGTTCCTTCGCCCGAGCTTGCGAGGTTGGGTGAGATCGGCCAGGTCGGGCGGGCAGCGCCGCCGGTTCCGAGCGCCGCTACGTCCGCGGGACAGGCCGGCGGAACGAGTATTGGCACGAGCTCCGCTCTCAACGTAGCGAGTGTGGCGGCTGGCGCTGCGTCCGCGGGCGTTTCGGGTGTGGCCGTCAGCAGGGCCGGAGACGCCCGAAACCAGGCGGCGGAAGCGAATGCCACCGCCAGTCAGGCGGAGTCAGTCAGTCAGTCCGCGGCAGCTGCCGCCAGTTCTGCCGGTGACGCCGCCACCGCATTCGGCAACGGTGTGCAGGGATTCATCGAACAGCTATCCCCCGGCGGGGGCGGCTGCAAATGCCTGCCGTAACCGGCTTCCGGAGTTCTCCGGTGGAGGGCTTGCTGCGCGGCAAGTGAGCGGCTGCAGCAAGCCTCGGCTCTATCAGGGACGGCCTCGCCCTCTCTCTCCTCATCCCCAGCGCCCGGTTTCTGCACCGTGCGTGATGGATTTCCACTGTGGTATCCTTCCCGCAGGGGGGCGTGACTTCGTTCGGGCTGCAGAGAGAATCCGCAAGCGCGGAAGAACCGATGAAGAGTAAGCTCGTCCACAACCTTTCCCGGCTCGCGCGCTTCGTTCGCAAGCATCGCGCCGGAATGCTGATCAGCGTGACGGTGTGCGTCGTCAGCCTGGGACTGTATGTGGCGCTCTATCTCGTCCCGCATCCCCATCCCGCCCTGCAATTCCTGTCCGACATCGAGCTGCGCACGCTCGATACACGCTTCCAACTCCGCGGACGCCGCCCGCCCGGCCCGCAAGTGGTGATCGTAACCATCGACCAGAAGAGCCAGGACGTCCTCGGGCGCTGGCCCTTTCCGCGCAGCAATTTCGCCCAGGCGGTGGACGCGCTGCGCGAGGCGGGGGCGCGGGTGATTGCGTTTGACGTGAATTTCCCCCAGCCCGATCAGAACTCCGCTCTCCAGGCCGTGCGGGAAATGCGCAGGCGGTACGAGGAAACCGCGCGGCGTGCAGGGCGGAATGCCAGGTTCGAGGCGCAACTCCAGGAGCTGGAAGCCGAGGCCGACAACGACAAGAAATTTGCCGAGGCCCTTTCCCGCTTTGATAACGTCATCCTCGGCTACTTCTTCCTGCCGCCGGAGGAAATCTCCGCGCAGAACCAGGAGCGCCTGAAGGAATTTCTGAATTATCTCTCCTTCCAAACTTATCCCCAGATCATCAACTCCCAATACGCGGACAAGTTCGAGGCGCACCGCGTGTACGGAGGCCTCTCGCCCAACCTGCCGGAATTCGCCGCCTCCGCGAAGAATTTCGGCTACTTCAATGTGATTCCCGACGCCGACGGGGTGGTCCGCCGCGAGCCCGCCATCACGCGCTTTCAGGGCAATTTCTATCCTTCCCTCGACATGGCCGCCTACCTCGCCTACACGAACCGGCCCCTCGATGAAGTAAGTGTATTTTTCAACCCCAACGGCCTGGAGCGGATCAACGTGGGGGCGCTGGCGGTCCCCACCGATCCCCAGGGATTCGTCCAGATCGATTACCACGGTCCGGCGGGAACTTTCCCGACCTTCTCGCTTTCCGATGTCGTGCAGCGCAAGATTCCCCCCGCAGCCTTTCGCGACCGCTTGGTGCTGATCGGGCCGACAGCCACCGGCATCCCGGATTTTGCCGTCACCCCATTTCAAACCGAAGCCTTTCCCGGCGTCGAGGTCCACGCCAACTTCATCAGCAATCTGCTGGAGGGACGCTTCATTCGGCGCGGGCTGCGCGAGAACCTTATTGACCTGGGATTCATTCTCCTGTTCAGCCTCGCGGCCGGGGTCGTGCTGAGTGTGGTCCCGCCCGTGCGGGCCACGATCATGCTGGTGGTCTCCCTGGGTCTATTTCACGCCCTGGCTTACCATCTGTTCGCGACGGAGAGGATCTGGATTGCAGCTTTCTTGCCCACGGCCACCCTAACGGTGAACTACGCGGGGATTGTCAGCTATCGGTTCTTCTCCGAGGAGCGTGAAAAGAAGCGGGTGCACGGCGCCTTCCAGCAGTATGTCGCCCCCAGCATCATCCATCAGCTCCTCGAGCGCCCCGAGCTGCTCCGCCTGGGAGGCGAAGAGCAGGAACTGACCGCGATGTTTACCGACATCCGGAATTTCACTTCCATCTCCGAAGGCTTGCCCCCCCACGACCTCGTCGAACTGCTCAACGAACACTTCTCGGAAATGACGGACCTGATCTTCCAGTACTGGGGGACCCTCGATAAATACATCGGTGATTCGATGATGGCTTTCTGGGGGGCCCCCTACCCGCAGCCCGACCATGCCGCGCGGGCTTGCCGCGCCGCGCTCGCCATGCTCCGGAGCCTCGGCGTGGCGCAGGAACGCCAACGCGCCCAGGGCAAGCCTCCCCTCGACATCGGCATTGGTGTCCACACCGGCCCCATGCTGGTGGGCAACATGGGCTCCCGCCGGCGCTTTAACTTCACCATCATGGGAGACAACGTCAATCTGGCCTCGCGTCTGGAGAATCTCAATAAGACCTACCGGACCCATCTCATCATCAGCGAGTCCACGTATCAGATGGTGCAGCAGGAAATGCTGGGGCGGGAGCTCGACTCCATCCGCGTGAAAGGCCGGTTGCGTCCGGTGAAGATCTACGAACTGCTGGGTCCGGCCGCGGGAAACTCCGAGCAGCGGGAGTTCGCGGGTCAATTTCACGCCGCCCTGGAAACCTACCGTGCCGCAAGTTGGGAGACCGCTATCGGATTATTCGGAGAGCTGCTGCGCGACCATCCCGACGACGGACCCACCCAGCTCTTTATCCAGCGCTGCATGGATTTGATCGAGAGTCCGCCCGAGGGTGATTGGGACGGCGTCTTTGTGATGAAGACAAAGTGACACTTCTTGACCCGCGGCGCCATCGCTCATCGAGCGGCGCGCCGGGAGCCCTCAAATTCCCTTGCGCGAACTTCAGTGACTTGAATCGCCGCTTCCGGCGCCCGTTGCGTCGGCCCTGGGCGCGATGGCATAGATCGCCCCCGCCCCCAGAATCCCTCCCAGCGTAATCAGCACCCAGGCGAAGTTGTAGCTGTGGTAGGTGTCGAAAATGCGGCCCGCCAGCCAGGGCGCGAACCACTGTCCCAGCGAATATCCCATGATGATGAGGGAAAGCAGCTTGCCGAGCGCGGCAAGACCGAAGCACTCTGCCGTGACCAGCGGAATGAGCATGTAGTCGGCGCCCATGGCGAACCCAAAGGCGAACGCAAATCCCCAGAGAGCAGTGCGATTCGGCGCAAGGAAAAGGATGGGAACCGCCAGGCTGAGCAGGAGATAGAAGAGGGCCATGACGTTCTTCTTACTGTAGCGGTCGGCGTAATGGCCCACGATCACCCGCCCGGCGAGGCTCGAAATCAGCAGCACACTCGCCAGACGCACCGCCTGCGGCGTGGAGAACCCCTGGTCTTTCAGAAAGAGAATGAAGTGCTGGCTGATCGTCCCCACCGCGCCGATGGTTAGGGTGGTTCCGGCCAGGATGAGCCAGAAATTGCGCGTTCGTACGGCACGCCTTACATCCACGGGGGCCACGTCGGGCGTGGAGGCAGCGTCCAGGCTGCTCGCGCCGTCCGGCAGCAAACCGAGGTCGGAAGGCTTCGAGCGCGTCACCCATTGCGCGACGGGAAAGAGCACAACCATAATCATGATTCCGATGATGACGAAGGTCTGGCGCCAGCCTTGGCGCAGGATCAGTCCCCCGATCAGCAACGGCGCCACGGCCCCGCCCACACCCAGCCCCAGATAGGCAAAACCCATGGCGCGGCCACGCTTCACCCGGAACCAGTTGGCCACCAGAACCTGGTTGGAGATCGGACCAGTCAGCACGTAACCGATGACTTCCGTGATGCAGAGCGCGTAGTAGTGCCACAGGCGCGTCATCCCGCCCATCAGCACGAGCGACAATCCCACAAACCCGATTCCCAGGAGAATGATCCGACGGGGCCCCAGGCGGTCAATGAGCACGCCGGCGAAGAAACCCAGCGCCAGCCCCACCGCCACAAAGCCGTAGAGAAACCCCTGCGTCACTTGCGCGCGCGTGAATCCCAGCGAGTCCACGAGCGAGGGATAAAAAACCGGGAAGCCGTAGTAAACGATTCCTACGACGAAGAAGAGATTGAGGAAGGCGGAGAGGGTGATCCACCAACCGTAGAAGATGCGAGCCGGCGGTGAGGCTGTTCGACCGTACATGAGATTATCGAAACTGGAAATTGGAAACTGGAAATTCCACAATGGGGGTTTAACCAGTTTCTATTTTCCAGTTTCTAGTTTCTATCCAAATTCTGGTCCGAGAATGGCGCAGACGAGCTCCGGCTGGCCCGGATGGCCATTGGGGCCGCGATACATCCGCGTGAGAGGCCGGGAAATCACAAAGCGTCGCGAAATAAGGAGGTCGCGAACCATCGCGTTGCTCCTCGGACAATCCACAAACACTGTGTCGCGTCCGGCGCGGCGAAGGAACTCATCCAGCAACTCCCGCGCCGTTGGTTCGTCCCAGGCCATCCAGGGGCCCAGGTGGTCGGCGCGCGACCCGCCCCGCCCCAGGGCATAACCGAGAAGGCTGCCCTCCAGTTCGATGGCCAGGGTAAAATCCGGAGCATCGGCGTGGAGAGAGCGCAGCAAATCGCCTCGGTCGGCGCCGAAAACTTCCCGGTCGGTTTCAATGATCTTATCGAGGTCCGGCACGCCGGAGCGTGAAAGCGCCGGAGCCACGGCGGGCTCACGACGCAGCACCCAGCGCTCGAGCTCGTATTCGGTGACGAAACCCAGTTTCTCGTAAATCGGCTTGCCCTGCGGCGTGGCATCCAGCTTCTGGGTCGGAACGCCGGTTTCGTCCAGGTGTTGAATCGCTACTTCCAGAAGCCGCGTGCCGATGCCCCGCCCTCGGAACGCCGGGTCCACGAGGACCATGCCGATCCACGCGAGCCGATCCTCATATACGATCGTGGCAGAAGTGCCGACGAGAGTCCCGTCCTCTTCCGCGGCGAAACATCCCGCGGGACTGGCGCGCAGAAAACGTTCCCAGTCGGCCGGAGTCTGATTCCAGCCCGCCAGATCTTTGAGTCGCGTTCCCGCAGGGATGTCTGATTGAGTCAGCAGCCGAATCTTCATGGTGGAGGTCTTACTTCATCACGGCATGACTGCGCAGCCGGGGTCGGGGGAAGCATCCAACGTTTCCGCGTTTCAGTCAATGCCTTTCATGCGAGGCAACGTGGAAAGCTGCAATCCCAAAATCCTCAATGCTTCGCTGTTTCAGACGCGCACGCTGCTCACGATCTCCGGCCAGTGGGCGCGGCACCAGCGCGCCGCTGTCTCCACGCTGCCTTCCGGCTCCCAGCCAAACCTCTGCCGCAAATCGAGCAGCCAAGCCAAGAAACCTTCTCGGGGGTCGAAAAGCAGTCGATGCAGCGCCTTCTCGGTCTTAGTTCCCGTCCGCATCGCGAACTCACCGTCGGGCAACTGAAAGAGGGTGTGCATCTGAAAGCTTGTGGCGCCGCGCAGCAGGTATTCGGCGGCGATGCGGCCGGACTGAATGTCCCCCGTCGCACTCAGCGGCAACGGAGATAATCTGCGCCCCTGCCCCTCGCCCGCCGGAGCGCTTGTTGCCAGCGAAAGATGTGTCTCGAGCGCCGCCAGATTGCGGTCGCTCAGGTCGGGCCCGCCGTAAGCCACACCTACTTTGTCTTCGAACCGCTTTTGCGGGTCGAAGAGACGATTAGCATAGACCAGGAAATCCGCGCGCCCGTCGCCTGCTGGAGCGGATTCGACAAGGTCCAGCATGCGCACCTGAAATTCGTCCTCAAAGAGGGCATTGAAGAGTTTCAGTCCCACGCCCACCCGCCCCGGCGCGGCGCCATGAATCAGGCCCGGAACGCGTTCCAGCCATTCCAGAATCTTCGCCTGCTGTGCGGCACGGCCCGAGCCGGCCAGCGTGGGACTGAAATCCTTCTCGAGCGGCATTACCTCAACACCGTGATGGCGATTCCAGATTTCCACGAGCGCTGCGGTGGTGAACTGGTATTCCTCTTCCTTCCAGAACTCTTCTTGTGGAGTGGGGAGGTGGTACTTGACCGACGGGGCGATGACCATGCCGGCGCTTTGGCCGGTTCGGAGCGCGTGATCGAAGAGATTCAAGTAGGCTGTAAAGGTGTCGAACCAACCTCGACCTTTCCAGGTGACCGTCCAACCTTCGCTGCCGCTGCGGCCGCGAATACGTTCGACGAGCATGCGCGTCTCGGGAATCGCCCACTCCCGCATTGTCTGCTCGCCCGCGCGATCTTGCGCAATCACGGTCTTGAGCACCACAAATCCCAGACCCGCTTCTGCGTCCCGCTCGATCTGGTGCGCCGCCAGCGACAACTGCCCGGAGGCTTTGCCAAAGGGATTCTTGATCGCCCGTCCGCCATACTCGCTCGCGAGCTCAATGCCGTAAACATCACGAACATAACTCTCCAGCGGGCGCGGCAGGCCTTCGCGGAAGCGCTCGAAGTCGGTGCGGAGGCGGCGATCCAGTGCCGGCGGTACCTGTGGTGGGCCTTGCAGGCGGATTTTGGGCGGAAGAAATTCCCACATCGCTTCAGGCCTCGGGGGAGTTTCCAGTCGCAATCTCTCCCAGCTCCGCCAAGGTTCTTCCCAATTGCACAAACTCACTTTCGGGCAGCGCCGGGCCCCAGGGATCGTGCGCCGACTCGCGGCCAATCACGCCCTGGTGCACCAGCGCCCAGAGCATCCGGCGGATATACCCTTCCATGGGAGGAATGAAAGTCACCTGCGACAGGCGATCGACCTTGGCAGAGAGCGCCAGGAACTCGCCCGCCCGCCCGTCGTAGTAAGCCTGCATCATCCCGGCTTGCAGAGCCGTGCACGCAGCGCCCATACCGATCAGCGCCGCCTGCGCGCCGCACATCAGGCTGTAGCCGAGGAACCGGTCTTCCCCCGTGATGACGAGCTGCTTGGGAAATTCTCGCGCCATCAGGCCCGTGACGCGCTGGAAGGTCATCACGCTGTCCAGCGTGGCGAATTTGATGCCGGCGACTCCGGGCAAGGCGAACAACGTGCGAAGCTGTTCCGCGGAGTACGGGAAGCCGCCCGCCGCCTCGTAAAGATAAAAGAGGAACTGCGGCGCTCCTGTCGAAGCGAGCGTCCGGTGATAGCTCAGCAGGAGATCCTCATTGCTCGCCACGTGATGAAACAGCCGGGGAGGATGAATCAGGAAGGCGTGCGCCCCGTGGTCAAGGGCGTCGCGAGCCATGGCCAGCGCTGAATCGAGATACGCCGAAAAATCCTCGGCGCGCTCGGGCGACCCGCCCACGCCTGCCACCACCAACTTGCCGGCGCCCAGTCCTTCGCTCCAGCTCCGCAGCACCTCAATGCGCTGCTCGCGCTTCATGAGCAACCCGCGGCCGGTGTGCGCCCACACCGCCACACCTTTGATGGGCTGTTTCGCCATCCAGGCGACGTACTGCTCCTGGGCGGCGGCATCGATTTCACCCTTCGCCGTGAAGGGGACCGGGACGGCGGGGATCAATCCGTGCCAAAGGCGGCATTGAGTCTCACCTGCAGTTAAGCGACTCATCCGGTAGCTCCTCGCGATCTGACCCAGCCTCTGCAATCTTGCCTAAAGTTGGGAACAGAGGCTGTCGATTGTCATTCTTGGAGCGTGAGCTTAACCTCTGCAGCGCGCCCATTTGCGCGAAGGGCGCCGCAGACTGAGACTCTGATGACTTCCCGCCAGCTCGCCGGAAAACTACATCGCCTGTGGCGTCGGGCACAAGACCTTCATCTGGAGGCTGCAGGACTCCTCGACAGCCTGGATGCCGGGGATCCTTCGCGTCGCCTGGCCCTGGAGCTGGCACTGCACGACCTGCTCGCGCTGTCCGCCCGGGCCGCCACCCTCGCGGCATTCGTCCATCCTCCGTCCCCCAAACGGCGAGGACACAAATAGGGCGGTACGCCTTCAGACCCGGGCCTTCAACCGGGGAACTCCTCCATCTTCACCCGGTATCGCTCCACTCTCCTCAGATCCACACGATACCCCATTCCCGGCCCGCCGGGCAGATGAATCCAGCCGCCTGGCGCGATGGTAATCGGTGGATCGACGACGTCGTCGATAAACCACCGATTCGACGCCTCAACGTCTGTCGGGTAGCTAAAGTTGGGAAGGGTTCCGAGGTGCAGTCCTTGCACCGAAGCGATTCCCAGTTCCGG
>Ga0315268_10006777_pt1 | contig 12146 bp, 15 predicted proteins | sample C1_top_MG_FD_204535 | JGI IMG/M metagenome (GOLD analysis project Ga0315268, IMG submission 204535) | Sediment microbial communities from Yellowstone Lake, YNP, Wyoming, USA - C1_top | ecosystem: Environmental > Aquatic > Freshwater > Lake > Sediment | place: USA: Wyoming | collected 2017-08-01 | reverse complement strand
CGGAAATGACGGGGACGATCCTCACCTACATGCAGGACCACGAAGCAGATGGCCTGGTGTTTAGCGGTCCACCCGGCGCCGCGAAAAGTGCCGTGGCCAAGGCTACGGGCGGTACGGCGGAAATCCCGACGATTGCTTTTGACTTGGCGGCCATGGAGAGCTCGCTGGTGGGGGCTTCGACCGAACGGCTCCGCACCGCGCTCAAGATCATCGACGCGGTCTCGCAAGGGCGGATGCTGTTCATTGCCACCTGTAATTCGATCGCAAGCCTCCCGCCCGAGCTCCGCCGGCGCTTCACCCTGGGCACTTTCTTCTTCGACCTCCCCACGGCGGAAGAGCGCGAGACGATCTGGAGAATTTACCTCAAGAAATATGAGGTGTCGGGTGACCTGCCCAACGACGAAGGCTGGACCGGCGCGGAAATCAAAGAGTGCTGCCGGAAAGCGCACCGGCTGGGAATGATTCTCGTGGAGGCCGCGCGGTACATCGTGCCGGTGTCCCGTTCTGCGGCCGAACAGATCAAAGCGCTTCGACTCATGGCGTCCGGGAAGTTCCTCAGCGCCTCGACGACTGGCGTCTACCGTTATGAAGAGGAAACCGCTGCGGCTGGCCGGCGCGTGATCCGCAGAAATGAACCCATCACCGTCTTGGCGCCGCCACCGAGCGAAGCCTAATGACGGGCGAGGCAACGCGTCCACGCAGGGTGGCCGAAGTATAGGCAGGCTTGCCGGTTACGCCATTGGCCTCTTCAATCCATACCATGATCGCCGGAAAGCCCCCTCACTCAGCGAGCGTTTGCGGCGAAGAGAAGTGTCAATCGCCCAGCCCGCCGTCGCGGGGCCGGTTTCACGACAATCTCTACGTCCCTCCCCAGTCTTGTCAGGCAGCGTAGCAGCCGTTGCTCTGAAATCCCCCGAAACTGCCCTTTGAGCAGCTTCGAAATCTTCGGTTGGGTCAGGCTCAGAACTCTTGCCGCTCCCTCTTGGGTGAGGCCACGTTTGCGAATAATGTCGGCAATCTTTGTGACGAGCTGCGCCTTCACGGTCATGCCCTCAGAGTCGGTGTAGCCCAAGTCAGCGTAAACATTCCCGCTGCCTTCCTGGACAGCAGCGCCTCCGATGTTCCTTTGCCTTTTCATGATTCCAACTCCATAACAGCCTGCTCGGCCACCTTCAGTCTGTGTCGGATTAAATCCAGATCAGGCTTCGGCGTGGCAATGCCGCGCTTGGCTTTCTTCTGAAAAACGTGGAGGACAAAGACAGCACGCTCAAAACGCACCGTATACACGGCTCGATAGGTGCTTCCCTCCCAGTCCTCTACGACCTCCAATACGCCTGCCGACCCGAACCCCTTGATCGGCCTGGCTTGGTCGTGCTTTCTGCCGATCTGTGCCAGGTAGAGGGCATAACCGAAAACGTCAACGACGTCTTCAGGGAGCGCCAGCAAGTCTTTCTTGCTGCTCCCCACCCAGTACAGGCGCCTGAACTTCGGGGATTCCTCCACGTTTTCCGATGATATACCTAAATGGGTATACTTGCAACCCCGGTCCACCGCCGGCCATCTCGGGTCGCTCAACCTCAACCTGTTTGGCGCCGCATCCCGGCCTGACCGGGTACCTTCTTTTCTTGGAGGCCTATCCATGGCAACAACACCAATGACCGTCGATCTCGAAAAGTCGGGCGAGGACTTGGCCCGGAAGACCGTCTTCATCAAGCTGCACCTGGGCTTGCTGGGCAACAGCCGCAAGGTTAGCTCATCGCAGGTTGAAGTGGATGCTGACAAGGCACTCATCCGGGTCTCCAAAACCCTGCTCGATTCACCGGAGCTGCAAGCCATTCGGACGCTTGATGGCGATATCCGCCGCTACCTCTACGACACTTGCTTGCCCTTCGACGTCGGCATTCACCTCTTGCCGCTGGCTCTGCTGGAGACAGTGGATAAGAGGCTGGGCGAGTTCAAGGAAAAGCGCGACGAGCTGGTGGAGGTATTCCTCGCTGCCTACCCCCGCTTGTGCCAGGAGGCAGCGGCCCGCCTGCGCACGCTCTATAACCCGGCGGACTACCCGCCGGTCTGGGAGGTGCGTTCCCACTTCACCCTAAGCTGGCAGTACGTGAGCTACGGCGTGCCGGAACAACTGGGAGAAATCTCCGGCCGTATCTTCGAGACGGAACGTGAGAAGGCCGCTCAGGCCATGTCCGAGGCCTGCGACGAGATCCAGCAGGTCATGCGCGCCTCACTGTTGGAACTCGTCAGCCACCTCCGTGACCGGCTGACCGACCAGCCGGATGGCAAGCCACAACGCCTGCGGGAATCAACCCTGCAAAAGCTCCGAGGCTTCCTGAGCACCTTTGACCTGCGCAACGTGGTGGACGACCAGGAGTTGAAGGAGCAGGTCGATAAGGCACGAGCCCTGCTCGAAGGTGTAAGCACCGATGCCCTGCGGAACATGCCCCTGATCCGCGCCCAGGTGCGGGAAGGCATGGCAGACCTTGCCGCTCAGATGGACGTGCTGGCGGGTGATCGCGTCAGCCGCAAGTTCCGCTTCGATGAGGCATGATTCTGTTAGATAGGGTACCAGATTCTACCCATCCACGACAAAGGAGGAATGTGAGGGACGAACAGGCACGTTCCAGCCTGTGAGCTCTCCGAAACACATCATGTTGAACAAGGTGATGCTGATTGGATACGTTGGCGCCGACAGCGAGATGAAGTTCACCCCGGGCGGCATACCGGTGGCGAACTTTTCTTTGGCGGTGAAAGAAACCTACAAGAACGGCGGCGGAGAGAAGAAGACCAGCACTCTCTGGGTCCGCTGTGTTGCTTGGCGGCGCTGCGCGGAAATTGCGGGCGAGTTTGTGAACAAGGGGAAATTCGTCTACGTCGAGGGGAGACTCCAGTTACGGAGTTACCAGGATCGTGAAGGCCAGAAGCGCGAGGTGACGGAGGTGGTCGTCGGAACGCTCCGGTTCCTCGGACCGCCCAAGAACGGAAATGTGGCAAAGGCGGCTGAATCATCAAAGGCTGCGGAACCAGTCGACATGAGTGAGAACCCATTCAGCGAACCTGGAAGTGACGGCGCTGACTCGGACATCCCGTTTTGATGGATTCTCTCTTCGCTACCCACTTCCGCGCGGCCTTGCCTATCTCCCACCGCAATTGAACTCCGGAAGTCCCGCCTGGCACAGCAGGGCCACGGCTATGCGCAGGGCGTTCTGCGACCAAGTGGATTGCTTCCGAGCAGGGGACGGTGGGCTGCGCCGTAAGTGATGACAGGAAACAAACGACTTGCGCGTTTGTTTCCTGGAGAGTGCGTCACTCGGGCAAAATCGTCAACGGAAGCGAATTGCTCGTGCGCTCTGGACTGACATCGCTGGAGCGGCAGTCTTTGAACGAAGTCTCTTGCTCTAGGCGCGGTGCGCGTCGCGCTTAAAGGAGGCGGCGGTGGTTCGGATGCCGTCGGCGTAGGGGGTGCCCGCGAAGCCAAACTCTTTGCCTGTGGGCGGATTGGGCGTGGTGGGAACATGCCAGGTCTGATTCCAGGCGGTTTCCTGCTCTGCGAGTTGTACGAGGCTCTGCGCAGCGTCAGGCGTGTAGGTATAGGAGTGCGGAACAGAATCATTCACGAGCCATGAGGCTTTCAGCTTCCGGGAGAAGGGCTCGAAGACGAGAAGATTAGGGACGCCATTGCGCGTGTTGGGACCGTAGAAATCGGCGGAACGCGCAATCATGCCGGTGAGGGCGCCTGACTTCCACTCATTGATGAGTGTGGTGGCAATCTTCGCGCGGATTTCACCTTTCTTGCTGCAGGGGTTGAAGGGCGTCTCCTCGGTCATGGGACCGCTGACCTTGCCGTACATGTACACGTTATCAAAGAAGATGAGCTTTGCCCCGGCGCGCTTGCAGGCTTCGATGGTGTTGCTCATGACACGCGGCCACATCTCCTGCCAGACCTTGTGATCGTACTTGAGACCAACGAGCAGATGCACGACGCTGGAGCCGGCGACGGCGCGGATGGTCTGGTCCTTATCCGTGAGATCGAGGGCGAGCGTGTCGGTCGCGCCGGGAGTCTCCCGCGGATTGCGGCCGACGAGGCGGAACGGCTGATTCCTTGCGGCGAGAAACTTGACGAGTTCGTTGCCAATGGCGCCGCCTGCCCCGAGGATGGTAACCATTTAGATCCTGCCTTTCGTGCGTCCAGAAGGGTGAGGCTGCCTGAGTTCGCCGCGTCGTGGTTCAACGCAAACAGATCAAGAGCGAACTGGAAGCACAAGCCAGATTTGACGCACTATGGGATGCCATGGCGACAGAAAAGACACTTCAGGGAATCAAGAGATTACAGAAGCAAGTCTACCCCAATAAACTTGCAAGCTGGACGTATAACGCACAAACCTTGCGTGTGTCAAACCGCGCATCCCTCCGTTCATCGATTCGCGCCGGATCCGTGGATTCGGGACGGATCGCCAACACGGAAGTTGCCGCCCTTTAGATGGTCAGGTACAGAGCGCAGCCGCTTGGCCATCGGCCCACTGGAAATGTGCCCCTGTGCGCGGTTTCGGTGGAGCGACACGGAGGAGTCCAGTCCCGCACTCCGATTCTTGGCCCGGATCGAGCCCCCCTGGCACTGGATCCGTCAGCGAATCGATCCCGGATTCCAGAATGTCGATATGTCACTCTTGGGCAGGGACCCCGTCGTAAGAAGAGTGCTGGCACGCATATACTGCGTTTACGACGGTAGAGGCTCTCGGCAAAATGGTGGGCCGCAGAGTTTGAGAAACCACTCTGCGCTTGCGGTGCATTGATTGCCGTGGTCGGACACATCGCCCAGAGCGCTGTATCTGCGCCAACCACTGAACTTGTTAATCGCTTAGGCAATTTTTTGTTTGCCGGCATCTGGTCCTACGATTGATCGTAAACAGACTCCACCGCGATCTTTACCGCGTACTTCGGCGAGGGCATTGATGGTGATGATTGCTTTAGTTGCTCCGCCATCTGGTCATAAAGTGGACCCGACGAGACCAGTTCTGCCGTCCCCTTGATCTGGTAACCCTTGGCAGTCCCCGGACCGATTACCGTTACAGCCACGCGAGGATTCTGCTCTAGGTTCTGCCTGGTCTTCAGGGAAAAAAGATCGGCGAAAATAACGTGCTGATCGTCCATTACCCGGACCGTTCCCTTGGGAGTGACGTTAGGCTCTCCCTCTCTTGTAGCGGTGGCTACCCAAGCCATCTTGCCTGGGAAAAACTCCTGCACATGTTTAGGAATGCTTACCATTCGCGACTTCCTGCGTAGTAACTGGAATTTCTATTATCGACCTGCGGCCCGACCGATGACATGCGCCTGACCCCCGCCAAATGCAATTGTCAGTCGGGTTTGCCGTGCAAGATGCTTCCGCGAGCCACGGATGGGGCCATTGGTTGCTCTCAGGCTGGTTTCGATGAATCCCACTCGCGGGAACAGCCACCCATCTGATGTTCACCCTTCGAGTACCAGTCCCGGTCAAATCAATCTTCTTCTCAATTAACAACGCACAGGGCGCTGCTGAAAGTCAGCGCCCTGTGCCATAAAGGAGGTATCGTGTTCGTTGAAATCATGCCGCTTCTTGCCGGCCGCACCGTGCTCATCACGGTGGCCAAGGTGGATGACAGGACGCTACGCGTTAACGTCATCCCCGCCCAGGCCAAGGCCGACGAGAGCCCGGCCCTGACCACCCCGCTTACCTATACCGGCCCGCCCGAGGAACTCGATGCTGAACTTGGCAAGCACCTGGCCGGCTACGTCCAAACTCACCAACAAACCGCCAGCACTCTGGCCGAGGCCAAAGCCACCCTGGAGGCTGCCGCCAAAGCGGCTCAGGAGGAAGCGAAGCGGAAAGCCGAGGAACGCAAGAAGGTGACTCAACCGCCGCCCGACAAAGGCAATCCTGCCACCACGGCTGAGCCTGCTTCAGCGCCCACTTCTGTACCCAACGGCACACTCGGGCTGTTCCCGACTGCAACGCCCGAAGCCATCTCAACTCAACCGAAAGGAGGTCTCGCCCTCTGATGGAGAGTCACCCGCTTTTTCGCGTATTCGAATTCAACGGGGTGAAGCTTCCGGACCCTGATCCGAAGCTTTCTCCCGAGGATATTCGCAACCTGTATGCGCACCAGTATCCGGACATCGCTACGGCATCGATCACCGGGCCGGAGGCCGTCGGAGACAAACTGCGCTATCAATTCACGCGAGCCATCGGCTCGAAGGGGTAACTCGATGGGCCGAAATTCTGTAAGCAAGGAGGTGACGAAGCGGACGGTCCTGGCGGAGCTTGAAAGTCTTCGCCAGGGCCGCCACGCCCGTTACCAGACACTTATCGGGAGGTTCGCGAGATGTCCCGAGCTGCAACAAGCCGCCTCGCTCGCTGCTGCCGCAGCCGAAGCGAGCGCACGCACCTATCACCGCACCCCCCTCGCTGCCCCACCCGGCTGGCTTCCACCGGTCAGTTGATGGCACAGGGAGCCAGTCTCCTGCTACCACGACTCGACGCTGTCCCATTGGTCCATCGGTTGGTTGCCGACGACCGCTTGGCTGTGATGCTGGCCAGGTCGCTGGTCGAGTTGGACATTGCCAACCCGGGAGATTGGAAAAGGGCAGGTTGTGACCCAACCTCCTTCATTAGGCTTACTCTTGAGCGTTCAATCGACGCGCATGGCAGTTCAGCCATTCGCCGCCGGTTCCTGCTTGCCGCGGCCATTAGTAGCACACCGTGTGAATGGGCCGAGCGTGATGAAACCAAGCCCAACCAACTATTCCTCATCGTCGAGCCTTCCGAGGCAAGCTGTGGCTGTGCCACCTTCGGTCCAACCCTGGAATTGCTGGAGCGCGTTCACCCGCAACTGCCGGTGACGTTCTTTCACCTCTTTGTCGGAGCGCTCAATCGCTGGATAAGGGTCTACGACTACCGTGATGCCCAAGACCGGGCCGAGACTTTGCGCGAGTGGGCCGCCCAGGAATCGGACACTGACCTGTACGAGCTCCCGAGTGTTGAGGGCGCCATTCCACCATGCATGCGCCAGACGGCGCTTAATGAGGGTGAGGTTGCTCTCCTCAAGGGCAAGAACGGCTATCCACTCGCCATGAAGCTGGTCGAGGCCGCCCTGGGTCTCGACCGCTTGTCTGCGCAAGCAAAGCGACCTGAGCTTGACGATGACACTAGCCAGCAGCTCTCCGACTGCAATCCGGCTCTGCCTTGTCTGCTGGCCGTGTTTGCCGAAGCCGACGCAATAGCCGCCTGCTTCGATGAAGAGGCCGAAGGAATGATGGAGGCGACGCCGGAGCCCAATCTCATTATTCCCTTTGATCCCACCGATACGGAAAGCGTCCATGCCGCTTTCCAGGTGTTCAGTGTGGCCTGCGAGACCATTGCCGCTGCCAGCGGTCTGGTTGACCTCATGCCCGGCAACGACAGGTATCTTATTTCAAGGTGAGAGCCATGCAAGCCTATGTCAACATCGGAGCCAACCGCGAATTCCGGCTGACCGAAGCCATCCTTATCTATAGAGGTGGAGGGGAGGGGGCCTTTGCGAGCCTCCACCAGGTTAAGCAAGTTGAGAATGGAGCTCCTTATCTCGCCCCTGGGGAAGCCCTGACCACAACCTTCTTGCGTACCCTGGCCCAGGGGCTCGGTGCCCAGACTAAGCCGGAAATCCTTCCCGATAACGTCATGGCCCGCACTCCAGACATGCTGGTCTGGTGGTCACGGCCGCGAAGGCGAGCGATGTTCTTCGGGGGAACCGACGAAGAAGCGAGGAGACTCAACGGTCTTGTCTTCCCGCATCCGGCGCTGATCTTCAAAGTTGTGGGTAAGGATCTCTTAGTCCGGGCGTTCGCTTCAATATCACGGCCGATTCCTGAAACGCCTCTGAAGACTGCTCCCTATTGGAACACGGACAGTCGGGGCTTGGTCTGTCCCGGCAGCATGCGTGTACCTGAGTCTTCCGACCTCGCGTCGATGACTCAATGGGAAGGCGCATACTTTCAAAGCGAATTTACGCACGCGGCCGGTGCGGTCCGGCTTACCAAGTACCCAAAAGGCTTTGTGGGCTTGTGGAGATCGCTAGTTGGCCGGAAGCGGTTTCCACTTCAGTACCTGACTGATGCTGGGGAGACGCTACAGGAATTCGTCGCGCGCGGGAACGAACGTTGAGGGGTTGCTCATGGAAACTCACCACATCCACCCGGAGTTGCTTGAACGCCAGGTGCGCGTGCTGGTAGTGGGTTGCGGGGGAACCGGGAGCGCCATCCTTGCCGGTCTGCCCTACCTGCACCAGACCCTGGTAGTTCGTGGTCATCCCGGCGGCCTACAGGTCACCGTCGCGGACGGCGATACGATCTCTCCCACCAACTGCGTTCGGCAGCCCTTTGCGAGGTCGGAGGTCGGGCTCAATAAGGCAATCGTTCTGGTTAACCGGCTCAACCTGTTTTGGGGACTGAAGTGGGAGGCCGTCCCTGTTCACTTACGGGCAGGAACCTTTATCTCGCGCAGTTACTCTGGCGATGACTTCCGTGCGCACATTGTTGTGGGGTGCGTGGATACGCGGTCTGCGAGGGCTGCGATCCGCGATGCCGTCAGCAAGGGGAGCACCGTTTCCTACTGGCTGGACTTGGGCAACAACGCTGATAGCGGGCAATTCATCCTGGGTGAGCCGCTTAACGAACGGAACCGGAGATCAAGGTTGCGCCTGCGTACAGCGACCGAGCTCTATCCTGAGATTTGTGATCAAGCACTTGACGAGGACGGCGAACCAAGCTGCACCGCCGCTGAGTCCCTGGAGCGGCAAGAGCCTTTTGTCAACTCTACCCTCGCGCAGAATGCCCTGGCCTTGCTGGCCCGGCTGTTTCGCTACGGCGAGACCAGCTATCACGGCGGGTTCATCAACCTGGCAACGGGCTGCACTTCCGTCCTTAGGATCGACCCGCAGGGGTGGAGACGATCCCGGAGGCTGAGCAAGCGCAAGCCTACATTGAGACCAACCGGTTAACTGGTGGTGTCTTGAGATAATTCGCGGGGCAAAATCGAGGCCTCGCGAAGCTCGTCAAGCAGGCAGGAGAGCTCCCTCACGTAGCGCGGATGGTGACCCATGGCAGGGAAAGGCAGCGCAGGCCTCAGCCGCTTCAAGAGCCCCGCAGCTTCAACCGCCCGTTTCACGTACGGTTCGATTCCCTTCAGCAACGGGATGATTACGTCGGGTGCCATTCTGGCCACTTTCTTCGAAAGAAGCCTGACGCTGTGCTCCCGTGCGTCCTGACGTTCTCCTTCTTGCGTCGACTGGTTGACTGGTTCAGGGCAAAGATCCTCCAAATAGCAACCCGCTGCCTGAAAAGTTCGTCGGAAGTCAGCTCCGGCAGCAATTCGATAGACGTTACGGAACGCTTCCTTCGTGTATTTGAAGAGGTTGCCGGTCCCAGCGTAAAAGAAGGTACCGCCAGCCGGAGGCGACTCCCCAACAAAAAGTACCCGTATCTGCTTCGGCTGGTACTTCTGCCTGAGCTGATCGGTCCGGACGCGAGGTCCACCGGCAGAATGGCCATTCCTGTTGGTCATCGCGCTGGCGGGCCTCATGATTACCCAACCTTTTCGACCTTGATAGGATCGCCTTCTTTCACCTTGCGTAATCCTCTGACCAGCCCGAGTGTCTTGCCCCAGATGTTCGCTCGCGTGACAAGACGGATTTCGTTGCCGCGGGAAACTGGGGTGGGGCCAAAACCGATGGCTATTGAGTCACCCTCAGCCCAAAAGGCCAACTCGCCAACCTCGACCACATCTTTGGCTTCCGGCTCCTTCCTCACGTGAACCGGCGTGGAGAAGTAGACTTCATTTCCCCAGGTAGAAGCCGTGGAAGTGAAAGGCAACTTTGCATAGATAGCATCGGCGGTTGGGGTGTCAAATAATTCAGCCTCCAGTGCCACCGACCCGATGGTCATTCTCAGTTTCCGCGTTCCAGCCATGTCGGCATCATAAGCCGACAACATCAGGTATGCAAACGCGGGAAGAATCTTCCGGTGCGCTCCATGTAGTCCCGATATTCATTTCCGTACTATTCTGTCCATTCGCTTCTCGTCCATCGGGACACGGAACATCCGAAGGTGACCACGGCCTCAGAGAATATAGAAAGGAGCTTCCCCTTGCGCTTCGTCGGCAAAAGTCGTCTCGGCTTTTACCCGCTGCCCTTGGCCGAAGCCCAGCGGATTCGGAGATTCCTATTGTTTCCGGACCTGCCCTCGTCCGGGCTCGATCCGTGCATCGGCGATGGGAAGGCGTTCGAGGCTATCACCAACGGTGCCGAAGTGTGCCGCTACGGTATAGAGCTCGATGCCTACCGCGCCGAGCAGGCTAGGCAGCAGATTCCCAACGTAGTTCAAGGCAATACGCTGGAAGTTCAATGCGCCGTCGAGTGCTTCGGTCTCCTCTATTTGAATCCCCCCTACGATTGGAACCTCGGGCCAGCTGACAGTCGTCGTACGGAGCCGACGTTCTTGAGCCACACGTATCGCTGGCTGAAGCCCGGTGGCGTGCTGGTGTTTGTCATCCCCGGGGAGAGACTGGTCGAGTGCAGCCAGATTCTCGGAACGCACTTCCGCAATGTCCGGGTTTACCGTCTCGATGCGCCGGAGTGCGTGCTCTACAAGCAAGTAGTGTTATTCGGGGTGCGGCGAAATCGGCGGGAAAAAGAACGTCTGCAGGATGCTGACATCACTCGCGCTCGACTTTATTATGCCAGCCTGGCAAGGAATCCCTCCCAAATCCCGGTCCTGCCTTCTGAGCCCGAAGCGCGATACAACGTGCCCGTGAGCGAACCAGCTCAACTGGTCTATCGTGGCCTGCCCCTGGATGAGATTGAGGATCTTCTGCCGCAGTCAGCGGCCTATCGCCAGGCGGGACGCATTCTCTTTGCTGAGCCCGTGTCTGCCACAGGTCGGCCCCTCACACCTTTGCACGCCGGCCACGTCGGGCTCCTGGCGTGTTCAGGACTTTTGAACGGAATCTTTGGATCTGGAGATCAGCGCCATATCGCCTGCTGGCAAGCCGTTAAGGTGGTCGACAAGTCAGAGGAAGAAGACGAGCAGGGCGTGATTACGGTGAGAGAGAAAGAACGCTTCTCCAATGAATTGACGGTCGTGTGCAGCACCGGCCAAGTCGCGATACTGAAGTAACGTTGCCACGCCATCCCCTCAAGCTTCCCACGGAAGCAAATCCCACGAGTCACCAGAGGTCAACCATGAAGAATGCGCACGAGCGCTTCGGGGTTTTGGAATACACGAAGCGGATGAAAGACACCACCACGCGAATCCGGCTTCGGCTGGATCGGTTTGTTGGTGAGGTCGAAAACGAGCGGAACGGCAGGGCCCACGTCGTCTCGGTCCTGGGTGGGGACTCCGACATTGGCGCTATCTGGGCAGCCGTCGTTGAGCAGAACCTCTTCACCGTGCAAGGACCGGGAATCGATCCGCAAACCACAACTTTGGGCGAAGGCGCGCAGTGCTTCCGCGGGACCATCAGCGTTGCCGGTCGTAGACCGATTCGTCACCTGGTGGCAATCTCGGCAGAGCTGGCCAAAACGCGAGCGGGAGCGGACCCGCAAGGCCGGCGCAGCATCCTGTGTGATGACGACCCAACGTTCGTGCTGTACCGCATCGCGCAGCGGTTTGGATTGCCTGTCGTGCCAGAGTGGGCCGCTTGGTTCTACGAGGAACTCAGGCGGCATGGGATGATCAAACCGCTCGTCGGGCTGGGATGTTCTCCCGTGCTGGTTAGGGGTACGAAGATGCTGTTCCTGAAATGGATTGGAAGGGCACTAAAGCAGAAACGGATCCGGTTTCCCGAGAGTAATGGACCAGTCCGCTGGAGCCTATCCCACAGTTTCTTTCGAGTTAGTGAGATCGACCTGGAAGAAGGGAGCCTTCAGGAGACAAGCAAAGAGAGTCCCGCCATCCCGGCGGAGTGGGAGGACACGCCATCATGCGGATCGCATTGAAGGTCTCAAGCAGCAACGAGTATTCCGATGGCGGGTGTGACTTCGCGCTCATGGATCTGACTCCGGAACTTTCCACGTTAGCCTTGCGAAGGATTGCCACGCTAAGAGAACAGAAGAGCCTCGACCCGGATATCG
>Ga0315268_10006776_pt1 | contig 12148 bp, 10 predicted proteins | sample C1_top_MG_FD_204535 | JGI IMG/M metagenome (GOLD analysis project Ga0315268, IMG submission 204535) | Sediment microbial communities from Yellowstone Lake, YNP, Wyoming, USA - C1_top | ecosystem: Environmental > Aquatic > Freshwater > Lake > Sediment | place: USA: Wyoming | collected 2017-08-01 | reverse complement strand
TATATATCATATATGTATGAATATATACTAATTGCGATAAGTATATAAATACCGGCCTGGGGGTAAAACCAAGCGAAAAGAAAAACCGTGAGAGTGAATAATATGATCAAAGCTCAAAAGTGCGGCGGGGAAGACCGCTATAAAAAAGACCGCGAGAAGCACAACGACTTCTCCTCGACCCACATCACCAGGGCCATGAGGAACAGAAAGTTCAACATCTACAACGTCGGAGTAGAGTCCCTAAGAAGCTGATTTTTCCGTTCAGAACAGCATCAGACGATTTCCTCAACAAATCCGCCGATCAGCGCGACCAGCTTGCCGTAAACACCTTTCATCACCGCGAGATTTTCCTGGGCGTTTATGGGTTTCTTCGTTTTTGAGACGCCTGCCGCGTAGTTGGTCACCACCGCCACGGCCGCAAAATCGATCTCCGCCTCCCTGAGCAGGGTCATTTCAGGAGCTGAGGTCATGTTGACAAGGTTCGCACCGAGTTTCTTCAGCGCTTTTATCTCGCTTTTCGTCTCGTATCTCGGGCCAGGGACCGTTGCCACGATGCCGCCGGATTTCAGATTGACCTTCTCGACTCCGGCCACTTCCCTGAGCTTTGCCTTCATCTCCTTGCTGAAGGGCTCGCTGAAATCAGTGTGCCTCAGGCCTTCTGAGAAATCATCGTAGAATGTGACCGGATGGCCCTGCGGACCCAATGCCATGAAATCATCGATGAGAACGATATCACCTGGTTTGTATTTCGAGATCGCGCCTGAGGAGTATATGGCAAGCACGCCGGTGACGCCAGCCTTCTTGAGGGCAGCGACATTCGCCCGGTAATTGATCCGGTGGGGGGGAAGCCTGTGCCGCGTTCCATGGCGCGGCAGGAAAATGAGCTGCTCGCCCATCAGCGAAACAAGCTGGAGCCCTGCGGGGCCATAGGGGGTCATGAAGTCAGATTCCTCGATCTTTTTTCCCAGGGAATAGAATCCGGTTCCTGCAATGACGGCTAACATGATTGCAGCTACTTGCCGCTTTCTTTTAATCATTGCGATTAGGCCGTAACGGGAGTGCAACCGAACCGCATATGCTTAAAAAGCCCGGATACGCCATGTTTTCCATGGAATCCGCAACCGAGGCAACAAGCGAGGTGCGTCCGCAGGAAACCAGGCCGCTGGATACCAAAGCGGTGACAGGGGTGTTGCAGACCGCCCAGATCGCGCTCGACAATTATGATGACATATTCTCGGATTTCGACCCCTCGCCCTATGAGATACGCCTTATATCGGAAGACTTCCTGAGGGAGCTCCACCGCCACTACCACCGGACAGGCAAAGGAGACATAATCGTCAGCTTCACCATCCCGGGGGATTTGCGGGTGGAAAAGACAGAGGCCCTCATAAAAAAGAGGATCCGCGACTACTTCAAGGGCCGCATAAGAGAGGTAGAAAGGGAACGCAGGGAAAGGGTGAAGCACGGAATAGCCCGCATTGTTGTGGGCGTCGTCCTTTCGGCACTGTTGCTCACAAATCCTCTTCTGGAAAGCCGCCCGTTCCTGGAGATCATCTCGGTTTTAATCTGGTTCCTCATATGGAGCGGCCTTGAACCTTTCCTCGAGGTGGCAACGAAACTGGACAGGAGGCGTGCGTTCCATGAGAAATTCCTCAAGGCAGAGTACAGATTCGTCCCCACGGAAGAGGTGGTGAAGTACATCACCGAAAGCCAGGCGTATCGCTGATCAAAGAGCAAACGGAGGAAACATACAATGTGCGCCCAACCAGGCCATCGGACAAAAAGTTCCGATGATGAAGCGACAACGGCACCAAAGTCAGCCAAGCAGGGCATTCCTGCTACGGCAGTACCTCAGCCCACGGTCCTGGCAGCCACGGGCAGATCGCTTTTCGAGCGTCATGGAGAAAAATACGCCATCATAATAAATGGCGACGCCAATGAAGAACGCCACCGGGGCAATGTGGATTCGGCCGTCAAGGCGCTGATTGCAAGGGGGGTTCCTCCGGCCAACATTTATGTTGTGGGCCAGGGCCAGGAGGGCGCAGGGGGAACGAACCGTCTCCCCGGCACAGCAGCTGGCGTTGAACAGGCATTTGCGCAGGTTTCAACGAAAGCTGGCAAAGACGCCCTGGTGTCAGTCTACGTAACCGGCCATGGCGATTTGCAGAACGGCCAACACACCATCAATCTCGGGAATGAAAAAATGTCCCATGAGCGTTTCAGGGAACTTGCCTCATCAGTAAAAGGCCAGGGCTTTTATGTCCTCGATCTCTGCTATGGTGCGACGCTGGCGAATGCGCTCGTTGACAATGGAGTTGCATCGCTTGCCATGGCGCCGGAATTCGAAGTCAGGGAGAGCTATTGCCAGTTCTTTACCAGGCAGTTCTGGGATGCGATCCGCCTTGGACAGGACATCAACCGCGATGGCGAGACGGACATGCGCGAGGTGTTTTCCTATGCCATGGAGATATATCGCGCAAAGACAGGAACGGATACCACGGGGGCGTTCAGGCAGCAGCTGCCCAAGGCCAATGCAGACCTCCTGAAGATGAAGGGCCCTGCCCTTCTTGAGATTTCCACAATCGCCTGCGAGCCATGCAAAAGGCAGGCAGGCATACTTAATTCGGTGGGGGCGACTTTCGGAAGCCGCCTCCCGATTTTTACTGCCGATGCAGAAGAGGGAGCAAAACTCCTGCAACGGCTTGGTATCAAAACAGACAGCTATCCAACGCTGGTCTACCTCATGGACGGAAAACCGGTCCTAGTACAGAACAAACTAAGAACATACGGCGAAATCTTGACAGACCTTTCCGGACAGCTCAACCTCAGCCTCTCACAACAGACCAGGGAGGGCATCCTTGAGCTCGCCCGCCGCAACGTGCTTTCGGGAAGGCCGGAGCTGATAACCTTTGGCCTCAACACCCTTGCTGATCTGGGGCAACGGCTTACGGAAGACGAGGTGGGCAGGGTGTTGCGCGCCTTCCCCCGCGCCTTCAGTCTGGCCAGGATGGATTTTGACAGGCTGAAGGTCCTCATCCCGCCACAGCTGCAGACGCGAAACAGGCTGCGGCAGCTCCTTGACGATGAAGGAGGTTTCATACTCGCCAGCAGATTCATCTGCCAGCAGTTCCTAGACCTGCGCGATCCCAACAACCGGACGCCTTTGATCGAGCTGATGCTGTACCGGTTCATGGACTTCTCCTACGAAGCAAGAGAAGCGACGGCGGTCCTTGTCTCTAATATGCTCGCCTTTGCCTCTTTCGGGATACTGCCCATGCCAAAGGACTTTGCCGTTTCCGAGCCTGAAAATTTCAGGCGCCTCATCACGGATTTGGCACAGGTCATGATCTATTCCTCCGATCCAAAAACAGGTGAATATGTTGCCTCCGCCCTCCATTCGATAAAAGATAACTACGGTGTCCAGATACCGGTCGCTCCGGTAATGCTCGAGCGCCTCATTGCAGACCTCTATTCGGACGATAATGAAGGGATGAGGCGTTCAGCATACATCCTCTCCTTTGGTTTGTTTCCCATGGGCAGACCGGACCCCCGCATTCTCCCGCGACTTGTGGATCTGGCCCTTCGGCCTGACGTTTCGCTTGGTTCTTCCGACTATGGCCTTTTCCGGCTCTCGGACGCAGTAACCTCTGCTTTGTCAAAGTATTATTCTGCAGATGAATCTTCCCACAGGAAAGGAGGACCGAACGCAGCAGCGATCAGAACCCTCATCCTAAACCGCGCGAACCCGTCCCAGATACCTCCTGCGAAGAAAAAGCTGTTGAAGGAACGTTTTGGGGTCGACCTCTGACCGGGTTTTTCACTAGAGAAAACAGATATCAGCGCAATTCGAGAAAATTCCTCAGAATCTGCTCTCCATGCTCGGTGTGCCACACTTCAGGATGGAACTGGACGCCGAAGACTGGCAGATCACCGTGGCGCATGGCCTCGATGGCGCAGGTCTCCGAATGGGCGAGCGCCATGAATCCGCCCGGAAGCTCCTTGACCTCATCGAAATGTGAAACCCAGGCACGGAATTTCTTCGGTACGCCGGCAAAAAGCGCGTCCTCCTCATCCACAACTATCTCGCCCGTGCCGTATTCCGCACTTTTCCCCTTTGCCACCTTTGCCCCCCAGACATGGGCGATCATCTGCTGGCCATAGCAGATACCGAGAAGCGGAAACTTCAGCGTACCGCTCTTTGTCCGCAGGCATATCTCGCTGCTCAGGTTCGGGGGATCGGAATATACCGAGCTCGGGCCGCCCGAAAGGATGATTTTTTCAACGCTTTTTTTTAGAGCGGATTCGAGCTCGCCTGTTTCGAGTTTCGAGTTCAATACGTCCGCATCATAGCCGAGATCGCGGCAGTTGCGCTTGATGAGGTGGGTGTACTGGGAGCCGTTGTCCATGATGAGAATCATGATCGGATTTCTCCATCCATCATTATAAATCCAGTAACAAAAAACGTTTCCGCAGGAAAAAGCAGGAGCGTGCGTGTACACGTCATATTTATAAAGGTTTCCTTCATAATTTCCCTTACCGGGATGCTAGCTGAATTGCTGGCCGTCCATTCTTGCGCATTGTAGGTGGTTCTGCTTGAAGAAGAAAGTAAGTTCTCCAGAGATAGATGTATTGTCCTATTATCTTCTTCCTGAGATGAAAGTGCTGGGGGAAGCTGAAAAGACCAAGGTTCTCAAGAAATTCGGCATAGGGGATACCCAGCTTCCGAAGATGTACTCGAGCGATCCAGCGGCAGTGGCGCTCAAGGCGGTTCCTGGAAATGTCATCCGGATGGAAAGGAACGACGGCACCAGCAAGTACACGGCATACCGGATTGTGGTAGAGGAGTAAAGTTGCTCACGTTTCAGTGCGGGTCAGGGGCCGGTTTCGGTTCAGAGACCGGTCCGATACCCATAGCAGGGTAATGAGGTGTGATGATGGCCGACGGTTTGATGGAATCTTATTATCGGGTAAACACGCTGGTGAACCAGCAGCTTCTTTCCTATAACAAGTTCGTTGATAGCGGAATCCAGCAGGTGATTGACCGCATAGGAAAAATCTCGACCAACGTGGAGGGATTCGAGCTCAAGCTCGGCAAGGTGCGCATAGAGCAGCCGAGATACTACGAGGTGAAGGGAGGCTACCGCCAGATCCTGCCCAACGAGGCGAGGCTGAGAAACCTCGGCTATTCCGCGCCCATCTTCCTTGAGATAATCCCGGTCTTCAACGGTGTCGAAAGGCCGGTGTATTCTGATGTTTTCATCGGCGAGCTACCGGTGATGCTCAAATCCAAGCTCTGCTACCTTTCCAACATGAGGAAAGACGAGCTCATGGAGAACGGCGAGGATCCTGAAGATCCGGGAGGATATTTCATCATCAACGGAAGCGAACGTGTGCTCGTCTCCATAGAGGATCTGGTCCCCAACAAGCTCATGGTCACCAGGGAGCGGGGCGGCATGGTTTCCAAGATATTCTCCACCCACTTCGGCTTCAGGGCGAGATGCGTTGTGGAGAGAAACCAGGAAGGCCTTTACACCATCGAATTCCCGTCCACCCCTGCAGGCATCCCCCTCATCCAGCTTTTAAGGGTGCTCGGCCTCCAGACAAATGGGGACATCCTTTCCGCATTCTCCCCGGAGAAGCGCATAAGGAACGACGTCATACTCAATCTCGAGAACGAGCAAACCACCACCAGGGACGAGGCGGTGGATGCGCTCAGCAGAAGGCTCTCGCCCGGCCAGCCTCCTGAATTCAGGCTGAACAGGATGGAGAACCTTCTCGACAATTATCTGTTGCCGCACATAGGCATCACCACGGCAGCCCGGTCAGACAAGGCCAAATACCTGATCAAGATGGCCGAAAGGGCCACCAGGGTCACATACCACGAGATAGCGCCGGATGACAAGGACCACTACGCAAACAAGAGGGTCAAGCTCGCCGGCGACCTCATGGAGGAACTTTTCCGCTATGCGTTCCAGTTCCTTATCAAGGACCTGGTCTACCAGGCATCCAGGGCAGACGCAAGGGGGAGAAGGCTGCAGGTCCACACGCTCATACGCCAGGACGCCATGGGCGACCGCATAAAATACGCCATGGCGACGGGCAACTGGATAGCCGGACAGACCGGTGTATCCCAGCTGCTCGACCGGGTCAGCTACCTGTCCACCATATCCCACCTGCGGCGCATCATCTCCCCGCTCAGCAAAAAGCACCCGCACTTCAAGGCGAGAGACCTCCATGGCACCCATATCGGCAAGCTTTGCCCCAACGAGACTCCGGAAGGGCCGAGCTGTTCGCTGGTCAAGAACCTGGCGGTCATGGCCGAGGTTTCCATAGGTGTGGAGGAAGAGGAGATAGAGAGGGTCCTCAGATCGTACGACGTCAAGGAGTAGGTGATTGTCATGGTCAAAAAACGCAGAAGGATGGTTTCGGACAAGACGAGCATTTACCTGAACGGCAGGCTGGTGGGCATCCATCCGGACGGCAAAAGCCTGGCCAACCGCCTGCGGGAGCGCAGGAGGATGAACGAGCTGAGCAGCCAGGTCAACGTATATTATAATGAGAAGCTGAACGAGCTCCACATCCTTACGGACAAGGGCAGGGTCAGGAGGCCATACATAGTAGTCGAGAACGGAAAATCCCGCATGACGCCTGAGATACTCAACCGCGTGAAGAACAACGAGATCAACTGGAACCATCTGGTGAAGATGGGCATCGTGGAATACCTTGACGCCCAGGAAGAGGAGAACTCGCTCATCGCCATAAAGGAAAGCGAGCTGACGCCCGAGCACACCCATCTGGAGGTGGACGCGTCCAACATTTTCGGGGTCGTCGCAGGCGTGCTTCCCTATCCGGAGCACAACTCTTCGCCGAGAATCACCATGGCATGCGCCATGGCCAAGCAATCACTCGGGGTCTACGCCACCAATTTCGGCAACCGCTATGACACCAGGGGATACATGATGTACTACCCCCAGGAGCCCCTTGTCCAGACCAGCATCTACAAGGCGCTCAAGTTGCGGGAAAAATCAGCCGGACAGAACTGCGTGGTCGCGCTCACAAGCTATCACGGCTACAACATGGCGGACGCCATTGTTGTGAACCGCTCGGCCGTCGACCGCGGGCTTCACCGCGTGTGCGCCTTCAAAACCTACGAGACCGAGGAGAGGATGTATCCCGGAGGCCAGAAGGACAAAATAGAGCTGCCGACGTCCGATGTGGTGGGATACAGGGGCGAGGCCATGTACCGCTTCCTCGGAGAAGACGGCATCGTGATGCCCGAAAGCGATGTTGAGGGCAAGGACGTTCTCGTTGGCAAGACAAGCCCGCCCAGATTCCTCGAGGAGATTTCTGTTTTCGGTGCGGTCGAGGAGAAAAAGAGGGAGAGCTCGCTCTCGCTCAAAACAGGGGAGAAGGGAAAGGTCGATTCGGTGCTTGTCACCGAAGGGCCCAGCGGCAACCGCCTTGTCAAGGTGCGCATCCGCTCGGTCAAGACGCCGGAAACCGGAGACAAGCTCGCCTCCAGGCACGGACAGAAGGGAGTCATCGGACTACTTGTTCCCCAGGAGGACATGCCATTTACCGCATCGGGCATAGTGCCAGATCTCATAGTCAATCCGCACGCCATCCCCTCGCGTATGACCGCGGGCCACCTGTTGGAAACCCTGGGCGGCAAGGCAGGATGCCTCGGTGGCACGCTCATGAACGGCTCTGGCTTCAGTGGAAACACCGAAGAAGAATTCCAGGAGATACTTAAGAAAGCAGGGTTCGACGAACACGGAGAAGAGGTCCTCTACGATGGTGTGACCGGCAGGCAGATAACCGTGAAACTTTTCATCGGGGTTGTCTATTACCAGAGGCTCCACCACCTGGTTTCCAACAAGATGCACGTCCGTTCACGCGGGCCTGTGCAGCTGCTCACCCACCAGCCGACCGAAGGCCGCGCCCGCGAGGGTGGTCTCAGGTTCGGAGAGATGGAACGTGACTGCCTCATAGGCTATGGCGCCAGCATGCTCATCAAGGAAAGGCTGCTGGAGGAAAGCGACAAGACCATCCAGCTGGTGTGCACCGAATGCGGATCCATCGCAACCCACGACTACGCGCGCAACCGCAACATCTGCCCCATATGCGACAGCGAAAATGTGGAGCCGGTGGAGATGAGCTACGCGTTCAAGCTGCTGCTGGACGAGATCAAATCGCTCTACATATTCCCGAGGATGATCCTGAAGGAGAAAGGTTGATTGCAGGAGGTAATGTTCATGGAAGCCCCGATTCAGAAGGTTTTGGATAAGCTGAAGTTCTCGCTGTTCTCACCTGAAAGCATCAGGAAGATGTCATCCACCAAGATAATAGTGCCTGACACCTACGATGACGACGGATACCCCATAGACGGCGGCCTGGTGGATACAAAACTCGGTGTCGTTGATCCCGGCCTCCGCTGCAAAACCTGCGGCGGCAGGGTGAAGGAATGCCCGGGCCACTTCGGTCACATAGACATGGTGAGGCCGGTCATCCATGTGGAGTTCGCCAAGCACATCTACTACGTTCTCAAGGCAACCTGCCCCAGCTGCTTCAGGGTCCTGGAGAAGAAGAAGGCAGCAGAGGTCATCGAGGAGGTGGCTGAAGAGGAGACCACCAAAGGAAAGGCGAAGGGCAAGGGAATTGCCAAACCTGAAGGCGCCGAAGGCGAAACGGAAGCAGGTGCAGCAGGCACTATCACGGCGGCTGCGGCCACCGTCACATCAGAGGTCCCTTCCATCCTGGATGTAGCCAAGGGAGCGGCCGAAGAGGTCGAAAGCATAACCAAAAAGAAGGGCAAGGGAGTCAAAAAATGCAGCCACTGCGAAGCAGACCTGCCAGAGATAAAGCTTCTAAAGCCAACCACCATTTTCAGAGACAAGGACATGATGCTTCCCACGGACATACGGGACTGGCTGGCATCCATAAAGGATTCGGACCTGAGAACGCTCGGTTTTGATCCGCTCTATTCCAGGCCCGAGTGGATGGTGCTGACGGCGCTGCCGGTGCCACCGGTCAACGTGCGCCCATCCATTACCCTCGAGACCGGTGAAAGAAGCGAAGACGATCTCACCCACAAACTGGTGGACATAATCAGGATCAACCAGAAATTAGAGGCCAACATTAACGCCGGCGCACCACAGCTGATCATCGAAGATCTTTGGGAGCTTCTCCAGTATCACGTCACCACCTATTTCGACAACGAAACCGCGAACATTCCGCCGGCCAGGCACCGCTCGGGCAGGCCGCTCAAGACGCTGGCCCAGCGGCTCAAGGGAAAGGAAGGACGCTTCCGCTACAACCTGTCGGGCAAGCGTGTGAACTTTTCCGCCAGAACCGTGATCTCGCCCGATCCGAGGATAAGCCTGGACGAGGTAGGCGTGCCGCTGCTCATCGCAGAAGAGCTCACGGTGCCCATGAAGGTCACCGAATGGAACGTGGAGTATTGCAGGAAACTGGTGCTGGCGGAAGAATATCCAAAAGCCATTTACATCATCCGGAGCGATGGCAAAAGGCTCAAGGTGGGCGACACCCCGGAGATGAAAAAAGAGCAGGCGGAGGGCCTCAAGGTGGGCTGGACGCTTGAAAGGCAGATCATAGACGGTGACATTTCCATCTTTAACAGACAACCCTCTCTGCACCGCATCTCCATGATGGCCCATGAGGTCAAGGTACTGCCGGGCAGAACGTTCCGGCTCAACCCTGTTACCGTAGCCCCCTATAATGCGGACTTCGATGGAGACGAGATGAACCTGCACATCATGCAGACCGAAGAGGCGCAGGCAGAAGCGAGATACCTGATGAAGGTGGAGAAACAGCTCCTCTCGCCAAGGCACGGCCATGCACTCATCAAACCGCAGGAAGACCATGTGTCCGGCCTCTATTTCCTTACCAATGAGGAAGCCGTATTTACCAGGGAGGACGCGGCCAACATGTTTTATCTTATAGGCATCACCGAACTGCCGGAGCCTGATGTTTCCGGAGGGAAATATTCCGGAAAGCTGCTGTTCTCCACCCTGCTGCCGTCCGATTCGAACCTGAAGGTGATCTCCAAGCTCGGCCAGGAGATCGTCATAAAGAACGGCAAGCTGGTCAAGGGAGCTGTCGAAAGCAAGGCAATGGAAGGAGAGCTGCTGGAAAGCATGTTCATCCTGCACGGACCTGAGTTCACCAAGCAGTTCATAAACCGGGCAACGGCCCTGGCGCTGGAAGCCATATCCATTCACGGCCTCAGCGTGTCGCTCAAGGACTATACGATATCACCGAAAGGCCAGGATAAGATCAAAGAAACCACCGACAAGATGAACAGGGAGATAGACAACCTGGTCATGCAGTACCACAGCCGCTCCCTGGAGCGTGCACCGGGCATGAGCCTTAAGGAAACCCTCGAAGGCATGGTGGTCGAAATAACCAGCAAGACCCGTGAGGACGTCGGCAAGATCGTGGAAAACGATCTCGGGATCACAAATTCATCGGTGATAATGGCCAAGATAGGCGCCAGGGGAAGCATGCTCAACGCCATCCAGATGTCGGCCCTGGTGGCTCAGCAGACGGTGCGTAACAAGAGGCTCGCCAGGGGCTACAGGAGAAGGATACTTCCCTACTTCAAGGAAGGTGCCCTTACGGCGCTGGAAAAGGGATTCGTTTACTCATCCTTCCACAAGGGCCTTACGCCCTACGAGTTCATGTATCACGCCATGGGCGGCAGGGAAGCCCTGGTGAACACGGCCATAAGAACGGCCCGGTCGGGATACATGCAGCGCAGGCTGATAAATGCACTCCAGGACCTGGTGGTCTTTGAGGACATGACCGTGCGGAATGCCGACATGAGCATCGTGCAGTTCCTCTACGGCGGGGATGGCAAGGATCCGATGTACGCGTCCAAGGCCGAGCTGGCGGAAGTCACCAAGCAGGACGACGTTGATACTGCCTGAGGTTATGATTCATATAAAGGTGAAAAAAGATGGTAACAAAAAAACCCAACGTCATGATACCAGCCTTTGAAGCAGTGGGCGTCATATGCGCCCAGAGCATAGGCGAACCGGGCACCCAGATGACCATGCGTACGTTCCACTACGCAGGTGTCGCCGAGCACGTGCCCACCGGCCTTCCGAGGCTGATCGAGATCGTGGATGCCAAGAAAGAGCCGAAGAAGCCGATCATAGATATCTATCTTAAAGGCTCGAAAAGCCGCAGCGAAGCGGACAGGGTGGCCAAGGAGGTCTCCAGCGTGTTCATATCCGATGTCGCCCGCGTCGAGGACGATCTGGAGAACCTGCTGATAGCGGTGACCTTCAACGAGAAAGACGGAAGGGCCCAGGGAGTTACCTTTGCCATGCTCAAGAAGGCGATCGAACCATTCTCCAGCGAAATGAGGATCCATGACAACAGGATAATCATAAAACCCGTCAAGGAGAAGCCCAAGGAACTGAAAAAGGCAGGCGGTGCGGCAACGGAAAAAAAGGAAAAGAAGGTCACGGCCAAATCTGTCAGAAAGCTGACCCAGAAAATCAGGGATGCCATAGTGAAGGGCATCCGCGGCGTGTACAGGGCAGTGGTGGTGGACGGAAAGGACGGCTACTTCGTACGCGCAGGCGGATTCAACCTGATCGGCGCGGCGGCCAATCCGGCCGTAAATCCTTCAAGGGTGTATACCAACAACATAAAGGAGACCGAACGGGTGTATGGCATTGAAGCAGCGCGGAGCGCCATAATAAAGGAGATAAAGGACGTGCTCGACATGCAAAAGCTTTTCGTCGACATACGCCACATCATGCTCATCGCAGACGCCATGACCTACTCGGGCAAAGTGAAGCCCATAGGAAGGCACGGCCTCTCGGGCGAGAAGATCGGCGTGCTGGGCAGGGCTGCGTTCGAGGAGACCATCAAGCACCTCATAAACGCGAGCGCCTTCGCGGAGGAGGAAAAGCTCATCGGGGTCACCGAAAACATCATCGTGGGCCAGACAGTGCCCGTCGGCACCGGCAAGATAAGGCTGGTGGTGAAGAGGAAGACGAAGAATTAGCTTGATCAGAAAATTCTCACAGGTGAAGCAGGATGACGGAAAAAGAATCGGAAACGGACGTTCAAGAAATCGAAGAGGAAACTGCGGTTGAGGAAAAGCCGGCCGAGG
>Ga0315268_10006774_pt1 | contig 12150 bp, 13 predicted proteins | sample C1_top_MG_FD_204535 | JGI IMG/M metagenome (GOLD analysis project Ga0315268, IMG submission 204535) | Sediment microbial communities from Yellowstone Lake, YNP, Wyoming, USA - C1_top | ecosystem: Environmental > Aquatic > Freshwater > Lake > Sediment | place: USA: Wyoming | collected 2017-08-01 | reverse complement strand
TGGCGCTGGGAATATCCTCGACGCACCCGCCTCACCATGAGGAGGCGTTTCCTTTCGTTCGGGGAGAGTTTTTAACAGCCATAAGCAACCTTAATCTATACCACAAGTGACCAACTATTGCTGACACTTGGCCAGTGAAACGTGAACACGGTGGCGAATCGAGTTTTCAGGTTCTCAGGTTATCAAGTTATCAGGTTCGCCACGTCGCCCCGCTGCCGCCTGTCGAACTTGACCACCTGATAACCTGACAACTTGACAACTTGACAACCTTCGCGCCCCTTCAGGTATCACGCCTCACGTTTCACGTCTCACTTCCCCCCACCACCTCGTCCACGATGCGCCCGTCGAACAGGTGCACGGTGCGGTCGGCGTGGCGGGCGAACCTGGGGTCGTGGGTGACCATGCAAATGGTGGCGCCTTCGCGGTGCAGGTCGCGCAGCAGGTCCATGACCGCCTCGCCGTTCTTGGAATCCAGGTTCCCCGTCGGCTCATCGGCCAGCAGGATGGCGGGTTTGCCCCCCAACGCCCGCGCCACCGCCACCCGCTGCTGCTGGCCCCCGGACAGTTGGGAAGGATAGTGGTTGACCCGGTGCGACATGCCCACCTTCTCCAAGGCCTCTTGCACCCGCTGCTTGCGCTCCGCTGAACTCATGCCCCGATACGTCAGCGGCAGTTCCACGTTCTCGAACACGGTCAGGTCGCCGATGAGATTGAAGCTCTGGAAAATGAAGCCCACCTCGCGGTTGCGGATGCGCGCCCGCTCGCCCAGGGTCAAGTTTGCCACCGGCTGGCTGTTGAGCAAATAAGTGCCTTCCGTGGGCGTGTCCAGCAGACCGAGGATGGCCAGCAACGTTGACTTGCCACAGCCCGACGGCCCGGCAATCGAGACGTATTCGCCTTTATTGATTTCCAGGTGAACGCCGGACAAAGCGTGCGTCTCTACCTCATCGGTGTAGAAGACCTTGGTGATGCCTTCGAGTTTAATCAGCGTATCCATAATCGGTCGTTACTGGCCTCTGCCCGGGTGTGTCCGCCCGCAGACAACGGTTCGCTGGCCAAGACTAATTCCCGACACGCCAGCGCGGCAACTTGTTTCTCCAAGCAGCCACGACACCATTCGCAAGCGGCGTGCCAAGCGACATCGGGGAGTGACGAGTGGGGAGTGACGAGTGGCGAGCGGCCCGGCCCTCTGTCCGCAACCGCCGCTGTACGTGAGGCTTACGAAGGCTGGTCGCGCCACAAACGAGCCGTTGCCGGAGCGGTTCGCCCGTGTCCGCCACTGTGTGAACCGCAAACCGCAGGCGGTGCTGCTCCGACTGTGGGATTAGCCCGTCCCAGAAATGGGACGCGCGATAAAGCCCCCAAGGGGCAAAGGAACCTGGTTGCTCTCCCCCTCTTTGCGTCTTTGCCCCGTGGCGTCTTTGCGTTGCTCCGAGCTTGCGCCCGCGGATTCACCCAAGCGCCGATTAGCCAAGTACACTTTGACAAAGTTAGCTTGGGTAACGTATCATGACGGGCACGAGTTGGGCTTTCATTGGCCGCAAGAACGAACTGGCGGCGCTCGAACGCGCTTATCACACCGGCCGGGCGCTGCCTTGATCCCAGTCTATGGCCGCCGCCGTGTCGGCAAAACCGAATTGATCCTCCGGTTTTGCCGCTCAAGACTCCACATGTATTACGCCGCCACGCAAGGCACGCGGGCCTTTCAGATACGAACGTTTCTGCGCGCCGCCGCGGAGGCCCTGGGCCGCTCCTGGCTGGCCGAAAGCGCCATCGAGGACTGGCAAGGGGCTCTCAAGCTGGCAGTGGGCACCGCGTCGGAAAGAAGGGCCCCGCGCCTGGTCGTGGTCCTGGATGAATTCCAGTGGCTTTGTGAAACCGCGCCCGAGCTGCCCTCGATTATCCAGCAGCTTTGGGATCAGCACTGGCAGCGGGACCAGCGGCTGATGTTGATTCTCTGCGGCTCCCATGTTGGCTTCATGGAGCGCGCGGTTCTGGGCAGCAAATCCCCGCTTTTTGGGCGGCGCACCGGCCAGATTGTGCTCGAACCGTTTGGCTACCGGGAAGCCGCCAAATTCCACCCCCAATGGTCCCTGGAGGACCGCGCCGGGGCGCGCTTCGCGCAAGCTGACCCGCTACGCGATCAGCGACCCGCTCCTGCGGTTCTGGTTCCGTTTCATTGCTTCCAACCTCAGCTTGGTCAGGGCCGGCCCTCCCCAGCGAGTCTTTGAGACCCTCATTCAGCCCTCGCTGGAGGGCTTCTACGGGCAAGGCTTCGAGCGCCTGTGCCGGGAAGCCCTTCCATGCCTCTACTACGCTGAGGGGGTGACTGGAAAGTTCGTCGTGGGCGAATTCTGGGGCCCAGAGGCTCAGATTGACGTCGTCGGACTCCGTGCCGACGGCTGGACCGACCTGGGAGAGTGCAAATGGGGACAGACTAAAGGCCTGGAGCCGATGCTCCGAGAACTGTCTGCCAAGACCGTCCATTACCCGTTGCGTGGGGCTACGCTCCAAAAAAGGCTCTTCACCCGCCGCCCGCTCAAGTCCGTGCCGCCGACCGGCGTTCGCCTGCATGACCTCAAAGACCTTTACGCCCTTTGACCGGCTTCGCGGCTCTGAGCTTGCGCCCGGGGCTGGGCTGGGCCAGTCTCCTGCCCCCGTAAGGATAATGAGTGATTTGCTTTGGTACGTGGCGCACACCCGGCCACGCTGCGAAAAGAAACTCGCCCGCTACTGCGAGCGCGAGGGTTTCTCTGTCACCTTGCCCTGCTACCGCAGTGTGAAGAAATACCGGGGCAAGACGGTCACCTTCTACAAGCCGTTGTTCCCGAGCTACGTGTTCCTGAAGCTCCAGTTTCCCCAGCGGCAGCGGGTTTATCAGAGTGATTATGTTGCCAACCTGCTGGACGTGCCCGACCAGGCAGAGTTCAACCAGCAGTTGGGGGACATCTTATTCGCCCTGGAGCAGGAGGTGGAGGTGCGGTTGGCCCCGGCGATTGGCCCGGGCACGCGAGTCCTCATCAAATCGGGGCCGCTGGAGGGCATGGAGGCCTGGGTCGAAAGCCGCTCGGGCATGGTGGACGCGCTGCTCCGGCTGGACTTCATCGGCCAGGCCGCCGCCGTGCGGGTTGACGCGACGCAACTGGAGCCAATCTGACCAGAAGATCGTCCTCGTTCTCGTTCTCCTCCTCGTCCTCGATTTTCATTCCTTGTGGCGCCACGCGGGGTGGCATCCAATCTGATCCAAAAACAGCCCACGCCGCGGGCCTCGGACGGCGCCAGAGCGGTGACCATAACAACAGGGGGCAACGGAGACCGCGGCGCGGCAGTGCCGCTTTGGCTTCTTTGCGCCCATTTGTGCCCACTCCAAGGCGTTCCTTCAGAAATCTTGCGCATGCGCTGCAACACCGCAAGATACTCCCTACAGTCATGTGCTATTCTGTTGCTCTGGAAGGAAATATCGGTCAGTCTCCTGAAAGGGCCGCCGGAAACCCGGATTGTTTCCGGTGCCAGAGTCTGAGACAGTGAACACTATTAGGCGCTTCGAACGCCATGAGAGACGATGAATGCGGATCTGCCAGAAAGAGACGCTCATAGAAGACCACTTAGGGAGTGGCTGTCTGGCGCAGGCTTCCTGCTTTGGTTTGCTCTGGCCGCGCTGATTTTCCAACGCTGTCCGCCAGCTTCATGGGAGCATGAGGTGCGGGATTGGTGCGACCTGGTGCTGGAGTGGTGCGAGCTCATGGTGCCCATGGTCGGGTTTATCATTCTCGCGCTGTTGGGTCGCCTTTGGAGAGGTGAAACGCTTTACCCTGGGGCCGCCTTGTTGGAGGTAGCCACCGCGTTTTTCACCGTGGGAACAGACGTGTAGAAAGGCTTGACCCTGGGGCCGCCTTGTTGGAGCTCGGGCGGGCGCCAGGATCGGAGACTGCTTTGGGCCTGCTCTTCTTGTTGTCTTTCCTGGCAGTCCTGGGGATCCTCCTCTGGACACTTCCACCGCCCGGGCAGGAGGGAATGAGGGTAACCGAAGCTCTTTGCTGGTGCCTCCTCTTTTTTGTGTGGGCCATCCCTTGGCTCGTTCCCGGTTCCGGTCGGACCCGCATCACCGAGCGAGGGTTTCAATTGGGCGCGCGCTTATTGCCTTGGAACCACATTGAGTCGTGGCAATGGTTCGGCCAGAGGCTCGTCCTGGCCTTGAAAAAGGGTGTCGGAGTGACAGTGGTCTGGGGAACGGGCTGGGGAAGGGCGAAGGTGTATCTACCCGTTCCGGCAGAGCAAAAGGCCGCCGTCGAGCGAGTCCTCGCCGGGCATCTGCCAGCGGCCAGGACCTCACCTGGGGCCGAGGCTGGCCAGGCAAGCTTATGAAGGCGCAACCAAGCGTGCCGGCGCAGCCAGCCGCAGCCGTCGAGGGCAGCCGCAGCCAGCAAGCATGGAGGCCCGGCGGGGGCTGTGCCTGCTCGGCAAGGTCGTCGGCGAGTCCAGGCGCCAACCGTCGGCTTCGATGAGCTGGATAATCTGCAATCACTTCGCCGGCTAGGCCGCCGCGAGGTCGCCGGCCGGGGCAGCCAGCAGCCGGCGTTGGGTAACGTCGAAGCGCAGGGCGCCAGCACGCGTCCTTTCATTGAGCAAACCCGCGTTGACGGCCTGATTGCAGAGCGCCATTGCGTCCAGCAATTGCCCACCAGCAGCGAGGCTTTGCGTCATGCTCGCCACGAGCTGGAGCGGCGCTTCAGGGTCCAACTGGAACTTGGCCGCCAGTGAGTCCGGGTCGCCAGCCAAAGCCAGTCTGCCCTCCTCCATTGGCGGCTGGGCTGCGCCGCGGGCCTTCGCCGCTACACGATGGACACGTCAACTTCGTTTGGCTGCCACAACCGGCGGCCCTCCATGCCGCCGGCGATGACCAGCGTCTGGCCGGTGATATGGCGCGCGAGCGCGTCGGAGGCCAGGAACACGATGGCGTAGGCGACGTCTTCGACTCTGGCGAGCTGCGGCAGCGCCATGGTGGCCGTGACCTGTTGAACCAAGGCCGGGTCCTGCAGGCGCCGCTCGGTCATCGGGGTCAGCGTCCAGCCGGGGCAGACGCAGTTGACGCGCCCGCCGCAGTAATGGGCGGTGTGAGGGGCAAGGCGGCTGATTTCGTTCTTGAGGGTGCGGGTCAGCCCGTAGGCAAGGGCTGATTTGGCGGCCGCGTAATCGGCATGGCCGGCCTCGCCAAAGATGCCGGCCGTCGAACCGGCCAGGACGACGTTGCCCTGCCGCTGTTGCTTGACCAGCCGAAAGAACTCCCGGCAGCACAGGAATACCGAAGTGAGGTCGGCCTCCAAGGTGCGCTGCCACTGGGCCAGACTCATCTGCGGCAGCGGAGTTTCTGGCTCCGTCCAGATGCCGGCGCAGGCCACGAAGGTGTCCACCCGCCCAAAACGGCGGCGCGCGGCGGCAAACAGCGCGCTGACCTGCCGTTCCCGCCGCAAATCCGCCCGGAGAATCTCGGTGTCCACCCCTGGCGATTGCCGCTGGAATGCGGCTAACGGCGCCCGGTGGGTATGGTAATGCAGCGCCAGGCGCGCCCCTTCGGCGGCGAAGGCTCGGGCCGCGCCCAGGCCAATCCCGCCGGAGGCGCCGGTGATTAGCACCACCTTGTCCTGCAAACCCGCGTTCATCGCCGGAACCGTTTCTGCCAGTGTGCCGGGGCCGTCAAGCGCAAAAGGCTGAGGCGGGTGTGAAGGAGATTTGCGAAGGAGCCGGAAGAATTCAGTCGTGCGCCCTTTGCCAACTTGCCAACCCCCGGCTGCGGTGCCCCTTTGACATCGGTGGCCGGAATTGAGAGGATGACGGCGCGTGGCGCTACTGCTGCGAAAACTGTAACATGAAACTGCTGCCGAATCTGCTGTTGGTTTTGGCCCTGGGGCTCTGCGGGCTTTGCGCCTATCAGTGGGTGCGCGAGGGCCGGGTGTATCGGGACCTGGGGTCGGTCAATGACGACCTTTACAGGAAGCGCGAGGCCATCCAAGGGCTCGAACAGACGATCAAGCGCAATCAAAGCGACATCGCCCGGCTGGAAGGGATCAGGACCGAGCTGAACCAGACGATCCGGAGCAACACGGCGCGCATCGCGGAACTGGACAAATACGTCCAGAAACTGGAGAACGAGACCGACAGCCAGCGAACGACGATTGGCAAATACAAAGAGGCCCTCGACACCGCCAACGAGCGAATTCAGAAGCAAAACGAAGACATCCACAAGCAGAACGACACGCTCAAACTGCTCGTGCAACAACGCGATGACAAGGTGGCCGAGCTCAACAAGCTCATCGGCGAATACAACGCCCTGGCCACCAATTTCAACAAGCTCCAGGAGGACATGAACAAACTGGTGGAGACCGTCAACGCGGAGCAGCAAAAGAAGGGCGCCGAGCAGCCGAAGAAGCCCAAGTAGCGCTATTTCTTCTTGCTTTCCGGAAAGTTGATCGCGAAGGAGACTTTTTGGATGCCGGCCCGGCGCACCAAGTCAAGCACGGCGATCACCGAGCCGTGAGTTGCCTCTTTGTCGCCGCTGATATAGACGGGCAGGTTGGTGTTGAGGGCGAGCCGGTTGCTGAGGTAAGCGGAGACTTCGGCGTAGGTCTTTTTCTCCTTTTCGATCCAGACTTCGCCCTGCTTGTCCACCTGGAGGTTGATGATCTCCGGCTTGAAGTCGCGCTTGGCCTGGGTGGCGGTGGGCAGGTCCATTTTGATGGACTGCATCCTGATCATGGTCACGCTCACCATCATGAAGGAGGCGAGCAGGAAGAACATGATGTCAATCAAGGGGATGATTTCGATGCGGGCCCTTTTGTGGGGCAGCGGCGAGCCGATCTTCATGCCAGGTAAGCGTCAGGAGTGGAGGGGATGCAGCAGAGAGCGCGCGCGTGAAGCGGGGGCTCAGTTGGCGGCCTGTTCCGGCTCTTTGTGAAGCAGCACCGTGTCGAATCCCTTCAGTTTGGCTGCCGTGACCATCACCTCGAGGTTGGTGGCGGCGGTCTCTAGCTCGAATTGCAGGCGGATGGTCTTACTGGTGAAATAGTTGAAGGGAACCAGCGAAAGGATGGCAATCCCCAGGCCGCAGGCAGTGGCGATGAGGGCCTCGCCGATGCCGCCGGTGACTTTTTCGACGGCTAACTCGGCGCTGCCGATGGAAGTGAAAGAGCGCATGATGCCGGTCACGGTGCCCAGCAGGCCCAGCAGCGGGGCCAGGGTGACGAGCGTATCCATTACCGTGAGGAAGCGGCCGGCGCGGCGCAGTTCCATGCCGGCGGCGACCTGAAGGGCGCCCTGCAAGGAGTAGTGCATGTGGTTGAGCCCGTGCCAGATCATCCGGAGCACCGGGTCGGTTGAGTTTTCCGAGAGCTTGGACGCTTCCACGAACTGGCCGTTCTCCAGGGCGGCGAGCACCTCTTCCAACCGCTTGGGTTCGCGCTTGAAGCTCTCCACCAACCACCACAGCGCCCGTTCCCCGACCACACAGACCGCCACCACCGCGACCAGCAAGATCGGGTACATAACGGGGCCGCCCTTGAAGAAGTAATCAACTACAATGTTCGCAAACATACTGTCTCCGTTGCTCGTTCCGTCTCAATGCTCGTTTCTGAGTTCGCGCAAATACAGGTTTCAGCGGCGCACAGCCGGCCCGGCCCCAGCCCACGCCCCAGAGGCGCCAGCGCTGGCCCCGCCCGCCGACAACTCAACAGTTATCATGGCGGGCCAGGTCACTGGACCTCGAACTGAATGGGCGCCAGCCAAAGGAGGGCCTCGCCAGGGTCCAACTTCCAGCGCGTCTTGATGAACTGGGCGCTCCGGCGATCCAGCTCCAGGCTCCCGGAACTCTTCTGCACTTCCACCTCGACCGGCACTCCATTGGTGTCTATTTTCACCAGGAATTCCGAGGTCACCGATGTCCCGCTGGGCAGCGTCCCCGAAATGTACGGTGGCAGGGGGTGATAACCCTTGGTGCCGCCCTTGGCGCGCGAGAAAACGACAATTTGGGGTTTGGGGGCCGGCCGCGGGTGGACCAGGATGGCCGGCGGCGGCCCCGCGTATTTGGCGGGCCTAAAGATCACCGGCCCTTCCACCGGCACGGCAAACGCCACCGCCTCGGGGTTCGAGGCCACTACCGTCGCGACCACGGGGGTGTCGGTGGGCGTGTCCAGGGGCGTGTCGGTTATTTCCGTTTGCTCGGAGGTCTCCGCCGGCGGTTGTTGTTCGACCGGCGGATTCACCAGCTCCACCGGCATATACTCGATGACTTCGGGCAGCGGCTTCTGCACGAACTTGGGCGTCTTGATCCCGGTCATTCCAACCACCAGAAAGGCGAAGCAAATTGAGGCGATGTACGCAAACTTCCGGTTCACGTCTCGACTCGCCTGGGGCAAGCAGAACTGCGCGATATCGGACCTGAGCGTGCAATGCGAACTGGCGATGGAGCTCTGGGACATAGTTCCGTCTCAAAATGCCGGCCGCCGGATGGAATTGCTTGGAAAACGGCCACCCGGGCGCCCAACGGCCAATTTGTTACACCAGTTTTAGGTGCGGCGCAAGCCCTTTAAGGCGGGGACTGTCCTTTCGAAAGGCTGTGCGGGCAAGAGCGTGTTTTGTTGCGCGGTGGTTTTGAGGAAAGACATCGCGAGATGGCCGGCAGCCAAGCATTGGGCAAAGTGGTGCAAGGGGCCGTGTTTGCGGCCCCGGCGGAGAAAGTGCCCACGTTTCAAGCCGGCGGCGCGCTTCAAGGATTCTCCACGCAGCGGTAGAAGCGGCAGGGAACGGCGCTTGGCGGCGGGGTCGTCTGCGTGCCGTCATCGGTCCAGGCGCTGGTGAGGTTGCCCGCCGACTCAACGCGGTCATTGGCCAATTGCCACTGGCGCAAGTCGTGGGAATAGAAGAGCGAATAGGTCTTGCTGGCCAGCGAGCCCCACGTCACCGTGGCCTGCCCCGGCCCGGGGCCGAGCGTGCAGGTGGTGGGGATGAATTCATAAGCGCCCAGGTCAACGGCCAAGCGCCGGCCGCCAAATAAGACCCGAGGCCGGCCGAGAAAGTCAGTGGCGGGCAGGTTCAGGGCCGTGCTGTCCCCGGCATCAATGCCGGGTGAGGAAGGCAGCAGCCGATAATCATCCTTGGCTGCGTTAGCGAACTGCGGGTCGGCGGCGGTGTTGCCGAGGCCGCCGCCGGGCCAATTCTGGATGCAGGAGTAGGTCGGGGTGCTCGATTGATAAAGCGCCGGGCGGTTGCTGGCGGTGTTGCCCCAGATGATGCAGTTGAGAATCGGGCCGGCGCAGCCGCAAAGCCCGCCGCCACAGTCGCCATAGTTATCCGAGACGTGGTTTAACTGTACCGCGGCGCGGGTGTGGAGCTCCCCTGCGCCGCCGCGGATTCCACCGCCGTGGCCGCCGGTAGCGGCGCCCTTCCGAAGCGTGAAACCCGAAAGCGCGCAGGTGTCGTCCTCCGTTCCGGCGAAAGCCACGCACGGGCCCAACTGGCCCCCATCAATCACCGTGGCGCTCCGCACCGCGGCATTCGGCGGGTCGGCGCTGCGGAGAACGATGTTCTTGCCCTTGAACTGGATGTTCTCCCGGTAAGTCCCTGAGGCGACCACCACCGTGTCGCCCGCATTGGCGGCGTCAATGCCCTTCTGGATGGTGGCGAAGGGCTGTTGTTCGGTGCCCGGATTCGTGTCGGAGCCGTTGGGCGGCGGGGCGACGCTCCAGGTGGCGGCGCGAGCCGCGGCATCGCCCAAGCACAGGCACAAGCCAAGCCTGACCATCGTGGGAATCGTCTGCACAAGGTTCATATTCAAATGTCGCGCGAGCGATGGGCGAAAGTCCTCTTCATTGAGGGAAAAACATTCGCCTCGCTGTTTCACAACTATCGCCGCAGCTAATGATGCGCTGGGCCTGAAAGAGGGCATAACCTTTGCCAGCTTTGTGGAGCGCAGGGCAGGGGGCAGAGAATTCCTCGCCGCTTCAGCGATGAATCGCGCGAGGGAAAGGACCGGCCAGCCCTGCCCGCAGCAAGAGAAACCGGCCGATTGGATCATCAGCGGTCGCGTCCGCGGAGCCGGGGCAGGCAGGTGCGGCGGTTGTTGGGTGTTACAGGCGCAGCGGTGGGCCGTCGAACCGGTTTTTCGTATCTGCCCTCGCTGGGCCTAAGTGATTCTGAACTTTGACTCATGCGGCCAGATCTCAGACTCAGGGCGATCAAAGTGAGGAAACTCCATCGGGGCGCCGTGGTCCACGATGAAGGCGACCGTGACGCCCTCGGCCGGACTATTGGGTTCAATCAGGATTTGCTTTCCGGCAATGGCCGCCTCGAGGTCGTCAACGACAAACGCAACGTGCGGGACTGTCTTGACCAGTTCCGGCAGGGCGCAGTCGGGGTCAAACTTCATCCATTCGACACGGTAAGGGCTCTGAAAATACCCTGAGGCATAGAGCTTGTACTTCTGGCAGTAGCCCTGTGCCGGCAGCGGTTTGTCTGTGGGAATGCCGATGTGATGGTGACGGAGTTGAGGCATAACGGGCGAGGTGAGTGGCCGCCGCGAAGCGTCTTGGAGCGCAGCAGTCATGCCGCTTGAATGGACTGCTTGGACTGGTGGAAGACACTGGCCGCGCGGGGGAACGACGGACGGTGAAGCGGCCTGAATGCCGCGCTCCGGCCCGGTCCGGTGTGCGTAGCAACCTCCATTCACGGGTCACGTGCGGCGCGCACTCGGTTACGGTCAGTTTCATGAACTCCGGACGCCATAAGCCGGCTGGAAGGCGGCGCTCCGCGCCGCATCCGTGTTTCATCCGTGTTTCGTCCGTGGCTAAGCTCCATTTTCTGGTCAGACTTCATGCCGCACGCGGCGCCACAAACGATGAAAATGAGATGTGCGCCGGCTCGCGCCAAGCGCCTTGGAGTGCGCTAGTCCTCTGGCGCTTTCCCCGCGGCCTGATCGCAAAAGCGGCAGGGGACTGCCGCAGTCCAAGACGCTTCGCGCACATGCACCCAATTGTGATTTTCTGGTCAGTTGGGCAGAGGGAGCGTGGGAGCGGAGTGCCCGCCGGGCGTGCCCCGCTGCTCGATCAGCCTCGGCGAAGGCGTCAGAATCACCTTGCCGGCTCTGTCCACCACGCGGCCATCCTGCCACAAAGGCAGGTTGCGGGGGTTGAAGGGCTGGTGGAGCACGGGATTGATGGTGACCCACGCCCCGTTCTTGATGTCGTCCGGGACAAACGACCGCAAGGCCGCGTGGTCCGGGGTCAAGGCGATGTCAGTCACCTTCAGATGCTCCACCTCGTTGGTGTAATCGCCCTTGGCAAAGGTCTGGCGCTTTTCGCTGTAGCCTTCGACGGGCACCCAGACGCCGGCGATTTCCTTACAGACGACGCGATCCAAGGAATAGCCAATCCCGCTTCGCGAATAGCTGATAGTGGCTTTGGCGATGTTGTGTCCGCGCTCTGGGTCAAGCCACGCGGTGTACTTCCCTCCCGGCGCGGTGGCGTCAATGACCAAGCATTGCGCCTGGCCCGCCGGCTCCAGGTTGGTTCTGAGGGAGAGGCTGGCCGCCGGGCCGAAAGGCTCGCTGGCCGTCCAATGGCACCACAGGGGGTTGTCCATCTGCTTGCGCATCCGTAAGCGCCAGGCCGCATCGGTTTGGGTGTAGATGCTTAGCCGGCCCGGGGTGTCGGTGGTGGCCACGTAGTTGAAGAAGGTCTTGCCGTCCCAGAGCACGCTGTTGTACGGGCAGCGGGCTTCCGAGAGGAAGTCGCTGGCAGATTTGACGTTCCCCCAGGTGCGGAACCTGACGCTGAACCGCTGGCCGTCGGTGCGGCATTCAGTCCGCTGGTGGCTCCGGCTGTTCCCCGACATTGCCTTGTAGGGTTCTTCGGTCAAGCGGGCCTGCGTCTCGGTCGTGCTTTCGAGCACGTAGCGGTAAGAGCGCAGTTTCTGCTGCGTTTCGGCGTATTTGCCAAAGACGGCGAGCGCCTTGGCCCGGTTCTCTTCAACGGGCGCCGCCAGGGCTGTTGGCCAGCGCCCGCAGAGCGCGGTTGCGCCAACGAGCATGGCGCCGAAAACAGACGGTCTCATAGGCCATCGTGAAACGTGATGCGTGAAAGGGGAAAAGCGACGCGTGCGCCG
>Ga0315268_10006773_pt1 | contig 12150 bp, 12 predicted proteins | sample C1_top_MG_FD_204535 | JGI IMG/M metagenome (GOLD analysis project Ga0315268, IMG submission 204535) | Sediment microbial communities from Yellowstone Lake, YNP, Wyoming, USA - C1_top | ecosystem: Environmental > Aquatic > Freshwater > Lake > Sediment | place: USA: Wyoming | collected 2017-08-01 | reverse complement strand
TTATAATGTTTTTGAGCGGCTCGAAGAATCTATTTCTTAAGTGTTCTGGCTTTGAAGTCTGTTATTGTTATGCCTACTATTTCATTGTCTGCAATTCTATATAAGACTCCGTCTTCGACTTCGATGCTGTCTTTGGCTTCTCTAGGCTTTCCGAAGCTTATGTACAGCACATCAGCTTCCTCATCATAGTCTAAATCAATCTTTTCTAGGCTTACTGCGACTTTTTCCATAGTACTTCGCCCTTAACCTTGGCCACATTGGAAGTAAAGTAAGCGGTTATAATAACCTTTTCTCCATGAAACTTACGGTAAACAACTACAAAATATTTTGGCCCTATATGGAGATTAGTATAAAACTTTAAGGCTTTAAGCTCGTCCCTCAATCCCTTGATAACCAAATCAGGGTCTTGAACAGTCTTAACTATTTCATGAGCATAAGCCGCGACTTCTGGATGTCTAGTAACAATATGATTAAGAACCTTCTTAGACAGCTTTATTACCAATGTTTGACCGTCCCACGTTCAGCATCGATCTTAGTATCTTCAGATATGCTTTTCAGGATTTAAGTATAATACTCCTGCACACTCAGAATTTTTGTCATCTCTTACAGAACAGGAAAAGAGAAGGAACCTCGAAACGATTCTTGATCCATGCAAAAAAGTAGAGAGATTTAAACCTAACCCCCTGACTACAGTGTAGTTTTTAATAGCAATCGAATTTATTATTACGTCATAATAACATAATTATGCACGTTACTCTGTCAAATTTAAAACATGCACACAATAGGGTCCATTTTTTAGAAGGCGCATAAAAAAGAAGTTTGGTTTGATCTCTTGAGAAGTTGTATTTCGGGGTCGCAAAGTTTTAATTCGCATCATTGAATTACCACTCTATTTGGGAAGGTTATACCCTAATGGTTACCTTGAATCTTGACAAGATTTTTAATCCCCAAAGCGTCGCCATAGTCGGCGCAAGCGACGAAGAAGGCACCGTAGGCTATGCGTTAATGAAAAATTTTACAGAACATGGTTTTGAAGGTAAAGTCTATCCAGTCAATATCCGCAAAACCGAAATCCTAGGCTTAAAAGCATATCAAACCGTGGAGCAAATTCCAGAACCTGTTGACCTCGCAATAATCGCCACTCCAGCCAAAACCGTTTCAGACATAGTTGAGCAATGTGGGAAGGCGAGTATAAAGGGCATAATCATAATTTCTGCTGGCTTCAAAGAAATAGGCGCAGAAGGTAAAGCCTTAGAGGACAAAATCATAGAAATGAAACAAAAATATGGATTACGCATCATCGGGCCTAACTGTTTGGGTGTCATTCGCCCAAGCATAAAATTAAACGCTACATTCATAAGTCGAATGCCAAAACCCGGTAACATAGCCTTCATTAGCCAAAGCGGCGCCCTAGGCTCGGCGATTCTGGATTGGGCGATTCATGAAAATATTGGCTTCAGCAACTTCGTTTCAATAGGCTCAATGATAGATGTAGACTTCGGCGACTTCATCGACTATTTTGGCACTGACCCAAAAACAAGAAGCATCCTGATGTATATTGAAGGCTTAACAGACGCGCGAAAATTCATGAGCGCCGCAAGACACTTTGCAAGAACAAAACCCATAATCGTAGTAAAAACAGGCAAATTCACCGAAAGCGCAAAAGCTGCAGCTTCTCACACTGGCTCATTAACGGGCGAAGACATAATATACGATGCAGCATTCAAGCGCGCCGGCATCGTCCGTGTAGAAGAAATAGCAGACCTGTTCAACTGTGCTGAAGTCTTAGGAATGCAGCCCCTACCCAGAGGCGCAAACCTCGGCATAATCACGAACGCGGGCGGTCCAGGAGTGATGGCTACAGACGCATTGATTGCTAAAGGTGGAAAACTGGCAAAACTAAGCCCGAAAACAATGGAGATTCTCAACAGTATTTTGCCGCATTATTGGAGCAGAGGTAACCCCATAGACATTCTAGGAGATGCCCGCGCAGACCGCTACAAAGCAGTGGTTGAAGCCTGCTTAAACGACGAAGACGTAGATGGCATACTAATCATTTACACAGCTCAAGCCGTGACAGAACCAGTTGAAATCGCGAATAGCATAGTCGAATTAATAAAAAGTAGAGGCTATCAAAACAAGACAATTTTAACTTCATTCATGGGCTACGGCGCAGTGGAAGAAGCAAACCGCATCTTCAACGAAAACAACATCCCAACATACTCCACACCAGAACAGGCAATCAAAACATACCTATACATGTACCAATACAAACGCAACCTCGAACTCCTCTACGAAACACCCGAAGAACTACCAGTCGACGTCGCCCCGCCAAAACGTCCAATAATGGTAACAATGAGAAATGCCGCCACAGAAAACCGTGAACTCCTAATAGAAGCGGAAGCAAAAAAACTCCTAGAATACTACAACGTTCCAGTCGTAAAAACAATGGTCGCTCAGACAGCAGACGAAGCTGTTAATCTCGCTTCACAAATAGGCTACCCGGTGGTCCTGAAGATTCTTTCCCCTCAAATCATCCACAAAACCGACGCGGGCGGCGTGGTCCTCGATATAAACTCTGAAGCCGAAGTCCGAGAGGCGTTTGAACGCATCATAAAAAAAGCAAAAGAGTACAATCCAAACGCGGAGATTCAGGGCGTCACGGTTCAACCCATGATCAAGAAACAAGGTTACGAGGTCATTATCGGAGCCAAAACAGACCCACTGTTCGGTCCAGTCATTCTATTCGGAATGGGCGGCATCGGAGTAGAACTATTCAAGGATTTTGCTATAGGAATTCCGCCATTAAACCAAACGCTCGTAAGGAGAATGATGGAGGAAACTAAAGTCTACCGGCTTCTGAAAGGCTACAGAAATGTGCCGCCAGCCAACATCAGGCTTCTCGAAGGAATAATGGTGCAGTTCTCACAGATGCTCTTAGACTTTCCGCAGCTCAAAGAAGTTGACATCAACCCACTGTTCATAAACGAAAACGAAGCACTTGCATTTGACGCACGTATAGTAATCGACAGAGAACGGGTATTCCAAAAACTTGAACCTCACCAGCATCTAGTCATAAGCCCATACCCCAAGAAGTACGAGACTCTATGGAAACTGCGAGATGGAAGAACAGTGCTTTTGAGACCAATAAAACCCGAAGATGAGCCGTTATGGATGGAAATGTTCCAAAACTTCTCAGAAGAATCCATACGCTTTAGGTTTTTCCAAATAATCAAAGACACACCACACGAAACCCGCGTTCGCTATTGCAACATCGACTATGACAGAGAAATAGCCATAGTGCCAGAACTAACCGAAGACGGAAGCAAAAAAATCCTAGGAGTGGCTCGCGTAAGCATCGAACCCAACAGAAAAGCTGGTGAAATAGCCTTCATCGTCGCCGACCCATGGCAAGGACTCGGCCTAGGCACAAAAGTGGTTGATTACGCGCTTGAAATCTGCAGAGACATGAAACTTGAATCAATCTACGCCATAATGCTGCCTGACAATCATAGGGCCATCAACCTGGTGAAGAAAATGGGCTTCACAATCACCTACATGGAAGACGGAACAGTGAGAGGAACACTCAACCTGAAAGAAGAAGAAACTCAATGTATAGAACCCCCCACACTTGAACAAGCGCCTTCCCCAGCACAGGCACAAACAGCATTAGAACACAAAGTGCCAAAAAAGGAAGAAACATTAGAAGCATAACTGGCAAGTGTCGAATTTGCTTTTCACACTCTATATTAATCTAGTGTCTAGTGTTGCAACATTAATGTTCGTGCCAAGTCAGAATAGATTATTCACCAAAGCTAAAGTGTTTGTCCCTTGAAAAAATCCGCAATAGTTCTCGCCGGAGGCTTATCTAACCGGTTTGGTCATGACAAAGGCTTGCTTCAGTTAGCCTGTAAACCTCTTATTCTTCACGTTCTTGACAAAATTTCAACAATAGTCGATGAGGTCCTTATCATCGTTGGTTCAGCACGCCAAGCGAAAGCTTATGCAATCTTGAACCTGAATGCGAAAATAGTCATAGACAAGTATGAGATACGAAGCCCACTTGTAGGCGCCATAACTGGATTCGAAAACGCAAATGGTGAATATTCATTGTTACTTCCATGTGATACTCCGTTTGTCTCAAGTCGCATCGCATCACTTCTACTAGAAAAATGCGTAAACAGGAATGCAGTCATCCCCAGATGGCCGAATGGCTATATTGAACCACTTCAAGCAGCCTACCGTACAAAATCAGCCATAACAGCGGCAAACACGGCATTAGAAAATAAGAAATTAGATATGCGCTCCATGATTGCCAATTTAGGCAAAGTAACTTACACATCAACATTAACTTTAAAACAAGTAGATCCGAATTTGGTGACATTTTTCAATATCAATACACCAGAAAAAATCAGGAAGGCAGAGGCTATGATCAAAGGAAAGGCGACATCAAACTGTTGATCTTATGGTTTTTCTAGTCTTACAGCGCACACTTTAAACTCTGGGATTTTTGCCTTCGGGTCCAATGCAGCAATGGTTAGTTTGTTTGCGGCTGTTTCAGCGTAGTGGAAAGGTATAAACACTATTCCTGGCTGCACTTTGTCTGTAACTTTTGTTTTAATCACAATTTCTCCTCTTCGGCTCTTCACCTTAATATTTTCACCATCGTTCACTCCGAGTTCCTTTGCATCCTTGGGGTTGATTTCGACGAACCCCTCGGGTGCTTGTATGACAAGTGTTGGAGACCTACGCGTCATGGTTCCAGTGTGGAATTGGTACAGTAGCCTGCCAGTGGTCAAGATGAATGGGTATGAATCATTGGGCTGTTCTGCTGGAGGTTGATGTTCCACTGGTGTGAATAATCCTAATCCTTGAGTAAATTTGTCTTTATGAAGGTACTTTGTTCCCGGATGATCTTTGTTTGGGCAGGGCCACTTCAAGCCTGCACGTTCTAGACGATCATATGTTATTCCACCATAAATTGGAGTAAGTTTTGCAATTTCATCCATAGCTTCCTTGGGCGAAGTGTTCATTCCATTGTAGCCTAGACGCTTCGAGAGTTCAACAATAATCTCCCAATCTGCCTTTGCTTCTCCCGGCGGCTCTACTGCTTTCCGAATTCTCTGCACACAACGTTCCGTGGACGTGAAAGTTCCGTCTTTCTCTGCAAAGCAGGCGCCTGGTAAGACAACGTCTGCCAGTTGTGCGGTCTCCGACAGGAATATGTCTTGAACGACTAGGAATTCGAGCTTTTCAAGCTGCTCCTTCACGTGGTTGATGTCGGGGTCTGAAACCATTGGGTTTTCTCCCATAATGTATAATGCTTTGATACTGTTTCCCGCAGCATTTATCGTTTCTACTATCGTTAGACCTGGCTTCGGCGGTAGCTTGACTTCCCACGCATCCTCGAATTTCTTTCGTATGTCTTCTATGTCTACTCTTTGATAGCCAGAGTAAACGTTTGGGAGTGCGCCGACATCACATGCGCCTTGGACGTTGTTATGTCCTCTCAATGGGTTTACTCCTGTGCTTTCTTTACCTACATTGCCGGTTAGCATGGCAAGATTTGCAGTGGAGACTACATTGTCAACGCCTGTTGTGTGCTGGGTTATGCCCATTGAATAGACTATGGCAGCTTTTTCAGCCTTGGCGTATAATCGAGCAGCTTCTCGAATCTTATCTGCCGGGACTGTGGTTATTTTTTCGACATAGTCGGGAGTATACTTCTCGATGACTTTCTTAAAAGCTTCAAAGTTCTTAGTTCTGGTTTTTATGAACTCTTCATCATGAAGGTTTTCAGATATTATGACATTCATCATGCCATTTAGGAGCGCAACGTCTGTTCCAGGCTTTTGGCTCATGTAAATTGTTGCGAAATAGGCGAGGTCGATGAATCTTGGATCAGCGACTATGAGCTTATTTCCTTTACGCACTGCCCGCAGGATTCTTGTCGCGATTAAGGGGTGCTGTTCCGTTGTGTTGGAACCTATAACGAAGATTGCGTCTGCATTTTCCAGTTCACCTATAGAGTTTGTCATGGCGCCGCTACCGAAAGTAGATGCTAAACCTACTACTGTGCTTGCGTGGCATAGGCGGGCGCAGTGGTCAACATTGTTTGTCCCTAATACTGCCCTAGCGAACTTTTGAATTAAGAAATTCTCTTCGTTTGTGGCTTTGGCTGAGCCAAAGACTCCTATAGCGTTGCTGCCGAACTCTTTTTTTATCGTCGCCAATTTTTCAGCTACAAGAGAAAGTGCAGTATCCCAGTCGACTTCTTTGAATTTCCCATCTTTTCCTTTTATCAACGGGTTTTTCAAACGGTCAGGATGATGAATGAATTCATGAGCAGTCCAACCTTTAATGCATAGTCTACCCTCTCCAGGACCACTTTCATCTGGTAGGACTCCAACAACTTCTCCATTACGGACTTTCAAGTAAAGTGTGCAACCGGTTCCGCAGTATGTGCAAGTTGTTTTAACTTTATTCATGTAAGCTTCACCTCATTTTGATTTTATTTTCAAACTCTGGATTCTTGACCTTATGTGAGTCATAACCAATTTCTTGAAGGTTGTAACCCATGGCTAAGCCTAGAAGCTGTAGATAAAACAACACGGGCAAGTTGTATTGTGGTATATCCTTTCGAGAAGCGATCCATTGTCCCATGTCAAACTGATAGAAGCATTGAGGACACACCACAGTTAGGCAATCAGCTTGCGCCAATTTCATGTTGCCAAGTTTGTCTTTGAGTAATGCATAAGCGCCTTCACGCGAACCATAGGTCATGAGGGCCCATCCGCAACACAATGTTTTCTTGTCGTAATCTGCTGGTGTAGCACCGAGAATCATAACCAACTCATCCAAAGTAGTTGGGTCAAACGGGTTATCAAATTCCATGATCTCTTTTGGACTGAGAATATGACAGCCAGTGTGGGTTGCTATGGTAAGTTTGGAAAGAGGATACTTAACGGCGCTCTTCATTTTTCTTGTGCCTATACCATTCATTAATACTTCAAGGAAGTGACTTACTTTTGTATTTCCCTTGTAAGCATGTCCAGTGTCTGAAATAATCCCATTCACTTTATCCCTCAATTGTTTGTTTGAGTTCAAAGCGTGGGATGCGTGTCTTAACGTGTAGGTGCAACCGTTACAAACTGTAATGATATCTAATCCGTTTTCTTCTGCAACTGCAAGATTTCGCGCTGCAATGGATAACCACGTCATTTTGTCGTTTATACCAACCCCAACGGGTTCTGGGCAGCATGTAAAGTCATCGAGGTTAACTAGCGAGATGCCCATGTCTGAAAAAACTTTCTGAGCAACAGCCTCTATGTGTGGTAATCTAACTGGCACGAAACATCCTCTGAAGAATGCATATTTTTTGGTCATTTCTTTTTCCATCCAGCCATTTTGTTTTCAAGCCCGGTTTTTCCGGCAATTTTTTTGATTTCACCGACTTTTCTTTCGCCGAGAGGTTTTAATCCTCTTCTCTCGCGTTCTCTGTTGATGAAGTGAAGCGACTGAAAAATCGGAAATGCATAGCCCGTTGTCAAAACTTGATTTATTTCTTCTCGTATAGCTTCTGGAGCATAACCTTTTTCAAACGCTTCATCTTTCAAGGCTTCTATCACTTCAGTGGGTTTTACTTCGTAGGGGCATATTTCTTCGCATTTATGACATGATACGCAAAGCCATATGTTTGGGTTTTTCTCAGGTTCTGGAGCACTGAAAACATTGTTAACATAAGTGTTTGTGGGCGAAAATCCAGCATATTGGACGGGACAGACGAGAGCGCACGTGTTACATTTGAGGCATATTTCGATTTTTGGGAATTTCTGGAGGAGCTCATTTTTGGCTTTATATTCTATGCTTACCGGCATGTTTCCGTCATCCTTAATTGAAATGGAATGTGATAAAAATGTTGATGACATTAATATTTTTTGTGTGCACAAAGCTCTCTAGTCAATATTGGAAATTGACATTTCAAATGAAGAAGCAGAATCAAGGTACTAGTCACGTTGGATCAAAAATAAAAAAATGTGTGGGATTATTCTTTTTTGCCTTGCATATAGACGTACCAGTAGAGTACTCCTACGAAGAAGGCGCCGCCGATTATGTTTCCGATGGTCACTGGAATCAGGTTGTATTGTATGAAGCCTGCCCAAGTCAAGTTAGCACTAGCACTCAAACCTGCCCAATCCTTTAGAAACAGACCGACTGGAATGAGGTACATGTTTGCGATGCTGTGTTCGAATCCCATAGCGACGAACGCCATGATAGGGAAGAAAATGGAGAATATCTTCCCGACAGTGTCGTGTGATGAAGCAGCAAGCCATACTGCTAGGCACACGAGCCAGTTGCACAAGATCCCTCTGCACAATGCCTCAACGAAAGAAAGGTTCACCTTCGCATTTGCAATGTCCAGCGCAAGACTGCCCATGCTTCCTGGGGGGCTGGCTCTGTACGCGTAGAATCCGCCGAACACTATGAGAGCCAGCAAGATGGAGCCGACAAAGTTTCCGATATAGACGACGACCCAGTTCTTCAAGAGGCCGCTAACTGCTGCTTTTTTGCTGCAACATGCCATAATGATCAAATTGTTTCCTGTGAAAAGTTCAGCGCCACCGATAACGACTAACATCAGTCCCACAGAGAATACTGCACCACCGAGGAAGCTTGCGAAGCCCGTGCCAAGCTTATCAGCTAAACCAACTTTTACGGTGGTCATGAGTTGGCCACCGAAGCCTATGTACACTCCAGCCAGTATCGCTAGAACAAACATCTTGCCAAGCTTCAACTGAGTTTTTTTGCAGCCTACTTCGCACATCGTTTGAGCGATTTCAGGAGGAGCTTTTGAACTCATTTTCCACACACCTTTTTAAGTTAGCTTAAGTATGAACCGACTGCTTATAAATCTTTGATCTTCCAATTTCACGTATCTGTTGGAAAAAGTTACGTGTTTATCATGCCCGTGCATCTGATGTTTTGGTCCTATTTTGGTGGTCCCTTCAACAAATACCATCGGGCTCTATACGAAAATTCCTCCAACCACGGTGTAACCGCATGGGTTGCTGACGCTGTGTTCTTCAATATCGCACAGCCTCGGTTATGTTCCGTCCGTGCATAGAGTGACTCAGACAATTCCTGCTGGGACGTGTGACTCCAAGGTACTTGACTTTCTTCAGTCCTGTGCAAGCGGCAATGGAGAGCAAGATGGCTCCGTAGTTCTGATTTGCCTCGTTTAGTCCAATGCTATTTCTTTGGTATGTCCACTTCGAACACTGAATTATTGTTGCATTTTGCAGTAATGTTTTCGATCTGTAAGTGCTTAACAGGCAGATTCAGCTTTTGACATTTATCCACGCATACTTGCGAGCTATCTACGTCATTATGACATTCTTTCCTACACATCTGTACGCCATCTATATCTGCATGAATCGATACTTTTTGCTCTTTGCAGCGGCATTGCACCAAAACCTTAACGTAATTATCACCTTCGAAAATGTCAATTAGAGGCTCCTCGACTTGCGGAAGTGGAATGAGATGCTTGGCTAAAGGATTTGACTCCAAATGTTCCTCTATAACATATTTTCTTTGAAGATTTTCAATGGGTTCTACAACAATTTTGCTTTCCGCTTCATTCTCGTCTTCAATCATCTTTTTAACTAGAACCTTGCAGAAAACGTCTATGTTTCGTAATGCTTCTTCAAAATCATTCATAAACGTTGAGGCCTCCCGCATCTATTTATAACATTTACTTTCATGTTTTTAAAAGTTGTTATGTTAAAAGTAACTCAAACCTGCGCTAATTTTTTAACGTCTTCTTCCTTGTTGGCGGGGGCAACGAGGGCAAAGTTCGCACATGCTTCACTGTTCGAATAATGTTTTCTACATATTTACTTGGCTTCTCTAACGCCCTGTTTATTGCAACATCAGCGATTGTTGCACCTTTGTCTGCGATCTTATCTAAGCATGAAATAATTGCTCTCAGAAATGGAATTTCAGGAAGTTCTCGCATAAGTCTCTCAGACTCCATTTCAAGCACGTTCTTCATTTCTAACACTCCATTTGCAACTTTAAGATCTCGTGTGAAAACACAATCTACAGCCCTCTGGAAAATGGTTTGAGTTAATTCACCAAGGTGGCAAATGTTCTCCACAATGTCTTTTTCTAATTTATCCCGGTAAACTTCAATCGCAATAATTTTTTTGGCCATGTCCTCAGAATAGTCTGCAATCAATTCTAAATATTGTAGTATCAAGCGGGTAGCAGGAATAAAGAGGATGTCTGTTGCGCCTATTTGTTCTGCAATATCTGGTTTTGACTGTGCAGAAAGAAGTAAACGCACTGCTAGGTAGTAAATCGTGTCGGCTTCATCTTCGCGATTGATTGCTTCATTCGCTAGAGACTTATTGTTATCTAGGAAGGCTCGCATGGTCTCGGATAAGATTGTTGAGGCAATTAGGGATAATCGTCTCGTTAACATGTCAAGTTTAAATTTGGTCGGATCAACCGAACATTGTAAAAGGATATTTTTTGGCGTTTCTTCTAAGATGCCTAAACCGATTAGTTTGCGAACAATCCTTCGAATTTCATCAACGTGCTCTTTTCTTATCCTAGTTGCAGATGTTACTCTTATCACATCACGTCCAAGTATGTAGCTTCCCACAACAATTCTTTCAAGTAAGCCTTGCTCATCGCAAGCGTCAGCGTTTATTATGTACTCTTCTGCCTCTTCTTTTTGTGCTATCTGACTTGGCATAATTTTTAATGTGCCGTCCTTCTCCGGTATGAGAAAGACTAGGTCGCCAGGGTTGATGTTGTTTTGTTTTGCCCATTCGCTTGGCAGCGACACTGTCATTGTTGAGTATCCTACTTTCTGTACTTTCCTGCTTTCCAAGATATCGCCCTTCTTAATAGTATTTACCATTATTATTCTATGCGAGCTTACTATATTTTTCCGTTTCTGTTATGTATCGATTAAATTTCGATGAAAACGCGCTTGAATGAGAAAAATATTATTGGACTATAGAAGATTTAAAGAGTGGAAAGTTAATTATCCTTTTGTACTGTTTAATAAAGGAGCATAGTTAAGTAGGTGTATGTAGGTATGGAAAAACCCCTTAGAAGTCTGATGAAGGCAATTTCTTGGAGGGTAGTTGCGACTTTAACTACGATATTTTTGGTGTTTGTCTTTAGTAAAGATTTGACCTTAAGCACAATTGTTGGAATTACAGAACTTGTACTGAAAACTCTCATTTACTACGTACATGAGCGCCTTTGGAATCTGTCAAATTTTGGTAGACAACGCAAGTAATTTTGAGGCGCATCTTATAGTATTTACTGTTATATGTTTTATATGCACTAAGTATATATTTTCTGCATATGCTATATATAGCTCAGACGTAAAGGAGGTTGATAAAAAATGAGTGAAAAAACATCCGAATGGAAAACCGTAAGCTTAAGGCAAGAATTAATAAAAGAAATCGGAGAAGTCATCAAAACAGGTCGATACCGAAGCATATCAGAATTCGTCTCAGAAGCCATCCGCCTGCGTCTGGAAGAACTTATGCACACTCGAGGAATCCCAGCTGAGAAGCGCCAAGAACTTTTGCTAACACCAGAAGTATTGCTCTACACGCCTAAACACACTTGGGCTCAAGTAACACCAGAAGGGAACATACGCGTGGGGGTTTCTGATTATGCGCAAAGACACTTGAAAGGTATAGCTAACGTTTTAACTGAACCTGTCGAAAAGGAAATCAACAAGATGGAGCCCTTCGGCGTTGCAGAAACATGGATGTTCATGTTCGACCTCTACGCGCCAGTCAGCGGCAAAATAGTTAAGGTCAACGAAAAACTGAAGAATGAGCCTCACCTCATCAATGAGGACCCATACAATGAAGGATGGATTGTTGAGATAAAACCCAAGAACTCCTTAGTCTTGGGGGAAGAACTCAAAACCCTGTTAGGCGCACGTGAATACAACAAATGGGTTAGCAAGTTAGAAGGAAGATCACGCGAATAACCCTCTATTTCCCCTCTTTTTATTCGTTTTGTTCTTGTTTTTATATTTCATATTTGCGCTAAGTTTGATTTAGGTGACTTAATATATTTGGCGGATAAGGACAATATTCTACATTAAGCTGGTTT
>Ga0315268_10006772_pt1 | contig 12151 bp, 12 predicted proteins | sample C1_top_MG_FD_204535 | JGI IMG/M metagenome (GOLD analysis project Ga0315268, IMG submission 204535) | Sediment microbial communities from Yellowstone Lake, YNP, Wyoming, USA - C1_top | ecosystem: Environmental > Aquatic > Freshwater > Lake > Sediment | place: USA: Wyoming | collected 2017-08-01 | reverse complement strand
CCCGCAGCCCGGAACTCCCCGCTCGGAACCGGGGTGTTCGGAGCTAAGTGCTGGGAGCTAGGTGCTAAGTGCTTTCTTTGACATGTTTTGCCCCTAACCCTTTTAGATCGTCAGATTTGCCGGGATTTTTCCCGTAACATCATGATTCTAAAGGATAGGCCCCCCTCCCCGCGCGGGTGTCAGCCCGCACGTGGCGCGCGAGGGATCCGCTGTGGTCATCTGCGGTAATGGGAGGGCTACGGGGAGGCAACGATGGTGGGCGCTGAAGGATTCGAACCTTCGACTTCCACCGTGTGAAGATGGCACTCTACCGCTGAGTTAAGCGCCCACGAACGGAAAATATTGTACCAGAACTGACGTGCTAGACTCGAAGGAGCCTCTGGAGAGCGCGTGAATTTGGGCAGCAAGGACCCCAATCAGGCCGGCGGGAAGGACCCCGATTCCCCGCAACTTTCTGCCCCTGCGCGGGTTAGTGACGATGTGACCAGCGTTGCGCTCAATCGGCCGGTTGGCGCCGGGTTCGCCTCTCCGCCGGCGGCGCTGTCGTCCGCTCCGCTCCAGGGGCTCAGCGACGCCGAAGTGATGCTGCGCGTCAAGGCGGGCGATGACGCCGCCTTCGATCTGCTGGTGGGCAAGTTCCGGCGGCCTATCGTGAATTTCATGTACCGCATGGTGCGCAACCAGGCGGTGGCGGAGGAGCTGGCGCAGGAAGTCTTTCTGCGCGTTTACCGCTCGCGCGAGAGCTACACGGTGGAAGCCAAGTTCACCACCTGGCTCTACCGCATCGCCACCAACCTGGGGGTGAACTGGGCGCGCGATTCGCGCCAGGAGCGGTTGCAGGGCAGCAGCCTGGACGAGACCGACGAGGAGACGGGGCTGGCGCTGGACGTCGCCGACGGCCGCATGACCGCCGAGCAGGCGCTGCTGCGCCGCGAGCGGATGGACGCCATCCGCCGCCACGTCGCCGCCCTGCCCGAACGGCAGCGCGTCGCCGTGATCATGCACAAGTATCAGGGGATGGACTACAAACAGATCGGGGAGGTGCTGAAGCTGAGCGAGTCGGCGACCAAGTCGCTCCTCTTCCGCGCCTATGAAACGCTGCGGGACAAGCTGAAGGACTTTTTGTGAGGCGGTTATGAAGTGCGAACGGGTACGGGAAGGATTGCTGGATGTGGCGACGGGCGTTGCGGCCCCGCCGGAAGTGGAAGAGCACCTGCGCGGCTGTGAGGATTGCCGCCGCCGCGCCGGCGAACTGCGCGCCACCATGACGGTACTGGGCGAATGGCCGGAGGTCGAGCCCTCGCCCTACTTCGACGCGCGCCTGCGCGCCCGCGTGCGCGAACAGGCCGCCGCGGCGCAGGGTTGGTGGGCGTGGGTGCGGAGGCCGGCGCTGGCCGCCGTCTTCGTGCTGCTCATCGCCGCGGGCGTGGGCCTGTTCCAGCGCACCCAGCCGCAGCCGGAGTCCGGCATCGCGGCGGTGCAGGCGCCCGCCGCTGCCGTGACCGCCAAGATCGGCACCGCGGTCTCCGACTTGCAGGCGCTGGACCGCAACGAGGACCTGTACGCCAATTTCGATTTGCTGGATGACATGAGCACGCCCGACAACACGAATTCGCGGGCGCAGTAAGCAGTAGAGGAAGCAGAGCAGGGGCACATGACGTTGGGGATCCGCATCGGCGGGATCGGGATGGCGCTGCTGGCCGCCAGCGCGCTGTTGTACGCCCAGGGAGGGCCGCGCCACGGCTTCATCGAACTCGCCCAGCAAGGCCGCGCGCCCATGCGCCAGGGGCAGCAGCGCGGGCCGCAGATGGGCGGGCCGCAGGGACGCGGACCGCAGATGGGCATGCCGCAGGGGCCCGGACCGCAGATGGGGGCTGGAGCGGGACAAGGGGCCGGAGCGGGTCAGGGCGCGCAGCGGCGCCGCGGACCGCACGCCGGACAGTGGCTGCGCAACATCCTCAGCCTGCCGCCGGAAGAGCGGCAGCAGGCGCTGGAGAACGATCCCCAGTTCCAGCAACTGCCCGCCGACCGCCAGCAGCAGTTGCGCGAGCGACTGGCGCAGTTCAGCAGCCTCTCTCCTGACCAGCAGGAACGCATCCTCGACCGCATGGACCGCTTCGGGCACCTCTCGCCGGAGCAGCAGCAGCAGGCGCGCCAACTTTTCCACCAGTTCCAGGATTTGAAACCGGAGCGGCGGAGCGCGGTGGTGAGGGCGTACCGCGCGCTGCGCAAGCTGGCTCCCGGCGAGCGGAAGCGCGCCCTGGGCTCGCCGCAATACCAGCAGGGATTCAGCGATCAGGAACGCTCGTTGCTGATGGGCTTCACCGAACTCGACCTCGGCCCCCGCTCGGCGCCCGGCGACGCGGACGGCGGCGACAACGTGCCCCAATAAGCTCCTGCGCGAACGGGTCCCTCGCCGCGGCGAGGGATTTTTCTATTAGCGGCGGAAGAAATTCTTCGCGATGAAGAGGACGTTCGCCGGCCGCTCGGCGAGGCGGCGCATGAAGTACGGATACCACTCCGTGCCGAACGGGATGTACACGCGCATACGCCATCCGTCCTTGACGAGCTGCTCCTGGAGGTCGCGGCGGATGCCGTACAGCATCTGGAACTCGAAGGCCTCGGGGGGTACCTGCTCGGCGCGGGCGAAGGCGATGGTGGCGCGGATGATCTTCTCGTCGTGCGTGGCGATGCCGTGGTACACGCCGCTCTTAAGCAGCATCTTGGCCAGCTTGAGGTAGCTGGCGTCCACGTCGGCCTTCTTCTGGTAGGCGATGGAGTGCGGCTCCCTGTAGGCGCCCTTGCAGAGACGGATGCGGATGCGGTGCTGGAGGAGGTCCTCGACGTCCTTCTCGCTGCGGTAGAGATAGGACTGGATGACGGTGCCGACGCGGCCGGGATGCCGCTCGTGCAGGGCCTTCACGAAGTCGAGCGTCTTCTGGGTGTAGGACGAGCCTTCCATGTCGACGCGAATGAAGCTGTTGAGGTCCGCGGCCTTGTGCACCAGGCCGCTGACGATCTCGCGCGCCATGGGCTCGTCCACGTCGAGGCCCATGTGGGTAAGCTTGAGGCTGACGTTGGCGTTGAGGCCGCGGCGGGCGATCTCGTCGAGCAACTGGGAGTAGAGCTGGGCGCTGGCGCGGGCTTCGCCGGCGTCGGTGACGTCCTCGCCGAGGTTGTCGATGGAGACGGCGATGCCGAGATCGTTCATCACCTTGGTGGCGCGCATGGCGTCGTCCACGGTGAAGCCGGCGACGAAGCGCTTCGACATGCGGTTGCCGATGGGGGAGTGCTCGGCGATCTTGCGCATCATCCGGCTGCGCGAGAGGGCAATAAAAAAAGCTCTCAGCACGGGAGACCTTTCCCCGGCAGGAGAGCTTGCGGCGGAAGCCCCATCACGGAACGGGCCGTGACGGGGCCATGGGGTCGCGGGAGGTTAAGAGGGCGCATAAGGAAACCAACTCTTTTATCACATGGCGGGAAGAAAGGCAGCAGTGACGAAAATCACAGGATTGGTAATTTGTAATTTGTAATTGGTAATTTGGGCACCGAGGCGCGGATTACTGCTCCGGCTGATCAATTTACAAATTACAAATTGCCAAATTACCAATCGCTCAGTGCCCCTGCTCTTCCAGAAACTTCTCCACCTCGAGGGCGGCCATGCAGCCGGTGCCGGCGGCGGTGACGGCCTGGCGGTAGCGGCGGTCGGCGACATCGCCCGAGGCGTAGACGCCGGGAACGCCGGTGTGGACGAAGTCGTGCACCTTGAGGTAGCCGTCGGCGTCGGTCTCGAGCTGTCCCTTGAACATGCCGGCGTTGGGGATGTGGCCGATGCCAAGGAACAGGGCGCGGGAGGGAAACAGCGTCTTCTCGCCGGTCTTGACGTTGCGCACGGTCAGGCCGGTGACTTCCCTGGAGTTGACGTCGTGCACCTCTTCGACCACGGTGTCGAGCAGGAAGTGGATCTTGGGATTGGCGCGGGCACGGTCGAGCATGATCTTGGAGGCGCGAAACTGGCTGCGGCGGTGGATGATGGTGACCTTGGTGGCGAAGCGGGTGAGGAAGAGAGCTTCTTCCATGGCGGAGTCGCCGCCGCCGACCACGGCGATCTCCTGGCCGGAGAAGAAGAAACCGTCGCAGGTGGCGCAGGAGGAGACGCCGTGACCGATGAGGGCCTGTTCGCTGGGAAGGCCGAGCCAGCGGGCGGAGGCGCCGGAAGCGATGATCAGCGACCGGGTGCGCACCTCTTCCCTGCCCACCTGGAGAAGGAAGGGGCGCTGAGAGAGGTCGGCTTTGTCCACGTGGCCGGTGCGGATCTCGGCTCCGAAGCGCGCGGCCTGCTTTTTCATCTTCTCGATCAGCTCCGGGCCCTGGATGCCCTCGGGGAAGCCGGGGAAGTTCTCCACCAGGGTGGTGAGGGAGAGCTGGCCGCCGGGCTCGTGGCCTTCGAGGACGAGGGGCTTGAGGTTGGCGCGGGCGGCGTAGATGGCGGCGGTGAGGCCGGAGCAGCCGCTGCCCATGATCACGACGTTGCGGATGTCGGACATATCAGTTCCTTAGGAATTGGTAATTTGTAATTGGTAATTTCGCGCTGTCGGTGCTGGTGATCTGATTCACGGCATCCCCGGAAGATTCAATGCGATGGTTTCCCGGTCTTTTTCGGGGCCGGTTTTTTCGCGGGAGCGGCGGGGCGGCCGATGCCGAGCATGCGCAGGTCGGCGGGGACGGTGCGGCGGACGCCGAGGAGGGCGCGATAGCGCGCCATGAGCTCCGAGGCGGCGCGGAAGAGGGGCTCGTAGGCGGTCTGGTCGGCCTCGCAACGCGCCAGCCCGAGCGACGGCTTGCCGAAGCGCTCGATCTTCATGTGGGCGACCGGAGTGTCGGTGGCGAGCACCTCGAGGGGGCCGGTGGCGCCGGTGACGGTGTCGTCGAGGACGACCTGGAGAACGTCCTTGGGATCGCGCACGCGGAAGACGAGGGTCTCGATGATGCCCTTCTCGTCCACGCTGAAGCTGTACTGCACGGTGGAGAGCGGCGACGCGGGAGCGAAGTCGCGACGGATGCGCACCCAGTGGGAGAGCGGCTCGTCGGGGACCTTGGTGCGGCCGCGGTCCACCTCGAAGTCCAGGGCGAAGTCGGGGCGGCGCGGCACCATGGCAAGCGCGGCGGCGATTTCCTTCTGCTCCTCGGGGCCGGGCGTGCAAACGTTGATGATGTTGACGCGCATCGGAGGCTGGGCCTGCGGCGCGGGCTGCTGCTGGGCGGCCAGGGGCATCGCCAGGAGGAAGACGCAGAAGAGCGGTTTGCGCACGGTGAGATTCTAATAGTGGATAGTGAATAGTGGATAGTGGATAGTAAGAGCATGGCGAATTTGGCGCTGGTATACGGGATGAGGCTGCTGCCGCTGGAAGACCTGGAGCAACTGGAAGACGCGACCATCCGGCTGAAGAACGGCCGCGAGGTGCACGTGACCATGCACATGATCGAAGGCAGCAAAGAAGAAATCGAGAAGCAACTGAAGATGAGCGTGGAGGCGTTTTTCGAGCTGCACTATCCGGGGTGAGGCGTCGTTCGTCGTTCGGCATGCAGAGCGCGCCGTACGTCCGGATTTCAGCGAAGGAAACCGCAAGGTCCCTCGACTCGCCCGAAAACTCGCTCGCTCGGGATGACGCCATCAAAGGGCTGGGGCGGGCAGGGGTTCCTTGATTCTCGCCCGGGATGACCTCGGTCATTTCTCCTGCGCGAGGCGGGCGATGATGCGCAGGAACTCCTCGATCTCAATGGGCTTGAAGAGGACGGTGACGCCCTGCTGGAGGGCGCGATCGCCGACGTCCTTGCCGGCGAAGCCGGTGAGCAGGACGCAGCGCGTGGCGGGACAGCGCGCCCGGGCGGCGGCGATGACCTCGAACCCGTCCTGCTGGCGCTCCAGCGAGAGGTCGCAGAGGAGGAGACGGAAGGAGCGCCGGGAGAGGGCCTGGAGGGCCTCGGCGGAAGTGGCGACGGCGGTGACGTCGTAGCCCTGCTGCTGCAGGATGAGGAGGTAGGTGACGAGGACGGAAGGCTCGTCGTCCACCACCAGCACGGAGAAGCGCGCGGGGGTAGTCATGCGCGCACCGCCGGCAGATCGATGCGGATGACCGTGCCGTGGCGCTCGCGGCTGCGGATCGCGATGGCGCCGCCGTGGTCCTCCACGATGCCGCGGGCGATCCACAATCCGAGGCCGGTGCCGGTGTCGCCCTTGGTGGTAAAGAAGGGATCGAAGATGCTGCGCCAGAGGTGGCGCGGGATGCCGCAACCGGTGTCGGCGAGGAAAATGCGGACGCGGGCCGGGGCGCGGCCGCGCGGGGCGAGCAGGCGGGTGCGCACGCGGAGGCGGCCGCCGCCCTGCGCCATGGAGTCGCGGGCGTTGACCACGAGGTTGGAAAAGACCTGGCGGAGCTGATCGCCGGAGCCGGTGACGGGAGGAAGCTTGCCGAGCTCGAGGGTGAGACGCACCCCGGCGCGCTGCAACTGGCGGGAGAAGAGCAGGAGAGTGTCCTGGAGGACGGCGTTGACGTCCACCGGGCCGGCGGTCTCGGCGCCGCGGCAAAGGCCGAGCATCTGGCGGACGATGCGCGACAAGCGCTCGGTCTCGTCCTTGAGGATGCGGTAGACCTCCTCGCGATCGTGGCGCACGGCGCCGCCCAGCAGGTAAAGACAGTTCTTGATGGCTTCGAGAGGGTTGTTGACCTCGTGGGCGATGGTGGCGGCGAGGCGTCCGACGGCGGCAAACTGCTCGATCTCGCGCATGCGGCCCGCGAGATTGGCCTCCTCGTCGCTGCGCCGGGCGTTGAGATCGCGCACCTCGCTCTGCAGGCGGGCGATGGAGGCCTCGAGGCCGGCGATGCGGGAGGAATCGTGCCCGGCCTTGAGGAGGCGCGTGAGAGCGCGATTCGCCAGCCCCGCCAGGGCGCGGAGAGCGCGGAGATCGCGCGCGGTGGAGGCGGGCGTCAGCTCCACGGCGAGGAGGGCGGCATAGGAGCGGAGGCCGCAGACCGAGCAGGCCTGCAGCGGCAGGGGGCGGCGGTTGAGGAAGGCAAGACAGGAGCCGCGGCGGGCGCCGTCGCCGGCCTCCACACACGGGTGCTCCTGGTGCAGGACCAGGGGATGGCAGGAGAGGGACGCGCCACGGAGGCCGGCGCCGCTCAGCACCGCGGGCCGCATGGTGTGGAGCGCGGCAGTGAATGGATCCCGAGCGGCGGAGAGCGCGGCGCGCACGCGCGACAGGAACGCCTTGGAGCAGTTCAAGGAAGAGACGGGAACGAGCTTCCCGGAATCGCCATCGAGCTGGAGGACGAAGGCGCGCGGATAGCCGGCGGCGACGACCTCCTCCAGCAGTACGGGGAAAACTTCAGCAGAACGCTCGACGGCGAGCAGGCGCGCGGCGGCGGCGCGGCAAGTCTTGCCCTGGCACGCGGCTTCTTTGGGGCCCGGTTGCCGTGAACGACGCGGATGCTTCTTGGGGCTGGCCATCGAAAGCGGGGCCTCGGCGGACGTGAGCGACATACGGCCGAAAGCCGAATGGGGATACATCGCATCGTAATCGCGGCGCGGCGAAGGCGTCAACCGACGCAGGAACGGCCGGGGACCGCAAAAAAGTTCGCGCGCAAGGCAACCCGCGGAGGTCCCGGCAGCACGGACGAAACAGTTTTCCCGCCGAAGAGGCGGCGTTGCGCCCGATATAATTGGGCGGTCGCATGCATCTTTCCTTCATCAAGGTCGCGCGGCGCAAGCTGCTCGAGTACGGGCTGTACCCGAAGTCCGCGTTCGCGCAGATCACGGTGTACTTCGCGGTCCTGGAGTTGCTGCTGTACGTGACGCGCCTGGCGCTGCGGCTGGCGAACCGGAGCGCAGCGGCGGGCGCGCTCGACGGGTGGATCGCGTTCCTCGGCTTGGTCGTTGTCGTCCTGCTGGCGATCGCCGGGCTGCGCTGGTTCCGGCGAGTGGTGATGTGGCGGCTGCGCAACCGGCTGATCGTCACCTCGATCTTCATCGGAGTGATCCCGCTGGTGCTGCTGGCGACGATCGCGCTGGGGGCCGGGTACCTGTTCTCGGGACAGTTCGCCACCTACATCGCCACCGACGAACTGCACACGCAGGCGGGACGGCTGGATACGGCCAACCGCGCGATCGCCGGGCAGGTGGCGATGCGCCTGGCGCGCGGCGAGAGCCTGGAAGCGATCGCGCGCGATCCCCGCATCGAGGGCAGGCTCTTTCCCCGGCGCTCGCTGGTGGCGGTGAGCCGGGACCGGACGGCGGTGCTGCAAGGGCCGCCGGTCAGCGTGCCGGCCTGGGTGCGCGGCCGGGAGTTCTCCGGGTTGGTGGAGGACGGGGCGCTCTACCTGAGGGCCGCGACCACGATGGAAGTGAGCGGGCAGCCGCTGACGGTGGTGTCGAGCGTGCCGGTGGACAAGGAACTGCTGGGCGCCATCGCGGGCGGCTTCAGCGAAGTGGGGATCTCGTACTCCGAGCTGCCCGTGGCGGAGCTCGCGGGCCGCGGTCAGCAGGCGCCGATCGTTTACACCAATCCGGAAAACAAGCAGGTGGCGGTGCAGTTCGGCAAGGACACGCTGGTGGCGGGCGCGGTGCCGGCGGCGACCGGCTGGCTGGACGTGCCCATCAAGTTCCTCGCCAGCTATCCCTACACGGAGTGGAAGGAAGGCCCGCCGGCGGAAGGCACGCAGCCGCGGATCGCGGTGATGTACGTGGCGACGCGGCCATCGGCGCTGCTGGCGCGGGTGACGCAGACTTCGGGGTTCTTCGGTGGCGCGGTGGTGGACGCGCTGCTGGTGGTGGCGGTCCTGTTCGGCATCATCGAGCTGTTCGCGCTCGCCATCGGCATCCGGCTGACGCGCACCGTGACGCGCTCCGTGGCGCAGCTTTACTCGGCGACGCAGCACATCAATCGCGGCGACCTCTCGCACCGCATCGTGGTCAAGAACCGGGACCAGCTGGCGGCGCTGGAAGGATCGTTCAACTCCATGAGCGAATCGCTGCAGAAGCTGATGGCGGAGCAGCGCGAGAAGCAGCGCCTGGAGAACGAACTGGCGATCGCGCAGGAGGTGCAGGCGCAGCTCTTCCCGCAGCGACCGTCGGAGATGGCGGCGATCGAGGTGCAGGGAGTGTGCCAGCCGGCGCGCGTGGTGAGCGGCGACTACTTCGACTTCCTCCCCATCGGCGAGGACCGGCTGATGATCGCGGTGGGCGACATCAGCGGCAAGGGGATCTCGGCGGCGCTGTTGATGGCGACCATCCACTCGGCGGTGCGGGCGTACGAGTTCGGGCATATGCCGCAGCCGCGGGAACTGGTGGCGGCGGGCGCCGCGGCGCTGCGCGCGGCCGCGCTGGAGACTCCGGGCGCGCTGCCGGCGGCGGAGGCCATGGAGTCGCCGGCGGCGGTGCTGTGGCTGCTCAACCGGCACCTCTATCACAGCACGCCGATGGAGAAGTACGCCACGCTGTTCCTGGGGATCTACGATGGCGCCACGCGGCGCCTCACCTACTCCAACGCCGGGCACCTGCCCCCGATGCTGCTGGGGCGGGACGGCACGGTGCGCAAGCTCACCGAGGGCGGAACCGTGATCGGGCTCTTCGAAGGCCCCACGTGGGAGGAGGAAACGGTGCAACTCGAGCCCGGCGACCTCTTCCTGGCATACAGCGACGGCGTCACCGAACCGGAGAACGATTTCGGAGAGTTCGGCGAGGAGCGACTGCTGGAGCTCGTCCGCAAGAACCGGGAGCAGCCGCTGGAGCGCATCGCGGAACACGTGGTGGGCGCGGTGAAGGACTGGATCGGCGGCAACGAGCAGCCGGACGACATCACCGTAGTGCTGGCGCGGGCGCGCTGACGTTTTCCTTCAACTCCACGAAAAATCGAACGGGACGCACGGAGGGATTCTTCCCCTCGCGCGCGCGCGACGCTACCAGAGCGGGCGGCCCTGCTCGCTGCGGAAGGTGTAGGTGTAGTTGTTGCTGTTGACCTGGCGGGCAAGGATGGTGGGCGCGCCGTCGAGCATCACCTTGGAGCCGATAAGTTCCACCTGGTCACCGGGGTTGATGACGATGTCGAACTCCTTCATGAAGGCGACGGGGGCGAGGTGCGCCTCGATCGTGGAGCCGTCGGCCAGGCGCAGGACCAGGTGCGCGCCCAGACTGCCGGAGATCGGGCACTGGAAGTCCTTGATCTCCGCGACCACGCCCTTGAGGGTGACCTCCGTGCTGGTGTCGTACTTGGGGATGGCGGGCTTTTGCGCGCCTTGAGCGGCGCAGGTGAAGACGAGCACGAGCGCGGCGGCGAGGAGGAATTGGACCCTGTTCATGGCCGCCTCCTTCCTGAGGAACAAGCCGGGCGACCTGCCTCCAGCGTAGCGCTGCGCGGGGAAGCAGCAGTGATCCACATCACAAGAGGACGTGACGCCGGAGTTACCGCGCGGCCTCCACCGGGGCGAGCCGCGCGGTGAAGTGACGGAGGAAGGGCGCCTCGTACTCGAGTTTGAGGCCGCCGATGCACTCGCGCCGGCGCCACACCTCGAGGATGACCTCGACGACGTAGTCGATGTGGCTCTGGGTGTAAACGCGGCGCGGGATGGCGAGGCGCACGAGGTCCATCCTGGCCGCCGCGCCGAACATCAGGGTGCCGATCTCGACGGAGCGGATGCCGCCTTCGAGATAGAGCTCGGCGGCGAGGGCGACGCCGGGAAATTGCGCGGGCGGCACGTGGGGGAGGAAGGCGCGGGCGTCGATGTAGATGGCGTGGCCGCCGGGCGGCTGCACGATGGGCACGCCGTGCTCCGCGATGTGGTCGCCGAGGTAGGCGGTCGAAGTGATGCGGTAGCGCAGGTAATCTTCGCGCAGCGCTTCCTGGAGGCCGACGGCGATGGCCTCGAGGTCGCGGCCGGCGAGCCCGCCGTAGGTCGGGTAGCCCTCGGTGAGGATGAGGAGGTCCTTCTCCTGCTGCGCGAGGAGATCGTCGTTGGTGCAGAGGAAGCCGCCGATGTTGGCCATGCCGTCCTTCTTCGCCGACATGGTGCAGCCGTCGCCGTAGCTGAACATCTCCTGCGCGATCTGCTTCGGGGTCTTCTCCGCGTAGCCCGGCTCGCGCAGCTTGATGAAGTAGGAATTTTCGGCGAATCGGCAGGCGTCGAAGTACAGCGGGATGTTATAGCGGCGGCAGACGGCGCTCACCTGCTTCACGTTCTCCATGGAGACGGGCTGGCCGCCGCCGGAGTTGTTGGTGACGGTGAGCATGACGAGCGGCACTCGCTCGCGGCCGACGCGCTGGATGAGGGCCTCGAGGGCGGCGACGTCCATGTTGCCCTTGAAGGGATGAACGAGCGCCGGCTGCTTGCCTTCGGGGATGGGAAGGTCAACGGCCTCGGCGCCGACGAACTCGGCGTTGGCGCGCGTGGTGTCGAAGTGCGTGTTGTTGGGAACGACGTCGCCCTTCCTGCAGGCGACGCCGAAGAGGATGCGCTCGGCGGCGCGGCCTTGGTGCGTGGGGATGACGTGCTTGTAGCCGACGATGCCCTGGACGGACTTGAAGAAGCGGGTGAAGCTGCGGCTGCCCGCGTAGCTCTCGTCGCCCTCCATGATCGCGGCCCACTGGTAGGTGGACATGGCGCCGGTGCCGGAGTCGGTGAGGAGATCGATCAATACATCGTCTGCCGATAGAAGAAAAAGATTGTAATGCGCGGCGCCCAGCAAACGCTCGCGCTGCTCGCGCGTGGTCCAGCGGATGGGCTCGACGCTCTTGATGCGAAAGGGTTCGATGATGGTCTTGATCATGGGAGTTCCAGCGTCGGGACAGACGGCAGCACTTTCATTTTTCTCACAAGCGGAGGGAAGGCGCTGTGACGGAAATCACCGCCGCGGATCGGGCAGCAGGGCGGGAGAAACTTGGAGGCTGGCGGCGGGCGCCGCGGCAGGGACCTGCGTGGCGGCGGTCCCGCGGACCGCGCCGCGGATGCGGACCGAACCGGCGTGAGAGGCGGCGGCGTGCAGCTTCAGGCGGAGCGCGGTGACCTGAACGGGAGAGGGGACGCGCAGCGTCTGGCCGGCGTAGATCAGGTTGGGGTTGCGGATGCCGGGGTTGGCGTGCCAGAGGGCCTGCCAC
>Ga0315268_10006771_pt1 | contig 12154 bp, 9 predicted proteins | sample C1_top_MG_FD_204535 | JGI IMG/M metagenome (GOLD analysis project Ga0315268, IMG submission 204535) | Sediment microbial communities from Yellowstone Lake, YNP, Wyoming, USA - C1_top | ecosystem: Environmental > Aquatic > Freshwater > Lake > Sediment | place: USA: Wyoming | collected 2017-08-01 | reverse complement strand
GTTCTCCCCTCCGGCGGGGGCCCCTGGGGGTGTCCCCCAGAGATCATCCCTGGGCGGGCTGGGTGGGAAGGTCAGGCACCGTCTGGCAGAACAACGCCGATCGCTCTCTGGCCGGTAGCAGTATCATTAAATTGGGAACATCCTCACAGCGGAGGAAGCCATCATGCCGAAAGTAATCGGAATCGACCTGGGGATGTTGAACGGCACTGAGGGTTGAAACCCTCAGCTTCACGGGATCGCGTAAGCAGCGGGATTCATCCCGCAGAACTGAACTAATAGAACCATCTCCTAATGGGGGGAAGCCATCATGCCGAAAGTAATCGGAATCGACCTCGGGATGTTGAACGGCACTGAGGGTTGAAACCCTCAGCTTCACGGGATCGCGTAAGCTGCGGGATTCATCCCGCAGAACTGAACTAATAGAACCATCTCCTAATGGGGGGAAGCCATCATGCCGAAGGTAACCGGAATAGACCTCGGGATGTTGAACGGCGCTGAGGGTTGAAACCCTCAGCTTCACGGGATGGCGTAAGCTGCGGGATTCATCCCGCAGAACTGAACTAATAGAACCATCTCCTAATGGGAGGAAGCCATCATGCCGAAGGTAATCGGAATCGACCTCGGGACCACCAATAGCTGCGTCGGCGTCATCGAGGCCGGCGAACCCACGGTCATCCCTAACAGCGAGGGCGGACGCACCACGCCGTCCGTCGTCGCCGTCAGCAAGACGGGGGAGCGGCTCGTCGGCACCGTCGCCAAGCGACAGGCCATCACCAACCCCGATAACACCATCTACTCCATCAAGCGCCTCATGGGGCGCAAGTTCGACGACCCGGAGGTCGAACGCGACAAGACGCTGCTCGCCTACAAGATCACCCAGGGCCCCAACAACGACGCCCACGTCCAGATGGGCGGCCGCGACTACTCGCCGCCGGAGATCTCCGCCATGATCCTCCAGAAGCTGAAGGCCGACGCCGAGGCTTACCTGGGCGAGACGGTCACGGAGGCGGTCATCACCGTCCCGGCCTACTTCAACGACAGCCAGCGCCAGGCGACGAAGGACGCGGGAAAGATCGCCGGCCTGGAAGTGCTGCGCATCATCAACGAGCCCACGGCCGCGTCGCTGGCCTACGGGCTGGAGAAGAAAACGGAAGAGACCATCGCTGTCTACGACCTCGGCGGCGGCACCTTCGACATCTCCATCCTGGAGCTCGGCGAAGGCACCTTCCAGGTGAAGTCCACGTCCGGCAACACCCACCTCGGCGGCGACGACTTCGACCAGCGCGTCATCGACTGGCTCTGCGACGAGTTCCGCCGCGACCAGGGCATCGACCTCAAGCAGGACCGCATGGCGCTGCAACGGCTCAAAGAGGCGGCCGAGAAGGCGAAGTGCGAGCTTTCGACCGTCCTCCAGACGGAGGTCAACCTGCCGTTCATCACCGCCGACGCCTCCGGGCCGAAGCACATGAATATCACCCTCACGCGCGCCAAACTCGAGCAGCTCGTCGGCGACCTCGTCGAGAGCACGCTCGGGCCGTGCAAGCAGGCCCTCTCCGACGCCGGCGTCACGGCGTCGCAGGTCGACGAGGTCGTGCTCGTCGGCGGGCAGACGCGCATGCCGATGGTCCAGGACACGGTGCGCCAGTTCTTCGGCAAGGAGGCGCACAAGGGCGTCAACCCGGACGAAGTCGTCGCCATCGGCGCGGCGATTCAGGCGGGCGTCCTCAAGGGCGAAGTGCACGACGTGCTGCTGCTCGACGTGACGCCGCTTACGCTCGGCATCGAGACACTCGGCGGCGTGATGACGCCCCTCATCCCCCGCAACACGACGATCCCGACGAGCAAGAGCCAGGTGTTCAGCACCGCCGCCGATAACCAGCCGAGCGTCGAGATCCACGTGCTCCAGGGCGAGCGCACGATGGCCGCCGATAACAAGTCCCTGGGGCGCTTCATGCTTGACGGTATCCTGCCGGCGCCGCGCGGCGTCCCCCAGATCGAGGTGGCCTTCGACATCGACGCCAACGGCATCCTCAACGTCTCCGCCCGCGACAAGGCGACGGGCCGCGAGCAGAAGATAACCATCACCGCCGGCTCCGGCCTTAGCAAGGAAGAGGTCGAGAAGCTCCAGCGCGAGGCGGAGGCGCACGCGGAAGAGGACCGGCGGCGTCGCGAGGAGATCGAGACCCGCAACATGGCCGACAGCATGGCCTACAACGCCGACAAGATCCTGCGCGACCAGGCGGAGCGCATTCCTCCCGAGATCAAGAGCGAGGTGGAGGGGAAGGTCGCTGCCCTGCGCAGCGCGCTGACGTCGGCCGGCATCGACCAGATACGCAGCGCTATGAACGAGCTGTCGGAGTCGATGCAGAAGATAGGCGCGGCGGCGTACGGTCAGGCGGGCGCGGAGCCGCCGCCGGGCGGCGAAGGCGGTGAGGGTGGCGGCCAGGCGCCGCCGGAAGAGGGCACCGTCGAAGGCGAATACCGCGAAGTGTGAGGGGCTGTCCGAGGCGGGTACAGAGCTCGGCCGCGCAGGGTGAGCCGCGGCGGGTACAGAGCCCCGCCGCTACCACGAGGAACCGGCCCGCAGGTTGAGTCTTGACGATGAGGGTGCGTCTGCATGGCCGGCGACGGCGCTTAGAGGGTCTCGATTACTCGGACCAGAGCCTCGTCTTCTTCCTGACCCTCACAGTGCCCACTCCGTTTCGTGACAATGAGCAAGGGCCATTCTGCAATCGAGACCTGGCGTCTAGCGTGGTCGATTCCCTGCTCCAAATCCGCGAGAAGCGCGGCATCAAGCTGTTCTCCTATTGCCTGATGCCCGATCACCTTCATCTGCTGCTTTCGCTTCATGGTTCCGGCGTCTCGCTATCTGATGTCATGCGCGATTTCAAATCGTTCACGACCAGAGCGGCGTGGTCGCAGGGAGTCCCCAGGCTTTGGCAGCGCGGCTATTACGAACACGTGGTACGGGATGAGATTGAACTCCGCGAGACACTAGCCTACGTCCGCAACAACCCAGTTCGAGCAGGTCTTGTGGATCGGGCCGATGCTTACCCGTATTCTGCGACGCCGGATCAGCCCTTGAATCGCGTGTAGCGGCGGGGCTCCGTACCCGCCGCTGCCTGCAGCCTCCGCCATCCACGTGAAAGCCAGCCCCGAATCTGCTATCATAGGTTGATCAGCTTCACTCTCGATTGGATTGCATCGACTCTATGGCCACAAAGCTCGACTACTATGACGCCCTCGGCGTCCCCCGCAACGCCAGCCAGGACGAGATAAAGCGCGCCTTCCGCCGCCTGGCGATGAAATACCACCCGGACCGCAACCGCGAACCCGGCGCCGAGGAACGCTTCAAGGAGATCAACGAAGCCTACGAGGTCCTCTCCGACCCCGAAAGGCGGGCCATGTACGACCGCTTCGGCCACGCCGGCGCCGAAAGCCCCTTCGCGCGCGCCTTCGAAGGGTTCGACATCGGCGGCTTCGGCGACATCTTCGACGCCTTCTTCGGCGGCGCCGGCCGGCGCAGGCAGCCACAGCGCGGCGCCGACCTCCACTATCGCCTGACGCTCACCTTCGAAGAGGCCGTTTTCGGCGCGGAGAAGGAGATCGAGGTCAGCCGCAGCGAGCCCTGCTCCGTCTGCAACGGCCTGCGCGCAGAGCCCGGCACGGAGCCGCGAAAGTGCCCGGTCTGCAATGGCAGCGGCGAGATCCGGCGCGCCCAGCGGAGCATCTTCGGCCAGTTCATCAACGTCACCACCTGCGATCGCTGCGGCGGCGAGGGCCGCGTAGTCGACAAACCGTGCCACAGTTGTCGAGGCAGCGGCCGCGAGATCCGCAAGCGCAAGCTCCAGGTCCGCATACCGGCCGGAGTCGAGTCCGGCTCGCAGATGCGCATCAGCGGCGAAGGCGAGATGGGCCTCTACGGGGGCGGACGCGGCAACGTCTACATCGCCCTCAATGTGAAGGAGCACCCGCTCTTCCACCGCGACGGCGACCACATCCTCCTCGACCTCGACGTCAGCTTCGCCCAGGCCGCGCTCGGCGACGAATTGCAGGTCCCCACGCTGGAGGGCGAAAAGCCGCTCAAGATACCGGCCGGCACCCAGAGCGGGCAGGTCTTCGTCCTCAAGAGGCACGGCGTCCCCCACGTCCGCGGCGGCGGTCGCGGCGATATGATCGTGCAGGTGAACGTCGTCACGCCGACTCACCTGACCGACGAGCAGAAGCGCCTTCTGAAAGAGCTCGACGAGTCGCTGCGGGCCCACGCGGGCCGCTCCGACGGCAAAGGCTTCATGGGCAAGGTGAAGGAGACGTTCGGCGGCTAGCTCCGGCGGGCCGCGTTCCCCACCAAAGGCATCGACTTGGACTGGCTCGAAATCACCGTCACCGCGGCCCCATTAGATGCAGAGACCGTTGCGGACCTGCTGCAGGCTCACACGCACGCCGGCGTCGCCATCGAAGGCGACGGCGTTCCGCCGGGCCACGACAGCACCCTATCGCTAAAGGCGTACCTGCCGCGCGACGGCCGTCTTTCGTCCCGCAGCCGCGCCCTCCGCCACGCGCTGTCGCGTCTCGACGTCTCGCAGCCGCTGACTGTGCCGCGCGGCCGCACCGTCCACGAGGAGGACTGGGCCAACGCCTGGAAGGAGCACTTCCATGTCCAGCGCGTAGGCCGGCTGGTAATGTGCCCGCGCTGGCGACGCTATCGCGCCCGTCCCGGAGAGGCCGTCATCACCCTTGACCCCGGCATGGCGTTTGGCACCGGCCAGCACCCGACGACGCGCATGTGTCTGCTGGCGCTCCAGCAGCATCTGAAGTCTGGCGACCGCGTCCTCGACCTCGGCGCCGGCTCCGGCATCCTGGCGATCGCTGCCGCCCTGCTAGGCGCCTCGGAGGTCGTCGCGCTGGACACCGACCCGCTGGCCGTCGACATCGCGAAGGCCAACGTCGCGGCGAACAGCGTTGGTGGCACGGTGATCGTCGCGGAAGGGAGCCTCGGCGCCGCCTGGCCCTTTGCCGGCGCGCAGGATTCGCCGTTTGACTGCGTCGTCGCCAACATCAGCAGCGCGACGATTTGCGCCCTGGCGGGCGGCCTCGTCGGCGCACTCAACGATGACGGAATCGGGATCGCCGGCGGCATGAGCAAGGAGCGGGTCGAAGAATGCCGCTGGACGCTTTCGGAGGCCGGCGCACGCGTTATGTCGACGATGGCGGAGGGCGACTGGCGCACGCTCATCTTTGAAAGGGCATGAATGGACAGGTTCTTCGTCGAACCCGGGACGCTGGATGGCGAGACCGTCGAACTTGACCGCCATCTGTCGCACCGCCTGCGCCACGTCCTGCGACTGCGTCGCGGCGACAGGGTCGTCCTCGTCGACGGGCGCGGCGGCGAGTATGAGGTGGCCCTGGAGGACGTGAGCAGCCCGACGGTGCGCATCAGAATCCTCTCGCGCTACGACAGGGCCCCCGAGCCGCGGGCCCGCGTCGTCCTCTATCAATCGATCATCAAGGGCGACCGCTTCGACTGGGTGCTGGAGAAGGGCACGGAGATCGGCGTGGCGAAGTTCGTGCCGCTGGTCAGCGATCGCGGCGTCGTCCGGCCGCGCTCCGGCCGCGTGGAGCGAACGGAGCGCTGGCGGCGCATCGTTACGGAGGCCGCCGAGCAAAGCGGCCGCTCACATCTGCCGGAAGTGGCGGCTCCTCTATCGCTCGGCGATGCGCTGGAGTCGGCGGAAGGGCTGCGCCTGCTCCCCTGGGAGAGCGAACGGCAGACAACGCTTCGACAGGCCCTCAAACAGGCCGTCGGGAAAAGCAAAACGGCGCCCCTCGTCAGCATTTTCATCGGCCCGGAAGGCGGCTTCACGCGAGAGGAAGTCGATAGGGCCGTGGACCTGGGGGTGCGCACCGTGTCCCTGGGGCCGCGAATCCTCCGCTCGGAGACGGCAGGCATTGTCGCCGCGATGGCCGTTCTCTACGAACTCGGCGAGCTCGGCGCCTGAAGCGTGCAAGATCGTCGCGGAAATCCGAAAGCATCCTCACCCGTGGGTGCTGTGAAACCGGAATCCGTTCGAATGGGGGTGCAGGGGGCGAAGCCCCATGACAGGGGGTCTGGGGGGTGTCCCCCCAGAATTTGGAGGGAGGCCGCGAGCCGTCCCGCCACAGGCGGGGCGTGCGACGTGGCCGGCGTTCTTTAGGGATTCACGTCCTGCAGCGTCCACGGCACCGGGTCGACCGGCAACCCGCGCACCAGTATCTCCCAGTGCAGGTGCGGACCTGTCGCCATCCCCGTGCTGCCGACCAACCCCACGGTGTCGCCCTTGTTCACCATCTGCCCCACCTGGACGCTGACGGCTGAAAGGTGGTTGTAGCCGCTGAACACGCCGTCGCCGTGGTCGATGAGGACGCTGTTGCCGTGCGTGGGACCGCTCCCGACGTATGCCACGCGGCCGCTGTTGCCGGCGGCTACCGGCACGCCTTCTTCGGCCGCGAGATCGATCCCCATGTGGAAGCTGTTCACCGGCCCGCCGTTATAGCTGCGCCGAATGCCATATGGGCTGACTATTACTTCCGGCACCGGCCAGATGAACGGCCCCGACCACAGCTTCTGCGCCGTGAACTGCGCGAAGGTAGCGTTGCGGGCGTCGTTCTCCTGCTGGATGAGCGCGGGATCGAGGGAGTTGTTGACGTCGGCCGGAAGGTCGATGTTCTCCACCGGGTACCCCATGTCGACGACTGTCACCACCGTCGCCAGCTCCCCGATTGTCCCGCCGTTCGCGTCGTAGAGGTCGATGGTGATGGCGTGGTCCCCCGGCACCGCGTCACCCGCCGCGCCGATGACTCCCCAGAAGGACTCGCCGTCGACGACGAGGGGATAGCGCCGGTCGTCGCAGAACGCCGTTGCGCTGCTGGCGAAGTAGTTCCAGAGACGTATCGTCGTCGTCTCGCCCTGACCGATGACCGGCGCCGATAGCTGGACCTGCGGCGCGTCCACGGGCGTCGACGCAGGCGGCGGCTCGACGACGGGCGTCTCGACCGGCGGGACGCTTGTGGGCCCTGGCGGTGTCGTCGGTTCCGGCGTCGGTGTATCGGTGGGCGTTGCGGTGGCCGTCGGCGCAGGTCTGCGGGTGCTCGTCGACGTTGCAGCCGGCGCCTTCGCCTCGTCCTTGCTTCCGGACGAGCAGCCGGCCGCCAGCGATGCCAGTATGACGGCGCCGGCGACGAGCGCGACGACAGGGCCGCCCAGGAGCAGACGAAGCGACCGCACGGGAATCATCACGACTATCTTACAGCAGCCGCGAAGCGCGGGCCAGGCGGCTCCCGGCTGCTGCGAGCCGTTCTAACAGCGGTGAACGGCTATCGTCGTCTACGGCTTCGGCGTCACCCAGTCATGGATTTGCAGATATCCCCAGGCGCCGACGTTCCTTGCTGCCTCCACGCCATGAACCCAGTCCTTGAACACGGCCCAGGCAGTTGGGATATAGGTGTTGATCTGCGGCCCGTGCTCTTTGAGCATTGCCCGCTGCGCGTCCAGGATAATCTGGAGTCGCTTCTCGGTGTCGAACTCTACCCGCTCCTTCTCGATCCAGGCGTCGATCTCTGGATTGCTATAGCCGGAGAAGGAGAAGCCGGCCTGTCCCTTGCTGTAGTAAGCGGTGAGCGGCCTGTCGGGCTCGACATAGGGCAGGTTGTAGTACATGGTCCCCTGGAAGTTGCGACCGTACAGGTTCTGCGCCAGGTAGGTGCCCAGTTCCTTGGGGATGATGTTCATGTTGATGTTGACCTTTGCCAGTTGTTCCTTTACGACGGTTGCGAACTTCAGCATATCCGTGACGTTCTCCACGTAGCCATCGAAGGTCAGCCCATCAGGGAACCCCGCGGCGGAGAGGAGTTGCTTGGCTTTCTCCACGTCGACCTTGTAGAAGTCGCGCAGCTCGTCCTGAGGAAGCGTGTACTGCGTGAGACTTGAGGGCACAGGCCCCGTGTACTGCCCCTCGCCGAAGGCCATCTTCTCGATCAAGTCCGGCCGGTCGACCGTCAGGTCTATCGCTTCCCAGGTGCGCCGGTCGGTAAAGGGCGCCTGGTCGACCCTCAAGAGTAACGTGTGCCGCCAGAAGGTTGGCACTTCGAGGCACACCACGTGCGGCAGGGTCTGAAGCCGCTCTATTTTCACCTTGTCCATGTTCGCCGTGGTGTAATCGTGCTTTCCCGTCTCAAAGGCCGTAAGGAGGCTCGACTGATCGGTGATGATTTCCCACTCGATGTTGTCCAGGTAGGGGCGCCCGGCTATGAAATAGTCGGGGTTCTTGTGCGACCGTACGCTTTGCGCCCTGATGAATTCCGTGAGGATAAAGGGGCCGCAGCCGACAGGGTGGTCCTTAAGGTCACCGAATTTCTCGACCGCCTCGTGCGGGACGATAGGGTAGCTGCCGTTGCCCAGTTCATCGATGGCCGGCCGGTAGGGCTGATTCGTCGTTAGCTTGAAAGTCTGAGCGTCGACGGCCTCGAAGCCGGCGGTGAAGTCGCGTAGGAACTGCTTGTCGTTCTGGGAGACGGGGTCGTCGCGCCTGCGCGTCATGCTATAGACGACGTCCTCGGCCGTCACCACCCTGCCGTTCACCGGATCGACGTTGTGGAACTTGATGCCCGGCATCAGTGTCCAGGTGTAGGTCTGGTGGTCCGGCTGCTCGAACTTGTCCGCCATATTAAGGATCATTTCCTGAGTGCCGGTATTGATGAAGTGCAGGAAGCCGTTGAACTGGCTGGAGCACCAGTAGTTAGTGACTCCTTCTTGTTCGTCCAGGTGGCCCGGGTCTGAATTGAGGCCGTAAACCAAGGTACCGCCCGGTTGGGGCGTGCCTTCAGCGATGGGCGTCGTCTCTTGGCCACCGCCGCCTCCGCCGCAGCCCGCAAGCGCCAGAGCGCCTGCGCCCAGGCCGGCCGCCCCCGCGCGGAGGGCCTGTCTTCGAGAGATGCGCCGTGCCGATACTCGCTGCCAGTACTCGCTCATGATCCGACTCCTCGTCCCGTGCCCCGCGCGATCCCGCCCGTGCGGGCAAACGCAAGGCGTATGCGGGTCCGCACTTTCTCGCCGCCAGTGTAGTCCTGTGCGGCCGCTCAAGGAACGCCCAAACGGTAGACTCCCGCGAAATTAGGTCAAGACGGCGGTCGAACCGAAGGCTAACTGCCGGCAGCCGGATGCCGCAGCAGCTCCTGGGCGGCCAGCTGAATGCCTTCCCAGACCGTCCCGAGCGGGGGCGCATAGGCGAGGTCGAGGTGCATCAGGTCGGATACGGTCATTTTCGCGTGCAGTGCCGTGGCGGCGACGTCGATTCGCTTCGCCACCGCGTCGTTGCCGGCCATCTGCGCGCCGAGCAGTCGGCCGCTGCGCCTGTCGGCCACCAGCTTGAGGGTCAGCGTCTCGGCGTTGGGGTAGAACTGTGAGCGTGAAGGGAAGCGCACGATTGCGCTGATGGGCGCGAAACCGGCGGCCTGCGCCTGGTCGTGGGAGAGGCCGGTGCGCGCCACCTCGAGGTCGAACAGCCGGAAAGCGAGGCTGCCGAGGATGCCCGGGAAGACCGCGCGACCCCCGCAGGCGTTCTCTCCGGCAACGCGGCCCTGCTTGTTCGCCGTCGTGCCCAGGGGCAGGAAGATCGGCCGGCCCGTCAGCAGGTGGCGCGCCTCCACGCAATCGCCGGCTGCGTAGATGTCAGGGATGCTGGTGCGCATCGCCTCGTCGGTGACGATCCCGCCGGTCTCGCCCACGTCGATGCCGGTCTCGCGGGCGATGGCGGCGTCGGGCCGGGCGCCGGCGGCTATCAGCACCATGTCCGCTGCCACCTCGCCGCTGTCCGTCTTTACCCGCTCGACAGTCGCCTCCGCGTTGGACTCCAGACTGAGCGCCAGTTGCTGTTTGAGTAGCTCCACGCCCTGGCGCCGCAGTTCCTCCTCGATGAGCGCCGCGATCTCGGGCTCGCTCCCCGGGAGGACACTGTCGCTGGCCTCGATCATCGTCACCTCGGCGCCGGCGGTCTTAAGGGATTCCGCCATCTCCAACCCGATGTAGCCGGCGCCGATTATCGCCGCGCGGCGCACGGGCCTCCGGGCGATGAAGTCTTTCATCACTGCGCCGCCCTCAAGGGAGCGCAGGGCGAAGACACCCCGCAGGGCAAGGCCGGGAATGCCGGGGACTATTGGCTGGGCGCCGGCAGCGATCACCAGCTTGCCGTAGGAGACGGCGCCCTTCTCGCGCGTCGCGCGGTCGACAAACTCGACCGTCGAGTTCCCGGTGTCGATGCGCTTCACCTCGCAGCCGGTGCGCACGTCGATGTTCCGCTCCATGCGGAAGTATTCCGGCGTGTAGACGATGAGGCTCTCCAGGTGACCGACGATGCCCGAAACGAAGTACGGCAGGCCGCAGAGAACAAAGGAGACATTAGGCCCCCGCTCCAGGACAACGATCTCCTTGTCTGCCTGGAGGCGTCGGGCAGCCGAAGCAGCGCTCATGCCGGCAGCGCCGCCGCCGATGATGAGCAGTCGCCTGCTCTGGTCGTCGTCCATGACAAGCCTCGCGCGACGGAACGAGCTAACTGAGAACTACGGGCTCGATCACATTATATCAGGGAGACAGGCGCGGGTCGGCTGCGGCCTCTAAGCGGTTTCCTGGAGATGCTGCTCTCCGTGGAAAGGCGCGAGTCGCGCTTCCGCGGCATCGACGAGCTCGGCAGCCGTCTGCGCGTCTTCGGGGCAACTGGCGGCAGCCAGTAGGAGGACCGGCCTCGGCCCTTCGCCTTCGGAAAGCAGCTTCAGCTTCGACAGGCGGGAAGCGACGCGGACCTGCGCCGCGACAGCGGCCGGCCTCTCCGTCTCCGGCATCAGAACGGCGATGCTGGCCCTGCCATACCCTGCCAGAACATCGGGGCTGCGAATCTGGCCGCGGATAACGGCGGCAACCCGGCGCAGGAATACCTCCGTCTGATGCCTGCCGACGTTCCGTGTGATCTGGTCCAGGTTCTCGAAGAGGAACAGCAGCAGCGTCAGCGGGTGGCCGTAACGCTGAGAGCGGTCGACCTCCTCCTCCACACGCAGCCGCAGCCATTCGCGGTCGAACAGCCAGTGCGATGGGTCGATGCCGCCGAATCGGAAGTGTTGATCGAGCGCGCGCAATCGCACGAGCGCCAGGGCCACGTGCTCGGCCAGGCGAGGGTAAAGCTCTACATTCGTCCGCCCCTGGTCGAAGAAGAGGACGATGCCCAGTTTCTCGTCTTCCCATTGCAGTGGCAGAAGAAGGATGCGGCGGGCCGGCAACTCCGGGACCTCTTCTCCTACCAGGTCCGCCAGGCTATCGAGCACGACTATCTCGCCGGTGTCGAAGACGTGAGATAGCGGGCCGCTCTGCGCGACCGGCAGCCGGATGCTCGCCACCCGCGATAATGACGGCTCCCCGTTCACGAAAGGCACGAGCATTCCGCTGCCGTCGTCGAGAAAGGCGCAGACAGCCGCGTCTTCCTCCAGCGGGTCGATGAGCGAGCCGATGGCTTCCGCCAGCGCGTGCCGGTCACGGGCAGCGTGAAGCGGCAAAAGCGCCGCGGCCACGTCGGCGGGCGTGGCTTCGCCGCGCCGCTCCGGAGGCTCGCCGCCGGTGCCCTGGGCCAGACCTTCTGACATATCCACTGTCCCTTAGGGATTATCGGAAGCGAACCGCCGAAGGACAGTGGTCTTCGCGGAGGAAAGCTCAGATTCCGGGGCGCCGCAGCGTGAGACGGCGGATTCCCTGCATGTGGCGGAAGTCTTTGCCGTCGCCCACCTGCCGCAGCACGAGCGCCGGGTCGGCCACTCGAGCCCCAGACACGATGTCGACGCCGTAGTCGAAGAGGACCGGCGACAGAGGCGCCGTCGGGCCTATAACGATGACCAGCGCCTCCGGCCGGCAATAGCCAAGGAGCAGCTCGATGGTGTGATTGACGAACGCGGTGCCGGTAATGGCGACGACCTCCGCTTGGGGGACCAGGCGCGCCGCCTCTGTCGCCGGCAGGTCGCCCGGGCGAGGGCGCAGCTCCAGCACCGATAACTCCCGGGCGACCTCCCGCAGCTCCGGCACGAACGGGAAGTGCCCGACGAGCGCGACATTGTTGCCCAGCGCGCACTCCAGTATGAT
>Ga0315268_10006770_pt1 | contig 12154 bp, 11 predicted proteins | sample C1_top_MG_FD_204535 | JGI IMG/M metagenome (GOLD analysis project Ga0315268, IMG submission 204535) | Sediment microbial communities from Yellowstone Lake, YNP, Wyoming, USA - C1_top | ecosystem: Environmental > Aquatic > Freshwater > Lake > Sediment | place: USA: Wyoming | collected 2017-08-01 | reverse complement strand
CCTGATCGGTCGGACGAGGATATCCAAGCTGCTCGGTGCCTTCCGCCACATGCCGCCAACCAACATGGAGGAGCTGGAGCAGGTGCTGCTGCGGGTGTCGGAGATTGCCTGCGAGTTGCCGCTGGTCAAGGAGCTAGATATCAACCCGCTGATTGTCGATGAGAACGGGGCTATTGCTGTGGATGCCCGCATTGTGGTGGATTACCATGTGCAGACCTCTGACCGCTACAGCCACATGGCCATTTATCCCTATCCCTCGCATCTCGTCACCAAGCGGCAGCTACCTAACGGCATCGACATGGTCATCCGGCCTATTCGCCCGGAGGATGTGGAGTTGGAGCAGACCTTTGTCCGTAACCTCTCTGAGCAGACCAAGTATTTCCGCTTCATGCAGTCGATGAGCGAACTTAGCCCGCAGATGCTGGCCCGTTTCACTCAGATCGACTACAACCGCGAGATGGCCCTCATTGCCGTGGTGCCTGACGGCGAGGGCAAGGAAAAGCAGATCGGCGTGTCCCGCTACAGCATCAACCCAGATGGCAGAAGCTGCGAGTTTGCCATTGTCGTGGCCGACGAATGGCAGCGGCAGGGTATTGCCCACCTGCTTATGCAGCAGCTCATCGCCACGGCCCGCAATCAGGGCCTTCAGCTCATGGAAGGCGATGTGCTCTCCAACAACTACGATATGCTCACCCTCGCCGAGAAACTAGGCTTCAGCATCAGCACCAATGATGAAAGCAGCGATGTTACGCATGTGGTGTTGAGGATGTAGGCGGTTCACAAATGGGAGTAGCCCCGGACTCTGATGATGACACAAGATATCTTTCCCTTTCATTTTGACAGCACGGCCTGCGCTGCTTGCGGTGGACGCTGCTGCCGGGGTGCGGGCGGTTATGTCTGGGTAAGCTGGGAAGAGCTGGAGGCAATGGCTGCTGTCCGGGCCATGAACGCGGGCTTGTTTGCCAAGCAGTATGCGCGGCGGGTACAGGGCAAGCTGTCTTTGCAGGAACGTGTCATCAATGGCGAGCATCTCTGCTGCTTCTTTGATCGGATTGACTGCTGCTGCACCATCTACGAGAATAGGCCCAGGCAGTGTCGCACCTTTCCTTTCTGGGAGCGATATCAGGAAGATTGCCAAGAACTCCTACGAGAATGCCCCGGAGTGCACACGTAGATTAACCAAACGCAGATACACAGGTTGAACAAAGGCTGTGCCCCCTTATATCTTCCCAACTTCCTCCCCTCGCCCATCATGCTTGATATCCAACTCCACAAACAGCAGGCCGAAGAAGCTGCCGCCTTTCTCCGTGCCAGGCTGCCAGTTCTGCCAGAAGTGCTGATTCAGCTTGGCACTGGTCTTGGCGGCATTGCCAAGGCCATGACGGACAGCATCAGTATTCCCTACGCAGACATTCCCCATTTTCCCAGCTCGACCGTCACTAGCCACGCCGGAAACTTAGTTTGCGGCACGCTGGCCGGGAAGCCTGTAGCTGTCCTCCAAGGCCGCTTGCATTATTATGAGGGCTATTCGGCACGCGAGGTCGGCTTTCCTATCCGGGTGCTGTCGCTGCTCGGCGTAAAGACCGCGATCATCACCAATGCCTCTGGCGGCCTCAACCCTGCCTGGCAGCCCGGCGCAATCATGATCTGCAAGGATCACCTCAACCTGCTGCCAGACAATCCCCTACGTGGTCCGAACGTCGATGAGTGGGGGCCGCGTTTCCCTGATCTCTCCCAGCCGTACAGCCCGTTGCTACGTGCGCTGGCCGAGCAGTTTGCCCGGAAGCTGGGCTTGAACGAGGTAAAGGTCGGCACCTACGTCTGCATTCCAGGCCCCAGCTTGGAGACCCCGGCAGAAACCCGGATGCTGCGGCTGCTTGGCGCGGATGCAGTTGGCATGTCCTCAGTGCCAGAGGTGATTACGGCCATCCACGCAGGAATGCACGTGCTGGGCTTGTCCGTGGTTGCCAATGTCAACGACCCGGACAACTTCGCACCCATTCTGATTGAAGACATCGTTGCGGCGGCGCAGCGGGCTGAACCGCGCTTGCAGCAACTTGTGGTGGAGATTGTCCGGGAGATGTAGAAATGGAAGCGCAGGGTTCACCCAGCTTATACTCAACACTACGACAACATCATGAACACCCAACGAATATCTTTGGACTTTCCTGCCGACATTCTGCTTGCCTTGAATGAGACGGAGAACCAGCTCGTGCAGCGCATCAAGCTCGCCATGGCGGTTCAGCTCTACAAAGCGCAGAAGCTCACGGTCGGCAAAGCGGCGCAGATTGCCGGGCTGTCGAGATTGCAGTTTGAGACTGCGCTGGCGGAATATAATATCCCAGTGTCAAACCTGACTGCGGACGAGGTGCGGGATGACATCGGCAAGCTCCAGTAAGAAGAACGGGCTGGTTATTGCCGATTCTGGAGCAATCTTCTCGCTGGCTGTGCTTGACCAGCTTGAGCTGCTGAATGCGCTGTTTGATGATGTTGCTATTCCGAATGCGGTCTGGGAAGAGATCACGCTGGACAAAACGGTCAGTTTCTACGGCAGAATGCGCAGCTTCTTCAAAGAGAAGGTGCGTCCTGTCAAAGGAGTGAACGTTCTGACTCCCTTGATGGATTACGGAGAGTCGGAATGCGTCCTCCTGTGCAAAGAAGAAGCAGCCGACTTTCTGCTGATTGACGACCGGAAAGCAAGGATGATTGCAGAGAACTTCGGCATACGCTGCATCGGCACGATTGGCTGTGGCTCGGCAGAAGAAGATCATTCCGGCTTTGCTGCCGCTCTTTGAAACCTTGCTGCGCAACAAGAGGTTCTATTCTCTTGAGCTGCTGAATGCAGTGCTGGCGCAGCATGATGAAGGTAGGTTGGGCTGACCACCGAGTAGGATGCGGTTTCCGCATTAATTAAAATGGTGCGTGGGGACGCACATGCTAGCCAGCGCGCCGGCAATCATCAACGACACGCCTGCCAGCAGCGTGAGCAGTTTCCACGGCCTTGCGTATTCAATCAGGAGTGAAGACATCAGGTTCCTCTCTGCTCAGGAGATGGGGCAGATCAGCTTCCGCTGGGCAAACGGCTTTGTCGTTTGCCCAGCCTACTCGCGCTAACTTGGCTTATTCAAGAGGTCGCTTAGACATTTTTTTATCGAGAATGATTACAAGTCAACATCATAACCATATCTTTTATAGACTTGTGCCACTTCTCTCACGGCGTTGATACGTTCTTCATTAGAAACCGTTTTCGAGGCTATTTTCTTCTCTAGTCCTGTCGTTAACTCTCTGTCGCATGAGGACATTCGATTTTTAACCAAATCCATTTGCTTTGATTTGTCTTTATATTTATCTGCCATATCCTTGCCGTCTTGAAATGCCTTTTTTAATTCATCGGATGTCAGATCGGTTGGATCTAGTCCTTTCTCAAAAATAGAGAATAGACCCCAACCTATTCCTTCATGAAGCGCAAGAGTTATTGTGGCGTTAAGCCATGGTCCGGCAAAAGGAATGAAACTTAATCCTCCTTTCAACAGCGAAGTTCCAAGTGCAAAGCCAACGGCAACAGTACCTACCGACCAGGCCGAGTTTGCAAGAATCTTTTTATCGAATAGTGCTCCTATCATCATGGTCATGGCGATAGTAAGACTTGTGAGTACAGCAGTATCCCCAAGTGTTGGCCCCAATAAAGGAACCCATGAGAAAGCAAATGAAAATGCTGCTGCTGAAACAGCTACGGTATGAATAATGAAGTGTGCGTTGGTTCTTCGAGCTGTCGGGTCCATGATTTTTCCTCGTTTGGTTGTCTAATCGCGGTGCTGACCTGCAAGCACGACAGATGGGAACAGGCCGCAGACCTGCATGGTTAAGCAGATATATAGAAAAACTGCAACATTCTATTGCCACCCAGCGTACAAAGCATATCTCCCCCTGTCAACAGAAAAATTCCAGCAAAGCAGCCCGTCGTCTACCTCCCTCTCCGCTGCTCATTGAAAAACCATTCACTATGTCGTAAGACGAGCAAGCACTATGTCGCAGGACGACATAGCACTATGTTTTTTCCGAGCACGAGCATGGTTTCGGTGCGACATAGTGAATGGTTTTCCAATGAGCACACACTATGTTTTTTCTGAGCACGAACGTGCTTTTTTCCGGCCATTCATTATGCGGCAGCAGGAGAAAACTGTTGACAGTGAAACAAACTCGCCGTATCTTGCGCAGAAGTAAGGTTCATGTAGTCATCTCAACCAATTGAATGACAGGAGACAGGTCATGGCAACGATACAATGGCGGCCCACAGTCAACGCGCTCACCACTCCCATCTCGTACCGGATGCTCTTTCTACCCAGAAATGTGGTGGACACCCCGGAGCTGGCCGCGCGCATGGCCACCGAGCTGCCTAACTACAGCGCGGAGGAGCTGCGCACCATCCTCGCCACGCGCAACAAGGTTGTCCGCCAGAGCCTGATCAACGGCGAGCAGGTGACTGAGGAGAACAATTTCACCTACTCCCTCTCCTTCACCGCCCGCTTGGACAGCGCGGACGACGCGCCGCCGCCTGTTGACCAATGCCTGCAAGTGCGCGTCCATGCCTCGCCGCCCTTTGTCGCCGAAGTGCGTCATGCGGCCCAGCTCGAACGGTTGTCGCGGGACAAGAAACTGCCGCTGATCAACACGGCTGAGGACACGCTGCTCAAGCTGCCTGATGTGCTCAACCCGGACGGCGTGCTTCAGCTCACCGGCGAAGACCTCGCCTTTGACCCGGAGCAGGGCGCGGGCGAATGCGTGATCGAAGGCACCCAGAGCGGCCGCGCCGTGCAGACCCGCCTGAACCTCGTCTCCAACAGCGCCATCATGCTGATGCCGGAGATTCCGGCGCAGGCGCATCCGTGGAACAATGAATACACCATTGCTGTCACCACCCGCTACACCAAGCACGGCACGACGCGCACCGGCATCTATGAGCGGATGCTGCGAACGCCCTTGACTCTGAGCAATTTCGGCCATCCGCATCCGCCGGAGACCGGCATTCTCACCGGCAGCGCGGCGGCTGCGTATGTCAGCGCGACCGGCGGCTCGGCAACTGAGGACACGAGGCTGCGCATTCAGGTTGTTGCGGATATCCAAGGGGAACGGCTGCTGTTCTCGCTACTGGATATGAAGGAGGGCGGCGTGGCAGGCGCAGAGGTGAGCGTGACGCAGAACGGCGAACACAGCCTGCCCGGCTTCAGCGGCTCGGCCATGAATTCCTTGACAATCAGGGTGAACAACTATGGCGATTTGTGGGAGATGGTGCGGAATGACTACGGCGGCAGGCTGGTGGATGTGCTGGTGGTGAAGGTGGCGTAACAAATCAGGAAATCGTGGCTGTTGCGCAGCAGCAAGGTGAAACTTCCATCTCACCTGCTCTGCCGCTTAACTCCTGCATCCCGCTATCATACATAGCGGAGTCCTTGATTGTGCAGTCTTCTGTTCAACCAGTCGCTGACATAAAAGTTCCGTTTTGTGACGCATCAGGGCCTTAAAACGGATGAGAATATCATTTAATATGGCTGACAAGTGAGCAAGTATGCCGGACTGCCTGAGGCAGGTATGTGTTACTCAGGCAGGCTGGCGTAGTAACGGATTCTTCCCCGGCAAGGCGGTAGCTGAGTGTTGTCAGGGAAGAGTTAGTTCGCAGATTCATAGACAACAAACTAAAATGGGAGGAAGTGTCATGGAAGTACGATTGAAGGTCGCATATAACATGTCCTATATGACATTCAGCTGGACGGTTCTTGAAGTAAAAGTCAAGAACATTTCATTTAACAAGAATGTTGATCTCTTTTACTACCATCATGTGACAGGAAACTGGCAGCAATCAGCTATGGTACTTAATGGTCATTACGGCGACTACGACCTCTTTAAAGCAGAAAATGTAGCGAATCTTTATCAGTTCGCTGTCAGATATCAGGCAGGAGGCATGGAGTTCTGGGATAATAACCAAGGAAATAATTATGACCTTGGATCAGCTTATCCTGGTGTCGTTGGTGGACATGTTGTGTTAGATAAAGCTACCGCAGTTAGGTGGATGGAGCCTGTCGGCTATACTGCTTTCGATGTAGGCTGGTTTGAGGGAGATATTCTTGTCACGAATCTGTCTTATAACAAAAAGGTAGGAGTTGTGTACTCAATAGATGATGGGGCGCACTGGAATATAGCATTGGCAAGCTATTCTGGCAAGATTCGAGAAGATGCGGTTAATTTCAGCGGCATTGAGAAATGGCATTTCGAAACAGGGCGGCTGAATATTAACATCGCCCCTTCATCTGCTGCGTATCAGTTTGCTGTCTTCTATGAAGATGTCAATTCAGGCAAGACATACTGGGACAACAACTTCAACCAGAATTACGCCCTGTCTAAAACAGCTGGAAGTCAGATTGGGTGAGTTGTTATTCTTGTTCATTCAGCATCAGCCCCGACCTGCTAAAGTCTGGGCTGATGCTGTAGAAGATTCGTTGCGAAGTTCAATACAACTAAGGAGATACTATCCATGAGAATTTTTAAAGGCGTGGTGCATCAGTTTATCCTGCTGCTGCTCTATGCTTCTTTGTCCTTCGCTGATGTCTGGATGGGCAATCTGCGGCTCTATGATCCAGAGGTCTGGCCTGATGGCCGTGCTGGAAACTACGGCACCGTGAAGTATTTCCTGGATGAAGACAAGGGCGAGCAGCTCAAGATGGAGGTTTCTGTTGAGGTGTACAGCGAAGGTGCGCCGCCAAACGCAGTGGAGGTGGAAACCTACACCAATCTGAATCGGCGGGACTTGGCAAAGGTGTTCGAGCCAGTCGCAGATGCGAATCAGCCAACCAGCTACTGGATCACCCAGCCCATGAAGCTGGCCGGAAGCAATGGTAACAATTATGTGTATCGTACAGAATTCACTATTAACAAGGCCGGTGTTTATCGTCTGACCACACGTTTCCGCATTAATCATGGAGCGTGGAAGTGGTGCAATCAGTTTGACAGCCAGCGTGATGCGGCAGTAGTGGTTTCTCCCCGCAAGGTGCTGGACTTAACAATGTATGAGGTCAACCCGCTGGTGGTTGAGGCAGTTTCCGGCAATACGGAACAGAACCGCAGCACGCTCGAAGATTTCACGGATCATGAAAATGATGCCTTTGATCCATTCAGCCTGAAAACAGTGCGCAGCGGCATGGGCTTCAACACCCTGTGGGTCATGCCAGTCATGCCCGTGACCGAGGAGCGTTATGATCCAGACACAAACAGATGGGTGCCGAATCGTTCTCCGGGCAGCCCCTATGCCACGCGCAACTATTACGCGATCAGCGGTGAACTAGCAGCATCCGGGAAGGAGCAGGATGCGGAGCAGGAGTTTGTCTACCTTGTCCGGCAGGCGGACGGTCTTGGTTTGAATGTCTTTATTGATACGGCCTTCAATCATTCTGGCCGGGATGTCCGCTTTGGCAAAGGCGGTGTAGACTTGGGCTTCACCAACAATCCAAGTGCGCTCATTAGGCAAGACCGGCCAGCTTGGGCTACAAGCAAGCGCAATTACCGGGAACATGCTTCATCGGAGAGCGATTTGGCAACCTATGCACCCGCAGACCGGCAGGGCGAGCATAGATGGCCTGATGCCGGGTTTGACTGGTATTTCGGCGATTACTCCTCGCTTGGCCCCAAGTCCTACATCGGTGACGTGTCACGTGGAGGGGCGCAGGATGAGCGCGACCTCTTCTACACGGATATAGATCCAGAAGGAGGCTGTGATACGGAAGTCGTGAACGTCTGGAACTATTTCGCCTATATCCTGCCCTACTGGCTCAAGCGCACCAACAACGGGTTAGATGGTATCCGCGCCGACTTTGCCCAAGGACTGCCGCCGCAGGCATGGGAGTATATCATCAACAAGACTAGGCAGGTGAAATGGGACTTCATCTTTCTGGCCGAGGTGCTGGATCCAAGCGAAGTTTTGTACCGCACTAATCGCCATTTTGATGTGATCACCTCAGTGGATCATTATCTGTACCGTAATGACACGGCGAGCATGTCCGATATAGCCGCAAGCATGGAAAGAGAAGCTGGCGCATTCGGCTATAATGCGGCAGTGCTGCACAATGGCACCAGTCATGACGAAAAAGGCAATGATAATTCTTGGCTGATGGCCGCACGGTATGCTGTCGCCGCCGCCAGCTATGGCGTACCTATGGTGTATATGAGTCAGCCGCTTGGCATCCTGGACAAGGTTGATTTTGAATATAGCTGGCAGAACATCAAAGACTGGTGGGACAGGGAAAATCCGAAGGTGATGGCATTCTATAAGCGGATCAATGAGGCCCGCGCCAATCATCCAGCCCTGCGGGGCACCAAACGTTTCTTCCTCCAGAAGAAGAATGGAGCAGGCTTCAACGATGACATCTTTTCTGTTGCCCGCTGGACAGATGACGATGTCATTCTTGTCTTCATCAATCTGCGCAATCACCTGATAGGCCCAGAGACCTTTGCAGTTCCATCTAACCTGCCTTTGAATGGACAATATCAGGCGGTGAACTTGGTGGCTGATGATCCGAACGCCTCTCTCTGGCAGCAGCCGCAGTCGGCTGACGAGCTGCGCGAGAAGGGAATCTTTGTCCAGTTCCATTATCCGAACGAAGTGCAGTACCTTGCGCTCCGCAAAATGAATTAAGTCGGTGCAAATCCTATCCTACGTCAGCGCGACCGGCGGCTCGGCCATGAATTCTTTGACAATCAGGGTGAACAACTACGCCGGGCTGTGGGAGATGGTGCGCAACGACTACGGCGGGCGGCTGATTGATGTGCTGGTGGTGCGGGTGTAGGCAACGTGTTGCGGCACATCGGGCTACGAAATATCAACCAGAGGAAATCATGTTGATAAAATCAACAGTCTGGGTTGCTTTTGCGTCGTTCTTGATCCTAACAGGGCAGGACGCGCTAGGACAGGCGAATTCCAGCATTGAGGTCAAAGTACTCGTGCTGAACTACGACCCGTTCGTTCCATATGCCAACGAAAACGGGGAGGCGCGGCTGCACGAAGCACTCAAGTGGAACGACCCTCGGAAGCTGGCCGAAGGATATATCGCTGACTTGGACAAAGCGACTGCCGGTGCCGTCAGACTGAAGGTCGTGGATTGGAAGGATGTGGACAGGTTCCCACTCAAGAAGGATGGGTTCCGATACATAACGGGGACGTATCTGACGTGCCATCAGACGGGAAAGGGATGGCACGATCCAGACATAGTGGATTATGCCCAGGTGGTTGCGGAGAATGGGGTCGCGGAATTGATCAATAAAGGAGCCGTGGACGAGGTCTGGCTGTTCGGTGCTCCTTACTTCGGCTATTGGGAGTCGGCGATGGCTGGCCCAAGGTCGTTCTATATCAACGGAGGGCCGTTCCCGGCAATCAAAACTGAACGCCCGTTTGTCATCATGGGGTTCAGCTATGAGCGCGGCGTGGGCGAAATGCTGCACGACCTCAGTCACCGCGTGGAATCAACTATGGAGCACTTTTCGGGCGGTTGGAAGGTGGATCAACTGACCACGGACTGGGCTCGCTTCGCAGCCAACGCGAAGCAGTCAAATGGCGAGGCTGGTGCGGGAACATGCCACTACCCACCAAACGGCGAGAAAGATTATGACTACGACAACAAACGGGTGGTGCAGAGCACGGCGGACGACTGGCTGAACTATCCGAACCTCACGGGCCGGAAGACTGAGGTGAACTGTGAGACGTGGGGCGGCCCGGACTACCATCGGAACTATTTCATCTGGTGGTTCACCCACTTGCCGAAGGCAGCAGGTGTCAATTCCAAGACGGGCATGCAGAACAATTGGTGGAGATACGTGTACAGATATGACAGCTCCCTTTAATCTCCTGGAGGGGCGAAACGAGATCGGAGAACTATGAATCAAGACGTACATCTCGTGCTCTCAGGCCGCTGGCTGATCAGCATGGACGGCAGCGCAGCGCAGGAGGAGAAAGGCATCTCGGTGGCCATTGCCGGAAACCGCATTGCCGAGATTGGCCCCAATCTGGCGGCCAAATACCCGCAGGCCGAGCAGCTTGCCTGTCCGCATGGTCTGATCATGCCTGGCCTGATCAACAGCCACACGCACGCGGCCATGTCCTGCTTCCGTGGCCTGGCTGATGATCTGCCGCTGATGGACTGGCTGACCCAGCACATCTTTCCCCGCGAGGCGCAGCTCACTAAGGAGATTGTCTATCACTCCACCCTGCTGTCCATCTGCGAGATGATTCGCTCCGGCACAACCAGCTTCAATGACATGTACCTCTTCACGCAAGAGGCGGCGCGGGCGGCGGTTGATGCGGGGATGCGGGCCTGGATCGGCGAGGCGTTCTTTGATTTTCCCTCACCGAACTACGGCGCGCTGGAGAACGGCTTCGCTTATGTTGAGGAACTGTTTACCCGCTACGAACACAGTGACTTAGTCACCATCACGGTCACGCCGCACGCGGTCTATACCTGCTCGCCTGCCCTGCTTGAACGGGCAGCGGTTTTGGCCGAGCAGAAGAACGCCTTGCTGCATATTCATCTTGCTGAGACCAAAGGCGAAGTCAGCGGCTGCCTGGAACGCTACGGCTGCACACCGGTGTGGCACTTGGAACAACTTGGCCTGCTCAATGAGCGGGTCGTGGCAGCGCACTGCGTGATGCTGGATGAGGAAGAGATCGAACTGCTCGCCCGGCGCAACGTGAAGGTCGCGCATTGCCCGGAATCGAACATGAAGCTGGCTTCCGGTATTGCGCCAGTGCAGCAGATGCTCAATCATGGCGTGACAGTCGGCATCGGCACAGATGGCAGCGCGTCCAACAACGATGTCGATATGTTCAGCGAGATGAGCACCGCAGCCAAGCTGCACAAGGTGCGTGATCTTGATCCCACCTCCATGCGGGCTGAGGCCGCGCTTCATGCAGCCACTCTGGGCGGGGCTGCCCTCTTAGGAGCGGAAACGGAGATCGGCAGCCTTGCGGTCGGCAAAAAGGCGGACATCATCATGCTCGACATGAACCAACCGCACCTGACACCGGTGTACAATCCGGTCTCGCATCTGGTTTATGCGGCCAAAGGCAGCGATGTGCTGCATTCGGTGATTAACGGGCGTGTGGTCATGCGCAACCGGCGGCTCACCACGCTGGATGAAGGGGCCATTCTCGCCGAGATGCGGCGGATTGGCGAGGCGGTGTGGCGGATGGGGTGAATCATTCAGCCGCCGCGCCGAGGTCAGCCCGATAATGCTTGATGGGCCTGTTAACACTAATAGCTGCACGTGAAACTTTTGGTTACTGCGCAGCTTGTATCTCCTACACTGCTCAGAAGGTGAGATGCGCACCAGCTATGATGATGGAGATGTCTTTATAGTCGGCCTTGGTGTTGTCTTCCAAGGCGAAATTGCGCCAGGCTGCATAAAGCTGGGTGCTGTAGGCGGAAAGCTCCTGCACAAACTGAACGCCGGTGGCCGTTGCTTCCTGCTCGATATCTAAGGCAGTGCCGTTCTTGTAGATGCCGTAATCAACAGAGACCGCTGTGCTGCCGACAGAGAAGAGCTGATCGCACTTGTAGCCGATCTTGCCGTAGGTGAACATTGGGTCATCGCCGTTGTTCGGCAAGGTGTCCATGTCATGGGTGCCAAAGCCAGCAGTGAAGTTCAGGCCAACATTGAGCAGCAGCGAAGCGGAAGCGTTGATCTGGGCATAATCACTGCCTTCGCCGGGATTGGACCAGGCTGCCATAGCTTTGAGCTGATTGCCGCCGACTTCGCCGGCATAGTTGAGAGCGACATCAGCACTGTCCGCCTCACCCGCAGCGGCTGCGAGAGAAAAACCTGCAAAGGTCGGCGTGTCATAGCGCACCCGCTGCCGTTTGCCTAAGCCATCTGTAGTGATGCGGTTGAAGAGATCGCAGCACTGCCGCTTAAATGCCTCACCGACAACCGTGCCTTGCTCACCATCATATCCTCCGCTCGCTGCGTCATAAAACTTGAGACCACCGCCCACATCAGCAACACCTGAGTTGCCGATAATGTCTGTGCCGGACAAATCAACTTCCGAAGCACCATCAGAGGCCATGCTGCCTTGCCCAATGGAGAACTTGCCCGCATTCTTGAAATCAAAGTACAC
>Ga0315268_10006768_pt1 | contig 12156 bp, 16 predicted proteins | sample C1_top_MG_FD_204535 | JGI IMG/M metagenome (GOLD analysis project Ga0315268, IMG submission 204535) | Sediment microbial communities from Yellowstone Lake, YNP, Wyoming, USA - C1_top | ecosystem: Environmental > Aquatic > Freshwater > Lake > Sediment | place: USA: Wyoming | collected 2017-08-01 | reverse complement strand
GGTTGATATAGCCTTCCTGTTCATCGTTTCACCTCAATACGTCGTATCTGAATTGTGTTAAAGGCTTTTAAAGACTTTCATAAGCTTCGAAAACGAGCGAAATGACGCACCAACAGAGTCTAAGCACGCGCTTTGCACTTCCTGAAGACACGCTTGCATGTTCTCTCGTATTCGAGATTCATAAAGTTTAGAAGATAGCGACTAAGAGCTGATATTCGTGGAAAAGTTGCGAAATCGTGCGCGTAAAAAGAACCAAATTCTTCATTGTGAATGGTGTGGGAAACCCTTGCACCTAAAGAAAGACAAACCAGTTGACCATGGGAAAATGAAGGTCTGTCCGGCTTGCCATATTGACCTGAATTGGTTCAAATCGGAACTGCATGGCAAGTCGCGCCTTACTAGTCACACCAGAAGCAAGGCTGTTGCACGTGTGAATGGCTGAACAGATCTAGACTTAACTCGCTACCTCGATGTTCTTAAGGAGCTGTTGACGCAGTCGTTATTTTTATAAACCGAGACCTTGAGTAAATTCCATGCACGCGGAAATTGGAATCATCGGTGGAACTGGCATTTACGATCCGAAACTTCTCAAAAAGGTTAGGGAAATCAAGGTGCGCACCCCTTATGGGTCGCCTTCTGATTCAATTACTGTTGGGGATTTAGAAGGTAGACGCGTAGCTTTTCTGCCGAGGCACTCAAAGAAACATACGATAAGACCAACGGACGTCAATTCGAGAGCAAATATGTTCGCTTTTAAGAAACTTGGCGTTCAAAGAATACTTGCGACTTCCACGGTTGGGTCCTTAAGGGAAGACTTCAAACCCGGAGACGTGGTTCTTATCGATCAGTTCATAGACAGAACAACTAGGCGAGAAGAGTCATTCTACACAGGAGCGCAGGTTTGCCACATATCAGTAGCCGAACCAATGTGTCCTGAGTTGAGGCGAACTTTGATAAGAGCGGCCGACGACATAGGCGTCCCTACTCATAACACTGGAACCTATGTTTGCATAGAAGGGCCGAGATTCTCGACAAAGGCAGAATCTAGAATGTTCAAGATGTGGGGAGCCGACGTGGTTGGGATGACGCTTGTCCCAGAATGCGTTCTCGCTAGAGAAGCCGAGATATGTTATTCTTGTATAGCAACTGCTACCGACTATGACGTGTGGAGAGACCACCTGGTCAGCGTGGCTGAAGTCCGAAAAACTATGAAAGCAAACATAGAAAAAGTCAAAAGAATAATCACTACAGCAATTCCGGGTATACCGAAAGAAAGAGGGTGCGAGTGTAAGAGCGCTTTGCGTGATGCGTTAGTTTGAATGAGTCAGGCAACAAGGAAATGCGGGATTAAGAATTGGACCTCAAATCGAAAATAAGGCGAATACCTGAATTTAAGGGCGTAGTTTTCTGGGACATAACTACACTTCTGAAAGACAAATATGCTTTCAGAGAATGCATCAAACAGATTGCTGACCATTATCGAGATAGAGACATAGACGTTGTAGTATCAAGTGAAGCTCGAGGTTTCATAGTAGGGGCAGCACTAGCCTATGAACTTGGAGTCGGTTTTGTTCCCATTAGAAAGAGGGGAAAACTACCTTCAAAGGCAGTAGAGCTCACTTACCAAAAAGAATACGAAACTGACACAATTGAGATTCATGAAGATTCTATCGAGCATGGTCAAAAGATCTTGCTTATTGATGATTTATTGGCGACAGGCGGCACAATAAAGGCCAATGCTGAATTGGTTGAAAAACTAGGCGGAAAAGTCGTTGGCATGGGCTTTCTGATAGAACTTGAGTATCTCCACGGCAGAGAGATTCTTGGAGGAAAATACGAAGTATTCTCAATTATAAACTTCAAGACTCCCAATGGATAATTCCTTGATGTCTCAACGCGCTATGGAACGCCTAGGAAGGCATCGAAGAGGAAACCGTTAAAGGCCGATGCCTTGGTATAGGGCTGTTTTGTTGGCTTATTCTACGTCTCCATTTTCCAACATTTTCTTGTCTTCATATGGAGCAACGATTCGCCTATAGAATTCCTGTTTGACGCATTCAAGAACTCCTATGGCCTTGTTGTAATGATAGTATCTTGCTGGGTAAATTTTCTTCAACATTTTTGTAACGATGTAGTTGATAACTCCATCAACTTCTTCAGGTGGTAATTTCTTCAGATCATCAATAAGCGGATCAATAATTGGATCCCAATGTTCTCGTCCAGCTGAACCCTCTTTCTTGATATATGGCAATTATGCCCCTCCAACCTCATTCAACAGAGTTTTACACTACGCGCATATAGATATAGCGTCACTCTTATTTGTTGGGCGCGCGCGCAGAAAAGTGCTTTGGGTCCATTGCCTATGCCTTCAAGAAAGCGAAGTTCTTTGCAAAGTCGGAAAGAGCTGCATCATTGTTTCCAGAATCATGGATTGTTGCCAAGAAATAGAATTACGTTTTCAGATTTCCGACGTATGTGGAAAGTCTCGTATCCAAGGTTTCTTGTTTAGGACAAAGACTTTGAAGTAGTTTCTAAAGTATACGTAGTAGTTTTTCATCCGTCCATTCTTCCTAACGCGCCTCAAAGAGGTGTAGACTTTAGCTTTCTTGCTTACAAGACATTTTCCGATCCTGCCCACTCTTAAGGAGAAAATCAAGTCTTCTGCGACAGCAAGGTCTTCATCAAACCCTCCGACCCTATGAAAAACAGATTTTCTGCAGGCGCAACACACAGTTGGAAAAAAGGGAATGCCCAAATGAGCAGTCAATGTTGATACCCAATTCACAAGGCCATAGTGCGCGAACTTGAAAAGATTGTCAACTGTCGCAGACCTTTCGAGGCCTGCCATTGTGCCGACAGCGCAGACAACGCTGGAATCAGCTAAAATCTCATAGATTTCAGCTATGAATCCAAAATCCAAAATGGTATCCGCATCTAGGAAGAGCAGTAATTCGCCTTTCGCCTTTTGAGCTCCAACGTTTCTGGCTTTACTTACGCCACGGTCCTTCAAGTTCACGACTTTGTCGGCGTATTTTTGGGCAATTGTCCTTGTATTGTCAGGACTATTGCTATCTACAACGATTATCTCGATTTTACCCTTTTCGAACACTTGTCTTTGGATACTTTGCAAGCAGCGTTCTATATTTTGCTCTTCGCAATATGTGGGTATTACGACCGAGACAAGGAAATCTGTATTCGCCATCTCAAGCCCTCCCTCAGTATCTGATATTCGGTTTGATCCTAAAACATACTTCTGATTTGATTCTCAGTCCATAAAAACAATATGAAGCCACAATCCAAAATTTAAGCTTGATGTCTAGGATCCAACTTCACTTCCTGGATTAGGGCTTTGGAATACCTGCAAGTAATAAGCATTAAAACGAATTTCAACCCAGTGGTCAGGAGAATTGAAAAGTGAGCCGGGAGAGATATAGACCCAACCCGCAGTGGAGATGTCCCCCGCAAACTCCCTTTTCTTGAGAAGAGTCGCATCTACTTCTTTCTTAGGAAGAATGCTTGAAGCGCACGGTTCAATGATGTGCAAGCTTATTGAGATAGGGTCAGTAGTTTTCGCACCAAACTTCGAAGTAGCTTTTTGGGTGGTCGCAGACTGGGCATTTTTCAGGGGCTTCGCTGCCTTCCAAAATGTAGCCACAGTTCCTACATTTCCATTTGATAGGAGAGTCTTTTTTGAAGACTTTACTTTGCTCCACGTTTGCCAGCAGTTTTCGATACCGTCGCTCGTGGTAATTCTCTACTTTAGCGATCATGTGAAAAGTTTTGGCCACGTCTTTGAAACCCTCTTTCTTTGCCCCCTCAGCAAAGTTGGGATAGAGTGTTCCCCATTCTAGTTTTTCACCTTCGGCAGCTGCTTTCAGGTTCTCCTCTGTTGAGCCTATAATCCCTGCTGGATAGGCTGCCGTGATCTCTGCCGTTCCACCTTGAAGATGTTTGAAGAACAATTGGGCGTGTTCTTTTTCGTTGTCAGAGGTTTCTTGGAAAATTGCGGATATTTGCTCGTATCCTTCCTTTTTGGCGACGCTAGCGAAGAATGTGTATCTGGTTCTAGCCTGCGATTCGCCTGCAAAAGCCGCTAAGAGGTTTTTCTCAGTTTGACTTCCTTTTAATTCCATGATTGTCAACTTCCTTTGAGGCCTAATATCTTGTTCGAGAAGCATAAAAAGCATTTTGAAGCTGATGACCCATCGTTTTGGATGCACTCAAGCTTTGAACGTAGCGCGCATTAGGCAAGCGCACGTTAGGGTGATTTGAGGCCTGATTCTTCGACCAGATGCTCAAGTTTGACGATTATAAGTGGTTTTTCTGCCGTTAATGAATCCCAGCTTTCGTCAACCTTGAAGCCATGAGCGGCAAGAAAGTTTCTTGAGAGTCTCTCTTTGCCTATTTTCCTCATTCTGTTGATGACTTCTTCTCTCTCAGCAGAATCTCTTACAATGCTTAACTCACCCTTCAGAGTTACAAACGTGTATTGGCTTAGATCGGGCTTGTACTGCTCTATCTCAACGCAGACCTGTTTCTCCTTCTCAACCAGTTTCATTTTTCTTCCGTAAGCTGTAAAGTGAAAATAAAGAGTTCCATTCATGAAAACGTACTGGAAAGGCGCGATGTAAGGATACTCGTCACCTCTAAAAGCGATTCGACACAAGAACTCTTCCTTGATAAGCTTCTCTATTTCACCTTTCTTCATTCTTGGCAATCTCAACACGGTCAAAGTCTACACCTGGCAGCGCACGCTAATCTGTTAGAAAAAATAGTTAAAACTTGTGCGTGCTAAGACTCGAAAAGGCGATGTCAAAGAACGTCAATAAGCATATGTTATCCATGCTGCCCTCCTCATCTTTCTTGCTCTTGGTCTTCGAGGTGTCACTCTAGCTCCTCTGGCTAAGCTTGTGCTGGTTGCGCCTTTGGCATTGTTTCTCCGCTTCTAATAGAGCTTTTACACAAGGAAATTCATTGGGGCAAGAAAGATTCTGATAAAGAAACGCAATCTACCACAATACGACGGACCTTCAAGATCACGATGTTTTTATATAATAGATAGAAACAAGAAAAACTCCGAAGGATGCAAATGGTAGCACCAAATTCGACACCTTTGAAATGGATAAACATAATGGCTTTTGCATTGACTGTACTTATCAATGGCTTGGCTGGTAGTACCACAATTCTTGGCGGTAAGTTGACGGCTCAAATTTCTGATGCGAACCCAACTCTCATAACTCCTGCAGGTTACGTCTTTTCGATATGGGGCGTTATTTACATTTTGCTAGGGATTTTCGTAGTCTTTCAGGCGTTGCCAAGTCAAAAAGGAAAAGACTATCAGAAAGAAATCGGTTGGCTTTTTGCCCTGAGCAGCTTGCTGAATATAGTTTGGCTTTTCCTTTGGCAATTTGAATATCTTAGTTTATCTGTTGTTGTAATGTTCCTTCTTCTCGCAACCTTGATTGCAATTTACCTGCGCCTCAATATCGGTAAGTCCAAAGTTTCATTACGCGAAAAACTGGCTGTCCAAGTGCCTTTCAGCGTCTACTTGGGTTGGATAACTATAGCCACTATTGCAGACGTATCTGTTACGTTAGTTTCATTGGGATGGGATGGTTTCGGAACAAGCCAAGAAACATGGGGTACTCTGATTATAGTCATTGCGTTGCTGATCACGTTGCTTGTTGTAGCCACGAGAAAGGACATAGCCTATGGGCTAGTAATAATCTGGGCATTATTAGGTATTGCAGTGAAGCAAAGTGGAAATCAAAACATTGTTATGACAACTGAGCTAGCTGCTGTGGTTATCGTTATCGCCTTGGCCTTATCGATTCTAGTCTCAAGATTAAGACGATGAGAACCGTGAAAACTGTGAGCCGAGTCAACAATCGATCTGTGTTTGTTTATGAATTGATTGGGATGGTTTTCATAATCTTTCTTGGAAGTGCGCTTCACTTCACCTTTGAATTGTCTGGCGGTAATACAGTAGTCGGCGCATTTTCCGCAGTAAATGAAAGTGTGTGGGAACACCTGAAACTTGTCTTCTGGCCTGCTTTGCTATTCATGCTCATTGAATACGTACGATTAAGGAAAACAGCTAGCAATTTTGCCTTGGCGAAGACAGCTGGCGTCTATCTGGCGATAGTCATCATTCCGATTATCTTCTATTCTTACACTGCAATCACAGGAAAGAGCATCTTTCTCATAGACATTTCCACTTTTGTCGTTGCTGTCATAATCGGTCAGATTTCAAGTTACAAGCTACTGACGCACAAAAAGCTCTCAGAAAGCTTGAACAGAATATCTCTTGGTTTGCTCATCCTACTAGGAGTTGCTTTCGTTTTATTTACTTTTTATCCGCCCCAATTGCCAGTCTTCATGGACCCGAACACAGGAAGATACGGGATCCCACAATAGTGAAGAATAAGGGCAAGGCTGAGGAAGTAGCGGAAAAAACGGATGAAGTTGTGGGCAAGGGTGTCAAGAAAGGCTTTAGAATAGCTAAGGGTATTGGGAAAGGATTAGTCAAGGGTGTGAAGGGAGAAGAAGAGAAGAAAGGGAAGGAGAAATAAGCCTAAGCGCAGAAAACAAGCGATTCCGTTGGAAAGGCTCAAGATGAGACTGCGGGTAACCACTATGCGCGCAAATGATAAATACACTTTTAGCTATAAGACACCACCATGGATAGAAAAGAGAGATTAGAAAATATCGCCAAGTCGCCGATTTCCTTCGCTTACTTGAGACGATTCAACATCGGAGCAGGGATTCTTCACTTGACACAAGGAATACTAATGCTGGCTCTCGGGCTGCTCAAAGATTATCCTAGAGCCATATACACATTCTACCTAAAATTCAACATAGTAAGCCTGAATCCGTTTATTGCTCAAGTTGGACCTAACCCTCAAGTCTTGTTCACAATAGGCTACATAGGAGTTGTAGCAGCTCTCTTTCCTTTGATCTCAGCAACGGCACATTTCACAATCGCGTTTCCAAGAAATGAAAGCTACAATCAAAACCTCAAGAAAGGAATGAACCCCTACAGATGGTACGAATACGCCTTTTCAAGCTCAATAATGATAGTGTTGATTGCATCATTCGTGGGGGTATGGGATCTATGGTCACTTGTAATGATATTCGTCCTCAATGCAATGATGATAATGTTCGGATACTTGATGGAAAAAATCAATCAACACACTGAGAAGACTGATTGGTCATCTTTTGTCCTAGGATGCATCTCAGGTGGAACACCCTGGATAGTATTGTATGCATATTTCATTGCTGCCATAGGCAGTGCGTCAACGAATCCACCAACATTCGTGTACATGATATTGTTGATATATTTCATCCTGTTCAACATTTTCGCAGTAAACATGGTGCTGCAATACAAAGGCGTCGGACGCTGGAAAGACTACCTTTATGGCGAAAGAATCTACGTAATACTAAGCTTCATCGCAAAAAGCATCCTAGCTTGGCTAGTCTTCACAGGAATCTACGCACCTTTCTAGCCTCTAAATCATAATCATTCAAAATGTGCTCTCGTAGAAATGATCGCACTGGTTTTTCTTCCATCCTAATCATTAACCCCAATTATGCAATTACTGTATTAGGCTGGATTACATAGAAGAAACTGGGTTTCGAGATTCTGCTATTTTGACACGAGATTAGTGTCAATACAGCAATTTGGTTTTCTTTCCGTCTGTTCATGCGAATCCAATATAAGAGAATGCTGCCAAATGCTAATGGCTTTGGAGATCAGTATGGTGACACTAATCGAATGGATGGCTATTCTATCAGCGGTAGCTGGCCTTTCGGCGACGGTGTTCATTCTTCTTCAGCTTCGGCATATGGACAAGCACAGAGACCTTGAAATCTCGATGAAACTGTTTGAGTGGGCGGAGACCGAGCAACTTCGTAAAGCGTTCAGGTGGGTTGAGATGGAGTTTCAGTTCGAGGATTTTGATAAGTATAAAGCTGAAGTTGAAGAGAGTTTCGAGGTCAGTGATTACCCATATCAAGTTGAAGCCTACTTTGAAGAGGTGGGTTTCTTAGTCAACAAGAACTTCGTTGATATTGATGTGATTGTCGACCGCCTTGGCGCATACATAGTCTCTAACTGGAAGAAATTGGAACCTTGGATATTTGCTGTAAGAAAAGAAAGAAGCGACAAGACTTTTGGTGAGCATTTCCAGAAGCTGTACGAAAAAACCATTAAGTACATGCGAAGAAGCTAAGAAACATTGCCTAAAGTCCCAAACTATGCAGAATGCACAGTCTGAAACTAAATGAGTAGATATCCCAAAACAACACAAGAATCTTGTATGTCGCCTGGCGGATATTTGGGGCGCGTGCTCCTTGACCACAGATCAATCAGCAACACCCTAGTCTACACGCAACTCATCGCCTTCAAAGACGACGAATACACATCTAAAGTGGCAACTAGCGCAGATGAAGCATGCAAACTTGTCGAAGCAGGCTTTGAACACGTATGCAAAACAAACAACACTCACATATTCCGCAAAAGAAAGTAACAGATAAGCAGAAATGGGCCGAGTGAATTCCAGATGGGCCGGGAGAGATTTGGACTCTCGACCTTTCGGTTATCAGCCGAACGCTCTAAGCCATGCTGAGCTACCGGCCCTAGCTAGCGCAGTTTAGATGTAGTTGTGTCGTGTTTATTAAAGCGTTTTTCAAAAAAAGAAACATGCGAAATCCCTCTCTTAATTGCCACAGCAGTTGTCCGAACTGTCCATGAGGATTTCTCGTGTTAATGTCACTGAGAACTGTTCAACACTAACATGCGCATACAGACACTCCAAAGTCGGGAAAATAAAAGTGCATGGAGACGTGTCTACTCGTAGTATATTAGTTTCTCATCTTCTAATCGCTGATGCAGCTTGCTTACGGCAGTGTAGACGTCTTCTTCCTTTTTGGCGCCCGTGCACACCAACTTGCCACTCGCAAACAGTAGAATCACAACTTTTGGGTCGTCCATGCGGTAGATTAATCCGGGAAACTGCTCTGGCTCATACATGGTTCGTCCAAGCGAGTAAGCCGACTTTTCTAAGTCTATCATCCCGCCGAGGCTCGCTGATGCCACAATGTTTTGAATCTTCAAGTCGGGTTTGCTGATTATGATTATGCCGCTTGTCTTCAATTCCTTGACAACTCGCATAACGGCTCTTCGCGCTTCCTTCTCCGACTTGGCGCCTGTACAAACCATCTTGCCAGAATTGAAAATCAACGTGGCCGTCTTAGGACGCTTCAGCCTAAAGACCAAGCCTGGAAACTGTTCTGGACGGTATTCCACGCCTGGATAACCCTTAACCACCGCGTTCAGGTCAACCCTCTGTTTCAAAGTAGCCGATGCAACAACGTTCTCAATATTAATCGTTGCCTTAACTTTTGGCAACCACACAACACTCCTAGTATTTAAATTGACTACATGATTAATCATCAAGTATTTATAAACCCTTAGTTTCTTACAGAAACAGAAAAACCTTCATAGAGGCATACAGCTATGTTTTTTGGAAGGCATTACCTTTGGAAGAGGAAAAGCAAAAAAAGAAAAAACGAAAACGACAACTGACTCTACTGAAACAAGAAGAGATTCAGAGCGAAACCTTCCAAGAAATGATGGCAGTTCTAGAAGAACTTAGAAAAGAAGGAAAATACGTTGACGTGCAGATTTGCCCAAGATGCAAGAGCGCAAAAGTCAAAAGAGTCGGCTCCATGATGGGCGACACATCGGGACACATGGGCATAACTCCTGTAAAATACGAGTGCCTCGACTGCGGATGGCGAGAACGATTAGTCCTAAAGGCAACCAACAGACGTTTAGGCTTGAAAGAAATGGCAATAATCGCCGAGATCCTAGACACAAAAGACAAAGAATGATTCTTCCGCATCCTACAGCATTGTACGAACCACTTCCAACAATCATTAATTTGCCCATTAAATCACACTAATCAACATGAAAACGCACAACAAAATACATGGAAGCGCACCTAAAGCTAAGATCAAACAAAGCAAGAAACACAAACCAAATCAAGAACAAAGCCCAAAACACAAACAACTTGGAGCCTCAACCACACAAGAATTTTTTTCCCTCAAACAGAGACAAGCCTCTCCCAAATTCAAGTCAACACTTATATGAACGAACAATATAACTGTCAAAACTCGCCCTTGACAGAAGGCTCATCAAACATGAAAAAAACCAAAGTCATCATAATGGGAGCAGCTGGAAGAGACTTCCACAACTTCAATGTATACTACAGAAACAACTCCCAATACGAAGTCATAGCCTTCACAGCCACCCAGATTCCAGGAATTGAAAAGCGAGGCTATCCACCTGAACTGGCTGGACCCAACTATCCGAAGGGCATACCGATTCACCCAGAGCAAGAACTACCCGAGCTTATCAAAAAACACGAGGTAGAAGAAGTTGTCTTCGCCTACAGCGACGTGTCACACGAATATGTAATGCACAAGGCTTCGGTTGCGCTTGCAAGCGGCGCCGACTTCCGACTGATGGGGCCATCAACGACAATGGTCAAGAGCAAGGTTCCAGTTGTCTCCATTTGCGCCGTGAGGACAGGCTCAGGAAAAAGTCAAACATCGAGAAAAGTTGCGCAAATACTGAAGAAACTCGGCTTCAAGGTTGTCGTTGTCCGACATCCGATGCCCTACGGCGACTTGACCAAGCAGATTTGTCAACGCTTCGCTTCGTATGAAGACCTTGACAAGTACGACTGCACCATTGAAGAGCGCGAGGAATACGAACCCCACATTGACAACGACATCATAGTCTACGCAGGTGTCGATTACGAGAAAATTCTTCGCGAAGCCGAGAAGGAAGCCGACATAGTAGTTTGGGATGGAGGCAACAACGACCTTCCCTTCTACCACACGGACATGCACATCGTTGTGGCGGATTCACATAGGCCAGGACACGAGTTAACCTATCATCCCGGGGAAACCAATCTAAGAATGGCCGATGTGATCATCATCAACAAAGTGGACACGGCCAATCCAACAAATGTGGCTGCGGTGAGGGAAAACGCAAGAAAGGTAAATCCAGACGCGACAATAATAGAGGCTGCTTCGCCCATAACCGTTGACAACCCCAAGCTGATAAATGGAAAAAAAGTCTTGGTTGTGGAAGACGGTCCCACTCTGACTCATGGAAACATGGCCTACGGCGCAGGCATGATAGCGGCAGAAAGGCTAGGTGCGGGAGAAATGATTGACCCACGCCCCTATGCTGTTGGGTCGATTGTGAAGGCTTTTGAAAACTATCCGCACTTAGGTGCTGTTCTTCCTGCGCTGGGCTATGGAAAGGAACAGGTGCGCGAACTTGAGGAAACGATAAACGCTACTCCTTGCGATGTGGTTCTGATCGGAACCCCAATTGACCTGCGACGAGTGTTGCAGTTGAATAAGCCAGCGGTCAGAGCTAAATACGAGTTGCAGGAGATAGGCACTCCAACGCTTGAGGATATACTCAAGGCGAAATTTCCCAAAAAGTAAGATATGGAAACAATCCACTTGTTAGTTCGAGTCTGTGGTTGAATGTCAGAAAATAGTATCTCAAGGATACCAGTAAAATTCATGATTGAAAAGGCAGGGGAAGCAGAAGGTGAACTGATTCGCCATCTTGCTCCGAGAACGGTGGACACCATAATTAAAGGGTTGCCCGTTGAAGGTCGAGCAGCACTTTGGAAGGAAGAGGTCTACTTTGAGATTCCAGTTACTGTTGGTGAAGAAAAAGCCAAACCAAACGTGAAAAAAGGCGATGTGGCCTATTGGCCCATGGGCAAGGCTCTCTGCATTTTCTTCGGTGATTCGCAGCCGTACAGTCCGGTTAACATTGTGGGAAGAATAATGGAGAATTTAGAATTGTTTAGCCGAGTGAAGAGTGGCGCTGTAATCCGTGTTGTGCGCGTTTAAGGAAACTGAATCTTGGTTTCTGCCCATTTCTTCAGTAGTTCGTCGCATCTTCTTTTGATGTCTGCGCTTTTACTCTTTGATTTGAGTGCCTTTATGAATTCTAAGCGTTTTTCGATGGCTGGGATTTCGCCTGTTCCATAGTATAGATTGCCTTCCAAGTAGTCTTTCATTTGTTGTGTCTTCTGCACTATGTAGCTGGCGGCGTCTACG
>Ga0315268_10006767_pt1 | contig 12157 bp, 9 predicted proteins | sample C1_top_MG_FD_204535 | JGI IMG/M metagenome (GOLD analysis project Ga0315268, IMG submission 204535) | Sediment microbial communities from Yellowstone Lake, YNP, Wyoming, USA - C1_top | ecosystem: Environmental > Aquatic > Freshwater > Lake > Sediment | place: USA: Wyoming | collected 2017-08-01 | reverse complement strand
GACCTTTACCCGCCAATTCACCAAATGAGGCACCTGTGTTCTTAACCCTCAGACTGCGCCGGCTGCCTAGGCTGAGTCTGTTGCCGTTCACTCTGTTGGCGCCCGTTTGCGCCCTGGCGGCCGAGCCGCCCTCGAGTACCTTGCTCGTCTGGCATTTTGAACAAGGCATCACGAACGGCTGGGGCGGCCAATACAACGCTTTCATGCGCGAGCCTTCCTGGGCCCGCACGTATCTGGATCCGAGCATTACCCGCTCATCCCCCGGCCACTCCCTGCGCATCACCGCGTATCGCGAGGCGGAGGGATTCTGCGGCCTATGGATAGACTTCTATCCAGGGTCCGAGGCACCGCGCCGGTATCTGGATGCCAGCGCGTACCGCTACCTGAGCTTTTGGATCAAGGGCCAAAAAGGAGGCGAGGACTTCGACGTCGAGCTAACGGACGAAGCGGGCGTGGAGAATGAGGACTCGCGGCCCCGGCGTCCGCTGCACGCCTATCTTCCCCAAGGTGTAACCACCCAATGGCAGGAGGTCGTGATCCCACTCATCGATTTTCGCGGCTTGAACCGGCGCCGGTTGGTTCACATGAGCCTGAGTATCACGAAGCCGGGAGACTACCGATTCTATCTGGACGACATCGCGTTCAAGCGCGGGAAGGCCGCCGTGGTGCCCGACGCCCCTGGGCTCAGGACGCCGCGGGCTGGTAAGCCACCCGCCGACTCGTACCGGGCTATGTGGGTCTGGAACCCCAAAGATCTTCTCGCCCCCGACCAGCCAGAGCAGGCGAACCGCTTCTTCGCCTTCTGTTCTGAGAACCGCATCAGTGAGATCTACCTGTCGGTGGAGTTCAACCGGCGCGTGCCCGAGGGAGTTCCGCAGTATGAGGTCCACCATCCGGAACGATATCGGCTCTTCCTCGCCCGCGCCCATCAGCAAGGTTTGCGGATCGAAGGCTTGGCGGGCACCCCTGAATGGGCGGTGCGCGGAAACCACCCGCGCGCCCTCGCTGCGGTAGACGCCATCCTGGCGTTCAACCGCGCCAGCTCCAGCGGAGCACGCTTCGACGGCGTCCACTTCGATGTCGAACCCTACACATTGGTCGGCTACTGCGACCCCCAGTATCGCCCGCGGATCCTGGTGGCGTTCCTCGAATTGGTTTCGCAGTGCGCAGCGCGAGTACAGGCGGAACCGCATACGCGCTTCAGTTGTGACGTTCCCGCGTGGTTCTATCCCGCCGGCGGCCTGGAGCGGGAAAGACTCACGGTATCTTTCCAGGACCAGGAAAAAACTGTGGGCGAGCACCTGACCGACCTGCTGGAAAGCGTGACGATCATGGACTACACCAATCAGGCCGACGGAGCGGGAGGGATCATCGCGCGCGGCATTCCGGCACTCAGCTATGCCGCGGCGCAAGGCAAGAAAATCATTGTAGGGGTGGAAACCTTCTTGGAGAGAGACAGCTCCATCTATTTTGTATGTGGCCTCCCTGCCGACGAGTTCCGGCGGCGGTTGGCCGCGAGCGGGCTGTGCGACCACCTCTTCTTCGAGGACTTCCGCATGTCCGTCTTTGCCGACGATGTCAACATGCACATCGGGCTCTCGGTGCCGCGCGAGATGAACGACACCCAGCGCGCTGCCTACGAGAGTGCGCTCTTGCGCCTTTCGCGGCTGCTGGGCGCCGCTAGCGACCCCGAGCGTTATCCGGTTCAGCCCATCCTGGAAATCGCTCGTGCCGCCGTCGCCCAGGACCCGGAATTGAAGGGATTTGAGCCCTTTGAAATCACTGACCCCGAAACCCAGCGCACCGTCGCTGGGTTTCGTACCGTGCGTCGTATGTCTCCCCGCATCACCTTCCACGGGCTTGGCCGCGAGGTCTTCGAGGAGGAAAGCCGCTCCGCGGTGGAATGGCTCAGCAGCCAGTCGAGCTTTGCCGGCTTGGCCATCCATTTCTACGACAGCTTCCGGCAACTTCTCGAAGGGAAATAAGCAGCCAGGAGTCAGAAGTCAGAATTCAGAAGCTGGGATCTGAAAGCGAAAAAACCAAGAACCGCCAACTCTAAACTGTTGACTATGTTCACTACAGCTTCAGGAAGTTCGCCAGCAGTCGTTTGCCGACGGCGGTGAGCACCGACTCGGGATGGAACTGGACGCCCTCTACTTTCATCTCCTTGTGACGCAGACCCATGATGAGCCCGTCGGGAGAAGTGGCGGAGATTTCTAGGCAGGCGGGCAGGCTAGCTCGCTCCACAATGAGCGAATGGTAGCGCGTAGCAGCAAACGGATTGGGCAACCCGGCGAAAATGGTCTTGCCGTCATGATGGATTTCGCTGGTCTTCCCGTGCATGATTTGCGGCGCGCGGACCACCTTGCCGCCAAAGGCCTGGCCAATCGCTTGATGGCCCAGGCAGACCCCCAGGATGGGTAGCCGGCCCGCGAATTCCTTAATCAGTTCCAGGCAAAGCCCGGCTTCATTCGGGGTCTTGGGCCCCGGTGAGATAACGATCCGCTCGGGAGCCATTTGTTCGATTTCATCCAGCGTCGTCTGATCGTTGCGACGCACCTCGATCTGCGCACCCAGCTCCCCCAGATATTGCACCAGGTTGTAGGTAAAGGAGTCGTAGTTGTCGATCATCAAGATCATCGGCATCGCTTCTCTGCTTCCACGCATTATATGCTCGAACCCACAGGCTTGCCGAGGTGGCTTCGGCCTAGCGGAGAGTTGCGGTGGATGGTCACTGTCGGGATGACAAAATATGTCAAGCCTGACTTTTCCCGCCAGACAAAACGGCACGTGCTTTTTGCCCGCTTGCTATCTCTCATAGAAACAATGAATTGCGAGCATGTTTCAACGCTCAGGCCTGACCGGCCTTTGGCAACCGTCTTGCCTTGCTACTCTCGGAGTTGCAGGAAGGGAGGAGCCATGCGACGAACTGAGTCCGGATTTTCCATCGTGGATTTCATGATCATTGTGGCCCTCCTGCTGATTGTCATCGGGATGTTTGGCCCGCGCTTGGCGCAGTCGCGCAAAAAGGCAAACAGCGGCCCGGTTGCTACTGCCCCCGCTCAGGCCCCTGCTCGGCCGGCACGCTAGCATCACGCGCGAAAGACGCGCCGGACAGCCTCCAGGTAGCTGTAACCAAACACGGTGTCGGGCAGCAGGACGTGGTCCTCAGTCCATTCATTCCACGCAGACAGGAAGATGATCTTCGGCTGGGCCGCGCTGGCCGCAGAGAAATACCGCGCGGCGCGCAGCAGACGCTCGTACTGGTCGGGGCTGCGCTGGGTGACCATGTGCGCGCTTGCCCCGAAGCGTGGGCTATCGTCCCAGCCGACGGGGCAATCGGGAAAGAAGGGGACCGTCACCTTTGCGGCTGTCTCCTTCCAAGCGCGGATGCTGGCCAAGGCTAACTCTCCGTAAGGAGTCCGACCCCCCGGAGGTTTGCCGCCATAGGTCCAGCCCGCCGTGTGGTAGAGCGTGGCGCTGTCAAAGCCGAGCGCTTTTAGTTCCGCCTCGTGTCCGCCATAGATGTGGCTGGCCTGGAGGTGTAGGTTGCCCAGGCCTGCCTTGACGGTGCGCTCGCGCATCTTCTCGAACGCCCGCCTCAGTTGGTCGCGAGAGAAAGTCTCGAGCAGCAGGTTCAAGTCAAAGATGGCAAAGACCGGCCGCCCGTCAATGCGCCAGTAGTTGGGTTCGCGGAAGTAGTGTTCGATGCAGTAATCGGTCACCCTCAGCATGTCGTCTTCGCTGTGAAGCTGCGGGAGCAACGTGCCGCCCTCGCGCGGCGAACGCGCCGGGTACACATTGTTCCAATGGTGATTGGCCCACATGAGGGCGAACTTCAGCTTCGACCGGTTGCGTGCTTTCAGGAAACCGTTCTCAAGCTGCTCATGATAGAACAGCGTCCCGCTGTGCCAGTACCAGTCGATCATCCAGGCGTCGATGCCGAAGTTGGCCGCGGTCTCTATTTCCCGCTCGGCCCATTCCGGTTCGGCTTCATTGAAATACCCCCAGAGCGGATACTTCGGAAAGAGGTGGCCGGGATAGAGGGGCCGCGAATTCTTGAGCGTTTCGAATTCCGTCCAGCCCTTGCCAAAGATCTTTTCCATGAAGGGGCTCGGATGCCAGCTCGGAAAGTTGTAGGCCACCACTTCATACTTGATTCCCTTGAGTGAAGGCACCGTGTCGATGGCCTGGCGCAGCCTCTCCTCCGTGAAGTAAGCTTCGGCGTCACCGAGATTGACAGCCGGCACGTCCGCGAAATTGGGGACCGCAAGTTGAGCGCTGTCCAATCCAGTTCCCGCCCCACCGCGCGCGGTGGCCAGCGCGGCGGCAGAAGCGCCGAGTGCCTGGAAGAATTTTCGGCGTCGCATCTTGCACCTCCGCAGTTTTATCTTCTGTTCCGATGGCATAAAATAGCGCGTTTTCTATCGCCGGGCTCTGCTTTTAGCGGAGCGGGAGGGGAAGAATGGCCAAACGTGGGCGACGATCGTTTCTCAAGAGCGGATTTCTGGGCCTGGCGGGCGCTGCTTCCTTCAACCAGCCCCGCACGGGAGAGGCCGGGGAACAGAAGGGATCTGAAACCTCTCCCCCTTTCAAGCTGGGTTTGGTCACCTACGAACTGGCGAAAGATTGGGACATCGAAACCATCATCAAGAATTGCGAGGTCACGGGTTTCGCAGCCGTGGAGCTGCGCACGACGCACAAGCACGGTGTGGAGCTTTCCCTCGGCCCAGCGCAGCGCACGGATGTGCGGAAGAAGTTCGAGGCGTCGCGGGTGCGGCTGCTGAGCCTGGGCTCCACGTGCGAGTACCACTACGCGGATCCCGCGCGCGTCGAGAAGAACATTGAGGAGACGCGCCGCTGGTGCGAATTAGCGCACGACCTGGGCTGCCTGGGCGTAAAAGTGCGACCCAACGGTTTCGTGCAAGGCGTGCCCCCGGAGAAGACGCTGGAGCAAATCGGCCAGGCGCTCCAGAAGTGCGGCGAGGCAGCGCGCGCCGCGGGCGTTGAGATTTGGCTGGAGGTGCACGGCGAGGGCACGCAATACCCGCCCCACATCCGCCGCATCATGGAAATCTCGAATCATCCCGCAGTCGGCGTCTGCTGGAACTCGAACGATACCGACGTGGTGAATGGCTCCGTCAAGGAATACTTTGAGCTGCTCAAACCCTGGCTGCGCAACTGCCACATCAACGAACTGTGGCGCTCTCCTACGCCGTGGGGAACCGCGGCCGGACAGCCACCGGAGAAAGTCACGCCGGGTTTCCCGGATTACGCGAAGCCCTACCCTTTTCACGAACTCTTCGGCCTGCTCCGCACTGCCGGATACAACCGCTACACGCTGGCGGAAGTCCCCCAAAGCTGCGACCCGATTCGGTTCATGCGTTACTATCGGGCGTTGTGGGAGCAACTTTCGGCGTGAGGAGACAAGGAGGCAGAAGTCAGGAGGCAGAAGGCAACGCATTACGGGCAGGGAAAGTGATGTCCAGCAAGGCATACACCAGTTTTCGTATTGCGGCGACCAAGCAGCACAAGGTCAGCCTAGGCTGACCATTCGGACGCGCTCTGCAACAATGAATATCATTCCTGTAACGCTCGAAGGGCAGCACATCCGGCTGGAGCCACTCTCGCTTAGGCATCACGCGCAATTGTGCGAAGTGGGGCTCGCGGAGGAGATCTGGCGTTGGATGCCGCAGCCGGTGCGCACGCCGGAGGAAATGCGCGCCTTCATCGAGACCGCGCTCGCCTGGCAAGCGGCGGGAACCGCCTTACCCTTCGCCACCACCGAGAAGGCCACGGGCCGCGCCATCGGCAGCACGCGCTTCGCCAACATCGATCGTGCCAATCGCCACGTGGAAATCGGCTGGACGTGGCTGGGGCTCGAGTGGCAGCGTACCGCCGCCAACACGGAAGCCAAGTACCTGATGTTGCGCCACGCCTTTGAGACCTGGGGCTGCCTGCGCGTGGAATTCAAGACCGACGCGCTCAACGAACGCTCCCGCCAGGCCCTCCTGCGCATCGGCGCCCAAGAAGAAGGCACCTTCCGCAGCCACATCGTCACCGCCAGCGGCCGCATCCGCGATTCGGTCTATTACAGCATCATCGCTTCCGAGTGGCCGGGAGTCAAAACCCATCTGGAGAAGAAACTCTCGCTAGCCTAGTCACTCCGCGTCATTCTTGCCTTTTGATTTTTGCCCTTTGCCTTTTGCTTTCGTTCTTCACAAGCCCTGCTCTGCCAGCTCGAAGGCCTTGAGGATGGCCTTCGCCTTGTTCATACATTCCTGGTATTCGAGGGCAGGAACAGAGTCGGCGACGATGCCCGCGCCAGCCTGCAAGTAGGCCTTGCGGTCTTTGATGAGGACGGTGCGAATGACGATGCAGGAGTTGAGATTGCCGGAGAAGTCCAGGTAGAGCACGGAGCCGCCGTAAAGGCCGCGGCGGGTCGGCTCCAGCTCATCAATGATTTCCATGGCCCGGACCTTGGGCGCGCCGGTCAGGGTCCCGGCGGGAAAGCAAGCGGCCAGCGTGGCGTAACTGTCGGCGTCCGGGCGCAGGCGGCCCTGGATAGAAGAGACCAAGTGCATCACGTGCGAGTAGCGTTCGACGAACATGATTTCCTTAGGGCGTACGGTCGAAAACTCGCAGACGCGCCCGATGTCGTTGCGTCCCAAATCCACCAGCATGATGTGTTCGGCGCGCTCTTTTTCGTCCGCGCGCAATTCCCGCTCCAACCGCTGGTCCTCGGCCTCGTTCTTCCCGCGCGGGCGGGTTCCGGCGATGGGCCGGTACTCGACCTCGCGGCCCGTCACCTTCACCAGCATCTCGGGCGATGAGCCGAGGATGGTAGCGTCGCCCAGGCGGAGAAAATACATATAGGGAGAGGGATTGACCGCCCGCAAGGCGCGGTAAACCTCGAAGGGCGCCACGCGCACGGGCACTTCCAGCCGCTGCGAAAGCACCCCCTGGAAGATGTCGCCGGCGCGGATGTATTCCTTGGCGCGCTCGACCATGGCCTCATAGCGCGCCCGCGTCATGTTGGCGCGCACCCGCAACGGCCCGCGCGGGCGGCGGAAGCGCGGCAGCCGCAAAGGACGAAGGAGCTGGCGTTCCACGCGCCCGAGATGCTCGACGGCCGCCTCGTACTTCGCGCGCAGGCTTCCCCGCCCCTCGTCGGTGAGCACGTTGGCAATCAGGTAGAGCCGGTGCTGGACGTGGTCGAAGGCCACCAGACTCGCGAAGTACATGAAGACCGCGTCGTCCAATTCCACATCCGGCGCGACCCGCGCCGGAAGCCGCTCGAGCATCCGGACGGTTTCGTAGGAGAGGTAGCCCACGGCCCCGGCGGAGAAGGGCGGCAGCCCCGCGAGCGGCACGGGATGATACTGCGCCCCGATGTGGCGGAGATAGTCGAAGATGTTGCCGCACTCCTGCGCTTGCCGCGCGCCTCGGGCCAGCGTAATGCGGTCGCCCCGGCAGGAGATTATCTGGAAGGGGTCAACGCCGAAGAAAGTGTAACGCCCGATGTGCTCGCCGCCCTCTACACTTTCCAGCAAGAAACTGTAGGGGTGGGTCGGAGACCCGCCCTCGGCTTGCGGGACGACCTTAAGAAAAGCCGCGACAGGACTCAGCAGGTCCGCCACAATCGCGCGATAGACGGGAACCACGTTGCCGCAGCGCGCCAGGCGCCGGAACTCCGCGAAGCTGGGCTCGACATCAGGCATATGGAAAGTCAAAAAGGAGAAGGCAAAAATCAAAAAGGAGAAGGGAGAAACGCGTTTCCGTCAGCCCGTCATACCTTTGCCTTTTGATTTTTGCATCTTGATTTGCTCTTCCTATGTCGCCAGGGAATGGTCGAGGGTTTGCCGGATTGCCTGCTCCATCAGGGCCCGCGGAGCCGCCAGGCCCGTCCAGATTTCGAACTGCCGGGCGCCTTGTGCCACCAACATTTCCAGGCCGGAGATCGTGGTCAAGCCCCGGCCGCGCGCCTCCGCCAGGAAACGTGTTTCCAAGGGATAGTAAACCATGTCGAAGACCACCCGGACACGCAGGCGAGCGAGGTCAATGGGCATGGCGTCCACCTGGGGAGGCATGCCGACCGGGGTACCGTTGATCACAGCATCGACGTCCAGCCCTTCGGCACTGTCCCAGGGAACAACGCGCGCTGCTGTGCTGCGCGCCAAGCGCTCGGCTGCCCTCTCCCGCCGCGCCGCAATAAACAACTCGGCGCCCTCGGCCCGCAGCGCGTAGGCCGCCGCCCGCGCCGCGCCTCCCGCCCCCAGAATCAGGATGCGGCTTCCCGCCAGCCGCAAGCGCTTGGTAAGTACCTCCACCACCGCCGCTGCGTCGGTATTCCATCCCATCCATTTGCCGTGCTGGATGGCGACCGTGTTGCACGCGCTGATGCGGGTGGCGAGCGGATCGAGCCAGTCGAGGTGGCGAATAATGGCGCGCTTGTAAGGCATGGTCACGCTGAAACCCAGCAGCCCCATCCGCCGCGCAAAAGCCAAGAAGTCCCCGAGCTGCATCGTCTGACACGGCAAATAAACAGCGTTGACGTGCTTGGCCTGAAAGGCCGCATTCTGCATCGCTGGCGAGAGCGAGATCGCCGCGTGCGAACCTACCACGCCAAACAACTGCGTGCGATGGTTAAGGTGCTCAACGCGATAAACCGAGCGCATGAAATCCGCAGGGAGCTGACCCGGCGCCAAGCCCAGATGATTGCCCGCCGACCCGTAGGTGAACGGGCAACCCCACTGCAAGGCCAGAAGCCGTGACGGTAGGCCGGAGGGGCCTAACCCCAGCGAGACCAGCTTCGGATTACGCCGCGCGTGGGCTTCAGTCAGGCGGTGGAAGCGCAGGTTGTCCTGGAGCTCGCGGGCGAAACTGGCAATCTTCACCACCTGCGCGGGCAGGCGCGCCAATCGGCGGTAGATCGGCCCCAGGGGCGGAGTCCGGCGATAGTTGTGATAGGAAACGATGACCTTCGCAGGACGAAACTGCCGCAGAAGGCTGGTTCCAACACGGTCCACGGACTCGATTTCCACATCCACCCATTGACAGCCAGCGCGCACGGCGGCCTGGAGGAGTACAACTTGCTGGTCCACCCCGCCCTGGAACTGACCTCCGGCTTCCACGCGTCGGCAGGTGGCAATGACGTGCGGAGAATGCAGACGGAGAAGCATCTGGTGGAGATGGGCCTCAAGCTCGTTGAACTCGCGCAGGTAGTCCAGACGCAGCTCGTAGCCAACCGGCGAGCCGCTCAGGCGAGTGGCTGCGGCCTCCATAGCCTCCAGGCTTGGAGCTCCTACAGAAACGAAGATGCCAGGCATTGCAGCCTTAGCCACGCGACTGCCCTCAGACCCCGAGAAACTCCCAACTTAACCGTTCAGAATATAAGATTTCCGGACACTCTTTGGCAAGCAATTTGCGCCCGGCACCCCCTTGCCCGCAGAAGTCTTGTGTGCGATTTCTCCCAAGGCTTGTGTTTACTGTAGGTTATGGCTGCTCCCCGCCCCTCTCGGCACCACCTTAGGCCACAACTGTTTGAATGTCCTGGCTCAGCCTTTGCCGGGGGAATTAGCCCGCAAGCTGGACATTCTGGCCATTAAGCGCTTGCCTTTCAGAGAGATCCAGGCCCATTGAGGTGCAGTCCAGGTGGTCCGAGTCTCCCGTGTGGCCGAGCAGGGAAACCTTCACGGCTTCTCCAAGGGGCAACATTTGATATAGTAGCGCGGCTCCACGAGCGTCGTGCGTATTTGCGGCGTCGAGCCAACCTGTCGCGATGAGGTATTGATGAGATTCCGCGCACCTCTGCTGACCTTGCTCCTAGCTGGCTGCGTCCTTCCGGCCGCAGCTCAATCTCCCCTGGAGGTTCACCTTCGCACGATCCCCTGGGAGCGTTACCAGGACGAGGCGGTGCAGTTGATGCAGGACTATCTGCGCCTCGACACGTCTAACCCACCCGGTCGCGAACTTTTGGCCGCAGAGTTCTTCCATCGCCTTTTTGACCGGGCGGGCGTCCCGAACACCATCTACGTGACTGCGCCCGGCCGGGGTAACATCTACGCGATTCTCAAAGGCAGCGGCGCGTTGCGCCCCCTGGTCTTGCTGAACCACATGGACGTGGTGAGGGCGGAGCCGACGAACTGGAAGGTCCCACCCTTCTCGGCAGAGATTGTGGATGGGGAGATATACGGCCGCGGTGCGCTGGACATGAAGGACGAGGGCCTGCTCCAGGCGATGGTGATGGTAATCGCCGCGCGCGAACACCTGCCGCTCCAGCGAGACCTCATCTTCCTGGGGACGGCCGACGAGGAAGTGGGCGGCACGGGAAGCACCTGGATGCTGGAGCACCACCCCGAATTGGTGTGTGGGGCCGAGTACCTGCTCACCGAAGGCGGGGATAACCTGAAATATCCGGACCGCGGCACCATCTACGGCGTCGGAGTGGGCGAGAAAGCTCCTTTTTGGATTCGCCTGACAGCCACCGGGCGGGGGGGCCACGGCTCGATCCCCATTGCGGACTCGGCCACGCACCGCCTGGCCCGCGCCATGCAACGCGTCGTCGATTGGCAGACGCCCATCCGCCTGCTTCCCTCCGTCGAGCAGTACTTCCATCAAATCGCGCCGCTGCAAAAGGAACCGCGCGCCTCGCAATTCCGCAACCTCCGCAAAGCGCTGGAGGACCCCGCCTTCGTGAAGGCTTTGACCCAGGATGAAGAGTACAGCTACCTGCTCCGCGATACGGTTTCCTTGACCGTGCTCAAGGGCAGCGAGCAGACAAATGTCATCCCCGACACTGCCTATTGCGAATTGGATGTCCGGCTGCTCCCCGGCCAGAAACCGGAAACCTTTCTGGCGCAGTTGCGTGCCGTGGTGGCGGACGACCGGGTGCAAGTTGAGCCCCTCAGCAGCTTCCGCACGCCCAACGCCTCGCCTACGGACACAGCTCTTTACCGGATTATCGAGGAGGTCGTGCACGCCTATAACCCGCAGGCGCTGGTCACGCCGATCCTCAACAGCGGATACACGGAAAGCCAGATGTACCGCCCCCTGGGGATTGTCTGTTACGGTTTTGCTCCCCTGGAACTGACCCCAGAGCTGGACTCCACTCAGCACGCGGCGAATGAGCGTGTCCCCGTGGACCAGATTCGGCGCGGAGTGAAGATGCTTTACGAGGTGGTGGCGCGAGCGGCCAACCAGTAGAAGCAACCGCGATGAAACGCGAGTTCCCGGATCATCCCATCGTAGGTGTAGGCGGCGTGGTCGTCCATCGGGGCCGTGTATTGCTGGTTCGCCGGAGATGCGAGCCGCTGAAGGGTGAGTGGTCCGTCCCCGGCGGGTTGCTCGAGCTGGGTGAGGAACTGACCGCAGGCGTGCGGCGGGAATTGAAGGAGGAAACCGGGCTCGAGGTCGAACCGCTGGAAGTCCTCGCGGTGTTTGACCGTATCTTCCGCGAAGGCCTGCGCGTGCGCTACCACTACGTGATTGTCGATTACGCCTGCCGCTGGAAACGTGGCCGGCTGCGCCCGGCCTCCGACGTCCTCGCCGCCCGCTGGGTACGGCGCGAGGATCTGCCGCAATTCCACCTCAACCAGAAGGCCACGTCGGTCATTCTTCAGGCATTCGACTACGGCAAGAAGCGCAAACTACCCTAGCCCTCACAGGTAGCCCGACGATACACGACCTCTGCCCTCTGTTTCCCAAAAGCGAAAAGCCCCTGGCGCTGCGCGGACCGCACAGCCAGGGGCTCCGGATACTGATGGGAATTGGCAAGTCCGTTTTACGACGGACCCGGCGCTTTCTAGCGCCTTGCCATTCATCCTCTCTTCGCTAAGGAGAGGTCCTAACAAAGGTGCGCTAGCGAGCGCCTATGCCTCAGCACCCTCGCTAAGGTCACTTTCGTTTGGCATGGATCACCTCCTTTCTAGCGTTGCGGGGATGATAGAGGCCAGGCGTCCAGTGCGTCAAGAAAAATCGGGCGCTCGCAGGCCCACTCAGCGACGATATTGCCCGGTGGCAGCGCGCCAGCGCAGCGCGACGAGATCGAGGAACATCCGCAAGGCATCGCGCAGGAAGCGCACCTTGGTAGCGGGACTATCGTTCCAGCGCACCGGCACTTCAATGACTTTGCCTCCCAGGCGCTCGATCAGGAACA
>Ga0315268_10006766_pt1 | contig 12158 bp, 11 predicted proteins | sample C1_top_MG_FD_204535 | JGI IMG/M metagenome (GOLD analysis project Ga0315268, IMG submission 204535) | Sediment microbial communities from Yellowstone Lake, YNP, Wyoming, USA - C1_top | ecosystem: Environmental > Aquatic > Freshwater > Lake > Sediment | place: USA: Wyoming | collected 2017-08-01 | reverse complement strand
CCTGACGAATTACGCGAGCGGCGGCACGGACTATGGCGACGAAGTCCAGGAGCCGACGGTCGACCTCTACAAGTGCCCCAACCTGAAGGTCGAGGAGTTCTCGGTCTTCACCAACACCGGCGCCGGGCGGGCCTGCCGGGCCCCCGGCCACACTCAGGGCATGTTCGGCCTCGAGGGATTCATGGACGAGCTGGCCGCGGCCATCGGCATGGACCCGCTCGAGCTCCGAAGGAAGAACTATTCGACCAAAAACCAGGGCGACACCGGCCTGCCCTACTCGACCAAAGGGCTCGACAAGTGCTACGAGGCCGGCGCGAAAGCGATCGGTTGGGAGCACCGCAACAAGAAGCCCGGCCAAGGCGCCGGCACGGTCCGCCGCGGCCTCGGCATGTCCTCGAGCATCTGGTGGGGGACCGGCGCGCCGGGGACTCTGGTCGACATCGTCGTCTACCCCGACATGAGCGTCGAGGTCGTCTGCGGCACCCAGGACATCGGCACGGGGACCCGGACGCACATGGCCGTTGTCGCGGCCGAGACGCTGGGCCTCGAGCCCAAGGATATCACCATCAAGATCGGCAATTCCGACTACCCTTGGGCGCCCAGCTCAGGCGGCAGCTTGACCACGCCCTCCGTGGCCCCGGCCGTCCGCGACGCGGCCCTCAAGGCCGTCGAGCGGCTGAAGCAGCTGGCCGCCCGCAAGCTCAAGGCCAAGCCCGAGGACGTCGTCATGGAGAACCGCATGTTCTCGGCCAAGGGCTCGGCCGAAAAGCCGCTGCCCTTCGCCGACGTCTACCGCGACCTCCGCCGGGAGACGGTCTTCCACGGCGAGCGGGCCGGCTTCCCCCAGGACAAATTCGCCTTCAACACCTTCGGGGCCCACTTCGCCGAGGTCGAGGTCGACCTCGAGACGGGAAAGGTCCGGGTCCTCAAGTACGCCGCCGCCCACGACAGCGGGCAGATCATCAACCGGCAGACGGCGGAGAGCCAGGTTCTCGGCGCGGTGACCCAGGGTCTGAGCGCCGGCCTCTACGAGGAGCGGTTCATGGACTCGACGACGGGCCGCCCGACCAACACCAACCTCCGCGACTACAAGATCGCCACCTCGCTCGATATCCCGGAGATCACGGTCGACTTCGTCGACATCGTGGACGACAGGCTCAACAACCTGGGCGCCAAGGGGCTGGGCGAGCCCCCCCGCATCCCGAGTTCCGCGGCCATCGCCAACGCCGTCTACAACGCCATCGGCGTCCACGTCCGGGAGATCCCGATGACGCCCCGCCGGGTCCTCGCGGCCCTCAAGCACAAGGAGGCCTGACCATGAGAGAGTTCAGGATCGCTCAGCCCAAGACGGTCGATGAGCTGGCCGCCCTCCTGGCCGAGACGAAGGAGAGGACGGCCCTCATGGCCGGCGGCACGGACCTCATCGACGAGCTCAAGAGCGGCGTCGCCGCGCCGGACATCGTCGTCGACCTCCAGGGGATCGCCTCGCTCGCGGGCCTCGCCCGGGACAAGGACGGGCTCCGCATCGGCCCCCTGACCACGGTCGAAGAGCTGGCCTCAAGCCCGGAAGTTGCTGACGGCTACCCGGTCCTCAGGGAGGCGGCCCTGTCGCTAGCGACGCCGCAGCTTCGCCACGCCGGCACGCTCGGCGGCAACCTCTGCCAGCGGCCGCGCTGCTGGTACTACCGTGATCCGGAGGTCGTCTGCAAGAAGAAAGGCGGCCCGCGTTGTTTCGCCTTCAGGGGCCGCAACAAGTACCACGCCATCATGGGCGGCGGCGCCTGCTTCATCGTCTACCCGTCCGACCTCGCCCCGGCCCTGATCAGCCTGGGAACGAAGGTCATGATCGGCGGCGCCAGGGGCGACCGGGTCCTGCCCCTCGAGGAGTTCTATAAGCCCCCGTCCGTCGACGTGACTCGGGAGAACGCCCTCGGTCCGGGCGAGTTCCTGAAGGACATCCGCGTCCCGGCCCCGAAAGGGGGACAGAAGGGCGCCTATGTGAAAATCAAGGAGCGCGGCACCTGGGACTTCGCCTTGGCCTCGGCCGCGGCCTCCGGCGTCGTCAAGGACGGGGTCCTGGCCGAGATCACGATCGTCGCAGGCGGGGTCGCCCCCGTCCCGCGGCGCATGCCCCAGGCCGAGGCCGCGCTCCGGGGCAAGACCGTCACAGAGACGGTGGCCGCGCGGGCGGCCGCGGAAGCCCTGAAGGACGCGACGCCGCTCGCCGAGAACGCCTACAAAAAGGAACTGGCCGCCGCGGCCATCAAGAGGGCCGTCCTCGCCCTCGTCGGGAAATGAGATACAGCTTTCCGAAACTGCTCGAGCTCCTCATCGGCGGAAGGAGTCTGGTCCTGGCGACCATTGTCAAAGCCTCGGGCTCGACGCCCCAGGTCCCCGGCGCCTCGGCGATCCTTTCGGGCCACGGCCTCGTCGCCGGGACGGTCGGCGGCGGACTGGTCGAGGCGAAGGCCCTGGCCCTGGCCCTCGAATGCCTCAGGGACGGCCGGGCCCGACTGGCTGAATTCCGGCTGGACGCAGATCCCGCAGACCAGGAGGGCGCGATCTGCGGCGGGACGGCTTCGGTCCTCCTCGACCCGCTCGTGGCGGAGGCGCGGCCCATCTTCAAGCAGGCCCTGGAGGGTTTCCGCAAACGCCGGCCCGGGCTCATCCTGACCCTCATCCATCCCCTCCACGACGGGTTCGCCCACACGGCCCGCGAATGGCTGCCCGAGACCGCCTTCGCCGACCCGGCCCGGCCTCACGCCGCGAAGATCACGCCGGAGGAGATCGCCGCCGTCCTGAACTCGCGCAAGCCCCGGCTCTTCGCGCTCGGCGACCACTCCGTCTTCGCCGAGCCCGTCTGGCCCCTGCCGCGGCTCATCATCGCCGGCGCCGGGCACATCGGCAAGGCCGTCGCCCACCTCGGCAACCTCCTCGACTTCGAGGTCACGGTCATCGACGACCGCGGCGAGTTCGCCAACAAGGACAACATCCCCGACGCCGACGACCTGGTCGTGGGCGACATCGGCGAGTCCGTCCGGCTCGTCCCCAACTCGCCCGACAACTACTTCGTCATTGTCACGCGCGGCCACCGTCACGACGCCGAAGCGCTCCGGTCGGCTGTCGGCCGCGGGGCCGCCTACGTCGGGATGATCGGCAGCCGGAACAAGATCGCCCTGATGCGGCGGGAGTTCCTGGAGAAGGGCTGGACGACGGAGGAGGAATGGGAGCGCGTCCGGGCCCCCATCGGCCTCGAGATCCGCTCCAAGACCGTGGAGGAGATCGCGGTCAGCATCGCCGCCGAGCTCGTCCTGGCCCGGGCCGCGCGGGCGGACAAGGACAAGCTGTGATCTGGGCCATGGTCCTGGCCGCGGGCGAATCGCGCCGGATGAAAACGCAGAAACTCCTCCTTCCCTATCGCGGCACGACGGTCATCGAGGCCGTCGTCCGGGCCGCCCTCGATTCGAGCGTCGACGAGACCCTGGTCGTGGTCGGGGCGGCCCGGGAGGCCGTGCGGGAGGCGCTCGAGTCCTATCCGCTGACCTTCGCCGTCAACGAGGACTACCGGCGCGGCATGCTGTCTTCAGTCCAGGCGGGCTTCCGGGCCCTGCCCCGCGGCACCGAGGCGGCGGTGGTCATGCTCGGCGACCAGCCGGACGTCGCGTCGCGGACCATCGACGAGCTCGTCCTGGCCTACAGGGAAAGCGGCGGGGGCATCTTCCTGCCAGACTACGGGGGGCGCGGCGGTCACCCCGTTCTCATTGACACGAAGTACCGGGAGGAGATCTTCAGCCTCAATCCAGAGATCGGCCTGCGGCAGCTCCACCGGGCCCACCCGGCGGACGTCGTCGAAGTCGAAGTCTCCGAGGCGGAGGCGCCCGAAGATATGGATACGCCCGACGAATACAAGAAGGCCGTCTCCAAGCGGCGTTGAATTCCGCCTTGCCCTTATCGGATGGGTGGCACGGTGCCAGTCACCGCCCGCCCGAGGCGGAAGGGGATTGCGCGAGAGCGCTGGGGGGTCCAGGGGGAGGCTTCCCCCCGGTCCGAGGGAGGCTCCTGGCAACCGAGGAGGGGTGGTTCAGGAGGGGGGCATTTCTCCCCCTCCGCCCCTCGGGGGGATGGGTGGAGCCGAGGCCGGACGGTGACGCACCGTGACAGGACCCGTCCGTTAAGGGAGGGCGTTGTGTTACTTTAGCCTTTCCCAGCTGACGGCGCGCTTGAGGATGCGCTCGGGGACGACGCGGACGCCGATACCGGGGCCGGGCGGGATGCCGATCAGGCCGTCGGGGCCGAGGACGACGGGCGGGTCGGCGATGTCCTCGTCGAAGTAGTTGGTCGTCTCCGAGGTGTCGCCGGGCAGGGTGAAGCCTTCGGCGGTCTGGAGGTGGATATTGACGGCCCGGCCGATGCCCGTCTCGTCCATGCCGCCCGACCAGACGTCGACGCCGTGCCCGGCGCAATATGCCGCGATCCGCATGGACTCCATCAGGCCGCCGACCCTCCCCTGCTTGATGTTGATGACTCGGCAGGCGCCGAGGGCGATGGCCGCGGCCGCGTCGGCCAGCGAGTGGATGGACTCGTCGAGGCAGATCGCGGTCTTCATCTGCTTCTGGAGGAGCGAGTGCTCGAAGATATCGCTGTAGGAGAGCGGCTGCTCGACCATCATCAGGTTGAAGGCGTCGAGCTCCTGGAGGCGGGCGGCGTCCGCGAGCGAGTAGTCACCGTTCGCGTCCACCATGAGCCGGAGGTCCGGGAACCGCTCCCGCACGGCCCGCACCCACTCGATGTCCTGCCCTTTCTTGACCTTCATCTTGACCCGGCCGTATTTTTTGGCCACGGCCTTCTCGACGGCCGCCAGGAGCTCGGCCTGCGACTCCTTGAGGCCGATGCTGATGCCGGACAGGACCTTCTTCGCCGGGCGGCCCATGAGCTCGTAGAGCGGGACGCCTTTCTGGAGCGCGAGGAGGATGATGAGCCCGTTCTCGATCGTCGCCTTGGCCATACCGTGGCCGCGGACGTGGCGGAACTTGTCCTCGAGCCCGCCCATCGTCATCCCGGCCTCGACGAGCGGCAGGAGGAAGTCCTTGATGAGGTGGCGGGCCGTGCCGTTGGTCTCGTAGAAGTAGAACGGGTCGGGGTCGGAGACGCACTCGCTCCAGGCGACGACGCCCCCGGACTCGAGCCGCATGAGCATGGCTTCTTTGTCCGTCCAGATATGGACGCTCGTCCCGAAGGGGGCCACGAATGGCAGCCGGACCGTGACCAGGTCGATCCGGTCGACCTTGGGGACGGCGAGCTTTTCCAGGGCGGCGGCGGGCGAGGATTTGTTCGTCATGACGGCCTCTTATTGCTTTTTCTCGACGTCTTCTCGGCTCTTTTCAGGTTTTCGGCGACCCTGAACTTGACGATCCTGCTGACCAGCCGGAGCGGCAGCGGCCGGCCGATGGGAAATCTTACCGTGCCCCTCCCAAGCTCATAAGCCGCCAGCTCGCGCTTGAAGGCCCGGATGCCGCTCGAGGTCGGATAGAACCCGATGTGCTTCTGGAACGCCGCGAAATGGACCAGGTTCCCATGGAGATAGAACGTCGGGATTCCATAGCTGATCTTCTCGACCGCGCCGGGAGCGGCGGCCCGGATCGTTGCCCGCAATCCTTGGAGCGATCTTTGGATGTCTTCCGGAAAACCGGCGATATATTCGTCGATGGACCTGAATCCGGCCATGCGTCTTTCCATGGGCCTTCCTCCGTGAATGGGACGATCATAGGCCCGGCCGCGAACGGGTGTCAATAGCGCGAAGGCCGATGTTATTGGAAATGCGCGAGCGGCTGAAACAGGCGCGGGCTTTATGCGCGCCTCGTCTTTGTGCTATAAATCGTCTCAATTAAGATGAAAAGAGGTGCGGGAATGAGAAGAAGATTGAGGATCCCGGTCCCCTTGTTCGCGGGGTTCGTGCTCGCCTGTTTCTTCGCCCTTCTCCCGGCGCTGCCGGCGGGGGCCCAACAGACGGCCACGACCCTGACCCAGCATGGCGACGAGCTCTACGAGCAGCGGATGGACATCACCAAGGCCAAGGAGGCCCTGGCCTTTTACCAGGACGCCCTGATCCAGAACGAGGACGCATTCGGCGTCTACTGGAGGATGGCCCGGGTCGAATACTGGATCGGCGACCACGCCGAATCGGGCGACGAGAAAAAACAGGCCTTCCAGATGGGCATCTACCACGCCAAGAAGGCCGTGGCCCTCAAACCGGACCGGCCCGAGGGCCACTACTGGCTCGGCGTCAACTACGGCAGCTACGGCGAGGCCAAGGGAGTCTTGAAGAGCCTGTCGCTCGTCGGACCCATCAAGGAGGAGATGAAGCGCGTCCTGGCCATCGACCCGGCGTTCGAGTTCGGCGGCGCCGACCAGCTCCTGGGACGGCTTTACTACGAGCTGCCGGGATTGTTCGGCGGCGACAAGAAGAAGTCCCTCGAGCACCTCCTCAAGTCCAAGGAGCTCGGCCCGCGCGTCGGCCTGACCCGGATCTACCTCGCCGACACCTACCTGGCGATGGGCGAGGTCGAGAAGGCCCGAGCGGAGCTCGAGTTCGTCGCGGCCATCGAGCCATACCCGAGCCTCATCCCCGAAACGGCCCAGGAGAAGAAGATGGCCGCCGACAGGCTCAAGGGGAAGGAATTCAACAAGAAGTGACGGTCGCGGTCCTGTACGAAAGCGACGGTTTGCTGGCCGTCGACAAGCCGGAGGGCGTCGTCTCGATCAGCGAGGGGGGGCGGGGCGGCCTCCCGGAGCTCCTGCGCGAGCAGGGCGTTTTCGGCGGCAAGCTCTTCCCCGTCCACCGTCTCGATCGCGGGGCGAGCGGGGTCATCGTCTTCGCCAAGGACCCCGACGCGCACCGGTTCCTGAACGGCGAGTTCGACCGCAGGGCCGTCCGCAAGACCTACCTGGCCCTGACCCACGGCGTCATCGCGGCGAACCGGGGGACCGTCAACAAGCCCATCCGGGAGTTCGGATCGGGGCGCATGGGCGTCGACCCGAGGCGGGGCAAGCCCTCGGTCACGGAATTCGTGGTCGAGCGGAGGCTCGCCGCTTTTACGCTGGTCCGGGCCCGCCCGCTCACGGGCCGGCGCCACCAGATCCGCGTCCACCTCTACAGCCTCGGACACCCCATTGCCGGCGACCTGAGGTACGGCGAGCGGGCGGCTCAGGAGAAGTTCCCGCGGCTCATGCTCCACGCCCTCGAGATCGAGTTCGCCCTGCCCTCTGGAGAACAGGTGAAGATCGAAGCCCCGCTGCCGGAGTCTTTTTCCGCCGTCTTGAAATCCGTCCGCTGATCAAAACATGTGCCCGGCGTTGAAGTAGATGCCGACGCCCTCGCGGCTGAAACCGATGTCGCCGCGGATGACGAGATCGGTCAAGTAGTAGCGAAGCCCGAAACCCGCGTCCGCCGCCATCTTCTTGAGCCTCATCTCGCGCAACGACGGCCAGACCGACCCGGCCTCGGCGAAGACGGTGCCGCCGATCCTCTTCCAGATCGGGAACCGGTACTCGGCACACAGGAGGAGCTTGCCCTTATCCAGGAACCGGTCCAGGACGTAGCCCCGCAGCGCGGTCATGGTCGAGCCGCCGCCGAGCATGGACAGGTCCCAGAGCGGGACTTCGTCTCCCACGACGTCCTGGACCAGCGCGCGGACGGCCACCACGTCCTTCTTGCCGAAGGCCCGCTGATAGGCCCGCAGGTCGAGGGTCCCACGATAGAACTTCCCGGACTTGTTCCCGACGGCCGGCCCCGCGAAGTCGTTCTGGTACGAGAAGCGGAGGCCCTTCGTCGGATGGATCTGGCTGTTCGAAGTGTCGTAGCGCAAGGTCAGCGAGAGGAACGGCGAGAATGTCTTCCCCTGACCGGTCAGGAAGTCCGTGAACGGCTTATCCGGGGCGACGTCGTAGGTCCGGTATTCCCTGAGGACATAGGCGGCCTCGACGATGAGGGCCGGGCTGAAGGCGTGGCCGACCGTGAGAGAGAGCTGCTGCATCAGGTAGCGGGCGGAAGAATCGAGCCCGCTGCCCAGCTTCCGGCTGTCCTGGCCGATGCCATAGAAGTAGTACTTGAGATACAGGTCATATTCCGCCTTGAGGTCCAGGGAAAGCCGGTAGCGCGTCCCCTGGCGGAGCTGGAGATCGGGCAGGGAAAAGAGCATCATGGCCCAGCGCTCGCTCCTGCTCGAGAGGAAGAGATAGAGGGTCAGGGATTCGTCGCGTTTGAGAAAGTTGATCATCTTCCCCATGACGCCGGCGCCGAACCCGATGTCCGAGCTGTAGACGGCGTACGGGAAGATGCTCAGTGACCGCTTGTGTTCCGTGGTTTCGGCGGTCGCGCCCGCGGTCTGGCCGCCGGCCCGTGCCGGCGGCGGGGCAAGGATCAAGGTCAAAATGGATCCGAGGAGCACGGCGGCTAGGACCGGCACCGGACGCGGCGCCGCGGAGGATGCGTTCTTCCGGTCATTCTTGATCCGAGATCTTCCCATTTCTTCCCCCTTTTCCGAAGATCATTCCCTCACGGCCGGCACCATGTCGGCCCATTTGACACATTTTGGTGACACACAACAAAATACCGAAATCCTCATCGCACCAGGAGCCCGTCGAGAGCCTTTCCCGCCTTGGCCAAGTCGTTCGTTCCGGCCCGGACCACCCCGTCGGCATCGATGACGACGTACAGGGGAAAGGCCATCTTGTGTTCGGGCAGGACGCCGTAGACCTGCCAGATGGGCTGGAAATTGCCCTTGCCGTCAGCCACGTGACGCCAGTCGAGCCCGTATTTCTCGATGATCTTGAAGGCGCTCGCGAGCCGCTTGGCGTCATCCAGGTTGACGCCGAGGACGTCGAGGGCTTTGCCCTGGTATTTCTTGACCATCTCCTTGACCTTGGGAAAATTCTCGACGCACGGCTGGCACCAGGACGGCCAGAAATCGACGAGGAGGACCCGGCCCCGGTAATCGGACAGCCGGAAAAGCTTGCCGGCCGTGTCCTTGAGCTCGAAATCGGGTGCGGGCTGGTCGAGCGCGGCCGGCCGGAGGTCGGTCCGCCGGAAGACGATCGCGGAGCCGTCTTCGGCCACCTCCTCGATCTTGTAATAGGTCCCGGCCAGCGGGAAGAGCTCGTAGCCGCTGAAGTACTCCCCCATGCCCTTGAACTCGCCGTCGCCGTTGACGTCGAGCGAGATGGCCGAGCCCTGGTTGAGGTCCTTCATGTCGAACCGGCCGTCGGCCAGGAGGTCCCACATGCGGAGCTTGAGCGGCTTGCCGCCGGCGTCCAGGACGCCTTCCGCGACGTAATGGCCGGTATAGCCGTAACGGTCCTCCGGCTTGCCGTTCTTGTCCTTGCCGGCGCTGTAGATGATGAAGTAGGGCCGCCAGACCGAGAGCGACTTGTCCGGGCCGAAGGACCGCCGGATCCGGAATTGGACGGCCGGCTTGTCCTCGGTCTCCCCGGCCGGGAATTCGAACGGCTTCTCGTCCGCCAAGTCGTTGTCCTGATCGGTGTCGACCCAGCCCCGGATGATCTTCCCGTCGACGCTCTTGTCGAAGACCATGATGACGGCGTCCTCGTCGAGGGTCATGGTGACCAAGGCCTTGGGCGACAGGCCGGCCGGGAGCTTGACCTGCCGGTCCTTGAGGGCATTATCGATCTTGGCTTTGTCCGCCTCGACCATCCAGAAGTTCCACATAGCCTCCTTCTCGCTGATCGCGAGCTTGGCCCTGAGCGTCTCGGGGGCTTGGGCGCGAGCAGAGGCCTCTCCGACGGGGGGCGGAGCGAGCAGGCCCAGAACGACAAGCGACACGGCGCTCGCCGAAACCCGGACATTCATGGCTCACCTCCCCGCTGCCGGCATTATAAGTCCAATTTCGGCGACACACAACTGAATACCAGAGTTGATTGGGAGCATATGGGGTCGGACCGACTCATCTCATTATAAAATAATCGTTTAACGGGCAATTTGAACTGTTTTAAGGTCCGCGTGTTCAATAATGAAGTGCAACACTTGGGGTAGATTTTGTCTGTGATATATTTTTAATGGGGTCGGGCCTCAGCATCTTATTGTAAGATAAGTATTTAACAAGACTTTGAAGCCCTTTTTCGGCCTAAAGCCTTCACTTCTGGCCCTCAAAAAGGAGACTTAAGCCCCGCCGCGGAATCTTCCAGGCAAGTTCCCTAAGTCTCGATTTTTGAGCCAAAAAATGAAAGGTTAAGGCCTAAGAAGGGGGCCTAATCGCAGCTAGTTGTTTTCCTTCAAGTATGTTGGCGAGGCCCGACCCCAAATAGCGGTAATTCGGTGGGTGCCACCGAATTCGGCCGCCGCGCCGCTCACGACAGAGAGCTGTACCGTGCGTGCTCGGTCGCTGATCCGCCGTTCTTTCGAACCCGGAGCGGCACGGCCGGGAGGCCGCCCGGCAACGCCACTTCGCTCGGGAGGAATTCCGGCATTTGCCGATCTTCCCTCGCGCTCATCGCGAGCTCCTGATGGCAGGCCTGGTAGGCGGTCAGAGCCAATCTCGTGCGCTCCTTGATGGCGCACTTGGCATGAAGCTTCTTCATGTGGCTCCTGACGGTGAGGGGTGAGATGTGGAGGCTTTCGGCGATCTCCTGGTTGGTCAGCCCCAGCCCCAGCAGACGAAAGACTTTGAACTCACTGTGGCTGAGCGTATGGACGCGGGTCATGGCGTCCTCTCTCTGGGACGCCTGCGCGGCCTGGCGTTTCTTGATCTCCTCGAGGCCGTTCCTATCCCTGTACTTCTGGCGCAGGAAATCGTTGACCTTGTTCCTGATGACGGCGTAGATGAACGACTTCGGCGGGTTCCAGTCGCCGCCCAGCTTCCGCATCGTCAGAAAGACCGCGAAATGGACCTCTGACATGATATCGTCGGTCGCCGGCAGCCCGCCCAGGGCTTTATAGACGGCCCCCCGGATCATGGCGCCGTGCTCCAGCAGGATCTTCTCCATCAGGGAGTTCTGGTTCATCAGGACATCGGTCATCATTCTCCTCCAGACTCTCGGTATGGCCTCCTGAGGGGTCAGCTTAACAGCCGGAGATGAACCTGCCGTGAAAATATAATTAATTTCAGATTAAAATTTCCCTTGCAAAATTCATTTTCGTTTCATATCCTGTTCATCATGTTTCGTGTACTCTTAAAAGGCGTAGGAGTCATTCCCAGGAGGGTTCACCATGCGGATTCTGGTCGTCGAAGATTCGCGGCGCCTTGCAGGGATCATCAAGAGAGGACTTTTGGAGGAGGGATACTCCGTCGATAACGCGTTCGATGGGGAAGAGGCCCAGCACATGGCCGAAACAGCGCCTTACGACGTGATCATCATGGACGTCATGCTGCCCAAGAAGGACGGCGTCACTCTTTGCCGCGAGCTCCGGGCTAGGAATGTCAACACCCCGATGCTCATGCTCACGGCTAAAGACAGCGTGGAAGACAGGGTCATCGGTCTCGATGCCGGCTCCGACGATTACCTGGTCAAGCCCTTCGCCTTCTCCGAGCTCCTGGCCCGCCTGCGGGCCCTGCTCCGGCGCGAGGTCACGCCCAAGGCCCAGAAATTCCAGGTCGGGGACCTGACCCTGGATCCCCAGAGCCGGGAGGTCCGGCGGGGCGAGCGTCTCGTGGAACTGACCAGCAAAGAGTACGCCATCCTCGAGTACTTCATGCGCCGGCCGAACGCCGTGGTCACCAGAACCATGCTCGGAGAAAACGTTTGGGATTACGAGTACGACGGCATCTCGAACATCATCGACGTCTACGTGCGGCGGATCCGCAGTAAGATCGACGACGACGGACAGGCCAGCCTGATCCAGACCGTGAGAGGAGCGGGGTACCGCTTGCGCATGCCATGAGCATTACAAAAAGCATAAAATTCCGCTTGACCATCTGGTACGTGGTGGCCATCGCCGTGCTGTTGGCCGTCTTCGGCGGGATCGCCTATTACCAGCTCCGGAAGAGCCTCTACCGGAACCTCGACGTCTCGCTCCAGGCCCGCGTGGCCGAGATCGAGGCCTCCATCAAGGTCGACGCCCGCCAGGTCTATTTCGAGCAGAAGTTCAACGACCTGGTCATGATCTACGACGCCGACGGCGCCCTGCTGCAGAGGCTCGGGCCCAA
>Ga0315268_10006765_pt1 | contig 12160 bp, 12 predicted proteins | sample C1_top_MG_FD_204535 | JGI IMG/M metagenome (GOLD analysis project Ga0315268, IMG submission 204535) | Sediment microbial communities from Yellowstone Lake, YNP, Wyoming, USA - C1_top | ecosystem: Environmental > Aquatic > Freshwater > Lake > Sediment | place: USA: Wyoming | collected 2017-08-01 | reverse complement strand
AAGTGGGTACTTCCTGACGGGGGATTTCGGCGAGTGTCGTCACCTGGCCGGTGGCTACGCCGAGTACCAGCCAACTGCTGCCGAGTTCGAGGATGACCACGCGCTCGCGTGGCCCGACCGCGACACCGGCAACCACGCGCATCAAGCCGGCGGTGCCGCCGCGCGGCTGGCTGATGCGTTTTAGCAGCCACAGCGTGCCGAGTAGCAGGGCGAGGACGAGGAGCAGGCCCATGATCATTTGCAGAGCGCTGGAGCCCAGGTCGGGAACAGCGCTTCCGGCGCTTGCCGTCACGCCAGCGCCGACTTCTGCAGCGCGGGTGGTAGATGTGGTCAAAGCGGTGGCGATAGCAAAAAGGCGTGGCGACATGGCCACGAAGATTAGCCCGCGCACGGGCGAGCAAAGGCAGGATTACAGGGGAAAAGCGCCGCTAACTATTTATTGAGTTTGCGCATGCGCTCATGCGGCGTGATGATATCGGTCAGCCGGATGCCGAATTTGTCATTGACGACCACGACTTCTCCCTGCGCAATCAGTGTGCCATTCACCAACACATCCATGGGTTCGCCCGCCAGGCCATCGAGTTCGACGACCGAGCCGTGGGCCAGTTGCAGCAGGTTGCGGATCGAAATCTTGGTGCGCCCGAGTTCTACCGTGAGGCTCACGGGGATATCCAGGATGAGCTCGAGACCGTGATTGGCAGTGGACGCTTCGCCGCCAGAAAACTGTTCGAAAACCTTGGGGGTTGCCGCCTTTTCCGCAGCGACCTGCTCGCCCATGGCCGCCGCCCAATCGTCTTCGGCAGAACCGCCTGCAACGGCAGTTTGCTCGCCCATGGCGGCAGCCCAATCGTCGTCGGAAACCTGCGCTTCTTTTGTTTCGTCGCTCATGAGTGACCTCTACTCCGTGGCTTCGGGTGCCACAAAATTTTCCACCTTCAATGCATACTGGCCGTTGTTGACACCGTAGCGGCAATTCAGCAGCGGGATGCCATCGACCTTGACGCTCAGCAGGTCTTCGATAGCGAGGGGGACAACATCCCCCAGTTTGAGTTTTGCGACATCGCCCAGCGAGATTTGCGTGCCACCCAGCGATGCGACCAGTTCCACCTCGGCGGCCAGTAACTGGCGGCGCAGCATGCCCGTCCAGCGCAGGTCGCTGCCCGCCTGTTCGCTGTGCATGGTGCTGTAGAGCACATCGCGGATCGGCTCGATCATCGAGTAGGGCAGGCACAAGTGCATTTCCGCCGAATTGCCTGAGAGCTCGATGGTGAAGGTGAAGGCGACAACGATCTCCGAAGGCGTGGCGATGTTGGCAAACTGCGTGTTCATCTCGGAGCGGACGTACTCAAACTCCACTTCATACACCGGCTTCCAGGCTTTCTCATACTCGGCGAACACGACGTTCAGTATGCCGATGATGATGCGTTGCTCGGTCGGCGTGAAGTCACGGCCTTCGACGCGCGTATGGAAGCGGCCATCGCTGCCGAACATGTTGTCGACTACCAGGAACACCAGGTTCGGGTCGAACACCACCAGGCCGGTGCCACGCAACGGTTTCATCTGGACCAGGTTGAGGTTGGTCGGCACCACCAGGTTGCGGATGAAATCGCTGTACTTCTGCACCCTGACCGGCCCGACGGAAATTTCGGTGCTGCGATGCATGAAGTTGAACAGGCCAATCCGCAGATAGCGGGCGAAGCGCTCATTGATGAGCTCCATCGTCGGCATGCGGCCGCGTACGATGCGCTCCTGCCGACCCAGGTCATACGTTTTTACACCACCGACTTCCTCTTCCGGCGGCGCTTCGTCAGCTTCCCCCGTGACGCCCTTGAGCAGGGCGTCAACTTCTTCCTGGGAGAGAAAATCCTGACTCATCTAATTGGGTTACTGCACGATCAATGAGGAGAAAAATACCGCCTGGATCGGTGCTTCAGCGTCGGCCTGGTCTTGCTTTTCAAGCGCCGGATCCGGCTTTTCTCCCGTCAGTGTGGCGTTGATCGAGACACGGAATTGGTTGGCCAGTAACTGCATGCCTTCGGGAGTGTTCAGTTCAGCCGCGCTCTTGCCCGCAAGAATCAACAGCAACTTATGGCGCACCTCGGGCATGAACTGCTTGATCTGCTCCGCCGTGGCGGGCTCAAGCAATTTGAGTTCTGGAATGGCCTGGACATAGGCATCCTGCTGGTCGGATTTCAGTTTCACGACGAAGGGTTCCAGCTTGGTAAATACCGGAGCCGCGGCGTGCGCATCCTTTTTCTTCTTTTTGCCTTTGGCGACTTTGGCGGGAGGATCCTCGCCATCGACACTTTCTTCGTCATCTGCGGGGGCTTTTTTCTTCATCAAGAAAAAAGCTGCGCCACCGCCCAGCACCACCACCAGCACGGCAGCGATGATGATTAGCAGCAGCTTGCTTTTCTTCTTGGGGGCGCCTTCGCCCTCGGTAGTGGCAGCGGCATCGGTTTTCTTGGCGTCAGCCATGGTTCACTCCAGTTAGGTTCGCCTGATTATTCAGGGGTTACGCGAATACATCGACAAGACCTCGTCCCAGCTTGAGCCCCGCTGACGTGGCAGGGAGGGGGGGGGTGATCGACTGTAATGAATTTGCATCGTGAGAAACGTCATGGGCGAACTTAAAATTATCCCCGTTTTTCTCATCTTGCGCCGATTGACGCGAATTTTCGGCACCCACCTGGCTCTGTCCGAGTTGGATGCCTGCCTCGGCAAGTGCTTCGCGCAGACGCGGCATGGCGGCTTCCAAAGCCTCGCGGACGGCGGGATTGTTGGAGACGAAGGTCGCGCTGGCCTGATCGCCACTGACTGACAGGCTGACTTCCACACGGCCCATATGCGGTGGCGTTAGCACCAGTTCGGCGTGGCTGTTCGCGCTGTTGGCCATCCAGACCAGTCGGTTGCCTACCTCCTGCCCCCAGCCGCTAGCGCCGACGGGTTGTGCGACCGGCAGGGAGGTGACCGTGCTAGGCACTTGGGAGAGTGGGCTGTCCACAGGCTGGAATGGTAAACCGGCAGGGTTGGCGCTCGGTGCGGTGCCGCTTACTTTATCGCTGGCGGCCTCCAAGGCAGCGGCAAACTGGGAGGACAACTCTTTTGGCAGTGACAGGCCAAGGTCATCTGTCTTCGCTACCTGTACCCCGGCGTCTGACCGGGTAGCCGTGAGCACAGGGGGCAACAGCGGCAGTACGCCATTCTCCGTGTTAGGCGGTGCGGCAGATATTGCCGTTGCCACCGTGCTTGGCGGGGTCAGTGCGGGGGCAAATCCTGCCAGCGGCAGCGTGTCGGTCGTCACGGCAACGTCTTCGAGAGCTTTATCGGCTGGTGCTGCATCCGTTGGCACGAGGCCCATGCGCTCAAGAAATGGCAGCAACTCGGCGAGCGTGGCGGCACTAGGGTCACCGGTCTCCAATGCTGCATCCTCAGTCAACACCAGCTGACTTGGGTCAGCGTCAATATTTGGTCGCTTGCCCAGTAGTTGCTGGAACAAGGCGCCAAATGAACTTGTGCCAGACGCTTCAGAGGCGTCGACTTTGGCGGCATGAGCCGCAACGGCCGACCCCTCGGCAGCGCTAGCGCCGTTCAGGGCGATGGGGAGCGCGGATGGGGCAGGGCTTGAGGCAGAACTGATGGTGGCCGACATACGAAAATTCCTTGCAGTAAAACTTCACGATACCTTAATGCAAGGACTATGCCACCAAAAGATGGCTACTCGTCATCCATTACGACACCGAAGCGGCGCGCGGTATGCTCGTCGGACTGTTTTTGTTCGCTGCGGGCGTCGGCAATGGCAATCCGTAATTGATGACGATGCGCCAGCGTGTCGAACGCCTTGACCTTGCCGCGTTTGTCGAGCCAATTCTTTTGCCCCAAAGCGGTTCGTTGTTTTGACGCAGTGACCATCGCGTGCGCCTGAGTGATGGCTTGGTCGAGACGACCGAGAAAATGCTGGTAATTACGCCACGCATCGGGACCGAGGCCGTTGCCGGCCGCAGTGAGAAATCGCGCTTGATATTCATCGCGGTACTGCGTCAGCAACTCAAGCCGCTGACCGGCCTCCTGCTCGCCAGCGATCAGCTTGCCCAACAGCCGGGAGGCTTCATCGAGCCGCAAATTCGATAAATCCAGCAGAGGTTGCAGTTGAAACGGCTTGTTCATAAACAAAGTATAGACGCGCGGCGCTTACTTGATCTCGGGGAATAGTGCGTTCAAGGCAGCGAGGCTTTGGGGGGCATTGGCGTGTTCCTCGATACCCTGCTGCAAAAAAGTTTCCAGCTGCGGATAGAGCGCGATCGCGCGATCGAGCAGCGGGTCGGAACCCGGTGCATAGGCGCCCACCGCCAGTAGGTCGCGGGCACGCTGGTAGCGTGAATACAATTGCTTGAAGCGGCGCACGCGTTCCAGATGGTCGGGCGGGATAAGGTTGGTCATGGCACGCGAGATCGACTGCTCGATATCGATCGCCGGGTAGTGGCCGGAATCCGCAAGCCCCCGGCTGAGCACAATGTGGCCATCGAGGATGGCGCGGGCGGCATCGGCGATAGGATCCTGTTGGTCGTCGCCTTCGGCCAGCACGGTATAAAACGCGGTGATCGAGCCGCCACCGGACGGGCCGTTGCCAGCGCGCTCGACGAGTTGCGGCAGGCGGGCGAAAACGCTCGGCGGATAGCCGCGCGTCACGGGCGGTTCGCCGATCGCCAGGGCGATTTCACGCTGGGCCATAGCATAGCGGGTGAGCGAGTCCATGATGAGCAAAACCTGTTTGCCTTCATCGCGGAACTGTTCGGCGATCGAAGTGGCGTAGGCCGCCCCTTGCAGGCGCATCAGCGGGCTGACATCGGCTGGTGCGGCGACCACCACTGAACGGCGCAAGCCGGCTCCGCCGAGGTTTTGCTCGATGAACTCCTTGACTTCACGGCCCCGTTCGCCGATCAGGCCGACGACGATCACGTCCGCCGCCGTATAGCGCGCCATCATGCCCAGCAGTACGCTCTTGCCGACGCCAGATCCAGCAAACAGGCCGAGCCGCTGGCCGCGTCCGACGGTAAGCAAGGTGTTGATGGCGCGGATGCCGACATCGAGCGTTTGTGCAATCGGTGCCCGTTGCAGGGGGTTGGCTGGCCGACCGATGAGTGAGCGCGTCAATTTGTCGTCGAGCGGACCGAGACTGTCGAGTGGTCGGCCGTTGCCGTCGACCACGCGTCCCAGCAACTGGCTACCCACCGGCAGATGCTTGGCGCGGTCCAGGTTGCGTCGGCGCGGTGCGCTGGGTTGCCCCAGCTTGGGCGGCAGGGCGGGTATCTCGATAGGCAGCACATGCGCGCCGGGCGCGAGGCCATAGACATCCTCGGTGGGCATCATGTAGAGCTTTTCGCCGTTGAATCCAACCACCTCGGCTTCGACGATGCCGCCATCGGGCGTCTCGATTTGGCAGCCGGAACCGAGCGGCAGCTTGATGCCGGCGGCTTCCATCACCAGTCCGTTAATGCGCGTCAGCCGCCCCGCGACGCGAAAAGGTTGCGGGGTGGCTACACGCCCCCGGCAATCAGCGAGAAAAGCGCGGATTCTTTCAGGGTTCATGGCTGCCAGGGAGGTTTTCGGGGTCGTCCTCGTCAACCGCCGGTTGCCAGGCGCGGCTGATGCCCAAGCCTTCCAGTACGCGTTGCCAGCGCATCGCCACGGTTGCATCGAGTTGGCTACCGCCCGCTTCCAGCACGCAATCGCCGCGCGTCAGCTTGAAATCTTCATGAATGCGGTGCCCGCCGTGGGCCAGTTGGTCACCCATGTAGGAGCGTAGCAACGAGGCGTCGTCTGGGTGCAGATAAATCGCCGCATGGTGGTGCGGCAACTGTGCCAGCGCTTCGCGCACCACGGTGAGCAAGGTTTCGGGGCGGGCAGTAACTTCCTGGCGGATTACCTCGCGTGCCAGTTCTACCACCAAGGCTAGCACTTCGTCGGCAATCAGGAAGTCGAGTTCCTCCAATGATTTTTCAAGTTTCGCAGCAGCCTTGTTCAGACGTTGCGCCTCGGCGAGCGCCTTGGCCTGGCCTTCCTTGAAGCCGGCTTGGTAGCCTTCTTCCTTGCCCTTTTTCATGCCGTCCGCGCGCGCCTGCTGGTAAAGCTGGTCGATCTCCTCTGCGGTGGGCAGTCGCATTGCCTGAATTACTTCTTCCGGCGGAGGTGCGGACGGTAGCGGAGGCGTCGGGGCGGTGGCGGGCTTGGCTTGTCCCTCGTCGAAACTGGCGAGTTCCCAGCGCTCCCACGCAGTCAGCTTGGAGGGTTCGCTCACGGCTGCTCCGGCGCTGCCGATTTAGACCATCTGATCGTCGCCACCTTTTCCACCCAACTGAATCTGGCCTTCGTCGGCGAGGCGGCGGGCGATCTTGAGGATTTCCTTTTGTTCGGCTTCGACCTCGGAGAGACGCACCGGACCTTTCGATTCGAGGTCTTCCTTGAGCATTTCGGCGGCGCGCTGCGACATGTTCTTGAAAATCTTGTCGCGCAATTCGGGCGAAGCGCCCTTGAGGGCGAGGATCAGTGAATCAGACTGGATTTCGCGCAGCAGTAACTGGATACCGCGATCATCGACATCAAGCAGGTTCTCGAAGACGAACATTTCATCGAGGATTTTCTGCGCCAGGTCGGGATCATATTCGCGCACGTTGTCGACGATGGCCGTTTCGGCGGCTTGACCGACGAAGTTGAGAATTTCCGCCGCGTGGCGAATGCCACCCATCGCCGCCTTCTTCACGTTGCTCGACGCGCCCGCCAGCAAGCGCGTTAGTGCATCGTTCAATTCGCGCAGGGCGGTTGGCTGTACGCCATCGAGCGTGGCGATGCGCAGTAGCACGTCGTTGCGCAAGCGTTCAGTGAAAAACTTGAGAATCTCGCCAGCGTGATCGAATTCCAGGTGTACGAGGATGGTGGCGATAATTTGCGGATGCTCGTTCTTGATCAGGTCGGCCACCGTCGCGGCGTCCATCCATTTCAGGCTTTCGATGCCGGCCGTATCGCCGCCCTGCAGGATGCGCCCGATCAGGTTGGCCGCCTTGTCGTCGCCCAGCGCCTTGGTGAGCATGGCGCGGATCATGTCCTCGTCGGCCGAGAGCGGCGAACCCTTGGCCGTGTGCTCGTGCAACTCCCCGATCAGTTCCGTCACTTTGTCGCGCGGCACGGATTTGATGGCGGCCATCGCATGGCCGAGCTTCTGCACCTCGCGTGGCCCGAGGTGCTTGAGCACCTCTGCCGCTGCATCGGTGCCGAGCGTGAGCAAGAGCATCGCGCTCTTCTCAAGTCCTTCTTCAGGCCCCGGCACCCATCCACTCCCTGATGAGTTCGGCGATCAGCTTCGGCTCCTTGTGTGCCACATCGCGCGCTTCCTTAAGTTGCTCTTCAAACGTCGGCCCCTTGTGCACATGGAGACCATCTACCGTTTCTTCCGCGAGTTCCGCTGCCGCATTTTCCTCCGCTTCGACGCGGTGTGCCGCCGCAGCGAGCATTTCGAACATGGGCTTGAGCAGCTTGGACCAGACCAGGAAGGCAATGATGGCAAAGATCAGGTACTGCGCCGCCTCCTTCGCGAAGGCAATCATGGTTGGATCTTTCCATATCGGCAGATCCGCAACGAGTTCAGGCTCGGGCGGCACGAAACTGGCGGCAGCGACATTGATCGAATCGCCGCGCTTCTCGTTGAAACCTACCGCCTCGCGCACCAGATCGTTGATACGCTTGATTTCTTCGGCAGTGGGTGGCAGCGGCTTGCCCGGCTGACCATCCTTTTCCGGGCCCTTCTTGTGATTCACCGCCACGGCAACGGACAGACGCCTGACTTCGCCCGGCCCGCCTTGCGTGTGGCGGATGGTCTTGTCCAGTTCGTAATTAATGGTGGCGTTGCGCGAATAATTGTTGTTCTGGTTGACGCCAGTGGCCGCGCCAGCGACTGGCGGGCTGGTGAGCGGGGCGGTGGCCGGCACCGGCGGCTGGTTGGTGAGGGCGCCAGGAACACCGACCGCAGGCGGATTGCCGTTACCCGATTCAGCCGTCTGCTGGCTGCGGACGGCAGTTTCCGGCACAGGATTTGGCTTATACGATTCAGCCACCTGGTCGATGTGCGAAAAATCGATTTCTGCTGCCACTTGGGCACGGAAGTTCGATTTGCCGACCAGCGGCTCGAGAATCGATTCGACGCGCTTCTGGTACTGCGCCTCGACTTCCTTCACATATTTGAGCTGGTTGGCGTCGAGACCCATGTTTTTGTTCGGATCTTTCTGCTGCGAAACCAGGTTGCCGTCCTGGTCGATCACATTGACGTTGGCCGGATTCAGCTGTGGTACAGAAGACGACACCAGATGCACGATACCGGCAATCTGCGCGGGTTCGAGCGTGCGACCGGGCTGCAGGCTGACCAGCACCGACGCTGAAGGCTTTAGTTCATCGCGCAGGAAGGCGGTCTGTTTGGGGATCGCCAGATGCACGCGGGCGGCGCGCACCGCACCCAGTGTCTGGATCGAGCGCGCCAGTTCGCCTTCGAGGCCGCGCTGGTAGTTGATTTGTTCGGCAAACTGGCTGATGCCGAGCTTCTGGTTTTCCATCACCTCGAAGCCGATCAGCCCGCCTTTTGGCAGCCCCTGCGAGGCCAGGCGCAGGCGCACGTCGTGCACCATGCTGACCGGTACCATGATCGCGCCGCCGCCCTCCGAATATTTATAAGGGATGTTCTGCGTTTGTAAGGTGGTGACGATCGTGCCGCCATCCTGGTCGGTCAAATTCGAAAACAGGATGCCGTAGGGCGGTTCTTTGGTCCAGGCCCAGGCACCGACCAGAATGGCGATGGCGAGCGCAACCGCCGCCATCGCGGCCAATTTCTGGCGTGCGTTGAGGCGGGAGAGAATCTCCAAATTGAAGGGGAAGGCGGGCATTGCTGTCGCCGCGGCCTGTTCTGCCATATATCGAGAAAGCGTCTCCAAGTAAGCGCTGACGGATTGTGTCTTGCCCTAGCAAGTCGGATTCCTGCAAGCAGCGGCAAAAATTGCCGCTATTTCGGTTATTGTTCGCCGTATCACCAGCGCCGACTTCTGCGAACATCTCTGCACCATGAATGTCACCGACACTGCATTATCTGCTCCCGCACTCGAAATCCCCACTGACCCGGCGCGTCTGGCCGAAGCCTTTCGGCTGTTCACCCAAGTCTCCGAGGAGTTGTCGACGGCCTATGGCGCGCTGGAACGGCAGGTCGAAGGGCTGACCGCCGAATTGGCGGCCGCCAACGCCGAGACGCAGCGACTGCGCGAGCAGGCGGTACGCAACGAGCGTCTCGCGGCGATGGGCGAAATGGCAGCGCAGCTCGCGCACCAGTTACGCACGCCGCTGGCGGCCGCGCTGCTGTATGCCGGCAACCTTGAAAATCCCGATGTCCCTGAAGCCTTGCGCATCAGCATCGCGCAAAAAACCGTCGGGCGCCTCAAGCATATCGAACACCTGATTCAAGACATGCTGCTCTTTGCGCGTGGCGAGGTTCTGGGGCGCGAAGCCTGTGCGGTGGAAGAGTTGCTGAATGAGTTGGCCCACACCTTCGAGCCGCTGGCGCGTGCGCGCGGCGTTGAATTTGTCTTGGCCCAGGCGCCTGAAGGGCTCTCCATCACCGGCAACCGCAAGGCACTGGTCGGCGCCCTGACGAATTTGCTCGAAAATGCCCTGCAGGCGGTGGCCAACGAAACGGCCGGGCAGATCAGCCTGGGGGTGGCGGTGAGTGCCGACCGGCTGGCCTTTCGCGTCAGGGATAATGGTCGCGGCATGGCACCCGATGTCGTCGCCCGCCTCTTTGAACCTTTTTTTACCACCCGCGCCGAAGGCACCGGCTTGGGGCTTGCCATCGCCCGTGGCGTGGCGCGCGCCCACGGCGGCGGCATCGATGTTGAATCCGCGCCTGGCGCAGGCACCGCATTCGTGCTGACCGTCAGCCGTGGCGGGCATAGCAACGCAACTTCTCAGGAATCGAATTGATGGCCCAGACTACTAAATCATCCATGAACATCCTGGTCGTTGAGGACGACGAGGCCCTGCGCGACGCACTGATGATCACGCTCGAAGCTGCGGGTTACCAGGCCAGCGGTGCCGACGGCGGCCCGAGCGCGCTCGCGCTGCTCGAGCGCGGTGCTTTTCACATGGTGGTCTCCGATCTGCGCATGTCTCCGATGGATGGCCTGCAATTGCTGGGCGAGATCCGCAAGAAAAAGACCGGCTTGCCGGTGCTGTTGATGACTGCGTTCGGCGATGTCGACAAGGCCGTGGCCGCGATGCGTGGCGGCGCCTGCGACTTCATGCTCAAGCCTTTCGAACCGAAAGCCTTGCTCGACCAGATCGAGCGTTATGCCATTCCCCCCGCCGCCGAAGGTGTCGTGGTTACCGACCCGCGGACGCGCGAGGTGCTGCTGCTGGCGGCCCGTGTGGCGCGCACCGATGCCACCGTGCTGCTCACCGGTGAATCCGGCACCGGCAAGGAAGTGTTCGCGCGCTACATCCACGACCAGTCGCAGCGCGCGAAGGGCGATTTTGTCGCGATCAACTGCGCGGCGATTCCCGACAACCTGCTCGAAGCCACGCTATTCGGCCATGAGAAAGGCGCTTTCACCGGCGCGCAAACTGCCCAGGCCGGCAAGTTCGAGCAGGCCAATGGCGGCACCCTGCTGCTCGATGAAATTTCCGAAATGCCGCTCGGCCTGCAGGCCAAGTTGCTGCGCGTGCTGCAAGAACGCGAAGTCGAGCGCGTCGGCGGCAAGCGGCCGGTGCCGGTGGATATCCGTGTGCTGGCCACCTCCAACCGCAACATGGCGGCCGAAGTCGCTGCCGGACGCTTCCGCGAAGACCTCTTTTACCGGCTCAACGTTTTTCCCTTGGCGATCCCGTCCCTGCGCGAACGGCCGGGCGATATCGTACCGCTGGCGCGGCATTTTCTGGCGCTGCATGGCGTGCGGCTCGCCCGTGTGGCGAAACTCGGCGCTAGCGCGACGGCAAAACTTGCCGCGCATCCGTGGCCGGGCAATGTGCGCGAGCTCGAAAACGTCATGCAACGCGCCTTGATTCTCGCGCCAAGCGACACCATTGAAGCCGAACATCTGTTGCTGCCGAACAGTGCCGGCGAGGTAGACGTAGGGGACAGGGTAGAAATAGGGGACAGACCCCAATTTTATGAATCTCAAAATCGGGGTCTGTCCCCTATTTCTACCGCGTTAGCGCCGACTGTCTCCGGCGCGCAACCCACTGTATCGACAGATATTCCTGCCAACATGAAAGATTTGGAGCGGCAACATATTCTCGAAATGCTCGCCAAAGTGGGGGGCTCGCGCAAGAAAGCCATCGAACTTCTGGGCATTTCCGAGCGCACCTTGCGCTACAAACTCAAACAATACCGGGACGAAGGCTTTTTCAACGACGCCGAGCAGGAGTGAGTAGATTTCCGGCACGCGGTTTGCTATAAAGAGCGCATGGCTATCGACACTCGCAACCTCGAACAAATGCTTTCTGAGCTACGCGCTGCCAGCGCTGTGGCGCAGGGTAAGCCTGCGGCCGCTACACAAAACGCCGATGGCGCCGATTTCAGTCAGGCGCTCACTGCCGCGATCGACCAAGTAAATTCTGCGCAACAGTCGGCCCAGCAAATGACCCAGGATTTTGCTTCCGGGCAAAACAACGTCAATTTGCAAGACGTCATGATCAACCTGCAGAAGGCTAACCTGTCCTTCCAGCAGATGGTGCAGGTGCGCAATAAGCTGGTTTCGGCCTATCAAGATGTAATGAATATGCCGCTCTAGTCCGGCTGACGCATCACCCCATACCCATTTCACGCGCTTTTCGTTCTCGCTCCACTTTGATGATGTAGCGATGTACCAGCGTTAGCATTGGTCCGGGAATATTCACGAATCCGCATCCTGCGTGCCGTGCGTGGGCACCGCTTTTCAGCGTGACGTTAAAAATGCCGCGCACCGCCAGCGTGCAGCTAACGAATCCCACTTCCGGCAACTCGATGCGGCAATTGGGAAGCTGCATGGTGGCGGCGAAGGGCACACCTTCCGGCGGGGCGACTAGCCCCAGGCCACCACCGCTGATATCGAACACCTGCGCTTCATGCAGATATATGCCGCCATTGGGCAAG
>Ga0315268_10006764_pt1 | contig 12161 bp, 7 predicted proteins | sample C1_top_MG_FD_204535 | JGI IMG/M metagenome (GOLD analysis project Ga0315268, IMG submission 204535) | Sediment microbial communities from Yellowstone Lake, YNP, Wyoming, USA - C1_top | ecosystem: Environmental > Aquatic > Freshwater > Lake > Sediment | place: USA: Wyoming | collected 2017-08-01 | reverse complement strand
CAGCCATTTGAATTGGTCGACAAGCGGCGCCGTGCGGAACGAAATCAGCGGGCAGGGAGAAGTCGCAGCCTCGGGGGATCAGGCTGTCCAGCCCAAGCAGACGACGACTTATAACCTCACAGCTTCTGGCCCTGGGGGGACCGCAACGTCCAGTGCCACCGTCAACGTCAATTCGGGTGTTCAGGCGTCGCTGAGCGTCTCGCCTGCCGAAATCCGTTACCGGCGCAAGGGCGACAATGTCCTCGAGCAGGGGACAGCCACGCTGGCTTGGTCGGCGTCGGGCGCTGACTCTGCGTCTCTCGATCCCTTCGGTTCAGTCTCTGCCACCGGCAGTCGCACCCTTCAGGCAACTCCCCGCAAGACAGACCCGGGGCCGGTGGATGAAACCGTCACGTACACGCTCCGGGCTGGGAATGCTTGCGGCGGCACGGAAATGCGGACAGCGACCCTCCGAATCACTGGCGTCATCGAACCTGCTGTCTCACCCGTGGAGACAACGCTCGAGGCGAGACTCTCCGCCAACAGCATTTACTTCCCTACGGCCCTGCCCAGCAAGCGCGACCCGAACGGCGGTCTGGTGCCTAGCCAGCAGCAGTCGCTCGATAAGTTGGCGAATGATTTCAAGCAGTACCTGCAGTTCCGGCCAGACGCGCGGTTGATCCTCCAGGCGCACGCAGACCGGCGTGGTTCGAAGGAATCGAACAAAGCGCTCTCCGAGCGGCGCTCCAACCGCGCCAAGCAATATCTGATTGACCAGGGCGTCCCGGTAGCTAACCTTGAGACGGTGGCCTACGGCAGCGAGCAGAACCTGACTGAGCCGGAGGTGAAGCAACTCATCGAGGGCAATCCCGACCTCAGCGAGCAGGACCGCAAGACACTGATGCAGAACTGGCGCTCCGTCCTCCTGCTGCAGAACCGCCGTGTGGACATCATGCTCAGCACCACCAAACAGCAGTCCAAGCGTTACTTCCCGCTCAATGCCGCGGACTTCAAGGAACTCATGAAGTAGAGGGGCTGCGGTAGAGAAGCGGACTCTCGCGAAGAAAATAGCAAAGGATATCAAGGGGCGGCGACAAAGCCACCCCTCTATTTTTCCAGGGACGACCCGCGACCCTCGGTGCGGCACAAGCGAGCGTGTCCGGGAGGCTCAGGCAGTCTTCAGGTCCGACGTGCAGTGAGCGCAGCGCGTGGCTTTGATGGGAATGCTGGAGAAGCAGTAAGGGCATTCCTTGGCCACAGGCGCGGCGGGTACGAGCTCGGGCCGTCGCCACAGCTTATTCACTTGGCGAATCAGCAGGAAGACCGCAAAGGCCACGATCACGAAATTGACCACGGTGTTGACAAAGACGCCGTAATTCAGGGTGGTGGCGCCGGCGACTTTCGCCTGGGCCAGCGTGGCAAAGTGGTCTCCCCGCAGAGTAAGGAACAGGTTGGAGAAATCAACCCTCCCCAGTAATAACCCGACGGGCGGCATCAGTATGTCGTTGACAAGCGAAGTGACGACGCCGCCGAAGGCTGCGCCGACGATGATACCCACGGCCATATCGAGGACGTTGCCCCGCATGGCGAACTCTTTAAATTCCTTAAGCATTCTGCAACCTCCTGCCCTTTGGAGTGGCCTGCGCTCTAGCCTCTCTCGCCGGCAGAATCTGAGAAAACGCAGCGCGTTGCTTGCTGCCGCGCGTGGGAACGAATGCTAAGCTTTCTCCTCCGCCGGGTCAAGCCACTCCAGGAAAAGCGGCGTTGCCAATCCTGCAACTCCTTTGAAGAGCTGCGTCATTCCCACCGCTTCCGTCCTGCACGACCGCGGCTGCCGCGGCTGCATTTACCTGGCATCAGGCCGGCTGTGCTATTATCTCAACAAGATCGGAGTGCTTCCGTCTCAGCAAGGTGGCGCATGAGGAGAAAGTCGCGGTTCCGGTTCACTACCCCAAATGCCCTTCGCCCCTCCGGCCGCCGGACCGTCCGCTTGGCGATCGTGGGTTTCGGGACGGTGGGGAGCGGGACCGCCAAGGTGCTGCTCGAGCACCAGCATGAAGTGGAGCGACGGCTGGGCTGCCGGCTGCAATTGAAGACCGTCTGTGACATAGAGGCGAAGGACGTTTCCTGGCTCGGCCGCTCCGTCGAGGTCACGCAAGACTGGAAGCAAGTTGTCGCAGATCCGGAAGTAGACATCGTGGTGGAACTGATCGGCGGTCTCACCACGGCCCGCGCCGTAGCCTTTGCCACCCTGGCGGCGGGCAAGCACCTGGTGACCGCCAACAAACAACTGGTGGCACAACACGGCGTGGAGCTTGCTGAGCGCAGCCGCACGGCCGGGGTGCAACTGGGGATTGAAGCGTGCGTTGCCGGTGGCACGCCCCTGCTGCACGCCATCCGCGAGGGCCTGGCCGGAGAACACTTCACGGCCGTTTATGGCATCCTGAATGGCACCACCAACTACATCCTGACGGAGATGGAACGGCGGGGCTGCTCTTTTCGGGAGGCGCTGGGCGAGGCGCAAGACAGAGGCTATGCCGAACGCGATCCCACCTTTGATGTGGAAGGCTACGACACGCGATACAAGATTGCCATCCTGGCCATGTTGTGTTTTGGCCAGACGGTCCGCGTGGAAAGCATTCCTGTCGAGGGCATCACGCGCATCGATCAGGTGGACTTCGCCTACGCCCATCGGTTGGATCACACGATTCGGCTGATTGCGGCAGCACGCCGACGCCGCCAGGGGCGTCTGGAAATCTCCGTGCGGCCCATGATGATCCCGCAGGCTTCATCGCTGGCCAATGTCTTGGGTCCGATCAACGGGGTTCTTCTGGTGGGGAACAAAGGCGGCAACACCACCATGACCGGTCGGGGCGCGGGCGGCGAGCCGACGGGCGTGGCGGTTCTGTCCGACGTGGTCGAGATTGCGCGCTCCATGCTGGCGGGCGGTGCCTCCACCACGCCCCTGGGGTACACGCAGTGGCACCCGGCGAAAATCGCCCCACCGGGAGAGAGCCTTGTGGCGGCTTACCTGCGCCTCGTGGTGCGAGACCGTCCCGGCATTTTGGCGCGAGTTTGCGGCATCCTGGCTCGCCACCGCATCAACATCGATTCCGTACTGCAACAGCCGGCCATGCCCAAGAAACACCTGCCCTTTGTGATGACGCTCGAAGCTACACGGGAAAAGCACGTCCTCCGAGCCGTCACGGAGATTGCGCGGTTGCCCTTCCTCGCCGAGCCGCCGCTGATGATGCCTTTTGCTGAGTTGCCCTAGGAAAGAGATCCTCCAGGATCAATTGACGCGCTCCTTGGTGGCATCGGCGGAATCGTCAACTGCTTCCACGTTCTCACCGTTTCCTGGTTCGAGAGCGGAGGCGGGAGGGGCGACACCACATGCCTGCGTGAGCTCAGCCGCGGCGCTGGCCGGTTCGGCTTCTCCCTCGCGAACCTCGTGCGCAGGCGCGCGGCCGGTAAGGACGGTCCACTTCAGCGGATAGATGTCGGGATCAAAGATCACAGCGTAGAAGTGCCAGACAACGATGGCTAGGGTGGCCAGGATAGCCTCGTAGTAGTGGACAGCGGTGGCAACGTCGATCCAGGACGTAGAGAAGTATTTCAGCATGAAGTTGTGCGCCCAGAGCAAGACTCCGGTGGCGGCCATCACCAGCGCGCCCCACACCAGAGCCCAGTACTCAGCCTTCTCTGCGTAATTGAATTTCGGATAGGAAGGCATCCGGCGGCGATAGCCCAAGTTGTATCCCAGGGTCTCCACCGCATCCCGCACGTCCTTCCCCGTGGGTAGCATGGCGCGCAGCCACTCGCGCCCACTGTTCATGGCGATCAGGTAGATGACGTGATACACCGCCGTGCTCATCAGCACCGCGGCGGCAATCCGGTGGACCAGCCCGCGCAACGGAAAGTCCTTTTCCCAGTGCACCAGGGGAGCGGCCCAAAAGCTCTCCGGGAACTTGAGGGCAAACCCTGTCACGACCAGCAGAATGAAGCTAACGAGCAGGGCAAGATGCTGGAGCCGCTCGTTGAGGGTCAGCCGGAACGGCGTCTGGAGGGCGCGGTAGGCGGCCAGCCGTCGCCGCGCCTTACGCCACCAATCCAACAGATTGTGCAGCAGCATGAACGCGATCAGGGTGGGGATGGTGAAAAGGTAAAAGAGGCGCACGTAATATAGGAGGCGGTTGCCTTCTCCCGCCGTCGCTGCGACGTGCACCGACCCGATAGCGAGTTCCTTGCCGGCGTCGGGGTGGCACCTGCCGCAAGTCTGAGGCAGGTTGGCCTTGGCAATAGTCGAGCGCGGATCACTGGAGGGCAGGATGTTGTGCACGCCGTGGCAGCTTGCGCAGTTGGCCACGGTCCGCACGCCCGTCTTGGCGGCTAGTCCGTGATAGCTGTTCAAGTAACTGGAAACCCGTCCCGCGGGCAGGGCGAAGCGCGCGTTCAGCCTTTGATCCTCGTGGCAGCGCGAGCAGGTCATCTGCGAGACGTTCGCCACATACACCGGGGAACGCGGATCCTCGGGGGCCAGAATATTGTGTTCGCCGTGACAGTCCGTACAGGTGGGGGCTTCCCCTACCCCCGAGGCGACCGCGCGACCGTGAATGCTCTCCTTGAACACGGCGTAGATTTGCTCGTGGCACTTGGCGCACGTGGAGGCCACCTGCGGCTTGGAGATCGGCGAGCGCAGGTCAGACGCGGGCAGAATGCTGTGGATCCCGTGGCAATCACTACACGTTGCAGCGTCCAGCTTGCCGGCGCGCACGGCGCGTCCATGAACGCTCGCCTGATAGGCTTCCACAGGCTTGGCAACGGTGAACAGGTATTTACGGGCAAACTTCGGGTTCGAGTGGCAACGCCCACAGGTTTCCGGCAGACTCGTCTTGTTGACGGGGGAATTCGCATCCCGCGCCGCGACCGCCCGGTGGGTCGGGCCATGGCAATCTCGACAACTCGGGGCATCGCCGTTGCCTCGGCCCTCTTCCCGCCCGTGGACGCTGGCTGAGAATTCCCGTACCTCCACTACGTGGCACGAGGCGCACAGTTGCGCCCGGCGGGTTGAGGGTTGTGTCGCGTTGTGGCCACCATGGCAGGTGATGCAGGTTTGGGAGCTGTCAGGTTTGCCCAGCATGGCGTGGGCTCCGGTGGAGAGGTCATGGGAGGCCTCGGCGTGGCACGCCAGACAGGAGGCCGAGGCCGTCTTCGCCGTGTGGGGGAATTTCGCCGCGCCGGCGTGGCAGTCCGCGCATTGGAGGTCCTTGTGAACGCTCTTCTGGAGAGCCCCCGGGCTCACCGTGATGGTCTTGCCCTGCGAATTCGTCAGACCCTTGGAGGGAGCGTGACAGGAGAGGCACGCATCGACCGCGCGTAGCACCGTCGCCGCCCCCAGAAGCGCACCGGCTAGGAACAGGCCGAGAAAAGGAACGCCTGGCCTCTGGCGTCCCTTCCCCCTGCACGCCACAATGCAAAGGGGCCTGTTCCCGCGCCGGTCTCCACCCTGGAGACTGGCCAGTGATGTCAAGGGTCGGTGGGGCATTCCACGCATATTGAGCATGCGATGCCAAAGATCAGCGACAAATTATCTGCCCGCCTGAAACATCAGACACTATGTTGCACTTTTTATGCCTAGCCTTTGGAATTTCTCAACATAGGCTGCAACCGTTTGGGTGGATTCATCTTACGCCGAGAGGATAATATGTCATCTGATTTGGAATGGAGGGCCGAAGGTGGTTCACTGATTGGCGGGCTGAACCTGCGGGTTCGGTTCCGGTCGGCTAGATGTCAGCGGCAGGCGGCAGACAGCGAAACTCGGATTCCCGGGGGCTTGAGGCTCGTGGGTGTTACGAGCAGGAAAGCTACTGCGCCACCTGAAAACTAATGGCCGTGTCAGGGTCGATCTTGCTCCCAGGTGCCGGGGACTGATCGAGGATGGTCCCTTGCGGCGCGGCATCGGTGGGAACGGGAGTTACGGTGCCGATCTTGAGCCCTGCCTTTTCGACCGTACGGCGAACGACCGCCAGCGGCTGCCCCACAAAACTAGGGCACAAGTAGGCGGGAGGGGATTCCCCGCGCGACACCAGCAGATTAACCACGGGACTGCGCATGTTGGCCGCCAAGGCGGGTGGATCTTGGGCCACCACCTGGTCTGGTCCGGCACCGGCCCAGGGTAAAGCAGCCACGTTGCCCACCGCTAGGCCCCGCTGAGTCGCGGTGATTTGTGCTGCCCGAAGGCTGGTACCCACGAGATTCGGTACAGCCACACGCGGCGGACCCAGACTGACCAGCACGTGAATGTGTTGCCCCACTTTAATGCGTGTGCCAGCCGGCGGCTGCTGAGACACGATCTGGTTGGCCGCGTATTGGGCGCTGAAGAGCTTGTCTTCCACCTTCATCTCCAGGCCGAGGCCGCTGGTAACCCGCTGTGCTGCTTCCAGTGGCGCGCCGACCAGGTTCGGCATAATCTCCTGGTGGCCGCGGATGCTCAGGCGGATGGTGGTGATGGCGCTGATCAGGGCAACGGCTACCAGCACGCTTAGGAGCAAGAAGAGCCGAGAGAGGGTTCGAAGCCGATCGCGCAGGCTCATGGGCAAGTGCCAATGATGAATGATGGACTGCGAATTATCAAGCCCGGCGAACGCCCACCACTGCACTCTTCGGGGTCATCCTTCAGAATTCACAGTTTGTCATTCCCATCTCCTCGCTTGATTTGCTCCGCGATTTTCAGTAGCGTGTGCCTTTCAAGGGAAAAGCCATGAGCTACCGTGTTGATGTCCTCAAGATGGGGCAGTGCCAGGTGCGTGGCCCAGAAGTCTACTGGATGGACCGCTGGGAAGCATGGGAAGAGCTTTACCTCTACATGGTCCTGGTGCGGGGGGAAGGAAAGGTGGCGGTAATCAATACTGGCCCACCCCCCGACCTCACGGCGCTAAATGCCCGGTGGACGGCGGCCTTCGGCGAACGCGGGGCGCTGGTGCGCCGCGAGAGCGAGTGTCCGGAGATGGCGCTCGGCCGGCGCGGGGTTACGCCCGGCGATGTGGACCTGGTTCTCATCACTCCTTTGCAGGCCTATGCCGTGGGCAACGTCCCCTTGTTCCGGAATGCGCAGGTTTGTATTTCGCGCCGCGGTTGGATCGAAGACTTCCATGCCCCGCTTTACGAGATGCACGTGCCGCGCAAGCTGCGTATCCCCGACGAGGTGCTGGTTTACCTGACCCTGGAAGCTCCCGAGAAGCTCCGCTTGCTCGAAGACGAAGAAACACTCCTGCCCGGCCTGGAGGCGTTCTGGGTTGGCACCCACCATCGCTCCTCGATGGCCTTCCTGATCGAGACTGCCGCGGGGCGCGTGGCAGTAACCGATTGCTGCTTCAAGTACGGGAACATTGAGGGGAACCACCCGCTGGGCATTATGGAAAGCCTGCCGGAATGCATGGCTGCTTATCGGCGCATCCGCGAAGCAGCCGACATTGTCATTCCTCTCTATGACCCCGAAGTCCTCGAACGTTTTCCGGAGGGCCAAGTAGCGTGAACTCGCCAACGAGAGCGACCAAGCCGCGTGTGGCGCTCTTCATTACCTGCCTGGCGGACCAGTTCCTTCCCCAGATAGGAGAATGCCTCGTCCAGGTGTTGCGGCGGCTGGGAGTGGAGGTGATTTTCAACCCCGCGCAGACCTGTTGTGGGCAGCCTGCCTTCAACACTGGATACCGGCGGGAGGCCCACGAGGTGGCGGCGCGGCTCTTGGACCTCTTCGACGACGCGGACTACGTGGTGGCACCCTCGGGTTCGTGCACCTCGATGGTGCGGGTTTTCTATCCGGAGCTCTTTGCCAACGATCCGGAAAGCCTGCGCAAGGTCGAGCGTTTGCGTAGTCGGTTTCTTGAGTTCTCGGAGTTCCTGGTGAAGGTTCTGGAGGTTGAGGATGTCGGCGCCAGTTTCCCGCACCGGGTGGCTTATCACGATTCCTGCCACCTTCTCCGCGAGCTGCTAGTCGAGACAGAACCGCGGCGGTTGATCCGCGCGGTGCGAGGTGTGGAGCTACTTGAACTCGGCGACCACCAGTTGTGCTGCGGGTTTGGCGGCACTTTTTCCGTCAAGTTCCCCGAAGTCTCGGTGGCCTTGGGGGAGGAGAAGCTGCGGGCGGTGGCCGCGTCCGGCGCCGAGTACGTAGTGGCGAATGACGCCGGCTGCCTGATGCATTTGGCAGGAGTGATTCATCGCCAACAATTACCTCTGCGGACGATGCACCTGGCGGAGTTGTTGGCAAAGCGAGAATAGAGGCGGCCCTGAGGCCGATCTCTTCATTAAGGATGGGCAAAACGAGAATCCAGAGCGGGGAGATCCATGAGCGCGCACGCCAAGTGCTAGCCGACGCGCACCTTCAGGAAGCCTATCGCTCGTCCACCTTGCGCTTGTATAGCCATCGTCTGCAAGCAGTCAGCGAGCTTCCGGGGTTCGAGCGGCTGCGCGAGCGGGCTTACGCGCTCAAGCGCGAGGTGATGCAGCACCTCGATTATTACCTTGCGCAGTTTGCGGAGAACGTCGAAAGGCGCGGTGGGCATATTCACTGGGCGGCGACCGCTGCCGAGGCCTGCGCCGTCGTGCGGGAAATCGCCGCGGACGCAGGCGCCCGAGAAATCGTCAAAGCCAAAACCATGCTCAGCGAGGAGATTGGGCTAAACCGGGCGCTGGAAGCGGTCGGATTATGCCCCTACGAGACCGACCTGGGTGAATTCATCGTCCAGCTTTCTGGCGAGGGTCCTGCGCACATCGTGGCGCCGGCCATGCACATGACGCGGCACGATGTCTCCAGGCTGTTCGTCACCCACCTCCATTCTGAGCCCACCGACGTGCCCGAAGAATTGACCGCCATCGCGCGGCGCGCGCTGCGAGAGAAGTTCGCGTGCGCGGGCCTTGGTTTGACCGGCGCGAATTTCGCGGTCGCGGAAACTGGGACAATCGTGCTGGTGGAAAATGAAGGGAACATCCGCTTCTCTACTACTGCCCCCCGTGTCCATGTGGCGCTCGTGGGCATCGAGAAGCTGATCCCCCGGCTAGCGGACCTGGCGGTTTTTCTGCGCCTACTGGGCCGCTCAGGGACGGGCCAGAAGCTGACCGTTTACACCTCCCTGCTCACCGGACCGTGCCGTCCCGGTGAAGATGGCCCGGAAGAGCTGCATGTGGTGCTCGTGGACAACGGCCGCGTGGCCACGCTCGCGGACCCGAAAATGCGCGAGGTGCTTTACTGCATCCGCTGTGGAGGCTGCCTGAACGCCTGCCCCGTCTATCGGAAGATCGGCGGGCATGCTTACGGCTGGGTGTACAGCGGGCCGATCGGCGCCTTGGTCACCCCGCAATTAGTGGGCCTCGAATCCGCCCGCGAGCTACCCTTTGCTTCCTCACTCTGCGCTGTTTGCCGGGACGTGTGTCCAGTCAAGATCAATATTCCCGGTCTTTTGCTGTACCTGCGCAGCCAAGCCCAGGAGCGAGTCAGGGCACCCCAGCCGGAGGGATCGCTGCTTCGTGAGCGCACGCTGATGCGCCTATGGGCATGGGCCATGAAGCGGCCATGGGCCTATTCTCTAGGTAGCCGCTTGGCGCGCCTCGGCCAACGGTTCATCGCGCGCGAGGGATGGATTCGCCGCCTCACACTTCACCCGCTTTCCGGCTGGACCAAGGGGCGTGATTTGCCGGCCCTCGCGCCCAAGACGTTCCGCGAGCGGTGGAAAGAGATGGGCAAGCAGTGACAAGTGGCGAGGCTTCGCGCAGGAGGATGCCCGGGCTTGTCACTCATGGCAGATGCGAGGTGTACCATGGACCAAGTCAACGGTATCCGCCGAGGGCTCTCCTTCAGTGCAGTTCTATTGACCTTCCTGGGATGGGCATTGGGTTTCGCCTTGGCTGCGGACGGCCCGCTACCGCCGAGGAACCTGCGTTGCGAATACCTGTCGAATCCCCTGGGCATCGACGTGCGCCAACCGCGCTTTGCCTGGGTGCTAGACCACACGGCCCGCGGCCAGAGACAGACCGCTTACCAAATCCTCGTCGCTAGGCAGCCCGGGCTTCTCGACCAGGACAAGGGCGATCAGTGGGATAGCGGCAAAGTCGTGTCTGAGGACTCCACGCAGGTGGTTTACGGCGGCAAGCCGCTCGAAAGCGGCGCTGCGTATTACTGGAAGGTCCGCACCTGGGATAGGGACGGCAATGCCAGCCCGTACAGCCGCATGGCGCAATTCGAGATGGGGTTGCTCTCCGCCGACGGGTGGAAGGGCCAGTGGATCGGTGGCGCGAACCAGCTCCGCACCGAGTTCCAGCTTGCCGAGGCGGTGGCCCGGGCACGGGTTTACATATGCGGATTGGGCTACTACGAGTTGCGAGTTAACGGGGCGAAGGTGGGCAGCAACGTGCTCGATCCGGGTTGGACCACTTACGAGAAGCGCGTCTTGTACACCACTTACGACGTGACTCCTCTCCTGCAGCGCGGCGCGAATGCTGTAGGGGTCATGCTGGGAGAGGGTTGGTACAAAGCGCGGGCGCTGCTGCTCCAGATGAACATCGAGCTGGTGAACGGAAAGCGCCTCAGCGTCAGCAGCAGCCCAGCGTGGAAAGCGAAAGACGGCCCCATCACGAGCGATAGCGTGTGGGATGGAGAAATCTATGATGCCACAAGCGAAACACCGGGATGGGACAAGCCAGGGTTCAACGATTCGAACTGGGCCGCCGCGCAGGTAGTAAAGAGCCCCGGGGGCGTCCTCTCCGCCCAGATGATGCCGCCCATTCGCGTCGTGGACACGATTATGCCGGTGGGGCTGACCAATCCGCAACCCGGCGTTTACGTCTATGACCTAGGTCAGAACTTCTCCGGCTGGGCGCAGTTGCGGGTGAAAGGCCCGCGTGGGGTTGCCGTCAAGCTGCGCTTTAGCGAGTTGCTCTATGACGATGGAATGATCAATCGGGAAAACATCCGGGGCGCCAAGGCCAGAGACATATACGTAATGCGGGGCGACGGCGAGCCGGAAGTCTACGAGCCGCGTTTCACCTATCACGGGTTCCGTTATGTGGAAGTTACCGGCTTCCCGGGCACGCCAAGCCTGGACTCGCTGCGGGGGCGCGTCGTACGCAGCGCGGTGGAGCCGGTGGGCAGCTTCGCTGCCTCGAAGGCGCTGCTCAACCAAATCCAGCGGCTCATCCGCTGGGGCCAGTCCACCAATCTCCACAGCATCCCGACGGATTGCGACCAGCGCGATGAGCGCATGGGTTGGCTGGGCGATGCGCACGTTACGGCGGAAGAAGCCATGTTGAATTTCGATATGGCGGCGTTCTACACCAACTTCGTCCGCGACATCCGGGACGTGCAGGCTGCCGATGGCAGTCTGACCGATACCGTGCCGCACCGGTACGGTAGCCGTCCGGCTGATCCGGCCTGGGGTACCGCCTATCCGCTGCTGTGCTGGTACATGTACGAGCAGTACGGCGACCGCCGGATTTTGGAAGAAAACTATGAGGGCTTAAGGAAGTATGTCGAATTCCTTCGTACCAGGGCCCCCGATAATGTCCTGCGTTACAGCTACTACGGTGATTGGGTGTCCATCGAGCCCACGCCGGGCGAACTTGTTTCGGATGCCTATTACTATTACGACGTGCAGCTTCTGGCGAAGATGGCGGGGATTTTGGGCAAAGCGGCCGACGCCCAGTCCTATGCGCAACTGGCCACCCAGATAGAGGATGCCTTTAACCGCGAATTCTACGACGCCAAACGCGGCGTCTATGCAACCGGGACGCAGACCGCCAACACCTTACCCCTCTTCCTTGATCTGGTTCCCCCGCAGATCAAGGGAACAGTGGGGGGAAAACTTTTCAACGATATTGTTTACCAGCACGACTCGCACGTCACTACGGGCTTCATCGGCGTGAAGTACTTGTTTCCGCTGCTGACGCGCTCCGGCCTCTCCGACCTGGCTTATGACTTGGCCACGCAAACCACCTTCCCCAGTTGGGGATATATGATCGCCAACGGGGCGACCACCTTGTGGGAACTCTGGCAGAAAAGGACCGGCCCTTCGATGAACTCCCACAACCATCCTATGATGGGGAGCGTCGGCGCGTGGTTCTACCAGGCCCTAGCGGGCATCAACGTTGAGCCGGACGGCGTGGGTTACCGCCGCATTCGCATTGAGCCG
>Ga0315268_10006763_pt1 | contig 12162 bp, 8 predicted proteins | sample C1_top_MG_FD_204535 | JGI IMG/M metagenome (GOLD analysis project Ga0315268, IMG submission 204535) | Sediment microbial communities from Yellowstone Lake, YNP, Wyoming, USA - C1_top | ecosystem: Environmental > Aquatic > Freshwater > Lake > Sediment | place: USA: Wyoming | collected 2017-08-01 | reverse complement strand
TTGCTTTCTGAAGCTAAAGAGATGTTTATATAAGTTCCGCCCACTGCTTCAGAAAGATATTTGTATTCCATCTCTGGGTCAATAATCAAAACATCGGTGCCCAGCATCAAGCTTCTTAATACCTCCAGTTTTATGGCATAGCTTTTGCCGGCGCCGGCCGTGGCAAAAACGCAAAAGTTAGCATTTTCCAGGCTGAAACGGTCAAATAAAATTAAACTGTTATTGTGTCGATTGATCCCGTACAAAATTCCATTATCAGAGGTCAAATCAGAAGAAATAAAAGGAAAAGAAGAGGCGCAGGGCGATGAATTCATGTTGAAGGTGATCATCAATTCATCAACTCCCAGGGGAATAGTAGAATTAAAACCCTGCTCGGCCTGAAAAAGCGCTCTTTTTGTATAAACAAGTTTAGAGCCGAAGATTGATTCAATCTTTTCGGTCAGGGTTTCCAACTCCTTTTTGTCATTGGCGTAGATGGTGACATAGAGGGCATATTGAAAAAACTTTTCCACTCCCTGGGTCAAATCATCCCTAAGTTTTTCAATGTCCTTGAGGGCCGTTTCGCGGATTGGATCGCGAGGGGAACCTTTTTCAGCATCTGCTAGAATTTGAGCTTCCAGCGCGCCAACCTTATTTTTTAACTGCTTCAAAATTACTTCTGAACCGATTGGATAGAAAAACATGGCGATATCTAAAGCGGTGTTTAGATTAATAATCGGGGCAAACCAACCGACGGATATATATCGGGGGTAAGTGACGACAAAAATAGTCCGGACAAATTTTGAGCCGAGGCGGATAAAATTTGATTCAATCTTCAAAGCAGCCGGAGCAATCAAATCTCTAACCGAGACCACTCCCCTTAAATATATCCTCTCTGCTTGAATCAGCTTTTTGGCTTCTTGAATATCCTCCTCTGTTTCCTTTTTTTGCTGAGAAGGCAGAGCTCTCGGAGCGGCTGGCTTGGACATTTTTATTTTTGATAAATCTATCTGGGGCATAAAATTATTCTAATCTTATTTTATTAAGATCAACCAGTTCTTCCTGATCGTAAGTCTCCGGATTATAGGTATTGTAATATAATTCAATCAAGCTCTGGGTATCCAGGGCGACTGATTTTAATCCAGATCCAGCCAGACCGTCAATAATATAATCAACCCGTTTAAACAGCTCTTCTTTATATTTTTCAAATTTTTGTTGTTTTAAATGAATAACGGCTGTGGGTGACAACGACTCCATCACTCGGGAAAGAAATTTCTTTGAACCTTCGGCCTTGGGCGAATAAGGCACAACCACAAAAAATCTTTTACTCATGATGTCGGCAATTTCCACTAATTCGGCAATATACTGCCGGTATTCAGCCGTCTGCATTCTCAACAAATCGTTGGTTTGCTCTTTTTCCACCTTTTTTAATCTTTCCAAATACTCGTCAATATTTAGTTTTCTTGATTGTATGACAACCTGTAGATTGAAATCCAAAGAATTTAAAAACTGGGTGTAGGCCTGAATAACTGCTTCTTGTTCTTCCTCTGATTTTAAGGAAAAATTAACAGAGGAAACCAATAAAATAGCCCTTAGCGTCCCGTCTTTTAAAACCACGCAATTATCTTTTATCTCGAGAATGTCCAGATATTGTTGGGTAGAAGCAGCGGTTTTTTTAATTTTTTGAGTTTGAGTCATTTTTGTTTAATTTCTTATAATTTTTGTTCACGATTATAACTTTCGGTAGTGAGCGCCTCATTATCCTCTTCATGATAGGCACCGCCAGTGTCAACAATTAAAGAAATCTGGGTTAATTTTGAGGCAGTTAAAGGTTTTTTTGTCGGAATAAATTCCTGCGGCTTAATTTTTTCTTTTCTTACCTTGGTTTCTTTGGCACTCATTTTATTCCAGACTCTAAAACGCGGATCCTTGAATGTATTAAAAATATTTAGGAGAAAATAATGAAATGGCCGGCCATTAACTTTTAAAAAGGCGAAAAGACCGGTGATAGCGAAAAGGATGATGCCGGTCAGGGCAAAAAGCCAAAAATTAGTTTTATAAAATAATTGATAGTCGATAAAAATAATTGCCCCGCCTGCCAAAAATGTAATAAATTGTCTCACGGAAATCGGACCAATTATTTTATCTTCGACGTCTATAAATTGGGGAACAATGAATTGCATCATAAAGGCATTGATTAAAATCTTAGTTTTTTATTTAAATCAGCCAAGCCGTTAAACTCCTGTTCGGTGAGGTAGGGTAAGCTTTGGTTTTGTCTCGAAGCAACTACTTCTCTAATTGTTTTTCCCTGTTGCATACTTTCTTGACCCATTTCCAGATAAAGCTGATAAACTTGGGATTGTCGCCAAGCTCTTACCCCTTCTGCTTTTTTGGCAAAAGATTCTTCGCCTAGAAGATTTATCTTCTCATAAAGTTTACGGATTGAACCGATATAAGCCGTGCCTAACCTGCGAAAATCGGGCAAATTCATGCTTCTCAATTCTTCAACCGGCCCTACTAATCGAGTTGGTCTTTTTATATCCTCTACTCTCGGCCTTTGCGGTTCAATTTGCGTTCTTATCACCTGGGGAATCACTCTTGGCTGAGGAGGTTCGTGTCTTGGAGCCTCAATTTTTTCGGCTGGTTCTTCCGGCTCGATAACTTCCGGCTGTCTGATCCCGACTTTAGCGATTGGGGCTTGGGGAACAACTGGCGGTTTAGGTATCTCTTGAGAAGGGATTTCTGGAGCGAGTTTTTTTGCCTCTTTTTCTATTTCCTCTTCTGAAACCAATTCATGCATCTTGGGAATTCTTTGACTGATTGAATTTATTATCTGATCAGCCACCAACTCCTGGTAACCCATGCCTCCTATTTTTTCTGGACGGCTCAATAAATCTCTGGTGTCAATTTCCCCTCTTATTTCTTTTAAACGAGCCTTGGCGATTGATTCAAAACGCTTTTTTAATATTTCATCGGTAAAGGTCAGCTTATTCTCTTGAATTATTTCATCAACTACTTTATCAACGTTGATTGCCTTTGGTAATTCAAATTGATTTATTTTATCTTTATGCAACTTAAATTCCTCTTCATCTTCCGGCTGAAGATAAAAACCGGTTTTAGGCGCCAGCTCTCCTGATTTATCTTCAACTTTTGGCAACGAGGGGACAGCCTTTGCTTTTACTTCGTCTATCGCTGGTTTTGTTACGGTTTTGGGGGACGGCGAGGGAGTAAAAACTCGAGGTCTGGTTAAATCAATAAATTGACCCCCCTTTAAGATTTTCAATTTACCCTCTTTATCTTTAACCACAATTTCTTCTTCTATCCCGTCGGGTCGAACCGAGGAAGACGATAAAAAATCAAAAAGAGCCAATAATTTTTTTAAAGTCTGACGATCCTCTAGAGATAATCCTTGAAAAGCCAGGCCTTTCTGAAAATATTCTTCTTTTTTGGCCTGGTTGGGCTGGCTAGCGCAGAAAGTTAAATAGTCATTAATCCAGTTAGAAACAGTCGGGGGCAATTTTAGGTTAGTTGTTTTGGCAATGGGCTGGCTAGTCAGCGAACTATTGTTATTCTTTAAAAATTCTAAAAGGTTTTTTTTAAAAGTATCTCTCTCTAAAACAGGCAGGCTTAGTAATCTAATTTTTAACCGGCTTAAAATATCAATCTCGGGATCCTCAAGTATTTCGCTTAAATGATCCTCCAAAAATTTTATTGCCTCGGAATCAGTAGAGAGGGTGAGAAAATTAATATCTACCATATTTATAAAGTAATTATCTGGCTTTTCTCATTTAAATATATGTTAAGATTGCCTACAATAATGCTCCTTTATTATACCATAAGTTGAGGAATTAGAAAAGGGGCTTTTTAAAAGAAATAAATGGTTATAAACTGGTAAAAATGGAGTTATTTATAAATTTTTTGACCGCAAAAATGATAATATTCTGGGTATTTCATTAACTAAATCCAGGGCATTATAATAAACCCCGACTTTTTTATAAAGACTGTCGCCAGCCAAACCATTAATCAATGTTCCGGCGCAGGCTGATAAAAATAAATCATTCTTGCAAGCCAAAGCGACGGTGAGCCCCGCTAAAACATCGCCTGTGCCTCCTTTGGTCATACCTTGATTGCCTGTAGTGTTGTAAACACATTGTTTTGGCGAACAAATTATATCCTTCTGCCCCTTTAATACAATGATGCAGCCGTATTTTTTTGCCATTTTTTTTGCATTTTCATGATTTGTTTTTTTACCGAATAAAAATTTAAATTCTCGGTAATGCGGCGTAATAATTACATTTTTATTTAAAAATTTTAAGTTTACAACTCTAAGCGCATCAGCATCAAGAACGTATTTTTTTTCGGGATATTTTCTTAAAATTAAATTTGCCAACTGTTTAGTATCCTTACTTACTCCCATACCCGGCCCCATCAAAATAGCATCTGTTTCCTTTATCACTTCAAATACCTCTTTTCTTGGAATAGGAACGAAGCAAGGATTCTTGGCTTGAATTTTTTGCATTAGTCGATTATTTTCCGGAACAGAAGAATAAAATACTAAGTCTAATATTTTTGAAGCGACTTCGATCACAAACCACGGCGCGCCATGAAATTTTTTTGAACCGCCCAAAAATAACATAACCCCGTTGTCATATTTACGGGACCTTTTTAGAGGAAAATAAAGTTTTTTGATAATATCTTTATTTATTTTTTTCATGGCAATAAATTGAATCTTCCATCTTTTGAACAACTAGATTAGGTACTACAAAACTGCCGATTGGATTTTTCTCGTTATGGGAATCCGACCCGGCGGTCATTAATAAACCGATTTCTTTTGCTTTTTTGATAAAATAAATTGAATCAATAAGGCTTTGTCTGGGGTGAAAAACTTCCACTCCACCAAGTCCGAAAATTTTGGAAAATTTTTTAAGATTATTTTTAATTAAGTCCGTAAATTGCTTCGGGTTTTCGTCAGAAGCGGGATGAGCCAAACAAACAAAAGCCCCAGTCATTTCAAAGAGCTCTTTCGCTCTTTTGGGCGCAATGCCAAAAGCCACATAAGCCGGGCTTTTTTTGCCTAAAATTTTTTTTCTTTCAGAAAGACTAATAAGCCCCTGTTTTTCTAAAGCGAGAGAAATATGAGTTCTTTGAAAATTTTTGTTGCCGGCTAGTTTTTTTATTTCATTAAGTTTAAGCGGGTATTTATAACGAGGAGTCTTACTTTCTGGTCCGAATAACTTATTAAGTCTCTCCACCATTTTAAAATTCCTTTCTTCCCTTGCTTTTTGAGCTTCTTGCTTTAAGGCTTTTAATAAGGCGGGGTTTTTATAATTTTTATCAAAAAAATAGCCTAAAAGATGTAGTGAGCTGCCGCCGTATTTCACGGTCAGTTCGAGCCCGGGAATCACTCTTATCTGTTTTTTTAAACCATATTTTTGGGCTTGTTCGATAATTTTCACATCAATAGTATCGTGGTCAGTAATAGCTACGGTAGATAAATTATTTCTTTGAGCGCAGTCAATTACGTTCCGAGGTGACCAGATCCCGTCTGAGGCAAGAGTATGGATATGCAAATCAGCCCAAGTTTTAACTTTTTTAAAACCAACGTCTTTCCAAATTGATTTTATATTTTTCATAAGACTAATTATATTATTAGAAAAATGTAATTTAGAAATTATCAAGCACATGCTTGATTCTCTCGGCTTCTTTTTTAACCACCTCGGAATCATACTCGGCAGAATGGGCATGATACCCCGGATATGAAGGTTTTTTTGCATCAAGATGTAAATTCAAAACAGACTTATTGGCCGTTTCTTGGTTAATAAAAATATGAAATTGGGGGTAAGCTAATCTACCTACCCTTTTTCGATAACTTACTTCTTTGGTTTTTGTATTGAAGGCTTGATGATAACCGCATCTTATTAGTAAATTTCCAAGGCGGTCATTAAAACTTCTTTTAAAATATAGTTTCATGACTTAATTTTAGTATAAATCTTCAGAAAAACAAAGGGGGATCTGATATTCAAACCCCCTTTTGTCCTTTTTTGTTTTTTTCTCTATATAGAAAAATTTCCTTGATTATCCACTTCCAGCTGCTTCCAATCAAATTTTTCTTTTGTCTCGTCGTAAAAAGTCATCCCTAAAAATTCTTTATGCCCAGAAGATGATAAAATACTGGCCAGCTGCATGCCGATTCTGGCTGATTCATTAGTGTCGCCGCGGGTTGATTTATTAAGAAGGTATTTGATAAATAATTGAGTGTAAGCCGGATTCTCCGCATCGTTTTCAAAATTAAAATTAAATTTTCCCAAATCAGCCTCTGGCCATTTTTTCTTTGCTTCAAAAATTATCTTAGGAAAAATTTCCTGCTCAATTATCTGCCTAGCCCTCTTGTCTTCTTTTAATAAAGAAAAGATTTTATCCGCTCTGGCTAAAATAAACAAACCGGCGATTATCCTAATAAAATTATTTGTTTTCACTGCCTCGAAAAATAAGTTTTTCGTATTTTCGACTTGGCCCTGCGATTTGCTCAGCACGATATTCTCTTCATCGGAAATCGCTTCCTGCCTGGCTTTCTGACCGAAATAGGCTCTGACTAATTTTTCTTTGATATCTTGGGGCAATCCCTTGGCCTCTAGTTTTTCTTTGATCGCTAATGGGACAAACGGTTGTTTGGCAGTGGCAGGTTCTCTTACCATTCCACGAGGCAAAGGACTTTCAAAAGTCTTGGTCGCTTCTTTTTCAATGGGAAATATCTCCCAGACTGGCGCCTCTGGATTGATGGTTTCGGGAAAGAATTTGAGATTACAGAAAAGGTGTAATAGTTTTATAACCAGTCGTTTTTCTCCTTCGTTGAGAATCTTGGCATTACTCGAAGAAGTGACATATTGCATAATCTCCACATTGCTAAAGGGTTTCGTACCAACGTATCTAAGAAAATCATTGAGCCAATTAGCCACCGTTGGGGAGGTGCTTTTTTGGTCCAAAACAAATTGTTTGGCAGTCAATTGCTCCTGATTGGCTAAAAGAATCTTTACTAAATCATCGTTGTTTATGGTGACGCTATAAAGCAACAAATTGGTAATAATACTATTTACATCTCTTTTGATTTCATCGTCACCTTGCAAAGTAAAGATTATTTCTTTTTGAAAAATAGTTTTTATTTTATCTTCTGCCGATAAACCGTTAAATTCATCGCTGATAAAAATAGGTTTGAATACCTGGTCAACCAATTCATCTTTTAGGTCAATCGATTCTTCATCGCCAATTCTATATTTTTTCATCAGATATTCCGGGATATCCCTCAAAGCCAGCTCGTCAATCATTACCAGGGTAACCAAAAAACTTAGATCAATATTATATTGTTCTTCTATTTTTTTAATGACACTAGCCACTGGGCCGCTCTTTACTTTGTCTAATATTTCAGGCGGCAGGGAGTTGAATTTTAACTGACAATCATTGATATAACTCATATAAACATATTAAATTTGCGATTCTTTTTCTGGCTCCTGGCTTGATTTTGGAGACTTTTCTTGTGAGGTGGCCTTATTTTTTACCGAAGAACCCGATTTGCCGGCTGTTTCTGTTTTTGCTCCCAAAGCCTTTCGTATCCTGTCCAATTCTTCGCGAATTCTTCGAAGTTCTTCGTCATTAATCTTTTTTTCTCCATACCCACGGGTTCCTATCTGAACCGAACTATTAATCATAGTTGAAAAATGCTTTTTAGTCGCCTCGCCGTATTTTTCTAAAGACTTAGTATTTTTTGATACCGTGTCAGCCAAACTGGTTAATTTTTCAATCAATTCCTGGTAATCTTCTGTTGTTGCATTGGCTCCCTTAGTCTCCATTTCTTTTTGTTGTTCATCAACTGCTTTATCTTCATCTGCCACTTCTGGAGGCACTGTTTCTTCAGTTGGCGGTTTTTTGGTTTCTGCTTCAGATCGGGCTTTTTGACCCGCCGCTTCTCTTTTTGGAGTCTCTCTGGATTGAGCTTCTGCGCCTCTTTCTGCGGCTCTTTCTGCGGCTCTTTCTGGCGCTACTTCTTTAGTAGGCAACTCAACTTCCTCTTCTTTTAGTATCTCGTCAACTGATTTGCCTCCTTTTAAACCTTTTTCAATTTTACCCCTAAGGGAAAATTTATGATTTTGAATAATATATTCGTTAATCTGTTTAGCCATTTCTTCGCTGTCTATACCGGCTCGGTGAAGATCTTCCTCGCCTTTGGTTTCAATCAGATCTTGCACCCCGCCATATCCAGCACTGCTTGAATTAACCAAACTTAACCGATCGATTTTTTCCAGCTCCTCGGGATTAGTAAATCTTTCCTTGGCTTGCTCAAGCTCTTTTATTTTTTCTTCAGAACCACCTTCACTTTTCAGCTTGCTGATTTCTGCTTCAAGAACCTTGACTATTTCTTGGCCAATAGTACGGATTTCATTCTTATCAGTGACGGTCACCCCTTTTATATCTTTAGAGCTTGTTATCGTGGAATCCTCTTCTTGAGCAGGTTCTATTAATCTTTTCTGCGTTTCAGGGCTGAGTTGATTATAATCAACAGCCATCACATCTGATCTGCCGCGAGCAAAATCGTGTGCGGCGACATTACCTGCTCCCTGCTCTTCATTTCTTTCTGATTCAGGAGTAAGTCTGTATCTATTGGCCCAGCGTCCCCGCCTAAATAAACGCCTCGTCATATCAGCTGCGTTAATTAAAGGAGGTCCAGCGGGATTATTTGGCATAATACCCCATTGAGCGGCACCAGTTAATGAACGGCCATACTGATCCATCCCCGACACAAAACCATCTGTCATGCCAAGACCATGTGACCGATTGTATACTTGTTTACCTGTATTGTAGGCGCCTCTGGCCCTGGCATTAGTAATAAGATGATAGCTGGCGTCGCCTGCTATCGTAGTATTACTTCTTCCTAGAGCAGCCCAGGCCGCATCACTCATATTTTTTGCCTCTTCTTCTGACCTTCTGCTAACAAAGTTTTCTCTTTCAGTTCGGTCCTCGATTGTATTCGGTTCTAGGGTGCGGGCGATATTTCTTTCCAAGGCAGCGTGTGGAGTCAGCGCTCTCCCCCTAGCTCTATTTTGAATAACTTGAGCTGGCAATCTTCTCATGTATCGTGTTGTCCTTTCCCTTTGTTCAGCTCCATACTCGCTTAATCCAACCAAGGCGCCCGTGGCCATGCCTCTGAAAGGGCGGGCATACCACCTTCGACTTGTAGCGACATTACTTAAGGTGTTTCTTAGGCCTGGACTTTGAGACATAAGGGTTAAAGCCCCGCCGCGTATTCTATTTCCTCCAAACCTACGCCATCTAGACAATTTATAGCCACCATAGCCGGCAAGACCAAACCCTCCAGTAGCCACGCCTAAAGCGGCCATACGGCCAGCTCCGGCCAGGGCACCGCTGATTCTACCTGACCACTGGCCGGCCAAAGAGCCGCCAGCCACGCCCAGTTGCTGGGTAAACATCAGGGCGGCGATTAAAAGCATAATGGAAATAATAAAACTTAAAAGCTTGTCGCTCTGGCCGATCGCTGATATGGTAGCGGAAAATTTGGCGCCGGTGCCTGCCCCGATACCAGAAGTCGGCGGAGTAAGCGTGTCCACGCAGGGTCCGTTAGCACCGCATTCAGTACCATTTAAATCGGTACAGGTCTGGCTTGGATTTAAACTGCAGACTCGCTGCTGTTCACCGGTTGAGGAATACATAAAGCCCTGTTGTTCGGCAATGCTGGTCGAGCCCGGCATCATGATGATTAAAGCCAGCCAAAGAAAAAAAGCCAATAACGGTCCGGTTATGAGATATTTGCCAAACATACTCCACCACTGCCGGGAAAAATTTTCACCCATGCCCGGATAGGTACGCATGAAAAAAGCCATCGGCGAAAGAATGACTAAAAGCCAGAGCATGATTATCCTTAAGAGAAAAACAACAGTCATGATAATCATCACAATATTGGCAATTATCAGCATGATCAGGGCCAGTATCAGGGCGCCCATGATGGCGGTAAAATTTATATCAGCGCCAGTTTGCGTCCAGCCGAAACTCAGCATGTCTTTTAAGCCCAAGCCGGTGGTAATATTGCCGGCCGCTGTTTCGGCAAAACCATTAACAAAAGTCATCATCAAAACCTGGAAAATATCAATCATAAAACCGCAGATAAATTTGCTGAAATTAATCAAAACCGCCATCAGAATCAGCCGGCCCAGTAATCTGTTATAACGGTAGGTTTCCCATTTAAAGATGGTGCCAAAGGCAATCAAAAGAAGAATGGCAATAAAAAGCATATTGCAGACATCGCGAACAATCACCCAGCCTTTTACTACGGCGGTGGCGTCTATAAACTTATTGTAACTGGCCACCGAGATTAAAATATTGATTATCCCCACCAAGAGCTTGCCGAAAAGCCAGCAAATCCCGTACAAAATATTGCCTAAGATCTGGCCGAAAAATTCGTCAACTGAACTGGCATGAGCCAAGCCGCCGGGTAACATCAGACCAACCGCAATTAAAACAAGACAAAGCGATAAGGAAATTATCATTCTCCTTTTTGTTTTGAAGATATTGAATTTATTGAAAAATCTAAACATCAAAATCTATTTACGGATTAAGCGTGACTTGTAAGGCCTCGCACTTTCTGCCTTGGTTTTTACCGGCATCGCAAATCCCGTCGACGCAGTTTCCGCCTGGGCAGCTTGATACCGGATCCCAAAGGGTCAAATCAGTGGGATTGGCGCAATAGTCTCTATCACTGCGCGGCCAGACATCTTCAAGCCAAGTTGGCCTTTTTTCCGGATAATTACTGCACCAGCCCCAATTGTCTTCAATCGCTATCTTCGGGTAAAAGACACAGAGATCTTTATCGCATTGGTAAGCATGGGTGTAGATATGGGGTTTAGCCGGATCGCTTCTCGGGGCAAAACCAAAGGGATGGGACTTGTAATTCGGGCTGCAATAAGCTCCCGGGCAATCAAAGTCACTAGAACAATACTGGCCACTCTTAGCCCCGCCAAAACAAACCCGGTTGCAGTAACTATCTGGACAATCTTCGTGAACAGTACATTTATTGCCTTTATTAACTCCGCCGTCGCACTTTCCCGGCTCATCACCCCATCTTATGTAGATTGTCTTAAGGGGCAGTTGTTCAGCGTCAGCTTCAGTATTGAACTGCAAATAAACATTGACGCTCTTGGTGTTTACCTCAATTTTGTTATTACTCTCTTTTTCGGCTGATAATCCAGCGCTTAATTTTATGTTTTTCACCCGAGGGACAATGCCGCAGTAATCATTGGGAAAAGCCGGTCTTTGTCCAGCCGGACAGACAGCAGAAGGAGCTTTCCAGCCCACATTGCTTGTCGACCCGCTTCCCCAGTCTTCAGCTACATATTTTCCGGTTGTTGGATCCAAATCCCAGACACCATAAGCCTCGGCAAAAAGTCTTTCCAATCTGGCATCAGCATAACGGCTGGCACAGCTTGCTCCGCCGCAATCCGTACTGCTCCAGCAGGGTTTACCACTAAATTGAGCTTGAGGAGCCGGAGGGTCGACCTTAACACAAACAAATTCATCTGGGTAGGCGCAAGTTCCGTTTGGACACGCTGAATTGACAGAACAAGTAGCTCCTGGATTTGAAGAATTGGCACACTTTTTTTGGAAGTCACAACTACCCACTCCCGCACAATCAGAATTCTGGCTGCAGGCTTTAGTTTGACTTAGCGTACAGCGGCCGTATTCTAATGGTCCACTCCACCAGGGCGACATAGTAGTTAAATTTTGATAAGAAGCTCCTCCGCCAATACAGACTGCTAGCCCACCTCCGCATTGACTATCATCACGGCAGGCAGTCAAAGAGTTAGAGCAAGTACCAACTCCGACGCAGACGCCGTGCTTTTCTGGTTCGCCTGTCGGAGCCGGACAATCCTTATCTACTTTGCAGGCCTTGTTATCGTTGGTGCCGCCCACACAGGTTTTGCCGCTGCAATTTCCCATACAAGAATAAGGGCTGCCCGACCTGACCTGACTGAGAGTTTTTTCCCGGTTGGGATCATTCATCGGCGCTTCCGCAAATAAAGGAGAGCCCCAGATTTCCGGTTGATCCTGCGGATCATCAACTAAAGCTCCGCCAAATGGAGCATAATCTGAACCATAAGTATAATTCAAACCGGGTACAAT
>Ga0315268_10006762_pt1 | contig 12163 bp, 11 predicted proteins | sample C1_top_MG_FD_204535 | JGI IMG/M metagenome (GOLD analysis project Ga0315268, IMG submission 204535) | Sediment microbial communities from Yellowstone Lake, YNP, Wyoming, USA - C1_top | ecosystem: Environmental > Aquatic > Freshwater > Lake > Sediment | place: USA: Wyoming | collected 2017-08-01 | reverse complement strand
GCTCACGAAGGCAGAGGGGAAGATCCTCGGCGTACAAAAGGACACGGTGGGCTGGGAGCAGAACGTCGAGCAGGTGATGCACAAGGTGCGGGGCAAGGAGATCGCCATGATCTTCCAGAACCCCAAGTCTTCGCTTAACCCGTTCACGACCGTGGGCAAGCAGATCACCGAGGCCATTCTGCTCCACACCGGGATCACGAACGAGCAGGAGGCGGCTGACCGGGCATTGAGCTGGCTCGACCGGGTGAAGATCGATTCCCCGCGGCTCAGGTTCGACAACCATCCGTACGGACTTTCCGGAGGCATGTGCCAGCGTGCCATGATCGCCATGGCGCTCGCGTGCGAGCCGTCGCTCCTGATCGCGGACGAGCCGACCACGGGCCTTGACGCCACGATCCAGTCAAAGATCGTGGACCTGCTTGCAGAGCTCAAGACCGAGCTCGGCATCACGACCATGCTGATCAGCCACGACATCAGCATCATCTCGCGCTTGTCGGACAGCGTGGCAGTGATGTACGGCGGCACGGTGTTCGAGTACGGCCCGGCAAAGGAGATCCTGTCCGCGTGGTTCACGTCCAAGCACCCGTACACGGCGGCCTTGCTCGGGTCCATCCCGAGCGCGCAGAACATCAAGGAGAAGGGCTATCTCCAGGCAATTGAGGGCGACGTGCTGGATACGATCAACATTCCGCTGGGCTGCAGGTTCTACGGCCGGTGCAGCCGCGTCACGGACAAGATCCGGGGAAAATGCGCCAAACATGAGCCGGACCTCCGGGAGATCGTGCCGGGGCACAAGGTGCGGTGCTGGCTGTACTTTGAATAACAACGAACAGGTAACCACGGGTCCCGAGTACGGGACACACGGATGGACACGGTAAGTGCAATGGAAAGTGCAACTGCGATGCAGAGGTAGAGGCATTCATTCTTTTGTTGATCTATTAGTTTCAGATTTACCGTGTTAATCTGTGTTCATCTGTGGTTACATATAATTGTTCATGTGGTTACATAAAGGTTCTCATGTCCAAGACGATCCTAGAAGTCATAGACCTCAAAAAGCACTTCACCCACCGCAAGGGCCTGTTCTCTTCGTTCAAGGAGCAGCAGTCCATTCCCGCGGTGGACGGAGCGAGCTTTTACCTCAAGGAGAACGAGACGCTCGGCCTTGTGGGCGAGTCCGGGTGCGGCAAGACGACCATCGGCAGGACTATCCTGCGGCTGGAAAAGCCGACCTCGGGCAAGATCCTCTTCGACGGCAACGACATCACCAGCGCGCCCACGCACGAGCTCAGGCAGCTGCGGGGACAGATGCAGATGATCTTCCAGGACCTGGACGCGGCGCTCAATCCCAAGATGCGCATCCGGGACATCCTGCGGGAAGCGATCACGGTCCATCACCAGATCAGCGACGACGAGGTGGACAAACGCATCTTCGCGCTGCTCGAACAGGTGAACCTGAAAAAGGGCAAGCTCTCGAATTTCCCGCACGAGCTCTCCGGCGGAGAGAAGCGCCGCGTCGGCGTGGCGCGCGTGCTTTCGGTCGGCGCAAAGTTCATTGTCGCGGACGAGCCCACGAGCGCGCTCGATGTGTCCATTCAGGCGCAGGTCGTGAACCTGCTCAGGGACCTGCAAAAGCAGCTTGGGCTTTCGTATCTCTTCATCTCGCACGATCTGCGCGTGGTGGAGCTTATCAGCCAAAAGGTCGCGGTCATGTACCTTGGCAAGATCGTGGAGATGGGCCTGTCCGAGCGGATCGCGAACAAAGCGAGCCACCCGTATACCCATATTCTCTGGTCCTCGCTCGTTGAGAAGCAGAGCACCGAGATCGCGCAGAAAGCAAAGAGCGTCCAGGCAGGTCGCTGGGGCGTGTTCGATTTCGAACGGCCGGTTGCCGGCTGCCGATTTGCTCCGCGCTGCCCGGTCTACGAATCAAAAGGGAAGCCCGCTGTCTGCATCGACCCCGCAACCGAGCCGCAGCTCAGAGACATCGGCGGTTCGCACCAGGTCGCCTGCCATTTTCCTCTGTAGGTCCATCCCGCCTGTACCGAAGACGCATGCCCACACCCCGCACTTGAATGGGAAAGCAGCGGCCAGGATGTTATCGTAGTCGCAACAATCTCGCGCTCGGAGAGGCATTGGTCCCCGTATGATCGCACGCATGCTTAACAGGCTGAAGCTGATCAGTCCCTGGCACTTTGTCTGGATATCCATCGTCATTTCAGAGCTGATCACGGCCGCGCTCAGCACGGCCCAGGGCCGCCTGTACTGGGGCAGGGTCCCGACGGAGACCCTGATCATCGGCGCTGTCGATGCCCTGGTCGTGCCGTTGATCGTCGCGTCGGTCGTTGTCTACTTTCTCAAGCACACGGCCGAGCTGAACAGGATGAACATCCAGCTGCAGGAAGCGAACCGGAAGCTGCTCGAGATCGACCGAATGAAAACGGACTTTATCTCCGTGGTGTCCCACGAACTGCGCACCCCGCTGACGACCATCAAAGCGTTCACCGAGCTGATCATCATGAAGCCCGACATGGAAGCGCAGCGGAAAGGAAAACTCGTCAGCATTATCAACATTGAGACCGACCGGCTCACGCGTCTGATCAATGATCTGCTCGACCTCGCCAGGATCGAGGCCGGTTCACTGAAGTTCCGTGCTGACAGGGTTTCGCTCGAAGAGGTCGTTATGAGCTCCATCGCGGGCATGGGGCCGCTTTTTGAGAACAAACACATTTCCCTGAAAACCCGGTTCGATTCTCCCGGGGCCACCGTGATCGGAGACCGGGACCGTCTGGTCCAGGTGGTAACGAACCTGCTTTCCAACGCTGGTAAGTTCACTCCAACGGGAGGTGCGGTCCTCGCTGCGGTATGGCAGGAATCAGGCCCGGAAGAACAGGTCGTGGTGGCGATAACGGATACCGGGATCGGGATACCGGCTGCGGATATCGAGATGATATTCGAGAAATTCCATCGTTCGGGCGATCAGCTCACCAGCACGATCGAGGGTACGGGGCTTGGGCTTGCTATCGCACGCCAGATCGTGGAGGCACACGGGGGCCGGATACGAGCGGAGAGCGTTCAAGGCAAGGGAAGCACGTTCAAAGTTGTTCTCCCGATCAGGGGAACGAACAAGGGGCAGGGAGAAGCGATGCAGCGCTGACCGCGGCTCTGCGGCAACTTTTCCGTGCGGGGGCGGCACCGGGGACCGATCGCGCACCGAGACATTTTTCTTGATTTTTTTTCCGGTTCATACGATAATGGCCGACTTGAACCACTAATCACTATTCAATCTGAGGAGGCACGTAACAATGAGGATCATTCTTTTAGGCGCACCGGGCGCAGGCAAAGGCACGGTGGCAAAACTGTTGACTGCACTGGACGGCTCGGTGCAGATCTCGACCGGCGACATTCTTCGCGGCGCGGTGAAGGCCGGCACGCCGCTCGGCAAGGAAGCAAAAGGCCACATGGACAGCGGCGGCCTGGTGCCCGACGCGCTCATCATGGGCATCATGGAGCAGCGGCTCCAGGACAAGGACCTGGAGAAGGGATTCCTGCTCGACGGGTTCCCGCGTACGATCCCGCAGGCGGAAGAGCTCGGCAAACTGCTCACGAAGCTGAACATCAAACTCGACCTCGTGGCGAACATCGACGTTCCGCGCGACGTGATCCTCGACCGGCTCACGACCCGCAGGACCTGCTCCAACACCTCGTGCCAGGAGATCTACAACATCAAGAGCAATCCCCCGGCAGCCGGCGACAAGTGCAAGAAGTGCGGCAGCCCCACGATCCAGCGCGCGGACGAGACCGTGGAGGCCATCTCCAAGCGGCTCGACGTGTACAATGAGAAGACCGCTCCGCTCATCGGCTATTATGAAAAAACAGGCCTTCTGCTCACGATCCGCGAGGCAGGCAGCGACGGCGTAGTGAACGCGATCAAGAAGGGCATTGCAGCGAAGAAGTAGCTCGATCGAGGTAAGACAAGAGAAAAGCAAAGGCGGGATGAGCGATCATCCCGCCTTTTTTGGAAAAGACGTTCAGCCGCTATGGATTGCCAGAGCCCTTGTAGTCCACGAAATCCTTGTGCTCGCCTTCCCTGACCTCCTTGTCATAGTCATCCCTGGCCTCCGTAAAGTCCTTATCAGACATGTCTTCTCCAGGATGCTTGGTGTTGTAAACCCGGTACTCCATTCCGCTCTCATTGAGCTGCTGCGCCGCATCGTTCGCAGACAGCGGGGTGAACCCGGTCCGCGCCATCCAGACGCCCATGCGGATATCCTGGTTCAGGAAGTATATCCTCCCAGCCTCGAAATTGATCTTAGCCGTGGACCAGTTCTCCGCGTGGCCCATGACATAGTGCTGGCCCGGCGCAACATCGGTGATAAAATACGATTTGCCCTTTGTCTGGCCGATCAATTTTTTGTCGACATAGTTCTCAATGGTAACTCCAAATGCCATGGAGGTGGTCCGCGCGATTACCAACACTGAAGTGTTCGCTTTTGGCGCGATGAGGGGCTTGGTGTCCATCGTGATCATGTGTTTTGGACCGCCGCACGCGGCCAGCGATACGCTTGTGATAAAAACCAGGGCTAATAATAAAGGATGCACAGCAGGCTTCTTTTTCGAGTGATCGGACATCATGTAATTCCTCCTTATTCGTTATTACTGATGTGTAGAATTTGATGCGGGTTGGCAAGTTTGTATGGAGCGTTTTGTATAAGAATAGCATAAAAACAGGGAGTGTGAAAGACATAAATATGAAAAAGAGAAGAAGAATGGTGCAATGACGAGCAGTGAAATATCCTGTTGAAAACAATAAAAAGGCGGGATGAGCGATCATCCCGCCTTTACGTTCCTGGTTGAGACGCTGCAGGTGCGGCAGCGTGCGTATTGCTTCTATTTCTTCCCGACCATCTTGTCGTTGATCTTGTTGATGAGTCGTTCGTTCAGCTCCTTCGGGCTTTTTGTCCAGTCCTGCGTGGTGCTGTCCTCATCATCATAGGACAGGCTCAGCTTGCCGCTCGTTCCCGACACTTCGAAGTGGGCCTTGAGGATCGTGGGGCCTGCCATGAATCCGCCCCAGGAGCGGGCGCCCCTGCCTACCAGTCTGATCTCGTTGATCTTGTACGAGACGAGGTAGTTCGACGACCCCTGTACATACTGGCTGTTATTCTGAATCAGGGTCGCATTATAGCCGTAATGCTTCAGCGTGCTGATTAGGTCCTCTTCCATGAACTGGCCCATCTCGTTCCGGTCCTTGCGTTCATCTTCCTTCTGTGAGTCCTTGATACCGCGGTCCGCGAGCACGAAGATCGCGACCTGCTTCCCGTCCTGCATGACCGGCGCTTTTGCGGCGCATCCCATCATGACAAAGGCGGCAACGAGTGCAACTACAGCTACTGCTACGAAACGTTTTTGCATGTTAATTCCTCCTATGAGAATGCAAGATATGTTCACATCTGAAAAATTTTGACAGGTTGTTGAAAAAGACCTCGTAACATCAAACGCACCCTAAAGGGTGCGGCTACCAATCACAAAATCAATGCGTTACGATTTGGTAGTAGCCGCAGGCTTTAGCCTGCGTAATTAGTTTTTCAACAGCCTGTTAAAGGAACTTCTCAGTTGCGGATCGAGTGATTACTATAGCATAAAAAAGAAAAACCGACAATTAGCTGCAAAAAAACAGCAGCGCACGATGGTTTGCCGGTCAACTTACAATCGGACCGGGACTCCCCGCTCCCTCAGATATTCTTTTGTCTGCTTAATCGTGTATTCCTTGAAGTGAAAGATCGAAGCAGCAAGCGCGGCATCGGCCTTGCCTTTAGTGAACCCGTCATAGATGTGTTCGAGCGTGCCCACCCCGCCTGACGCGATCACCGGGATGGTGACGGCCTCGGACACGGCCCGGGTGAGGTCCAGATCGTAGCCGGTCTTCTGTCCGTCCTGGTTCATGCTGGTGAGCAGGATTTCGCCTGCACCGTACGCTTCCATCTTTTGCGCCCATTTAACCGCGTCGATGCCCATGGGCTTCCGGCCGCCGTGGGTATACACTTCCCAGTGAGGTTGTGAGGCGTCAGGCGAGAGGAGCAACGATGTTGAAAGAAGGACATCTTTGTATGCGGGATCGTCGGCCCATGTGAGCGGCGGTTTGAAATCCGGGTCGTGCGCGACCACTCTCTTGGCGTCGATGGCAACGACGATGCACTGGCTGCCGAAGCGAAGGGAGGCAGCTTTGATGAACTCGGGATCGTGGACCGCGGTCGTGTTGATCGAGACCTTGTCCGCGCCCGCAAGCAGCAGGTTCCGGATATCGTCCAGCACCTTGATGCCGCCGCCGACCGTAAGCGGCATGAAGACCTGTTCCGCGGTCCTGCGCACGATGTCGAGGATGATGCCGCGCTCTTCGTGGGACGCCGTGATGTCCAGGAAGGTGAGCTCGTCCGCGCCCTGCTCGTCATATGCTTTCGCGATCTCGACCGGGTCGCCGGCGTCACGCAAATTCACGAAGCTCACGCCTTTGACCACGCGGCCGGCTTTTACGTCGAGACAGGGAATGATGCGTTTGGTTAACATGAATACTCCAAAAAAATTATGAAACCTTTGACACTGATTAAGGCGGATTACGTATGAAAGTGCATGATGCTGCAAAACACCTTATCTAAATCATAGCTTCTGTCAGTGTAGATCAGTGTCGAAAAAGTCTTTTGGTCTTTCGGCCGTTACCGTACGCACCGATTATCGTTCATCCTGACGAAGATGATCGCTTCCCGGAGGTCGAGCGACCCGCTGTAGATCGCCTTGCCCGTGATCACGCCGCTCACGCCCGAATGCCGGACCGTCAGCAGGTTCTCGATGTCCTTCATCGTATGGACGCCGCCGGACGCGATCACCGGGATATGGAGCGCCTTGGCCAGGTCCCTGGTCGCCTCGATGTTCGGACCGGACAGCATGCCGTCGCGCTTGATGTCCGTGTAGATGATCGCGATCACGCCGTACTCCTGCATCTTGACCGCCAGGTCCACGGCTTTTACTTTCGTTACTTCGGCCCAACCCTTGATCGCGACCAGGCCTTCTTTCGCGTCGATGCCCACGATGATCCTGCCCGGGAACTTGGCGCACGCCTGCTGCACAAAATCGGGGTTCTCGATGGCAGCGGTCCCGAGGATGATCCGGTCGATGCCGATGGAGACCAGGGTCTCGATGGTAGCAATGTCGCGGATCCCGCCGCCGACCTCGATCGGGATCTTGATGGCGCTCCGGATAGATCTGATCGCGTCGAGGTTCTTGGGAACGCCCGCGAACGCGCCGTTCAGATCGACGACATGCAGCAGCTCAGCGCCCTGGGCTTCCCAGTGCTTTGCCGTGGTAGCCGGGTCGTCGGAGTAGACCGTGGCCTTGTCCATGAGCCCCTGTTCGAGGCGGACGCATTTGCCTTCTTTCAAGTCTATTGCAGGAATGATTAGCATGAGGACCTCGAATTATAGTAGCAAGTAGCATGTAGCAAGTAGCAAGGTTTAGGTTTCCTTGCTACTTGACCCTTGCTACTTGACCCTCGTTGTTTGACCCTTGACCCTTTTACTTCATTTCCCCGAAGCGCTTCAGGATCGACAGCCCCAGGGTCTGGCTTTTCTCGGGATGAAACTGGACCGCGAACACGTTGTCCTTCCAGATGCTGGACACGAAATCAATGCCGTAACCGGTCGTTGTCGCGATCACGCCTGCGTCGTCCGGAACCACATGAAAGGAATGGACGAAGTAGAAGTGGCTGTTGTCCGGAACATCGGCCATTGCATGCGGCCTTCGTTTGATGGTCACATTGTTCCAGCCCATGTGCGGGACCTTCAGGTCAGCGAACGCAGGCCCCTTGAACCGGACCACGCGGCCTTTGATGACGTCCAGGCCTTTGGAGATGCCGAACTCCTCGCTTTCGGTGAACAACAGCTGGAGCCCCAGACAGATTCCGAGAAAGGGTTTGCCAACCCTGATCGTCTGATGGACCACGTCGATCAGACCGTTCTGTTCGAGATTGCGCATGCAGTCAGGGAACGCGCCCACGCCGGGCAGCACGACCTTGTCCGCGGACAGGATCTTCGCCTTGTCGTTCGTGACCACGGCTTCGTGCCCCATGCGCTCGAAGCCCTTCTGCACGCTCCGGAGGTTTCCCATTCCATAGTCGATGATTGCTATCATAGTCAAAGGCTCCATCGCTCATGTTGGAACACGAGCGAATGGAGAGGGTCAAGTGGCAAGGGTCAAGCAGCAAGGAAACCTAGAACCTTGCTACATGCTACTTGCTACTGCATCCCCCTCCGTTTATATTTTTCCTTTCGTCGAGAGCACGCCCTTGATCCTCGGGTCGAGGCTTGTGGCCTGGTCCAGGGCGCGGCCGAAGGCCTTGAAAATGCCTTCGAGCATGTGGTGGACATCGCGTCCGTAATGGAGCCGGATGTGCAGGTTCATGCCCGCGTGGTTCGCAACGGACTGGAAAAAGTCCACAACAAGACCGGGATCGAACTCCTTGAGCTTGTACTTCTTCGGCAAATCGAGCTGGCAGGCAAGATACGGTCTGCCGGACAGGTCCATCACCACCTGCGCAAGGGTCTCGTCCATGGGCACGGTCGCATCACCGTACCGGCGGATGCCTTTGCTGTCGCCCAGGGCTTTCTTAAGCGCCTGGCCGAACGCAATGCCGAGGTCCTCGACCGTGTGGTGGTCGTCGATCTCGGTGTCGCCCGTTGCCTGGACCGAGAGGTCGAAGAAGCCGTGTTTGGCGATGGCCGAGAACATGTGGTCCATGAACGGCACCGACGTTCTGATCTTGTAAACGCCCGTGCCGTCGAGGTTCAGGGATATTTTTATGTTCGTTTCTTTTGTCTTACGTTCGATCGTCGCTTTGCGGGCCATACGATCCTCCTTGCGAATGCTTTTCCATTCATGCTTTCTGGTCGGCATTCATGATCTTTTTCAATGCACCTACGAACTCCTGGTTCTCGGCAGGCGTGCCCACGGTCACCCGCAGACAGTTGCTGAGCGGTCCCTGCCTGTTCAGGTTCTTGATCAGGATGCCCGCCTTTTTCAGCTTTGCGTGGATGGCCGATGCGTCCTTCGTGCTCTTGAACAGGATGAAGTTGGTTTCCGAAGGATACACGGTCAGCCCCTGCATCTTCGACAACGCGGTCAGTAGTTTGGTCCGTTCCGAGATCAGCAGCGAGATCTGGCGATCGAGGACCGTTCGATGCTTGAGCAGCGCGAGCGCGACCGCCTGGGACAGGCTGTTGATATTGTACGGCAGGCGGATCTTGTTGAGCTCGTCGACAATCGTCTTCGACGCGGTCAGCACGCCGACCCTGAGCCCGGCAAAGCCGATCTTGGAAAGCGTCCTGAGGATGATCATGTTCGGATACTTCTTCAGGAGCGGAAGATAGGTCTCGCCGGAAAAGCTGAAATAGGCTTCGTCGATCACCACCGCGGCTTCGGCATTGGCCAGTACTTTTTTGACCGCGCTGTCCGAGAACCGGTTGCCCGTCGGGTTGTTGGGGCAGGCGAGGAAGATGACCTTTACCCTGCGGTCCCGCGCTTTTTTGAGCATCTGGTCCGCATCAAGATCGAAGGTGTCGGTAAGCGGCACGGTCACCACATTCTGCGCCAGGGCGCGCGAAGTGATGTCGTACATGGCAAAGGTCGGCACCGGAATGAGGACAGGTCCGCCGAACGCGAGGATGATCGTCTGGATCAGCTCGTCCGATCCATTGCCCAGGATCATCTGCTCGGGCCGCATCTTCCAGTACGACCCGATGGCCTTTTTCAGGTCCGTGGCAGAGGGGTCGGGATACCGGTTGATCGGGGTCTTTCTCGCGATGGCCGCGATGTCCGTTCTCACTTTTTCAGGCAGATGGAACGGGTTTTCCATGGCATCGAGCTTGATCCGGACCCGCGTTTCGTCAATATGGTACGCTGCAAGCTTTCTTACCTGGGATTTGATCAGACCGGATATGTCCCTGTTCCTGCGTGCGATAGTGCTCATAATAGTGAGGAATATACAAGAATCAGCATCGATGTACAAGAAAAAAAAGCCGCCCCGCGTGTTCCTGCTGTTCTTTTATTCGCAAAAATGAGATACTAGCGCGTATGAAAAGCGCCCTCCTCCTTCTCTGCTGCCTGCTCCTGGCCCCGCGCACGCTTCTTGCGTCCGACCACCGTTTTTCGCCCCGGCCGAATAAAGCGCACCAGATCCTGTGGAGGGCCTGGGGAAAGGAAGCGCTGGCAGAGGCAAAGAGGAAGGACCGGCTCATCCTGCTGTCGCTCAGCGCGATCTGGTGCCACTGGTGCCATATCATGGACGAGACCACCTATTCGAACGAAGAGATCATTGCGTACATTAACGAGCATTTCATTCCCATCAGGGTGGATTCGGACATGCGGCCGGACATCGACGCGCTGTATAATCAGGGCGGCTGGCCCAGCACCGTGATCATGACCCCGCAGGGCGAGGTCCTCACCGGAGGCACCTATATTCCACCGGACGAGATGCTCGGGAGAATGACGCGGATCGCGGATATCTACGAGAACGACCGCGGCACGATCACGGGCTGGATCGAAGAAACAAAAGCCGCTGCTGCGAAGCGCGATCATACAAAAAGCGAGGCGCCAGGCGCCCCCGGAGAGCATGACCTGGAAGCGATCGTCAAGGTCCTTGCGGACTCGTTCGATGAAAAGCACGGCGGTTTCGGCAACGGCCAGAAGTTCCCGAACCCGGAAACGATCGATTTTCTGCTTGCGCGCTATGCGCAGGTCAAGGACCCCTCGGTGAAACGGATCGTGACCTCGACCCTCGATCACATGGCCAAGGGCGCACTCTATGACGAGGTCGAAGGCGGGTTCTTCCGTTACGCCACAAAGCCGGACTGGTCCGAGCCCCACTATGAAAAGATGCTGGACGTGAATGCCGGCATGATCAGGAACTACGCCGAAGCTTCGCTGGTCTTCGGCAGCAAGGAATATGCGGAGACCGCCAGGAAGTGTATTCGGTATGTCCGGCTGAACCTCTATGACAAGGCAAGCGGCGCATTTTTCGGAAGCCAGGACGCTGATGAAGCCTACTACCAGCACCGCGTTCGGAAGGGCAAGGCCGCTCCTGCTGTGGACAGGACAACGTATGCTGATTCGTCGGCGCTCATGGTCAGCGCCCTGGTTGCGGCGTACGGAGCTGTTGGCGAGAGATCGTACCTTGACATGGCAAGGAAGGGCGCGGACTTTCTGCTGGAGCATCTTGCTGCCGGGAATGCCGGCGTGTATCACTTTACAAGGAACGGATCGCGCCGTCTTAAAGGTCTGCTGTCCGACAATGTGCTAGCGGGTTCGGCCTTCCTCGACTTGTATAACGCAACCGGCGAGAAACGGTATATAGATGCGGCGCAGAAGATCAACGCGCTGGTGAAAAGGAAATTTTTAGATTCCGGCGCCGGACGATTCCGGTTGTCGCTGTCCGCGCCGATCGTCGCGCCTCTTGCCCCGGGTGTGTTGTCAACAGTGAGCGAGGACCTGGCGAATTATCGGGCGATCCGTTTCCTGGGACGAATGATGCATGCCGAAGAATCCCGGAAGGCTTCCGCGATGCGCGATGCCGCGCTTGCCGCCTTCAGCGGAACCTATCAGGACTTTGCGCCGAATGCCGCGGCCTACGGCAACGCGCTTCTGTGGGCAGTGAAAGAGCCGGTTAAGATAACGATCGTGGCAGAGGCAAAAGCAGCGCGCGCTTATCTGTCAGCGATACGGGACGTGTATGTGCCTATGAAAACCGTGAGCGTGCTATCGATCTCAGGGGACAGCGCTCTGATAAAAAAGCTGGGCTATCCGAAGAAGGAAGCGGCGTATCTCTGCATCGGGATGCAATGCTCGAAGCCGATAACCAAACCGGGGAAGTTGAAGGAAGTGTTGAAGGAGTTTCTGGAACAGAACAAAGGGCATGGCCGGAAAGGCGGGACATGAAATGTCTGAGGAAGTAGGAGTGGTTGCGCCCCCCGTTGGAATCTCCTGATGATTCGAATAATCCATATTTTCGGATTATTCTTATAATCAAATTAAATAACAGCTTTTCTGGAATATTCAATTCAAAATCACTGTAAGTCATTGACTTCATATAGGTTCAATGATAGAGTTCCGTTCATATAAG
>Ga0315268_10006761_pt1 | contig 12164 bp, 8 predicted proteins | sample C1_top_MG_FD_204535 | JGI IMG/M metagenome (GOLD analysis project Ga0315268, IMG submission 204535) | Sediment microbial communities from Yellowstone Lake, YNP, Wyoming, USA - C1_top | ecosystem: Environmental > Aquatic > Freshwater > Lake > Sediment | place: USA: Wyoming | collected 2017-08-01 | reverse complement strand
GTTGGTGCAACTGCCGATGACCACCTGGTCTATCTCGACTTTGCCCACCTTGCTGATGGGCCTGCTATTCGATGGCTTGTGGGGGAAGGCGACTTGAGGCTCTATTTTGGAGACATCGTATTCAATAACTTTGGCGTATCGAGCATTCCTATCTGATTTGTAGACCTTATAGGGTTGTTTCGCCCTTAACTTTACATAATCTAAGGTCTTCCGGTCAACGTGGAAGACTCCTGCCTTGGCACCAGCCTCGATGGCCATGTTAGACATGGTGAAGCGGCTGTCCATGGAGAGGCGGCTTATGGCATCGCCGGTGAACTCCATACAGGCGTAGGTGGCGCCGTCCACTCCAATGTCGCCGATGGTGTAGAGTATCAAATCTTTGCCGCTGACCCATTTGCGCAGCTTGCCGATATAGACGAACTTGATAGTAGGGGGCACTTTCATCCAAATCTCGCCTGTAGCCATAGCGGCGGCGATGTCGGTGGAGCCCATGCCGGTGGCGAAGGCTCCCAATGCACCATAGGTGCAGGTATGGGAGTCGGCGCCTATGATTACATCTCCAGGGAGAACAAGCCCTTTTTCTGGCAGAAGCACGTGCTCGATGCCCATCTCGCCGACCTCGAAGTAGACCAGCTTCTGCTCCAGGGCAAACTCCTTCATCATCTTGGCCTGCTCTGCGGAAAGGATGTCCTTATTGGGCACGAAGTGGTCGGGCACCATCACCACCTTTTTAGGTTCGAAGACCTTCCTTACGCCGATGCGGCGAAACTCCTTGATGGCGAGTGGCGCGGTGATATCGTTGGATAGAACGAGGTCGACCCTGATGTTTATTAATTCGCCGGGGCTAACCTTTCTTTTGCCGCTATGAGCGGCCAGGATTTTTTCGGCTAAGGTCATCTGAAATCTCCAAACTTAGCCTGGAGCAGATGCTCCAGGCTACCCTGTGGCTGATAACGTACACAGGGGAGGAATTTAACGATATGCTTCACCGCGATGGCCAACTGCAAAAATGGTTATGACACGATTGGTATCATCTATATTATAAAGAACTCTGTAGTCGCCGATGCGTAGCCTATATTGTTCACGTCCACTTAACTTTTTGCTTCCACGTGGTCGAGGATTTCCTTCAAGTGAGAGAATTTTGCTATTTATTCGGCGGTAGGTCGGGGACGGAAGTCTATCTAACTCCTTTTCAGCAGACCTTAGAATGTAAAGAGAATATATCAATGTTTCGCTTTCTTGCCCTTTTCAGCTAGGTACTCACGAAATGGTCTGGACGGTTCATTTTTGCGTTTCTCCATAAGGGCAATGTCTACGATGTCTTCTCTCAGTTCAGGGTCTTCTAAGAGACGGTTGACAACCGCGTCTCGCTCTGCTTTAGTAAGTGATTGCAGTGCTAGCAAAAAGATTTCAGCTTTCGCTTCCACTTCTATTCTGCTCATTTTCTCAATCCCCTTATCTCTCACTCCCGCCTCTGCATGGCTGACAGGAGACGGTTCAGGGCGTTCATGTAAGCCTTGGCTGAGGCGACGATGATGTCTGTGTCAGCGCCGCGCCCCGTATAAGTTCTGCCCCCGCTCTCTATCCTTATGGTTACCTCGCCCATGGCGTCTATGCCGGCGGTAACTGATTTGACGCTGAACTCTGTCAGGTTATTGGGCACTCCCACGAGGCGGTTTATCGCTTTATATACAGCGTCCACGGGACCTGTGCCCAGGGATGCATCGGCCAGGAGCTGCCCTCCGGGTCCGATCAACCTTACTGAGGCAGTGGGGACGAGGTGGTCGCCGCAGGAGACCTGCACGTGCTCCAGGTGGTAGGTCTCGGAGAAGGTGCGCATTTCCTCTGCAATCAGCGCTTCTATATCCCGGTCGCCTATCTCCTTTTTCTTGTCCGCCAATTCCTTGAAAGCTGTGAAGGCGCGGCTGAACTCCTCATCGCTCAGCGTGTAGCCCAGTTCCTCGAGGCGGGCTTTGAAGGCGTGGCGACCGCTGAGCTTGCCCAGGGTCAGGGTGGTGCCGGTGAGGCCTATGTCCCTGGGGTCCATAATCTCGTAGGTAGTTCGCTCTTTGAGTATGCCGTCCTGATGGATGCCCGATTCATGGCGAAAGGCATTGGCACCCACAATAGCCTTGTTGGGTTGTACCGACATACCTGTGAAATCACTCACCAGACGGCTTGTCCTGTGGATTTGCGTGGTATCTACATTGGTCGTGTACTTAAGCAAATCCCGGCGGGTGCGCAGCGCCATCACTATCTCCTCAAGGGAGGCGTTGCCGGCGCGCTCGCCGATGCCATTGATAGTGCACTCAATCTGGCGCACGCCGCAGTCAAGTACAGCCAGGCTGTTGGCCACGGCCAGGCCGAGGTCGTTGTGACAATGTACGCTGATTACGGCTTTCTTAATGTTGGGCACATTCTGGAAAATGCCCTCTATCAGGGCGCAGAACTCCTTGGGTATAGTGTAGCCCACGGTGTCGGGTATATTCACAGTAGTTGCGCCGGCAGCAATTGTCGCTTCGATTATCTGGTACAGGAACGCCGGCTCGGTGCGGGTGGCGTCCATAGGCGAGAACTCCACATCCTCCAAATAGCCTTTGGCTCGCGCTACCATGCTCCGGGCAGCCTCCAGCACCTGCTCTCTGCTCTTCTTAAGCTGGTGGGCCATATGGATGTCAGAGCTGGAGAGGAAGACATGGATGCGAGGGTGCTGGGCTTCCTTAACTGCCTGCCAGGCTGCGTCTACAGCATCCTTGTTGGCATGTGCCAGGGCGCAGATGGTGGGCTCACGCACCTCTTTAGCGATGCGGCGGACTGCTTCGGAGTCGCCGGGCGAGGTGATAGGGAAGCCGGCCTCGATTACGTCTATGCGCAGCCTCTCCAGTTGCCGGGCAATCTCCAGCTTTTCATCTATATTGAGTGCTGCGCCTGCCGACTGCTCGCCATCGCGTAGCGTGGTGTCGAAGATTATGACCCTGTCCACGGTGTTCTCCTATGCTTCGTATGCCTTGGCCTTGAGCCAGGGCATCATGGCCCTGAGCTTCTTGCCTACGGTCTCAATCTGATGCTCCTGCTCTCTCTTACGCATGATATTGAAGGAGGGACGGCCGGCCTGGTTCTCCAGAATCCAGCGATTGGCGAAGGTACCATCCTGAATCTCTGCTAGAATCTGCCTCATGGCCTGCTTGGTGCAATCGTCGATAACCCTGGGGCCCGAGACATAGTCGCCGTACTCGGCGGTGTCGCTCACTGAGTAGCGCATGTAGCTCAAGCCGCCCTGGTAGATGAGGTCGGTGATAAGCTTCAATTCGTGGAGGACCTCGAAATAGGCGATCTCTGGCTGATAGCCGGCCTCGACCAGTGTCTCGAAGGCAGCCTTGATTAATGAGGAAACTCCGCCGCAGAGGACGGTCTGCTCTCCGAAGAGGTCGGTCTCGGTCTCCTCGGCAAACGTGGTATCCAGAACACCGGCCCTGGTACAGCCGATGCCCTTAGCATAGGCCAGTGCAATCTTCTTCGCCTTGCCTGTGGCATCCTGATGGACGGCGATGAGGGCGGGAGGGCCTCCGCCTTCGGTATAGGTACGGCGCAGCATATGGCCCGGGCATTTGGGCGCTATCATGGTCACGTCTATGTCCTTGGGAGGTACGATCTGGCTGTAGTGTATGTTGAACCCGTGGGCGAACATCAGCATCTTGCCCTTGGTCAGTCCCTTCTGCATCTGGCGGTAGACCACAGGGTGCAGGGTGTCAGGCACAAGCAGGGTCATGATGTCTGCCTTCTTGGCTGCTTCTTCAGCGGTGAGGACCTCGAACTTCGCCTTTTTCGCTTCTTTCCAGGGCTGGCTATCTTTGAGCTCAGCCACGATGACATTGCAGCCACTGTCCCTGAGGTTCTGGGCATGGGCATGGCCCTGGCTGCCATAGCCGACTATGGCTATGGTCTTGCCTTTGAGTAAACCCAGGTTGGCATCCTTATCGTAGTACATTCTCTGGTTCCATCCTTTCCATATAGCTATTGCGCTGGTTTTGTCTTTTTAGCCTTTGGGATTTGATCCTCTGGCTGTTCCTCTTCGACCTTAATCGCTCCCGCTCCGCGTGTCAGGGCAATCCTGCCGGTACGTGAGAGTTCCTTGACCCCGAATCTCTTCAGAAGATTGTACAAGGAGTCTATCTTGTCTGTGTCTCCGGTGACCTCTACTATCAGGGAGCTAGGGGCAACGTCGATAATGTTCGCTCGGAAGATGTCGACGATCTGTATTATCTCGCTTCTAGTGGAAGAAGTCGCGTTAACCTTGATCAGCGCGAGTTCGCGAGAAACGATAGGTTCCTCCGAGATGTCGATTACTTTGACCACCTCGATAACTTTGTCAAGCTGTTTGCGCACTTGCTCCACGGCTGTGGTAGCCCCATCGACAAGGATAGTCATCCGGGAGAGGCCAGGCTGCTCGGAATGGCCCACGGCGATGCTCTCGATGTTGAAGTTGCGCCTGCGGAACAGGCTGGATACGCGGTTCAGGACGCCCGGTTTGTCTTCGACCAGTGCTACCAGGGTATGCTTTGTCTTACTGTTCATGGTTTTCTTTCCTTAATGCTGATAATTGTTATCAATCCCCTCTGTCTCCCCCAATCTTGGGGGAGACAAATAAATTGGGGGACGCCCCTCTTACAGGTTGCTTGTTTCCTGGGAACCTGCCTTGATCTTGACCTTGTTCCAGGGCGCCTCGATGATTTCGGCCAGGGAGCAACCGGGCGCCACCATGGGATAGATATTCTCCTCGGGCTCCACCACGAAATCGATGAGGAACGGGCCGTCATGTTCCATAGCTCTCTGGATAGCTGCCACAACGAGCTTCTTGTCAGTTACCCTGAGCCCGGGTATGCCATAGGCTTCGGCTACTTTGACGAAGTCAGGGTTGCTCAAAGGTGTTGCCACGTAGTTCTTCTTGTAAAACAGCTCCTGCCACTGTCTCACCATGCCCAGGAAGCCGTTGTTAAGGATGGCAATCTTCACCGCAATATTGTCCTGAGCGGCTGTGCCCAACTCCTGAATGGTCATCTGGAAGCCGCCGTCCCCAGCGATAGCCCACACGGTCTCATCGGGTTTACCCACCTTGGCCCCGATAGCTGCGGGCAACTCGAATCCCATAGTTCCCAGGCCTCCCGATGATATCAGCGTATTGGGCTTGTTATACCAGAAATGCTGCGCTGCCCACATCTGATTCTGGCCCACGCCGGTGACGATGATGGCATTGCCATTGGTGACTTCGTAAATCTTCCTGATCACGAACTGCGGCAGAAGCTCGTTGCATTCACGAATGACGACTACCGGGTGGTCTCGGCGCCATTCCTCAACCTGCGCTATCCAGTCAACGTGCGTCTGAACCTCAACGTGTTTGTTTAACTCACTGAGCACATTCTTCACATCGCCTACGATGGGCACGTCCACTCTCACGTTCTTGCCGATCTCGGCGGGGTCTATGTCTATGTGTATGATTTGAGCATGGGGCGCGAAGCCGCTTACCTTGCCGGTCGCCCTGTCATCGAACCTCATCCCTATAGCGATAACAAGGTCAGCAGAGCTCACAGCCATGTTGGCATAAGCCATGCCGTGCATGCCTATCATGCCCAGGCTGAGTATATGGTCTTCAGGAAAGCACCCGATACCCAATAGAGTAGTAATCACGGGGATTTGCGCTTTCTCAGCCAATTCCTTGAGCTCGGGAAATGCGCCTGATATGATAACGCCTCTCCCCGCGAGAATGACTGGCTTCTGGGACTCGTTGATAAGCTTTGCTGCTTTCTTAATCTGGGAGGGATGTCCCTGAAGGGTTGTCTTGTAGCCGCTTATTTTAACCTTTTCCGGATAATGAAAATTCGCCTCCTCAACAAACACATCACGCGGTATGTCGATAAGGACCGGCCCAGGCCTTCCCGTCCTGGCGATATAGAACGCTTCCTTGACCACATTGGCCAATTCCTCGGCTGAGAGGACGAGATAGCTGTGCTTGGTTATGGGGACAGTGATGCCCGTGATGTCAATTTCCTGGAAGGCATCCTTGCCGATAAAGGGCCTCGCTACCTGTCCCGTGATGGCAACAACCGGCGAGGAATCCAGGTGAGCATTGGCTATGCCGGTCACCAGGTTGCAGGCGCCGGGCCCGGAGGTCGCCAGGCAGACCCCTACTTTTCCGGTAGCCCTGGCGTAGCCGTCTGCTGCGTGAGCAGCACCCTGCTCATGGCGCACCAGAATATGCCGCAACTGCGGGTACTGGGGCAGAGTGTCATACAATGGTAGCACGGAGCCCCCGGGGAAGCCGAAGATAACCTCCACTCCCTCTTTGAGCAGGCTTTCACACAGTATTTGGGCACCAGTACGTTTCATAACTGGCTCCTATTTGAACACCGCCCCGGTTGATGCCGAGGTCACTTTCTCTATATAACGTTTTAAGTATCCTGTCTTTATCTTGGGCTGGAATTTGGGCACATGGGAAAGGCGCTGTGCAATTTGCCTCTCACTGAGCTCAACATCTATCCTATTGTTCGGGATATCTATCTTTATGCGGTCTCCGTCCCTCAAAGCAGCGATAGGGCCTCTCTCCGCTGCCTCAGGCGAGACATGACCTATGGCCGCGCCTCGGGTGGCTCCGGAGAACCGTCCATCGGTAATCAAAGCAACTTCTTTGTCCAGCCCCCTGCCTGCGATGAGCGAGGTCGGGGTGAGCATCTCGGGCATGCCCGGCCCGCCCTTGGGCCCCTCGTAGCGGATGACCACCACGTCCCCTGACCTTATCAGACCTGCCATTATGGCCTTAGTTGCTTCATCCTCTGAGTTGAACACCCGCGCGGGCCCTTTATGCACCATCATCTCGGGGACCACCGCAGCGCTCTTGACCACAGCCCCCTTGGGCGCCAGGTTGCCGAAGAGGATGCTGAGGCCGCCTCGGGTCGAGTAAGGATTCGACAAGGGCCGTATGACATTCTTGTCTTTAACTTTTACGCCAGCGATATCCTTGCCCAGAGTTTTTCCGGAAACGGTCTTTGCTTCCAGTTTAAGCTGCTTCCTGAGCTGGTTCATAATCGCCGGTATGCCTCCGGCAAGGTCGAGATCTTCCAGGTGATGTTCGCCGGAGGGCCTTATCTTCGAGAGATGCGGGATGCTCCGGGCTATCTTATTAATGGCTTTCAGAGATAAATCAATCTCCGCTTCGTGTGCCAGTGCCATGAGGTGCAGCACTGAGTTGGTGCTGCCGCCCAGGGCCATATCCACCACGAAGGCGTTATAGATGGAATCCTTGGTGATGATGTCGAGCGGATGAATGTCCGCTGCAAGCAGCGCCATGACTCTTCTGCCGGCCTCTTTAGCCAGGCGTATCCTTCTGGCATCGACTGCGGGTATCGTCCCGTTGCCGGGAAGCGCCATACCCAGCGCCTCGGTGAGGCAGTTCATGGTATTGGCAGTGAACATGCCGGAGCAACTGCCACAGCCCGGACAAGCCCTGTCCTCAAGCTCCTCCAGCTCGGCCAGGGTCATATCTCCTTTGGTTACTTTGCCCACTGCTTCGAAGACGCTGTTCAGGTCGACTATGCTCTTGCTGCCGAGATGCCCTGCAAGCATAGGGCCGCCGCTGACGAAGATAGCAGGGAGGTTGAGCCGCACCGCAGCCATCAACATCCCCGGGATAATCTTGTCGCAGTTAGGGATGAGCACCAGGGCATCGAAGCCGTGGGCCTGCGCCATAATCTCGATGGAATCGGCGATGAGCTCGCGACTGGGCAGGCTGTACCTCATGCCGATGTGTCCCATAGCGATGCCATCGCAGACGCCGATGGTATCGAACTCTAACGGCGTGCCGCCTGCGCTGTGCACTCCGGCCTTCACCGCCTCAGCGATGGTTCTCAGGTGAATATGTCCGGGAATGACCTCGTTGAAGCTGTTGACGACGCCCACTAGAGGCTGCTCGATCTCCCTGGAGGTCAAGCCTAGCGCCTTGAGCAGCGCCCGATGAGGGGCGCGCTCGACACCCTGTTTTACAGAATCGCTTCTCATATTCTCTCCAGCTTGTGCAATTCAAAAACTGCTCGTTGAGATGGTGATTATGTTCACAAGCTTTGACGATGATTAAGACATAGCATACTACAAGTGTCAAGGTAAATGCAAGCTGGATTCGGGTTTGAAATGAAAGGGGCGGGTTTCGAACCCGCCCCTACAAGCTGTAACTCTGACATTTAGCTAGCGGCTTTTCTTGCCTTTCTTAGAGGCCAGCACCTTCTGCATGGTGCTGCCTATCTCGGCAGGGCTCTTGGTCACGGTGACGCCCACAGCAGCCAGGGCATCCATTTTGTCCTGCGCTCTGCCCGAGGCTCCCGTGATAATGGCTCCGGCATGGCCCATGCGCCTGCCGGGAGGCGCGCTGGCCCCGGCGATGAAGGCGACCAGGGGCTTGTTCATCTTGCTCTTGATGAACTCTGCTGCCCTCTGCTCCTGATTGCCGCCGATCTCGCCGATAAGCACCACTGCCTCGGTCTCGGGGTCTTTCTGGAATAGCTCCAACGCGTCCACAAAGACTGTGCCAATGATAGGGTCGCCGCCCAGTCCGATGCAGGTCGTCTGCCCGATGCCAAGCGTGGTCAACTGGCTCACTGCCTCGTAGGTCAGGGTGCCGCTGCGCGAGACCACGCCGACATTCCCCTTGAGGAAGATATCGCCGCTCATGATGCCCACCTTGCACTTTCCTGCGGAAAGCAGTCCGGGGCAATTGGGGCCGATGAGCCTGGCCCCTTTTTGTTTCAGATAGTTGCTGACCATGACCATGTCCAGCGTGGGGATGCCCTCGGTGATGCAGACGATGAGCGAAATGCCGGCGTCGGCAGCCTCCAGAATAGCGTCGGCTGCGAATGCGGCGGGGACGAAGATAATGCTGGTGTTGGCTCCGGTCTCAGCCACCGCTCGCTCCACGGTATTGAACACCGGCACTTCGTCCATCTTGGTGCCGCCCTTGCCCGGGGTGACCCCTGCCACTACCTTGGTGCCATAATCAATGCAGCGGCGGGTATGGAAACTGCCCTCGCCGCCGGTGATGCCCTGTACCAAAAGCCGTGTCTTTTCATCAATCAGAATGCTCATGACAACACCTCGTTAGGATTTTTGGGCTGCTGCCACTGCCTTCTGCGCAGCCTCGCGGAAATTATTGGCCCTGATAAGCTTCAAGCCTGACTCATCCAGTATCTTGTTGCCCTGGGCAACGTTGGTGCCTGCCAGGCGGACGACGACAGGCACTTTAATCTCCATTTTCTTGTGTGCAGCGACCAGACCCTGGGCGATCACGTCCGTGCGCGCCATGCCGCCGAAGATATTTATCAGCATCGCCTTGACGTTGGGGTCAGAGTTGATGATACCGATGGCCTGAACCACGCGCTCGGGGTCGTTGATAGTGCCGATGTCGAGGAAGTTAGCGGCGTTGCCGCCTTCCTGCCTCAAGAGGTCAAGCACAGCCATAGCGAGTCCGGCGCCATTGACCAGACAGCCGATGCTGCCATCGAGCTTGATATAGTTTTCGATGCCTTTGCTCTTGGCCTCCACCTCGAGGGGGTCTTCCTGGGCGATATCGCGCAGCGCCTCGACAGCCTTCTGGCGGTAGGAGGCATTATCGTCGAAGTTGAGCTTGGCGTCTGCGGCGAGCACCCTGCCATCGGCAGTGACCACCAGCGGGTTTATCTCGGCGAGCGAGCAGTCTTTGGCCTGGAACAGCTTATACAGGTTGGCTATGAGCTCTGAACCGGCCTTCATCTGCTCCGGAGCCAGGTTCAAGCCATAAGCCAGCTTCCGTGCCAGGAAGGTGCGCACACCGACGGCGGGATAAACATAAGCCTTGAGAATCTTCTCGGGGGTAGTGCGGGCTACCTCCTCGATATCCATGCCGCCAGCCTCGCTGGCCATGATGACGGGCAGGCCGGCGACGCCGTCGATAACTATGCTAAGGTAGAGCTCGCGCTTAATGTTTATGGCTTCCTCAACGAGGACAGCGTTAACCGGCACGCCTTGAGGGCCGGTCTGATGGGTAACCAGCTTCGAGCCGAGCAGCTTCTGTGCTGCCTGCTCCGCCTCGTCCGGCGATGAGACAACCTTAATGCCGCCGGCTTTGCCGCGACCTCCGGCGTGAACCTGGGCCTTGACCACTACCTTGCCGCCGAGGTCGGAGGCTATTTTTCTGGCTTCGGCAGGGGTCTTGACCACGCTGCCGCGAGGTACAGGTACGCCGAACTCCGCCATGAGTTGCTTTGCCTGGTATTCATGGGCTTTCATACTATGTTCTCCTTCAGGCTATTCCAGAATTTCGTGAGTTGAGGGATTTCGCATGGGTGATGAATGCAGGGGCTCGGGATTGAAAGGAGGTGCTTAATGAGATGAGAGGGTATTTCAGAGAAGGGTTTATCGTAGCGGACAAACACTATGATATATTAGCACAAGCGGTGGAGGGGTGCAATTGACCTTTTGGCTGTTCAGCCTTGGGAATGAAACGGGTTGCAAAGGCGGGCTTGGAAACCTGCCCTACGACAAATCCTATGACATGGTTTCAGTGTCATGCGAGTCTACCATTGTTTTTTTGTCGTTGCGAGGCCATCGAAGGAGGCCGCGGCAATCTCACCGTCCCCATTCCTAATGTACGAGTTCGAGGTGATTGCGGAGCCTGCTCCGAGCGAGGAGAGGAGTCGTCTGCCCGGGCGGACTCCTCGCAAAAACATGAAGGTGGAAAATGGTTCACGACAAACTCCCCCTTTCATAAAGGGGGATTTAGGAGTTCGTTCAATTCGTTCGCCCTGAGCTTGTCGAAGGGCCGTTCATGGTTCGACAGGCTCACAACGAACGGCAAAGAAATCTCTCAACGTGCTTTGCCTTGACTACAAGGCGAATTGGATGCTACAATTGGCTCGCTTGAAAGGCAGGTACTGTCTGTTGTGGTGGGCGTAGCCGAGTGGTTTAAGGCGCCAGGTTGTGGCCCTGGAGAACGAGGGTTCGAATCCCTCCGCTCACCCCATTGTTGCGATTCAAGAAGAAGGCACTCCCTACAACGATTAGGTTATAGTACAATCACTACAACGCTTGATATTTATGCCCACGTAACGCCAGGGATGCAAAAAGAGGCAGCACTGCGGTTTGACGAGGCTCTAACAGGCAGCTAATAACAAATCATCTGTTCCGATTGTGGGAGGTATATAGTACTTGGGTTAGTAAGAATTAAGTAATAGGGGAGCTTTCAGGAGCTTTCCTACGATGCACAAGATTATGCAATAATACGCAAAAGTATGTCAAAGCACTTGACAAGCAGTTTGAAAAGTGGTAGATATGTACATAGATAGGTAGGTAGATATACATAGGCAATTACCCCTGCTGCCTCGGTAGCAGGGCGCTAGGCCACCCGAATGGGTGGCTTTAGCATAACTGGGGGTAAATTTGCCCACAAATGTCTATGTTGATGGCTTCAATTTGTACTACGGCGCAGTTCGAAATACGCCGTACAAATGGTTAGACATCAAGGCGTTAAGTCTTAAATTGCTTCCAACGCTCCAGATCAATCGTATTAGGTACTTCACGGCTCGTGTAAAAGCCCTACCGCATGACCCACAGAAGCCTTCAAGACAAGATATCTACCTGAGGGCTCTAAGGACTATCCCAAACCTGTCTATTCACGAAGGACACTTTGTTGGCTGGCCGGTCCTAATGCCACAATATCCATTTGCCTATCCTAACCAGTGGAGCAAGCAACCACAAAAGGTACAGGTGCATAGGACAGACGAAAAGGGTTCTGACGTGAATTTGGCAACATATCTTCTGGATGATTGTTTTGCAAATGATTTTGACCAAGCTGTAGTCATTTCGAATGATGCTGACCTCGCGACTCCCATATCTCTTGTAACTGGCAAATACGGGAAGAACGTATGTGTGATTAATCCTCACTCTTACCATAAAGTTAGCCGGGATTTGCTCAAAGTAGCAACTACATCGGTGTGGACTATCAATAGAAGTGTATTAGCTGCATGCCAGTTCCCCCTAGTTCTCACAGGGGTAGGATGGAAAAAACGGACACCAAAGTCGGATAAAATAGATAGACGGAGGTGTCAGGTTGAAAGGTATTCCACAAGGAAGGTACACGAGGGAATTTC